>Ga0164242_10002330_pt1 | contig 22027 bp, 19 predicted proteins | sample OricomgcompostMG_FD_108783 | JGI IMG/M metagenome (GOLD analysis project Ga0164242, IMG submission 108783) | Miracle-Growth compost microbial communities from Emeryville, California, USA - Original compost - Miracle growth compost (MG) ... | reverse complement strand
TCTGAACGATCCTGCCCGTTGGCTCTGGAGAAGGTGCTGGTCAGCGCTTCGCGACCGTCGGCTCCTCCAGAGCCAACGCGAAATACGCATACCAGCGGGTTCTCATGGCCGAAACCGTATCACTCCCGCCCCCGGTATACCAATCGTGCGATCGGCCGTCGCAGCACGAGACCGACGGCCGCCAGCGCCAGGCCGAGGATCAGCGGCGGGATGCTCTCCCCCGCCGTGCCCGCCGCCATCCGGAACACGTCGGCACCGTACGCGATCATCTCGTCGGGCCTGCTCGCCAGCACGCGGGTGCCGACGGCCGCGTTCACGGCCGTGATGGCCACGGGAACGATCCAGAGCAGCACCAGGCCCACCACGGCCGCGACGATACGGCCCACGGTGCCGACGCCGCACCACGCGATGGCCACGCCCACGAGCACGGCAGGCACCCACCGCATCAGGCCGGCGGCGAGACCGCCCACCAGGAGGCCGGAGTTCTGCGGAGCGACGAGCATCGCCAGCCAGGATGCGGCCAGCGGTGCCCCCAGCACCAGGCCGATGAGCGCTCCGGCCCTCGGCGCGCGCCCGACGAGCACGAGGACGACGGCGCCGAACACGATGCCGACGAGCGCGACGAGCGCGAGCGCCACGCTGTACAGCGCGGATTCCAGACGCACCTGGAGGCCGCCGTAGACGACCACCACGGCCTGTGCCGCAGCCGCCACCTGCACCAGGAGAACGCCGCCGATCAACGCCCAGAGCGAGCGCTCCGTCCATCGAGGTCGCGTGGCACGCACCAGGATGCCTGCTGCGGCCGGCCCCACCACGAGGAGGGCAACGATGGACGTCAGGGCGTACTGGCTGAGCGGCAGGAACGCCACCGGCATCCGGTCGGGCATGGTGTCTTCGGCCCAGAGGTTCTGCAGCGGCAGCCGCATGCCGCTGATCATCCACGGCAGCAGACCGACGAGGGCGGCCGCGACGCCGAGGATCAGCCCGAGCCACCACGGGAAGCGGGGCGAGCGCGGCGCATCCGGGCCGGTCTCTCCCGCAAGCCCGTGATCCGGCACTCGATCCTGCTGCTCGGTCACCCTCACGCCAGACCCCTCTCGTCCGTCGGTCACCCTTCCAGGCATCGCACCGCGATGCAAAGCCGCAACGCCGCCGGATAGCGTGTTCGGATGCCGCAGCACCAGCCGTCCGACCTCCTCGCCGCCGCCGACTACGCCGCCCTGGCCGATGCCGGATGGCCGGCGCCGGAACGCGAGAACATCGGATCCGGGCGCCCGGGATGGATCGCCAGGGCGGCGAACGGCGTCACGCAGCGGGCGAACTCGGTGTACGCGGTCGGCGGTGTCGCGGACCCCGCGGCGGCGATCGCGGTCGCGGAGCGCTGGTACGCGGAACGGGGGCTGCCCGCGTTGTTCCAGTTGTCCGACGGCGACGGCGAGTTGCTCGCCCTGCTCCAGGAGCGCGGCTACGCGGCAAGGAGCGAGACGCTCGTGCTCGCCGCCGGGATCGCCGAGGTGACGACGCGGCTGGCGGCCCTGCCGCGGCCCGTGTCTCTGCCCGTGGCTCTGCCCGCCGCTCTCCCCCTGTCCGTGCGCGAGACTCCCGACGACGAGTGGCTCGACCTCTGGTGGAGCGTGGACGGCCGGGGAGGCGCCGACGAGCGCGAGTGGGCTCGGCGCATCGTGACGGGCGGGGAGGCGATCTACGTGACGGTGCGGGACGAGCAGGGTGCGGCATCCGTCGGCCGTCTCGCGCTCGTCGAGCACGACGGCACCGGCTGGGGCGGCCTCTACGCGCTCGCCACCCGAGCGGACGCGCGCGGCCGCGGCCACGCCCGAGCGGTCATCGCCGCACTGCTCGACGCCGCCACCCGGCGAGGCGTGCACGCCGTGTGGCTGCAGGTGACCGCGTCGAACGAGACGGCTCGGCGGCTGTACGACGGCCTCGGATTCCGGCAGGTGGCGCGGTATCGGTACCTCGCCCGCGAGGTGTGAGTCACACGGTCGAGCACGTGTGACTCACGCGTCTCGGCGCTCCGTGCCGCCCGCGCTCAGGACGCAGCGGGCGCGGCGGCAGCCGGCTCGGCGGAAGACGTCCTGGCGTGCGGGTCGCGCGCGTTGAGCGTTGCGACGACCTGGTCGTACTCACCGCGCACCTCGGCGTAGCGCAGGAACTTGACGTTCTGCACCTGGATCTCACGCGCATCCGGCTGCGTCTCGATGAGCTGCATCACCTCGGCGACGAAGTCGTCGAGCGGCATGGCGAACTCGCTCTCCTCCTGCCCGGGCATGAGGGCCGTGCGCACCGAAGGCGGCACGAGCTCCAGGACCTGCACGTTCGTGTCGCTCAGCTGCAGCCTGATGCTCTCGGTGAGCTGGTGGATGGCCGCCTTCGAGGCGTTGTAACTCGGCGTGACCCGCAGCGGGGTGAAAGCGAGACCCGACGAGACGGTCATGATGACGGCATCCGGCCGGCTCTGCAGGTGCTCGACGAACGCTCCGATGAGCCGGATGGGTCCCAGGATGTTGGTGGCCACGGTCGCCTCGGCGGAGGCGAGGAAGCCCTGCGGCGTGTGCCAGTCCTCTGCCCGCATGATGCCGGCCATGGTGACGAGCACGTTCAGATCGGGGTGCGCGCTCAGCACCCGGTCCGCCGCCGCCGAGATGCTCTGCGGGTCGCCCGTGTCGATCTCGACGGTGTCGATGCCCGGGTGCTCCGTGCGGATGCGGTCGAGCAGCTCGGTCCTGCGGCCTCCGACGATGACGGTGTTGCCGCGCTCGCGCAGGGCAAGGGCGAGTGCGAGTCCGATGCCGCTCGTTGCGCCGGGAATGAAGACGGTGTTTCCTGTGATTCGCATGTCTCCACGATCGCGGCGATCGTACGGGCGCGGCAGAGAGCGCTTATCGGGGGATCGCCGGTCCCTGGATCGGCCGCGCGCACACGGCGAAGATGGAGGGATGGATGCCGCAGCTCTCGCCGAGTTCCTCCGCCGCCGGCGCGGCGCCCTGAGCCCCAGGGACGTCGGCCTGCCCGAGGGTCCGCGCAGACGCACGCCCGGGCTGCGCCGCGAGGAGGTCGCGCAGTTGGCCGCCATGTCCGCCGACTACTACACGCGGCTGGAGCAGCAGCGCGGTCCGCAGCCGAGCGAGCAGATGCTGGCCTCCCTCGCCCGAGCGCTGCGACTCAGCCGCGACGAACGCGACTACCTCTACCGGATGGCGGGCCACGGCATCCCCGCTCAGGTCTCGGCCTCCGCCCACGTCGCTCCCGCGCTTCTGCGCGTGCTCGACCGCCTCGACGACTCCCCCGCGCTGGTCATCTCGAGCGTCGGCGAATCGCTCGCGCAGAACCGCATGGCCGACGCGCTGTTCGGTGAGGCGAGCGCACGCACCGGGTGGGAGCGCAGCGACATGTACCGGTGGTTCCGGCATCCTGACACGGAGCGCACGCTGTACCCGGAGGACGACAGGGACCGCCAGAGCCGCGCCTTCGTGGCGAACCTCCGTGCCGCGTACGGCGCCATGGGCGATCGGTCGCGGGCCGGCGACCTGGTGCGCGAGCTTCAGCGGGTGAGCCGCGAGTTCGCCGAGCTCTGGGACCGCCACGAGGTGGCCAAGCGGTTCGAGGACCACAAGGTGCTCGTGCACCCGGAGGTGGGGCCCATCGAGCTGGACTGCCAGGTGCTGTTCACGGAGGATCAGAGCCAGGCCCTGCTCGTGCTCACGGCGTCGAGCGACGATGCCGAGGCCAAGCTGAGACTGCTGTCGGTGCTGGGGACGCAAGCGTTCTCCGCCGACACGGCGGCCACGGGCACGCAGACCGCCGGCAGGCGGACGGCGAGCGGGGCCGTTCCGCCGTTAGAGTGAGCGGATGTCCGACTCGCCGGAACCCGCCGCCGCCGAGAACGTGTCCGGCGCGACCGGCGATCCCGTCTCCGCCGGCGGCCCCGCTTCCAGTGGGGGCCCCGCTTCCGGCTCGGTGTGGCGCAATCCGTCGTACCTGAGGCTGTGGCTGGGCGAGACGTTCAGCCAGGCAGGCGAGCAGGTGGGCACGTTCGCCATCCCGGTGCTCGCGGTGCTGGTGCTGGATGCGACCGCGCAGGAGGTCGGTCTGCTCAGCGCCGCCGAGACGCTCGCGTTCCTGGTGATCGGGCTCCCGGTCGGCGCATGGGTGGATCGGATGCGCAAACGCCGGGTCATGATGACGGCCGACGTGGTGCGCGCGCTGGCGCTGGCATCCATTCCGCTGCTGTGGTGGCTGGATGCGCTGCAGATCTGGTATCTCTACGTGGTCGGCGCGGTCGTCGGCGGCGCGACGGTGTTCTTCGACGTCACGTATCAGAGCTACGTGCCACGTCTCGTGGCATCCAGGCACATGACGGCGGCGAACTCGGGTCTGGAGACGAGCGCCCAGGTGGCGCGAGTGGGCGGGCCCGCGGCATCCGGCGGCCTGCTCGCCGTCATGCCTGCACCCATCGTGGTGCTGGCCACGTCGATCGGCTACCTGTTCTCGTTCGGCTTCGTGGCCTCGATCCACGACGCAGAACCCAAGCACCAGAAGCGCGAGCACTCCTCGCTCGTGCGCGACATCGGCGAGGGCGTGCGGTTCGTGTTCGGCACGCCGCTGCTCAGGCGGATCACGATGATGACGGCGGCGTCCAACCTGTTCGAGGGTTTCATCACGACGCTGCTGTCGCTGTTCGTGCTGAAGGAACTCGGCCTGTCGCCTGCGGTCTACGGGGCGATGGCGGCCGTCGGTGCGGTGGGAGGCATCCTGGGGGCGGTCGGCGCGCCCGCGCTCTCCCGCTGGGTCGGCGAAGGCCGCATCATCGTCGTGGCCGCCGTGACGAGCGCCGTCGCGCCGTTCCTCGTGCCGCTGGCCGCCCTCGTTCCGCAGGCGTCGATCCCGCTCCTCGTCGTCGGCGACTTCTTCTTCATGTTCGCCGTGGTCGTGTACAACGTGGCGCAGCTGTCGTTCCGTCAGCGCATCTGCCCTCCTGCGCTGCTCGGGCGCATGAACGCCTCGATCCGGTTCGTGGTGTGGGGTGTGATACCCATCGGCGGGGTCGTGACCGGCCTGCTCGGCGGGTGGATCGGCGTCGTGCCCACCATGTGGCTCGGCTGCGTGCTCGGGCTCCTCGCCACGGGCATCGTGGTGTTCTCGCCGCTCAGCAGGATGCGCCGGCTGCCCGAGACCGCCGCGGCATGACGGGCGGAGGCGCGGTGGCGCGGCGGCCGGAGCGACCCCGCAGCTCCCACGAGCCGCGGCAATCGGGCGAAAATGAAGTATCCCTGCAGACAGTGCAGGAGCCGGGCATGGAACGAAGGCGACGGTGAGCGCGAAGGACGCGGAGGCGGAGAACGTGAAGACGCAGGACGAGTCCGCCGTCGCCGCGAACGGAACCGCCGACGGCGCCGGCATCCGCACCCTCGGCATCCTGGGTGCAGGCAAGCTCGGCACCGTGCTCGGACGCCTCGCCGTGGCAGCAGGCTACGACGTGCTGCTGGCCGGCTCAGGGGATCCCGCCAAGATCGCTCTCATCGTAGACGTGCTCGTGCCAGGAGCGCGGGCCGTCACGGCCCACGACGCAGCAGCGCAGGCGGATGCCGTCATCCTCGCGCTGCCCCTGGGCAAGCACGAGAGCCTGCCCGTGGACGCTCTGAGCGGCAAGCTCGTGATCGATGCCATGAACTACTGGTGGGAGGTGGACGGCATCCGCGACGACCTGAACGACCCGCGCACCTCGACGAGCGAGATCGTCCAGCGGTTCCTGCCGGCCTCCCGGGTCGTCAAGGCGTTCAACCACATGGGGTACCACGACCTCGAGGAGGAGACGCGACCGCGCGGCGCGGAGGGGCGCAAGGCGATCGCCGTGGCAGGAGACGACGATGCGGATGTCGCGGCCGTCGTCTCGGTCGTCGACGCGCTGGGCTTCGACGCCGTGGTCGCGGGACCGCTGTCCGAGGGCATCCGCATGGAGCCCAACACGGAGCTGTTCGGTGCGGATGTCGACGCCGACCAGGTGCGCTACCTGCTCACGACCTTCCCCGACTCTGCGCGCGGACGGGTCGTCGCCAGGGCCAGGGCCGAGCGCGCCGCGTAGCCAGCACGGCTTGGTTTCGACAGGCTCAACCAGCCGTCGCGCTCCCCTACCCTGGAAGACGACATGGCGCATCTTCTCGGGGCCGAGGCCCTGCATCTCGAGTACCCCACCAAGGTCGTCTTCGATTCCGTCTCGCTCGGCGTGAACGAGGGCGACCGCATCGGCATCGTGGGTCGCAACGGCGACGGCAAATCCAGCCTCCTGGCCATGCTCGCGGGCAGCAGGCGACCCGACTCCGGCCGTGTGACCGTGCGGGGCGGAGTGCGGATCGGCGTTCTCGACCAGGACGACGTGCTCGACGATGCGCTCATGGTCGGCCAGATCGTCGTGGGCGACATCCCGGAACACGAGTGGGCGGGCGACGCGCGCGTGCGCGACGTCATCTCCGGGCTGCTCGCGGACATCCCGTGGGATGCGGTCGTCGCCTCGTTGAGCGGCGGTCAGCGACGCAGGGTGGCGCTCGCCGCTCTGCTCAGCGGCGACTGGGACGTGCTCGCGCTCGACGAGCCCACCAACCACCTGGATGTCGAGGCCATCACGTGGCTGGCCCAGCACCTCAAGCGGCGCTGGGCGGCGAGCGCGGGCGGGCTGCTCGTCGTGACGCACGACCGCTGGTTCCTCGACGAGGTGTGCACGACCATGTGGGAAGTGCACGACCGCATCGTCGAACCGTTCGACGGCGGATACGCGGCGTACATCCTGCAGCGCGTGGAGCGGGACAGGATGGCGGCGGCGTCGGAGGCGAAGCGCCAGAACCTGGCACGCAAGGAGCTCGCGTGGCTGCGGCGAGGAGCGCCGGCGCGCACGTCGAAGCCCAAGTTCCGCATCGACGCGGCGAACGCCCTGATCTCCGACGAGCCGCCGGTCCGCGACGCGGTGTCGCTGAAGGCGCTCGCCGTCTCGCGGCTGGGCAAGGAGGTCGTCGACATCGTGGACGCGTCCGTGTCGTTCCCGGCACGCGACGACGGCGCCGATGCCGGTAGGGGCGCCGCCGCGGACACGGCCGCCACGGGCACGGCGGGCACAGGCGGGGCGGGAAGCACGAGCACAGCCGAGCCCGGCGGCCGCGTTGACGTGCTGCGCGGCATCGAGTGGCGGATCGCGCCCGGCGAGCGCACGGGCATCCTCGGCGTCAACGGCGCGGGCAAATCGACCCTGCTCGGCCTCATCTCCGGCACGGTGGAGCCGACGGCCGGGCGGGTGAAGCACGGCAAGACGGTCAAGGTCGCCTCGCTCACCCAGCGCATGGACGAGCTGGACGAGCACCTCGACGACCCGGTTCGCGTCGTGCTCGCCGGACTGCGCACGACGTACACGATCGGCACCGGCTCGAGGGCGCAGGAGCTGTCACCCAGCCAGATGCTCGAGCGGCTGGGCTTCTCGTCTGCGCAGCTGTCGACGCCCGTCAAGGATCTCTCCGGCGGGCAGAAGCGCAGGCTGCAGCTGCTGCTCATCCTGCTCGCTCAGCCGAACGTGCTCATCCTCGACGAGCCGACCAACGACCTCGACACCGACATGCTCGCAGCCATCGAGGACCTGCTCGACTCCTGGCCGGGGACCCTCATCGTGGTCTCGCACGACAGGTACTTCATCGAGCGCGTCACCGACCAGCAGTACGCGATCCTCGACCACCGCCTGCGGCACCTGCCGGGCGGAGTGGACGAGTACCTGCGGCTGCGCGCTCTCAAGGAGAAGGCGCAGCAGGGCCGCGGCGGAGCGGCGGGTCCGTCCGGCTCGCCAGGCGGTGGCGGCGCCGGCAGCGGTTCGAGCGGCGCGGCGGTTTCGACAGGCTCAACCGACGGTCGTGGCGGTAGTGGCGGTAGTGGCGGCGGCGACGGGCTGACGGGTTCGGCGTTGCGCGATGCGCAGAAGGAGGTCGCGTCCATCGAACGACGGCTGGCCAAGCTGACGCAGCGCATCGACGCCGAACGCACCGCACTGGCCGAGCACGACCAGTCCGACTACGTGGGCCTCGGGGCGAAGACGGATGCCATCGCCGTGCTCGAGCAGGAAGCGGCCGAGCTCGAAGAGCGCTGGTTCGCCCTCACCGAAGCCATCGGCTGAGTCGATCGGCTGAGGCCATCGGCTGAGGCCATCGGCTGAGGCCATCGGCTGAGACGATCGGCGAGCGCCCGGTCGGCCCGCGCTCGTCAGCGTCGCAACGCGCGGCGTGCGAGCGCGTTGCCGGCGAACTGGCCCAGCTGCACGAGCACGATGATGACGGCGACCGTGATGTACACGATGGGCCAGTTGTAGCGCTGCACGCCATAGGTGATGGCGAAGTCGCCGAGGCCGCCGCCGCCGATCACGCCGGCCTGCGCCGACATGTCGACGAGCCCGACGAAGATGAACGAGTAGCCGAGCACGAGCGGCCCCAGCCCTTCCGGGATCAGCACGGTCACGATGATGCGGAACGGATGCGCGCCCATCGCCCGCGCCGCCTCGATCACGCCGGGATCGACGGACACCAGGTTCTGCTCGACGATGCGCGAGACGGCGAAGGCCGCGGACAGCGAGATGGCGAAGGCCGCGGCGCTCGCACCGATATACGTGTGCACGACGGCGAGCGTCAGCGGCGTGATGGCCGCGACGAAGATGATGAACGGGATCGGTCGCACGATATTCACGATGACGTTGAGCACGATGTTGACCGCGCGGTTCGGCAGGAGCGATCCGGCTCGCGTCACGAACAGTGCGACGCCGAGGGCGAGGCCCAGGATCCCCGCGACGATGAGCGCGATGAAGACCATGTAGAGGGTCTGGCCGATCGCTGTCCAGAACGTGGGCAGGGCGGCGATGAAGTCGTCCATCAGCTCAGCTCTCCATTGTCGGGCGCTCCGCCCTCGTCGAACGCCTGGATGCCCTGGGCTGCGAGGTCGGCGAGCGCATCGTCGATCGCGGCATCCGGCCCGGTCAGCTCGTAGGTCAGCGCACCCACCGACCGGTTCTGGAGCTCGCTGATGCCGCCGAACACGACCTCGTTCTCGACGCCGCGCGCCGCGAACGCCCTGGTGACCGCCGCGGTGAAGCCGTGCGCGTCGCGCACCTGCACGGTGACCAGCCGGCCGGAGTGCACGCGGCGAAGACGCTCGAGCGTCTGCGGCGACGGGCGGTCGCGCAGCACGGTGCGCACGAAGCCCGCCGCGGCATCCGTTCTCGGCGCCGAGAACACCTCGTACACGTCGCCGTGCTCGACGACCCGGCCGGCGTGCATCACCGCGACCCGGTCGGCGATCGCGCGGATGGCCTCCATCTCGTGCGTGATCACCACGATCGTCACGCCGAGCTCCTGGTTCACCCGCTTGAGCAGCGCAAGCACATCCGCCGTGGTCTCCGGGTCCAGGGCGCTGGTCGCCTCGTCGGCGAGCAGCAGCGGCGGGTTGGTGGCGAGCGCCCTGGCGATGCCCACGCGCTGCTTCTGGCCGCCGGAGAGCTGTTCCGGGTGGCTGTGCGCCTTCTCGAGCAGGCCGACGAAGTCGAGAAGCCGCGCGACGCGGGCGTCCCGCTCCGGCTGTCTGACGCCGGCGAGCCGCAAGGGGTACGCCACATTGGCCGCGACGGTGCGCGACCGCAGCAGATTGAACTGCTGGAAGATCATGCCGATCTCGCGGCGCACCGTCCGCAGCCGCTTCTCGGGCAGCGCGGTGAGCTCCTCGTCGCCCACGAAGACCCGTCCCGACGTGGGCAGCTCGAGCGCGTTCATCAGCCGCACGAGCGTGGACTTGCCGGCTCCGGAGTAGCCGATGATGCCGAGGATCTCGCCCTTGCGCACGTCGAGCGAGACGTCGTCGACGGCCACGACCGTGCCGCCCGCCACCCGGAACGTCTTCGACACGTTCTCCACGCGCACGAGCGGCGCGGTCGGAGCGGCGCCGGCGCTGCCGGGCTCGCTCACTTCTTCGCTGCGGCCTTCGCGTCCGCTTCGACCTTGGACAGGCTGGCCTGCAGGTCCTTGGCGCTGACAGTGCGGAAGACGGCCGTGCCCCCGTTCGCGGTCTGCACCTGCTTCTCGACCGTCGGGTCGTGGTAGAGCGCGGCGAGCTTGAGGTACAGCGGGTTCGCAGCATCCGCCTTGCGTGCGGCGAACACGTTCACATACGGGGCCGCGCTCGCGCTGGCCGGGTCGTCCTTGAAGATGGCATCGGTCGCCGGGATCTTCGCCGCCGTCGCGTAGTTGTTGTTGACGATCGCGGCATCGACCGAACCGGTCTGCAGCGCCTGAGCCGTCTGCGACGCGTCGAGCGTGGTGAGCTGCACCTTCGACGAGGAGACGTCGGCGGTGGTGGAGAACGCCGATCCGCCGCCCTTCAGGTCGACGAGTCCGGCCGACTGCAGCACGAGAAGACCTCGGGCCTCGTTGATGGCGTCGTTCGGGATGGCCACCTTCGCGTTCGCGGGCAGCTCGGACGGCTTCTTGTAGTTCAGCGAGTACAGCGGCAGCGGGTACACCGCGGTGGCGCCGATCGGCTGGATGTCGTCGTGGTTCGTCACGTTGTAGTTCGCGAGGAACTGGATGTGCTGGAACTCGTTGAGGTCGAGCTGCTTCTGGCTCAGCGCCGGGTTCGGCTGGCTGTAGTCGCTGAAGTTGACGAGCTTCACCGTGACGTTCAGCTTCTTCTTCGCGAGGTCGCTGAACGTGCGCCAGTACGGCTGGGCGGCATCCGTCACCCCGATCGAGACAGTGACCGGCTTGGCGGATGAGCCGGTCGCGGCGCTGGACGACGACGAGCCGCCGACGACGTTCACGACGATGAGCACGGCGGCGACGATCACGACGACCGCCGCGACGGCGATGCCCGTGATCAGGCCCGTGCGCGATCTTCTCTGCTTGGCGGGCAGCTGCGGGTCGTTCGTGGACATGGGTGTGCCTTCCGGGTTCTCGGGTGCTGGGCTCTGTCAGGCGCTGTGCTCCCGTGACCGAGCTCTCGCGCGCTGGGACGGATGCCCATGGCTGGCCATCCGGCGTCGTATGCCGACGATGGCATGAGCTGATGTTTCAAGACTCTCGTATCGTCGGCGACGACGCCCCGGCTTTGCGAAGTGTGACTTCACGCGGCGTAACACTGCGGTGCATTCACCCGGGTCCAGTACACCGGACCCCTGTGCCCCGCGATTCCGGCACGGGGCAGCGGCCCAACCCGGGCCCAGAGCGATCAGGCCGCGTCATCCACCGAGCGGCATCACTCGGGCACCGTGCACGGGACCGGAGACGCGCACGGCGCGCAGCTGCGATGCGCTGAGCCCGATCTGTAGGTCGATCGCCGCCTCCCTATCCTCGGCGAGGAAGGCGACGGTCGGGCCGGAGCCCGAAACGAGCCCCGCGAGAGCGCCCGCGCGCTCGCCGAGCTCGAGCACCTCGGCGAGCTCGTCCGAGAGGTGGATGGCCGGAGCCTGCAGGTCGTTGGCGAGGTTCTCGGCCAGCAGCGAAGGGTCGCCTGCGCGCAGCGCCTGCAGCAGCTCCGTGCTGACCGAGGGATGCCGCTGCACCGGCCCGAGCTCTCCGGCATGGCGCTCGCGGTGCGCGTCGAGCTCACGGTAGACGGCGGGCGTGGAGAGCTCGCCTCGCGGCAGCACGAGCACCCAGTCGAACCTGCCCTGGCTCAGCACCGGGCTGAGCTCGTCGCCGCGGCCGAGCCCGATGGCGGTTCCGCCTGCGAGAGCGAACGGCACGTCGGCGCCGAGCTGCGCCGCCAGCTCGTGCAGCTGCTCGCGGCTCAGGCCGGTCTCCCACAGGGCGTCGCACGCGATGAGCGTGGCCGCGGCATCCGCCGAACCGCCGCCCATTCCGCCGGCGATCGGCACGTTCTTCTCGATCTCGATGCGAACGCCGGTGGTCACACCCGCGAGGTCGGCCACGAGCTGAGCGGCGCGCACCGCGATGTTGCGCTCGTCTCGTGGAAGGCCCGAGCAGTCGATCGGCCCGCTGAAGCTCAGCGTGATGTCCTCGGCCGGCCACACCCGCACGTCTTCGTACAGCGACACCGCCTGGTACACCGTGGCGACCTCGTGATAGCCGTCGTCGCCGACGGCGCCGACCCCCAGGTACAGGTTCACCTTGCCGGGAGCGCGGGCGTGCACCGGAAGACCCTGGCTGGCGGACATCATGTCTACCAACCTACGGTGTCGTCGACTCGCGCTGGGGTGTCGCGGCGCCCGCGTCGCGCGCTACCCGCCGAGCGTGGCGCGGGCGAGCGCGGTGAACTCGGCGGGAGTGAGCTCTTCGCCTCGGGCCGTCGGCTTCAGCCCGGCCGACTCGAGGGCCGACGACGCCGTCGCCGAGTCGCCGAACACGGTCGCCAGCGACTGCCGCAGCATCTTGCGACGCTGCCCGAAGGCGGCATCCACGATGGCGAACTGATGGCGGCGCAGCTCGTCGTCGCCGGGATGCTCGCCGCGCTCGAATGCCACGAGGATCGAGTCCACATTGGGAACCGGCCAGAACACCTGGCGCGACACCTGGCCTGCCGTCCGCCACGACCCGTACCAGGCGGCCTTCACGCTCGGGCCGCCGTAGACCTTCGAGCCCGGTTGCGCCGCGAGGCGCTGTCCCACCTCGGCCTGCACCATGACGACTCCCGACGCGAGCGTGGGCAGGCGCTGCAGCAGGTGCAGCAGCACCGGCACGGACACGTTGTACGGCAGGTTGGCCACGAGTCGCACCGGGTCGGCAGGCAGGGTCTCGACCTCGAGCGCATCCCGATGCACGACGGTGAGCCGGTCGGACGCCTCAGGCACCAGCTGCTCCACCGTCACCGGAAGCTGACGGGCCAGCCGCCCGTCGATCTCGACCGCCACCACGGATGCGCCGGCCTCCAGCAGCCCGAGCGTGAGCGACCCGAGCCCCGGGCCCACCTCGAGCACGACGTCGCCCGGCTCGACCTCGGCCACCCGCACGATGCGCCGAACTGTGTTGGGATCGATCACGAAGTTCTGCCCGAGCTTCTTCGTCGGGGTCACGTCGAGGAGCTCGGCCAGGTCGCGGATGTGCGCCGGCCCTAGGAACTGCATCGCCCGCGTCCCCCGGTGCTCACGCGATGATCCCGATCGGCTCGGTCGGCGGCGCCTGCACCGGCTCGGAGTCCCACTTCCCGTACACCAGCTCGGTGTTGGACACGATCTGCGCGGCCAGCACCGACACGTCGGTTCCCGTGGCCGCGGCCATGCCACGCACGGTGTGCGGGATGAGGTACGGCGCATTCGGTCGCCCTCGGAACGGGGTCGGCGTGAGGTACGGCGCATCCGTCTCGACGAGCAGCAGGGAGCGCGGCGCGATCTGCAGGGCGTCTCGCAGATTCTGGGCGTTCTTGAACGTGACGGTTCCGGCGAACGACAGGTACCAGCCGTTCTCGGCGCACAACTCCGCCAGCGCCGGGTCGCCGGAGAAGCAATGGAACACGACGGTGTCGGGCGCGCCGACGCGCTGCAGCGTGGCGACGACATCCGCGTGCGCGTCGCGGTCGTGGATCTGCAGAGCGAGCGAATGCCGCTTCGCCATCTCGATGTGCGCCTCGAACGAACGGAACTGCGCGGCGCGCCCGCTCTCGTCCGTGCGGAAGAAGTCGAGTCCGGTCTCGCCGATGGCCCTCACGCGCGGCCGCCCGGCCAGCTCGTCGATCACGGCGAGCGCATCGTCGAGCTCGCCTGCGGCATCCAGCTCGGGGGCGTCGTTCGGATGGATGGCGACGGCGGCCAGCATGCGCGGCTCGATGGCCGCGGTCTCCGCCGCCCAGATCGACGAGGCGACGTCGGTGCCCACCTGCACGACGCCGCGCACGCCGACCGAGGATGCCCGGTCGAGCTGCTCCCGGTAGTCCAGCGCCATGCCGTCTTCGATCCGCCCGGGGTGTGCAGAGGGGTCGATGTGCGTGTGGTTGTCGTACACCGGCACCACGAGCGGCGTCGGAAGCGGCGGATACGTCGGGTCGCTGGGCATGACGTGCGCTACGCGACCGCGACCTGGTCGATCCGCGGGAACAGCGCCGCCAGCGCCGAGACGCGGATGCCGTCCGGCAGCTGCCCCCAGCGCCCCGCCTCGCGAAGCGGCTGCGCCGTGAGCGCGCCGAGCGCCTGCTCGGCGCCCAGCGCCTCCCACAGCGCGGCCGTGGCCTTCGGGATGACGGGCGAGAGCAGCACGGCGAGCGCACGCAGCCCCTCCGCCGCGGTGTAGAGCACGGTGCGCAGGCGCTCCCGGTCTGCTTCGTTCTTCGCCAGCACCCACGGCTCCTGCTCCGTGATGTAGCCGTTCAGCTCGTCGACGATCGTCCAGACCGCGGCGAGCGCGTCGTGGATGGCGAACCGCTCGATGGCGGCATCCGCGTTCTGCGCCGCATCCGCCACGACCGCGCGCACCCCGAGGTCGGCCTCCGTCGGTGCGCCTGACGCCGGGACGACGCCGTCGAAGTACCGCTGCAGCATGGCGATCACGCGTGAGGCGAGGTTGCCGAAGCCGTTCGCGAGCTCCGACTGGTAGCGGGCGGAGAGGTCTTCCCAGCTGAACGAGCCGTCCTGTCCGAAGCTGATGGCGCGCATGAAGTAGTAGCGGAAGGCATCCGACCCGAACGTGTCGGTGATCTGCGACGGCGCGATGCCGGTGAGCTTGGACTTGGACATCTTCTCGCCGCCGACCAGCAGCCATCCATGCCCGAAGACCCGGTGCGGAACGTCGACGCCCGCCGCCATGAGCATGGCAGGCCAGATGACGGCGTGGAACCGCGCGATGTCCTTGCCGACCAGGTGGTATGCCGGCCACCTGCGGGCGAACAGCTCGGGATCGTCGCCGTAGCCGACGGCCGTCGTGTAGTTCAGGAGCGCGTCGAACCACACGTAGACGACGTGCGACGGGTCCCACGGCACCTTGATGCCCCAGTCGAAGCTCGACCGGGAGATCGACAGGTCGGACAGCCCCTGCCGCACGAACTGCACGATCTCGTTGCGAACACTCTCCGGCTGCACGAAGTCGGGACGCGATTCGTACAGATCGAGAAGGCGCTGCTCGAACGCGCTCATGCGGAAGAAGTAGTTCTTCTCTTTGAGGATCTCGATGGGCCGGGAGTGGATCTTGCACACCAGCTGGCCCTGGTACTCGCCGCTGAGCGGCTCGTCGAGCTCGTCGCGCTGCTTGTACTCCTCGCAGCCGACGCAGTAGTAGCCCTCGTACTCGCCCGCGTAGATGTGGCCGTCGTCGTAGAGCTTCTGCAGGAAGCGCGTGACCGCCGCCTCGTGACGCTCGTCGGTGGTGCGGATGAAGTCGTCGTTGGCGATGTCGACGGTCTCCAGCAGCGGCTTCCACGCTGATGCGACGAGCCGGTCGGCCCATTCCCTCGGCTCCAGCCCGTTGGCCGTCGCCGTGCGCAGGATCTTCTGCCCGTGCTCGTCGGTTCCGGTCAGAAGCCACGTGTCGTCGCCGGCCTGGCGGTGCCAGCGCGACAGCACGTCGGCGGCGACCTCCGTGTAGGCGTGCCCGATGTGCGGAACATCATTCACGTAGAAAATGGGCGTGGTGATGTAGAACGAGCGGCCGTCGGACATGCGTCCCATCCTAAATGGCGCGGATGCCCGGCCCCCGCCGCGTTACGCGCGAGCGTCCGCGGCCGCGGAACCCGGCGCGCCGTGACACTCTAGCCCAGCCCGGAGGCCGCCAGCAGGTGCTCGCGCAGGGCGTCCCGCACGGCGGCCATGCCGTGGTACGTCTCCTCGAACGACGTCGACAACGGCGAGAGGCCGATCCGCAGTCCGCCAGGATCGCGATAGTCCGGGATGACGCCGCGCTCCCACAGCGCCGCCGTCACCTCGCGCATTCCCGGGTGCTGCACGGTCACGTGACCGCCGCGGCGCGCCGGGTCCCGGGGCGAGGCCAGCGTGGCGCCGAGCGGAGCGAGCCATTCGTCGGCCAGCTCGATCGCGAAGTCGGTGAGCGCGAGCGACTTGGCGCGAACGGCATCGATGCCGCGATCCTCGATCATGTCCAGCGTGTCCTGCATGGCGAGCATGCCGAGGATCGGCGGCGTGCCGCTGAGGAAGCCGCGCATGCCGTCGGCCGGCGTGTAGTCGGGGCCCATCAGGAAGACGTCGGCCGATCCCATCCAGCCGTGGATCGGCTGCTGCAGCACGCGCTGCAGGTCGTCGCGCACGTATCCGAATGCCGGCGACCCCGGACCGCCGTTCAGGTACTTGTACGTGCAGCCGACAGCGAGATCCACGCCCCACGCGTCGAGCTCGATGGGCACGGAGCCGACCGAGTGGCAGAGATCCCAGAGCACGAGCGCGCCGGCATCGTGCGCCAGGCTCGTGATGCGCTCGGCGTCGGCGAGGAACCCGGAGCGGTAGGCCACGTGGCTGAGCACCACGAGCGCCGTCTGCGGCCCCAGCACGGCGGCCACCTGCTCGGGCGACACACCGGATGCCGGGTCCGCCTCGATCCAGCGCAGCGTGAGGCCGCGTTCGGCCGCGATGCCGTCGAGCACGTATCTGTCGGTCGGAAAGTTGTCGGTGTCGAGCACGATCTCGGTTCGCCTGCCACCTCCTCGCGGGGCGTCCACGGCGGCCCTCGCCAGCTTGTACAGCAGCACGGTCGTCGAGTCGCCGATCACGGTCTGCCCGGGCGCCGCGCCCAGTGCCACGCGTCCGATGCGGTCGCCGATCGCGAACGGCAGCTCCATCCACTGCTCGTCCCAGCCGCGGATGAGCCGGCCGGCCCAGTCCTCGGTGAGGAAGCGCTGGATGCGCTCCACGCCGGCGTTCGTCGGCCTGCCGAGCGAGTTGCCGTCGAAGTACGCGACGAGTCCGTCGGAGTGCACGAAGCGCGAGCGGAAATGCGCGAGCCCGTCGCTTCGGTCGGCCCGGCGCGCATGCGCGAGGAACGGGTCCGGCACGCTCGACGTCGCCGCCTCCCCCGGTCTGTTCGTCATTCCAGTGTCTCCTCGAGATAGTCGACGGTGGTTCCGCGGGCGCCGGCCAGCCATGCAGCCGTCTCCTCGGCCGACTCCGGAGGGGTGCCAGGCACCCAGGCGAACCGCGGGCCGACGACGTCGACGGATGGCGTGCCGGCGATGGCGGAGACGAGTGCATCCCGCTCGATGCCGGCCTCGGCCATCGCGGAGAGCTCCCGCTCGTTCACCGCGAGCGGCAGCTCGCCGTTTCCGAGGTCCGTTCCGTACAGCACGCGCACGCCGGCCGCCGCCAGATGGCGCACGTTCCACAGCGCGGTGTCGCGTTCCTGGCCCGCCGCGGCGTCCCGGTGGATGTCGAGCGTGGAGATCACGGCCGTGCCCGCCCTGGACATCCTGGCGATGATGGCCGGATCGAGCCGTTCCGTGAACGGCGCGTGCGCGATCACGTTGACGCCGGCATCCAGCGCCAGCGCCGTCATGCCCTCGCCCTCGACGTGCGCCGCCACCGGCATGCCCTCCGCGCGCGCCGCCGTGACGATGGCGGCGAGGAGGTCGGGCGACGGCACGGGACCTGCAGTGCTGTTCACCGTGACCTTGATGACGGATGCCCCCGATGCCGCCTGCGAGCGCACGGCCGACTCCGCCTGGCCGGGGTCGTCCAGCTCGACGACGCCCCCGTCTGGCGCCCACTCCCTGCCCTTCGGATACCCGCCCGAGCAGGTGAGGAACGCTCCCGCGATGTGGATGTCGGGCAGCGTGGACCCCGGGAACGCGGCATCCCTGCGCAGCCGGCCGGTGAGCGCCGGGTCGCCGCCGAGGTCGACGACGTGCGTGATGCCGCCGTCGAGAAGCGGCTCCGGGTCGATCAGTGCCAGATGCACGTGGTGATCCGTGAGGCGCGGGAAGAGCGTGCCGGGCACCGTGACATCTGCCCGCGCATCCGGGTCGGCACGGTGCAGCGCACCATCCACGAGCGTGTATGCACTCCTTCCGCGGAAGGAACCCGACCAGCACGCCTCGAAGGCGACGACCTCTCCCTGCTCTAGCATCCGGCCCCGATCACGCCTGTTCGCCGATCCTGGTGCGCACCGTGTACAGCTCGGGGAAGAACGCGATGTCGAGCGCCTTCTGCAGGAACGGCACGCCGCTGGATCCTCCCGTTCCGGTCTTCATGCCGATCGTGCGCTGCACCGTCTTGAGGTGTCGGAACCGCCACAGCTGGAAGTTCTCCTCCAGGTCGACGAGCTCCTCGCACGCCTCGTACTCCGACCAGTGCGCCTCGGCGTTCTCGTAGATGCCGACGAGCACGGGCACGAGCTCCGGATGCTCGCGGTACGGCTGCGTGACATCCCGCTCGAGCACCGACTCCGGCACGGCGAATCCCGCCCTGGCGAGATACCGCAGGAACTCGTCGTAGAGACTCGGCGCGTGCAGCAGGTTCGTCAGCACATCGTGCGCCGCGGGTTCGCTCTCGAAGACGCGCAGCATGCGCGCATCCTTGTTGCCGAGCGAGAACTCGACGGCGCGATACTGCCAGGACTGGAAGCCCGACGAGTTACCCAGGAACCCGCGGAACTGCGCGTACTCCGTCGGCGTGAGCGTGGCGAGCACCGACCACTGCTCCGTCAGCGTGCGCTGGATGTGCTTCACCCGCGCGATGCGCTTCAGGGCAGGCTGCAGCTCGTCGTCCCTCAGCAGCCGGCAGGCATCCGTCAGCTCGTGCAGCACGAGCTTCAGCCACAGCTCCGTCGTCTGGTGCTGCACGATGAACAGCAGCTCGTCGTGGTGCTCGGGCGAGCTGACCGGATGCTGCGCCGACAGCAACCGGTCGAGGCCCAGATACGACGAGTAGCTCATGCGCCGGCTGAAATCGGTGACGATGGTCTCCTCGTAGCGATCGGCCGCGTGGTCGCTCATCCCGTGCCTCCTTGAACCGTCGACTCCCATTCTGTCCGACGGCGGCACGGGATCCGCTCGGTCAGACCGCTGACACGGTCAGCAGCACGGCGTGCTCGGGATGCAGGCCGGGCATCGGAAGCCCGACCTGCATGAGTGCGCGTCCGGAGACGACCGGCGCGCCGTCCGCTCCCGCATCGGCGACCGCGCGCAGCCACGGAGGCACGCCGCGGCCCTCTGCGGCGTGAGGGTCGAGTGGAAGTCCGAGCCCGACCCGGTAGTCGCGATCCGCGTCGAGGCCCGCGAAGCGGAGCCGCGCCGGCAGCTCGTTGGGCGAGGTGGCCAGCGCGGCATAGACGAAGACCGCGCGCGAGCAGTCGTGCGAGACGGTGCCGTACGCGGCATCCGTGTAGTCCGGGCGGTCGATGCGCACTGCGCGACCCGAGTGCAGCAGCGCGCGGTTCTCCTTGTAGAAGCGGATGGCGGCGCTCAGCTGCGAGCGTTCGGCATCCGTCAGCGTGCGCACATCCCACTCGATGCCGAAGTGCCCGAACAGCGCCGTGATCGCGCGGAACGACAGGTCGTGCGTGCGCCTCGTGGTGTGCGACGTGCCCGGCCCGACGTGCGAGCCGACGAGCTCGGGCGGAAGCACGAGCCCGGTCCAGCGCTGGATGCTCTGCCGCTCCAGCGCGTCGTTGGTGTCGGACGCCCACACCCGGTCGGTGCGCTGCAGGATGCCGAGATCCACGCGCGCCCCGCCCGACGAGCAGCTCTCGATCTCGACGCCTGGGTGCGCGGCGCGCAGAGCGTCGAGCAACCGGTACACGGCCAGCGTCTGCTCGTGCGTCGACGCGCGGCCCTCGTGCCCGAGCTCGACCTGGTCGCGGTTCTGGTCCCACTTCAGGTAGTCGATCGGATACTCGCTGAGCAGTGCGTCCAGGCGCGCGTACACGTAGTCCCAGGCATCCGGATCGACGAGATCGAGCACCTGCTGGTGACGCCACGGCAGCGAGAGTCGGCCGCCCGCCCCGTTCGGACGGGCGATCCACTCGGGATGCTCGCGCGCCACATCCGAGTCCTCGTTGATCATCTCCGGCTCCACCCAGAGCCCGAACTGCATGCCCTTGCCCTTGACGTGGTCGATGAGGGGCGTGAGGCCCTGCGGCCAGACGTCCGGATCGACGAACCAGTCGCCGAGGCCCCTCGTGTCGTTGCGCCGTCCGAGGAACCAGCCGTCGTCGAGCACGAACCGCTCGACCCCGAGGTCGGCGGCCGCGTCGGCCAGCTGGGTGAGCACGGTGAGGTCGTGGTTGAAGTACACGGCCTCCCAGGTGTTGAGCACCACGGGCCGTGGCGACGACGGATGCCGGTCGCGACTCCGCAGCCACTCGTGGAACCTGGAGCTGACGCCGTCGAGCCCGTGCGCCGAGTATGCGGCGTACGCGGTCGGAGCCACGTATGTCTCACCGGGCGCCAGCTCGACTTCGCCTGGTCGCAGCAGCTCCCCGACGGCGAGCACGGTCTGCCCGTCGCCCGCGCGCTCGACGCGGCTCGAGTGGTCGCCGCTCCAGCCGAGGTGCACAGCCCATACCTCGCCGTGCTGCCAGCCGAACCCAGGGGTGCCGGCCGCGATCACGAGCGTGGAGTCGTGACCGGTGCGCCCGTGGCACCCCGTTCGCGTCCACGTGCCCTGGTCGATGCGGCGGCGTTGCGGATGCTTCTCCCGCGCCCAGCGGCCCGTGAGGTCGAGCGACTCCGTCGCCTGCCCGGGAACGGGCAGCGTGGTATCGAGCGCGGCGACGGCGTACACGTCGTCGCCGGTGTTCGTGACGCGCTGGTCGATGAGCAGCAGACCGGTGGCATCCAGGGTGAGCTCGACGTCGACGCGCAGGGCGGACGCCTCGTCGGTGAGCACGAGACCCGCGCGCTGCGAACCCGCGTCGTCCTGCCGCTCGACCGAGACATCCTGCAGCACGAGACGCGACGAGAACGCCCTGCCGAGCCGATCGCCTGCGATGCCCGGCGTTCCTCGCCAGGCACGTGCCGGCTGCGGGATGAGCGACACCGGCGCCGGTTCGTCGAACGCCGAGTGCGCGGCCGACGCCGTGAGCACCGCCGGGTCGAGCCGGTCGCCGTGCTGGCCGAGGTCGGCGCCCCAGTGCGCCACCCTGACGTCGGCGTCGCGCGTGTCGAGCAGCAGGCTCACGCCCGGGACGCGCAGGTGCACGCGATCGATCACGATGCCGCTTCCGATCGTGCCCGTCCGGATGCCGCGACGATACGCAGCTCGCCCGCGCGCGAGGAGAGAACCTCCCGCGCATGACGGCTGAGGCCGTCGTCGCTGATCACGACAGCCGCCTCGTCGAGCTCGGCGATGGTGGACATTCCCACAGTTCCCCATTTCGTGTGATCGGCCAGCACAACGACGCGTCTGGCGGCGGCGACGAACGCGCGGTCGGCCTCGGCCTCGAGCAGGTTCGGCGTGGTGAAACCCTCGTGCTCGTCCATGCCGTGCACGCCGAGGAAGAGGTAGTCGAGGTGCAGCTGTCGCAACGCCGAGATCGCGATCGGCCCGACCAGCGCATCCGACGGCGTGCGCTCGCCGCCGGTGAGGATGACGTGCCCTCTGCCGCTTCCCGCCCGCGGATACAGCGCGCTCGCCACCTGAACCGAGTTCGTCACGACGGTGCAGTCCAGCGGCGCGTTGGCCAGCAACGAGGCGAGCCGCCACGTCGTCGTTCCCGCGCTGATGCCGATCGCGCTTCCCGGACGCACGAAGGATGCCGCCTCGCGCGCGATGGCGAGCTTCTCCTCCTCCTCGCGCACGATCTTGGACTCGAAGCCCGGCTCGTCCGTTCTCAGGCCGCCGCCCGGGAGCGTGGCACCGCCGTGCACGCGCTCCAGCAGGCCGCTGGAGACGAGCACGTCGATGTCCCTGCGCACGGTCATCTCGCTCACCGCGAACTGAGCAGCGAGCTCGGTGACACGCACGGTACCGCGTTCCCGGGCGCGGGAAACGATCGCGCTCTGACGCGCGGCTGCCAGCATCATGCGATTATCCCTTGCTCGCACCCAGCGTGAGGCCTGCGACGAACTGCCGCTGCAGCACGAGGTAGATGACGAGCGTCGGGATGACGGT
>Ga0164242_10002329_pt1 | contig 22035 bp, 15 predicted proteins | sample OricomgcompostMG_FD_108783 | JGI IMG/M metagenome (GOLD analysis project Ga0164242, IMG submission 108783) | Miracle-Growth compost microbial communities from Emeryville, California, USA - Original compost - Miracle growth compost (MG) ... | reverse complement strand
GGATCCAACGAACCCCCAATATTCGAATCCGTCGAAAACGTCGAATCATCGAACCGCACCCCGTCATAGATCGAACCCGACGGCGGCGCATCCAACGTCTTCCGACCCGACGCCAACCCGTACTCACACGGCGCCGCCTGGATCAGCGAGCCAGGGCTCAGCGAGACCGCGGGATCCAGGCACCGCCCCGACTCCAGGCCCACCAGATACCCCGCCGGGTGGATGCCCCAGGCACGGGCGTCGAAGTGGGTCTGGCCGTCGTCGTCCTGCGGATTGGCGGGCAGCTCCACGACGAGCTGCCCCGCCGTCGTGTCGGCGGTGACCTCGGGGCACGTGGTCAGCGGCACGTCATAGGCGCCGCCGGCGCTGGCCGGTTTGGTCGTCCCCTGCAGACACAGCCCCGTGTTCAGGTTGCGCAGGAAGGGTGTGCCCGGGACGTAGTCCCACACCTGGGAACGACCCGCCGCGGAAGACACGTTGTAGGCGCACTGCCGCACCATCAGACGCGACCCCGATTTGGCGGCGGCATCACCCTCGACCCCAACGCACATGTCCTTCTTGTCCGAGGACTGCCGGTTGTTCACCAGGTAGAAGGCGTCATCGGCCTCCCCGCCGAAGGTCGCGTTGTAGCCGAACGCGGCCTTTGCCGCCAGATATCCGGGGGTCACCGCGCTCATCAACTTCTTCCGCTCCGCCCGATAGGCACTCTCCGCGGCCGTGAAGTACGACTCCCGCTGCGACTTGAAGTCCGTGCAGCTGTGCCATTGCGTACACGACTTGTCCTTGGGCTGGCCCCCGTATTCGACGCTGCCGCGCTGCACCTTCGTATGAACCTCCCACGCAGCCGAGTTCGGAAGATTCGGATGCTTCCGCCAGGTCCGGAAGTACCGGTAGATCGTCAGGTCGTGGAGCAGCCCGCGGACCTGGTTCTCCTTCGTCCGCAGGGCATCCAGAGTCTCGGCGTAGGCGTCCTCCGCGAACCCGCGCTCCTTGGCCTGCCGCACCCCGCCCGGCGTCGACGTCTCCGCCGCGGCGGAATAGGCCGCGATCTCCATCGAGGACAGTGGAAGCACCAGGCCGTAGGTCATCCAGCTGTTCTGGAGCACCTTGTCGCGGGTGCTCGACGCGGCGAGGGCGATGGACTCGAAGACGCCCGATAGCGTGCTGCGATCCCAGGAGTTCAGGTCGCCGTCCTCCCAGGCGGTCATCATCGTCGCGTTGTCCTCGAGGAGATCGGACAACCCGGAGGTGTAGGCCCCCAGGTCGTCGGCGAGCGCGGCGTCAACGACCTCGCCCGAGATCGCCGCGATGTCACCCATGACGCTCTCCAGCGTGGGAATGGTGATCTGCGGCGTCTTGTAACACGACATGGCCTGGTGATAGTTGTACCCCGCCCAGATCGGCCCCACCGAGAACCCGGGAGCACCCAGCGCGGTGATCGTCGCCCACCCCAGGTCGATCTCGAACATCCACAGTCCCCGCTCGGTGTGCCCGCAGGTGTCCTGCTGGACGATGATCGTGTCGCCACCGGCGCCATCCGCGGAGGCCGCTCCCGCGAAAACCAGCGGCAGACCGACCACACCGAGCGCAAGGAGGATCAGCGCGACGAGAAGCGCTCGCCCGGTGTCACCGCTGCCCCGGTGCCATGCGCCCATTTGTTCCTCCACCGTCGTGCCTCGATGCCCCCGATATACGGCATCTCGTGCAATCAACGGTAGGCGCGAAATCGGCCCGGAACACTAGCGCAAGCGGACATTTAACGCCACCGAAACCGTTTCCGGATGAACGACTCGAATTCCATCGGTTTTCACAACGGATCCTCCAACGGTCCCACCACGATCGACCTAGACAGGGCGCACAAAAAGATCGCGCGGACGGGCATATTCCCGTCCGCGCGATCTCCGTTTGATACGTCCGTCAAAGAACCTTCGAGAGGAAGCGCTGCGTGCGCTCGTGCTGAGGATCGCCAAGCACCTCGCGGGGATTGCCCTCCTCGACGATGACGCCGCCGTCCATGAAGACGAGCTTGTCGCCGACCTCTCCGGCGAAGCCCATCTCGTGGGTGACCACCATCATCGTCATCCCGTCGTCGACGAGCGCACGCATCACGTCGAGCACGTCACCCACCAGTTCCGGGTCCAGGGCCGAGGTGGGCTCGTCGAAGAGCATCATGTCGGGATCCATCGAGAGCGCCCGGGCGATCGCCACGCGCTGTTGCTGGCCACCCGACAGGTGTGCCGGATAGGCGCTCTCCTTCTCGGCCAGACCGACCTTGGCGAGGTTGCGCCGCGCCACGTCGACGGACTCGGCCTTTCCTCGTCGCCGGACCTTCCGTTGGGCGACCGTGAGGTTCTCCAGCACGGTCAGGTGCGGAAACAGGTTGAACTGCTGGAAGACCATGCCGATCCGGCTGCGTACCAGATCGAGGTCAGTCTCCGGATCGCAGATGTCGATGCCCTCGACCAGAATCTCGCCGGACGTCGGCTCCTCGAGACGATTCACACAGCGCAGCAGTGTCGACTTGCCCGATCCGGACGGTCCAATCACACAGACCACCTGGCCGACGTCGACCCGGAAGTCGACGCCCTTCAATACCTCGTTCTTACCGAAGTACTTGTGCAGGTTGCGGACCTCGATCGCCGCCGACGAGTTCGTCACGCCGTCGCCTCCTTGTTCTCTCGCGCTCATCGAGCTCGTTGCTGGCGCTTCTCCAGTGAAGCGACCAGGCGGGTCAGGGGAAGCGTGATGATCAGGTACAGCAGCGCAACCTGGGTCAGCGCAGTCGACGTACCGGCGGTAGCGCCGCTGACGGTGAAGTCACGGGCGACACTCGAGAGCTCGCGCTGGTTGATCTCGACGCCGATCAGGTAGAGCAGCGAGGTGTCCTTGAGGATCAGCACGAACTCGTTGGTCAACGGCGGGATGACGATCCGGAAGGCCTGCGGGAGGACGATGGTGAGGATCGTCCGGCCGTTGCTCATGCCCAGCGACCGCGCTGCCTCGGTCTGGCCCTTCGGAACCGCCTGGATCCCCGCGCGCAGGGTCTCGGCCATGTAGGCCGCGGTCACCATGATCAGACCGAGCAGCCCCGCTCCGATCAGGCCTCCCGGCGGCTGCCAGTTGAAGGCGATCGGCACCCCGAACCCACACGCGAGGATCACCACGAGCGCCGGGAGGCCGCGGAAGAACTCCACGTACGCCGTTGCCAGCCAGCGATAGGGGCCGACCGGCGAGAGCTTCATCAGCGCGAGCACCGTCGCGAAGAGCAGGCCCAGGACGAAGCAGATCGCGGTGTACTCCAGCGTCTTCACCGCGCCGGTCAGGATCAGGTCGTGCCAGTTCTTGGACTGGCCGGGAGCCCAGAAGTTCGCCCTGACGCGCCCCCAGTCGACGGCCGCCGCCAGGAGGGCGGCGACCGCGACCAGGACTGCATAGAGCCCCAGACGGTTGAGCTTCCTTCGAGTGGAGCGCTTCACAGGTTCTCCCGTCTTCGCAGATCCGTGCGACCGGATCAGTTCGTGGCGAAGTACTTGTTGTAGATCTCGTCGTACTTGCCGTCCTTGCGCAGCGCACTGAGCTGCTCGTCGACGGCCGTCACCAGGCTGGTGTTGCCCTTGCGGATCGCCAGGCCGTACTCCTCGTTGGTGGAGTACTTCTCGACGATCTGGAACTTCCCGTCCTTGGTGTGGTCCAGATTCACCGGGAGGTCCTGCAGGAGCGCGTCGACCTGGCCGGCCTTGATCGCGGCGTACATCTCGGCGTCGCTCGGGAAGCTGACGATCTTCGCGCCCGTGGCGTGCTGCTCGGCATAGGTCTTGCCGGTGGTGCCCTGCTGGACGCCGACCTTCTTGCCCTTCAGATCGCCGATCGAGGCGATGCTCGAGCCGGCCGGGACCAGCAGCGACTGCTCGGAGTCGTAGTAGCCGTCAGAGAAGTCGAGCGCCTTCTTGCGGTCATCGGTGATCGTCATCGCGCTGGCCACCAGGTCGCACTGCTTGGCGTTCAGCGACTGGCCGCTCTGGAGCGCGTCAAAGGACGAGTCCTTGACCTTCAGCTTCAGGCCCAGGCCCTGGGCGATGGCCGATGCGATGTCCACGTCGAAGCCCTTGAAGCCCGAGGGCGAGGAGGAGTCGAAGTCCTCGAAGGGCGGATAAGGAACGTCGGAGCACACGGTGAGCGTGCCGCTGGAGATCGTCGGCAGTTTGTCGGCCGTGCTACTGCTGCCGCCACCGCCGTCGCCGGAGGAGCCGCACGCCGTCAGCGACATTCCCAATACGGCCGCCAAACCGATAGTTCTGATGAGGTTTCTGGTCGTCATGGCCGAGACAATAAATGTTCTTGAGAACCGACATCGCGTCGAGCGTTGGGAAACCCGTTGCGCTATCCGTTGTGCAACAAATCGTTATTCGGCACGTAGCATTGGCGAAACACGGCACACGGAGAACGGCTTCGTGACCACCGCGCGTGGTGGCACGACGCGCGTGCTCATCCGGCCCGCACGCCCATTTCCTCCAGCACCAGGCGCAAGGCCCTCAGCGCATAGTGCGTCCGCGACTTCACCGTGCCCTCGGGCACCCCGAGCCTGCTCGCCGCCTCGGCGACCGAGTGCTCCTGCAGGTAGCACTCGCGGAGAACCTGCCGGTGCTCCACCGACAATCCCGACATCGCCTCCGCCAGCACCCAGGCCTCGAGCAACCGATCCACCTCGTCGCCACCCATCGCCTCCTCCGGAGGCGTGTCGGTGACCACCTCGGGGCGCAGTTGTCGGGAGCGCCATTCGTCGATCGCGATATTGCGCGCCACCGTGAAGAGCCAGCTACGGATAGACCCGGCAGGACGCGAGAGCACCTCGGGATGACGCCACGCCCGCAGCAGTGTCTCCTGACAGACATCCTGAGCACGCGCCGCGTCGTACCCGGTCAGGCGCAGGCAGTGGCCCCACAAGGCCGGCGCATGCTCCTGGTGCAGAGCACACATCGACTCCTCCCGCTCATCGAGCGGTGCTCTCCTATCTGTCATGGTTCTCACCTGCCGACGAGAAATGGACCGAAGTGCGTGGACAGGCACCCTCGACAGACCCTAGGAAGCCACCGTTGTCGAAACCATTGACAACGCCGAGAGCCAGGCGCCCTCGCGACTGAAGACTTCTGCCGTCGTCATGACCTGATGAGGCCGCAGCTGTTCTTGTGCTCGAATCGCTGACAACGGTCGCCACCGCTGCCCCCGTAGGCGCTGCTCGTCGACTTGCCCAGGGTGACCTGGTTCAGCATGAGGTCGTCGCCACCATCGCCCCAGACGGTGTCGCTACCACTCCCGGCCCAGAGCTTGTCCTTGTTGGCGCCGGCGTGAATCTTGTCGTCGCCGTCGCCGCCGTACAGGTTGTCGGCGCCGCCACTGCCGAAGATGACGTCGTTGCCGGCCGGGCACCCCCATCAGCGTCCCGTTCCTCTGGAGACCATCGTGATTCACCAGATGGTGGTCACCGACATCGGTTCTTCGGCAAGGTGCTTCGAACCGCCATGACCCAGACGTCAGCTTTGTTCACAGTTGTTGTGGTGCCAGTACTCACAGTCGTCTTGCCCAAGGCCCCCATCGGCATAGCCGAACCGTCTCGTCCCGAAGTGGTAATCGAGGTCACCCTTCCAGAGATCGGCGTTGTGCAGATGGTCGTCTCCGTCGTCACCCCACGCGTAGTTGCTCCCTCTTCCGGCCCAGATGACGTCGGGGTCACCCCCACCGTGAATCTTGTCGTCGCCGTCGCCACCGTACAGATCGTCAGCACCATCGTCGCCGTACAGAGTGTCAGCTTTGGCCTCGCCGTAGATGTGGTCATTGCCATTGTCACCGTGGATGGTGTCGTTGCCATCGTCGCCGTGCAGGACGTCGTCGCCGTCACCGCCGTTGATGGTGTCGTGACCGTCGCCGCCGTACAGTGTGTCGTCGTCGTCAGCACCGTCGATGACGTCGTCACCATCACCGCCGTGGATGGTGTCGTCGCCCGCGCTGCCGGAGACGATGTCGGCACCGTCGTCGCCGGTGATGGTGTCGTTGCCGTTCATACCGACGAGCACATCATTGCCCGCGCCGCCGTCGATGGCGTCGTCGTCATCCCCGCCATAGACCCAGTCCGCGCCGTCGCCGCCGTCGAACCAGTCGTCCCCGGCCTCACCGAACAACTGGTCGTCCCCGGCATTGCCGGAGATTCGGTCGTTGCCGTCATAGCCGTGGATGATGTCGGCGCCGTCGCCGCCGTTGATCGTGTCGTTGCCGGCACCGCCGCCGATCCAGTCGTTTCCGGCGTCACCATAGAGGGTGTCGTCACCTCCACCGCCGTGGAGGGTGTCGTTGCCGTCGCCGCCGTACAGGTTGTCGGCGCCGCCACTGCCGAAGATGACGTCGTTGCCGGCACCGCCGGCACCGGCGTAGCCGCCGGAGCCGCAGATGGTGTCGTTGCCCTCACCGCCGTAGACGAACTGCTTGGCGCCGGTGGCCACGATCACGTCATCCCCGGCGGTGCCGTAGACGTAGGCTGCGCTGGAGACGATCGTGGCCACCTTGCCCCCACACAACGGTGTGTCCGCGTGCGCCGCACCCACGAGTGGACTCACCGACGCCACCGCTGCACCCGCAGCAAGCGACACCAACACCGGAACAACCCGACGACCAACCATCACCAACACCCCAACGGGATCAGAGAACAACACGGACAGACCTCGGCGACTCTAGGAAGTCACCGTTGCCGAAACCATTGACAGAACCGCTGCTGCCGCTACCCATGGGCACCAGATCGACCGCACCAGGCGGCGAGGCTTTTCGACCCGCGGCTATGGCCCCTCTTCGCGCTGCCACGGCGTGAGGCCGGACTCGAGCGCCTCACGCGCCCAACGAGGCAGGAGGAACATTCCGCTGGCCTCAACCGTGACGCCTTCCGGGCCGATGAGATGACCCGTCACCCGGGTCTTGTATCCCTCGACGCCATCGATCCACGCCGCGGCGCGCAGTTCCCCGAGAGGTGTCGGACACCGGTACCGAAGCGTCAGCGTGCCCGTCATTCCCGTCCGACCTCCAGCCTGGGCAGCCTCACTGAGCATCTGGTCCAGCACCATCGCGGCAACACCCCCGTGCACGTGGCCCGGCGCACCCTCGTACGCCGCCCCGAGGCTCAGCTCCGCGTCGACCCGACCGGGTTCGGAGGCGGAATAGGTCATCACCAGCGGGGGTGCCATCGGGTTGCGCAGGCCGACGACCGCGTTGCCGCCGTGACGACCGCGCAGGTCACCGTCGAACTCGCCGTACGAACCGTCCAATTGCGACGCGCGCAAGCGTGCGGTGACCTCCTCGATCTGGCCTTGCACACTAAGGATCTCCTCAGCGCTGACCGTCGTACGGATGCTCGCGTCGATCAGGTCCCGAAGGGCGTCGGTGAAGGGCGAGTAGAGCGCGCGCTGGCGACTGTCCTCCTCACGAGTCAGATACTCACTCAGGTAGCCCGCCGTCGCTGGTGGTGTCGGCCCGGCAGGCTCACCCGGCACCTGGAGTGATGGCATAGCTCGCCTCCGTCAATAGATGATGCCGACATCCGATGAATCTAGGACCGCCGCGTTGTGCAATCCGTTGCGTCTGAGCGCCACCGGCGCGCGTCAGAAGGTGCCCCAGGATGTGTCGACCTGCGGCACCGCGACTGCGGTCAGGATGAGGCCGCGCGCGACGCTCCAGCGGCCGGTCAGGACTCGGAAGGGTCGAGCACCTTCCCCGGGGTCCGAGACAGTTGCGGAGAAGCTCCGCGTGGCGGGGGTGAACTCGAGCGCCACGTCATGGAACCCCAGCTCTAGGTTGAACAGGGGAAAGCAGGCCTTGTACACACTCTCCTTCGCGCTGAACAACAGGACGTCCCAGTGAACGTTGCTGTCCACCCAGATGAGCCGCCGGACGTGATCCCGCTCGACGGGCACGGCAACGGCCTCCAGCACCCCGGGGGCCAGGCCTGTGTGCGGTTCGGCGTCGATACCAATCGCCGCGAACCGGGAGGCCTCGGCTACGGCGGCCGCTCGGTAGCCTGCACAGTGCGTCATCGACCCGACTATCCTCGGTGGCCAGACCGGAGCGCCCGCGCGGCCCGGGACCAGGGCCGCTGGCGCGACGCCGAGTTGCCTGAGCGCGGACCGTGCACAGGCACGAACAGTGGCGAACTCCGCGCGGCGCCTTGCCGATGCCCTCGATACGACCACTTCTTCCCCGGGCAAGAGCACCTCGTCCGCATCGCCGTAGGCCTCGGAGCAAGCCACCGCCGCGGGAAGAATGGAGCCGATCACGTCACACCGCTGTCGATTCAGGACTTGTCCGCCTCGGCCAGGATTGTCGTGCGGATGTGCCGCGCAAGCGCAAGTGGCGTGGGATGTGACATCGCAGACGTCACCGAGAGCCGGATGCCGGTTGCTCGCTGCAGCCGGTCGCGAAGCTCGACAGCTCCCAGCGAGTCGATGCCCATGTCGGTGAAAGTCATTTCGGCGCGTGTATCACCAGAGCCGTCATCACCCAGCACAGCACTGAGCTGGTCTTGAATCAGCATCAGCAGCACATGCTCCTGCTTGTCGGACGGGAGACTCGAGAGCTCCTTGGCGCGCAAGGCGTCGACGTCCGGGACCTCGTGCTCGCGGGTGACGGGCACCGCCAAGCGGGAAAGGTCGGATACCTTCTCCGTCGGCTCGGTGACATGCCGCGGCTGTGCGGATTCGACAGTCGAGAGCTCGAGAGATTCAACCTCTCCAAGGATTCGGCCGAACTCATCGACAAGCACCACGCTCAACTTGTCGTCCGCGCCGATGGATATCCGAGCCCTCACGACGTCGCCAATGCCGGAACGGAGCGTGACGCCGGCCCAGCGGAGCGGCTGCGGCAGCAAGCCGGGAGGGAGGGCGACGCCGCCGAGCGCATGGAATACCGCATCCAACAACGCCGGGTGGACCACGAATCCGGCGTTGGAAGCTCCCGCGGGAAGTGCGACCTCGACGAACAGGTCAGCTCCGCGCCTCCAGGCCGTGCTGAGTGTCCGAACCATCGGGCCGTAGCGGTAGCCAACGTCCGCGAGACATGCGTAACCAGCCTCGACATCGACTCGCTGGGAGCGAGCCGGTGGCCATCGGCTCATCGAGACACTGCTTCGGCCCCGTTGACCACGTCGCAGGACTCCATCAGCATGCCGCGTCCAAGGGAGATGCCGGTCTCCTTCCCCCCTCGAGAAGACGGCTATCGACCGGCGACCCGTCTCATCGGGCGCTCCCACCGTGATCTGCAGGCTGGTGTCGACGGCATCGAGGTAGATGGGGGCGTGGAGCGTCAGGTCTTCGAGCTCGTCGCACGCGAATTCCGCGCCAGCGCGAAGGGCAAGCTCCACGAGCCCGGCAGCAGGGTAGACAACGCTCCCGCCGACCTGATGGTCGATGAGCCATGGCTGCGTGCGAACCGCGAGCGTCCCTAGAAGGGTTGCGCCGGAACCCTCCGGGTCGGTGACGACAGTCCGAAGGATGGGGTGATCGATTCCGTCTCCGACTGTTCGGCCCGCGGATGGCTCCGACTCAGGTTGCATCCAGTAGGACCGGTGGTTCCATGCGTACGTCGGCAGTCGTGCGCGCCCCTGCGCCGGCACGAACCGATCCCAGTCAATGGTGAGACCACCCACGTGCAGTTCAGCTGTCGAAATGTCCAGGCAGCGTCGGCCTTCCTCGTTCCGGCGAAGTGAGCCGACGGCGACGACCCGACGTCGCGCGTTCTCCCCGATCGCTGCCATGGAGCTGGTCAATGAGGGGTGTGCACTCAGTTCGATGAAGTACCGGTATCCGTCTGCGATCATCCGATCGACCGTCCCTGCGAAGTCGACCTTCTCGCGCAGGTTTCGATACCAGTACTCGGAATCGAGGCGTTCCCGTACCAAGGCTCCGAGCACCGTTGAATACCACGCAGTGCTCGCCGCGGGCTCGGTTGAGACACCCTCGAGCCCTGCCTCCAACGGCGTCCGGATGACGTCGACGTACTTCGTATGCGAGGCGTAGCCGACCGCGAGTCTACGAGCGTAGATCTTGTCTGCCTGCAATCCTCGTAGCAGTTGCTCGAGCGCCTCGGCGTCTCCTGCAACCACAGTAGTCTCAGGAGCGTTCACGGCCGCCACCGAGAGATCGCTGCCGAGCAGCTCACGGACGTGCTCTTCCGGCATGGCGACGACCGCCATGGCTCCGACGACGTCAGCCAGCAGTCTGCTGCGCAGGACGATGATGGATACCGCGGCGTCGAGACTGAGCGCCCCACCGATGTACGCGGCGGCCACCTCCCCCTGGCTGTGTCCCACCACAGCGCCCGGAGAGATGCCCCGACCGCGCCACATTGCCGCGAGGGCGGCCGAGACGGCGAAGTTGACCGGCTGAACGACCGCGTCCACGTCCAGTGACGGTGCTCCGTCGTCACCTCTCAGGACAGCCAGTACCGACCAACCGGCGTACCGCTGGATCGCCTCGTCGACGCGCACCAACTCGTCGCTGAAATCTGGTTCCGCTTCGATGAGATCACGGGCCATGCCCTCCCAGTGAGCACCTTGGCCCGGACAGACGAAGGCGACCTTCCCGGACCGAAGGGCCACGTCTTCAGAGGTGATGACTTTCGGAGAGTCCTCTGCTTCCGTCATCGCCTTCAGCCCATCGAGCAGCTCGCCGGTGGAGTTCGCCATGACGACCGCTCGTCGCTCGAAGTGGGTTCGGTGCAGCGCCAAGGACCGTGCCAGTGAACCGATATCGGCTTCCGGCGCACTCTGCACCATGGCGTGCAGGCGCTCGGCCTGCATCTGCAGCGAGCGGCTGCTCCGTGCTGAGATCGGCAGCATCCGAACCGATTCCGCGGTCGCTTCGCCGTCAGTGCGTGGCGCCGGGGCGGGGCCCTCTTCGACGACGAGGTGCGCGTTCGTGCCACCGATGCCGAACGCGCTCACGCCGGCACGACGCGGCCTGTCGCCACGCGGCCACGCCACCGCCACGGACTGCACGGCGATGTTGCTGTTCGCCCAGTCGACGTGCGGAGTCGGCTGCTCGGCGTGGAGGGAGGCGGGCAGTGTCTCGTTCTGAAGTGCGAGCACGGTCTTGATCAGCCCGGCAACACCCGCGGCGGCCTGCATGTGCCCGAGATTGGACTTCAACGACCCTACTCCGACTCGACGCGCAGGATCCTCGTCAGCAAAGACGCGCGCGAGTGCGCTGATCTCTATCGGATCACCGAGCAGCGTGCCCGTGCCATGGGCCTCGATGTAGTCGATGTCGCCCGCCTGAAGACCGGCGTCGGCGATCGCCGCTCGGATCACCTTCTCCTGTGCCTTGCCGTTGGGCGCACTCAGCCCTTGACTCCGGCCGTCCTGGTTCACGGCGGAGCCTCGAACGACGGCCAGGACATGGTCGCCGTCACGGAGGGCGTCCTCCATGCGCTTGAGCAGGACGAGACCACACCCCTCGCCCCAGACCACACCGTCGGCCTCCGCGGAGAACGGCTTACACTCGCCCGAAGGCGAGAGGCCCCGGAGCCGGCTGAACTCGACATGCGCGCGCGGCGTCGTCATGATGCTCGCCCCACCGGCAAGCGCGTAATCGCACTCGCCGCGGCGCAACGCCTGCGCCGCAAGGTGTATCGCCACCAGGGACGAGGAGCAGGCCGTGTCCACGGTCAGTGCTGGGCCTTCGAGTCCCAGCGCGTAGGCAATGCGCCCGGAGGCGACGCTCGGCGCATTGCCGGTGACGACGTGGCCGTTCAGCACTTCCAGACCCGAGCCGGCGAGATAGCCGCTGTCGTAGAGGCCGATGTAGACGCCGGTGAGCGTTCCGGCGAATGCACGTGGGTCGCGATCAGCTCGCTCCAGTGCCTCCCAGGCCGTCTCCAGCAGGAGTCGCTGCTGGGGGTCCATGGCTTCGGCCTCACGCTGGCCGATCCCGAAGAACGGCGCGTCGAATCCGTCCACCGCAGAGAGGTAGCCCCCAGCGAGTGAGTACGCCTTGCCCACGACATCAGGATCGAGGTCCAGGATGGCTGCGGAGTCCCACCGAGTCGACACCGGGGTGATCGCCGACTCTCCTTGCGACACGAGATCCCACAGGCTGTCCGGGTCGGATGCCCCCGGCAGCCGGCATGCCATCGAGACGATGGCGATCCCGCACTCGCCACGGTCGCAGTCCAAATCGACAGTCGGACCCCCACGCGGGCTCATGCGCGGCCGACCTCTTCACTCGCCCCGGCGACCGTCGGAAAGTCGAAGAAGAAGCTGGGAGGCAGCTTCTTGCCGGAGAACGACTCGAGCTCGAGAGTCAGTTCGACAAGTCCTCGCGATCCGAGGCCGAGCTCGGCGAGCGGCTGATCGGGGTCGACGTCCGCCGGCTCCACTCCCGCACGCTCGCCGATGGCGTCGACCAGCCACTCGCGGACCTCCTCTGCCGTCTTCTTCGGCAGCTCCGGAGACGCGGCCTGCTCGCCGGGCGAGGTCACCATGCCCACGCCTTCAACACCTCTGGGTGCGCCCGCCTCGATCGGCTTGAGTTCACCCGCCAGGTATGCCGCTCGGCATGCCTGTCGCTGGATTTTCCCACTGCTCGTCTTCGGAATCGTCCTCGGCATGATCGGAACAACGTCGCGCAGACGGAGTCCGTGGCTCGAACTGACGGCGGCGCGGATCTTGGCGACCAACGTCGCGAGTTCTTCGGCATCAGTCGACTTGGCCTCGGTCACGACGACCGCTTCTTCGCCCCTGTCGCCGTCGACCGAGAAGACAGCCACGCATCCCGGGCGCACTCGGGGATCGCATTTCTCGACCGACAGCTCGATATCGTGCGGGAAGTGGTTCTTTCCGTCGATCACCAGCAGGTCCTTGATCCTTCCGGTGATGAAAAGCTCGCCCTGGTCGATGAACCCGAGGTCGCCCGTCCGAAGATAGGGTCCGCTGCCGTCGGACAGCCGCGCTCCGAATGTCTCCTGCGTGGCGCTCTGATTGTTCAGGTAGCCCGCCGCCACGCTCTCACCCGCTACCCAGATCTCGCCGATGTCGCCGTCCGGACACTGCTTGCAGAGCTCCGGATCCACGATGCGGACGGTGATTCCCGGCCCAGGGCGACCGCAGCTGACTCGCTCCGCGCCGGCCTGTCCCTCGAAGCGATCGATGACCCGCGACACGGCGTCGAAAGAGCCTCCTGAGACCAGGAGCGTGCTCTCGGCGAGTCCGTACAGGGGAGTCAACGCCTCGGGTCGGAAGCCCGCCGGCTCGAATGTCTCCGCGAAGCGGCGCAGTGTCGCCGCGTGGATAGGTTCGGCACCGTTGAACGCAACCCGCCACTTGCTCAAGTCCAGCGATTCCACCAACTCCGGCGTTGCACGCTTGATGCACAGCTCGTAGCCGAAATTCGGACCGCCGCTGGTGTGTGCTCCGGAGTGCGAAAGAGCCTTTAGCCAGCGCTCCGGCCGCTGCAGGAAGTCGAGCGGCGACATCAGGATCGCTCCCCCGCCGATGTACACCGTTTGGAGGATCGGGCCGATGAGACCCATGTCGTGGTAGACCGGCAGCCAACTCACCACCTTGTTTCCCTGCCACAGTCGCGGATCCTCGCGATGTCCCAGCACCTTGGCGATGGCGTGCTGATTGTGCAGCAGGTTTCCGTGCGTTACGACGACTCCGCGGGGAGCGGACGTCGAGCCGGAGGTGTACTGCAGGAAGGCAGGGTCGCCGATTCTGATCCTTGCCGGCCGCCAGTCACCGGCACCGCTGGAGGAGATCTCGTCTGTCGCAATCCAGGGAAGGTCGGACAAGCCCGGCACTCCGACCTCGGTCGCCGTGAGGCCGTCGATGACCATGCGCGTGGCGAGGACCGCGCCCGCGCCCGCATCAAGGCCGACGTCACGCAGCCGACGGAGCCCCCGGTCGAACTCGTGTGGCAGCGGAATCGGCATCGGGACCGCTACCGAGCCGGCGAGGAGGCACCCGAAGAACGCGGCAACGAACTCGACGCCCGGCGGGTAGAGCATGATCACCCTTCGTCCCGCCAGGCCCGAATCACACAGGGCCGCCGCAATTGCCTTGGCGCGATCGCCGAGTGAGCCGTAGCTGAGTTCGATGATGGGACCGTCGACCTCGCCATTCTCCAGATACTTGAAGGCACTGTCCGAGCCGAAGCGATCCTGGCGGTCAATCAGCACTTCTACGTACGACTGATACTTCATCACAGCACCTCCACGGTGGGCTGATGGTGAGCGGGTTGAACCGAGGCAACGCCCGCAAGCGTTGAGCCGACCGCCCAGCTGGACAGGATTCGGCTGATGAGGTCTGCCAGCGCCTTCGGCTGGACTCGCGTGAGGTCGTGGCCGACTGGCAATACGAACGTCTCCCAGTCGAAGTCGATGCGCAGCTTCTCGTACACCGTTCGGAAGGGACTGTGCTCCGCCCACCCACTCGCATAGATGTACGCGTGCCTGACGGACTCGGGCAGCTCGCTCGGCGCCTTGCTGGCTTGCATCAACGACGCTATGGGATGTGGCAGCGAGCGGCGATCGGCCGTGGGTGGCGGCACCAGGTACCGGCCGTCTCCGCCCACGAGTGTGGTGAACAGTTCACGGGTGAGGTCTCCGAGCAGACTCCAGCAGGACTCGCCGTACTGGGGCACGACGGCATCGACATACACCGCCCCGGCGATCTGACCCGGCACATGGTCGCAGACGCCGCGAAGCACCATGCCGCCATAGCTGTGGGCGCAGACGACGGTTTCGGTCAGGTTGCGCTCCTGGATGAACTGCACGACGTGGCTTATGTGATCGTCCAGGTTCGGAGGTCGCCGTGGCGACCGGGACCAATCGCTCTCGAGCCCCGGCAACGTCAGTGCGTAGGCTTCGTGGCCGAGTTGTGACAAGCCCTGCGCGACCTGATCGAAGGTCCAGGAACCCTCAAAGCTGCCGGGGACGAGAACGACGCTGCTCACGGCCGAACCACCTGCTCACTCGCGCCAGCGCAGCACCGGCCCACCGACCCACCGACCGGCCACACCTTGCCGAGTGCGACTCGACGAACCGCCATCACCACCACCTCAGCTCACGGACATGAATCAGAAGAATGTGGAACGACGCTCCACGATGGCCCAGACGCTAGGAGGCCACCGTTGCCGAAACCATTGACAGAACCGTGGCCAGACCTGCGCCGACCCCACACCGGTCGCGTCGCGGTGCGCGGACGATGGCTCCGCGCACCGTTCTCTCCGTCCGGAGCCGAGTCCTGTCAGTCCCCGCAGCTCTTCTTGTGCGTGAACCTCCGGCACTCATCGGAGCCCGGGCCTCCGTCAGCGCTGCTTACCCATCCACCGATGCGGGGGTAGGTCTTCAGCTGGTCGTTGCCGCTGTCCCCCCAGACCGAGTTATTGCCTCTTCCGGCGTCGACGGCGTCATTGCCAGCGCCTCCGTGGATCTGGTCGTCCCCGTTGTCGCCCTCGATCTGGTCGTAGTCATCGTCACCGTAGAGGTAATCAGCCCTGTTGCCACCCGAGATGAGATCCTGACCGCTGTCGCCGTGGATGGTGTCATGACCTTCATTGCCCTTGAGGTAGTCGTCGCCAGAGCCACCGTAGATCGTGTCGTCGCCGTCGTCGCCTTCGATCGAGTCCACACCCGTACTGCCGCCGATGACGTCATCACCGTCATCGCCATAGGCGGAGTCGTCGCCGGAACCGGCATCGATGTAGTCATCGCCTGCATTGCCGTGGATGGTGTCCGCATCGTCACCGCCGGTGATGTGGTCGGCGCCGTCGTCACCATCGATGATGTCATCACCCGCGCTGCCGTTGATGACGTCGTCACCGCCGCCGCCATGAGCGGAGTCGTTTCCGAAGCCGCCGTCCATGATGTCGTTGCCGTCCCCGCCGGTGATCGCATCGTCGTCATCCTCACCGTTGACCACGTCGTCACCGGCCTGGCCGTTCAGCGTGTCGTCGCCGTCCCCGCCATTGATGACGTCGCTGCCGTCACCACCGTTGACGGTGTCGGCACCCACACCGCCGTAGATCCAGTCATCGCCGGCATCGCCGTTGATCAAGTCGTCACCGGCGTCACCGTTGACGGTGTCGTCACCGGCGCCGGCATAGAAGCGGTCGTTGCCATTGCCACCATGCAGCTTGTCCGCCCCGTCACCGGTCTGGGCGCTGGAGCTGTCGCCGTAGATCACATCGACACCGTCGTCGCCATAGGCCACGTCGGCGCCGCCCTGGCCCTGCAGCACATCATCGCCGGCATCGCCGTGGATCAGGTCGTCTCCGTCCCCGCCGTACAGACCGTCATTTCCCCCGTCGCCGCTGATCACGTCGCTGCCACCGCCGCCGCGGATCGTGTCGTTGCCGGAATCCGGGGACGAGGGTCCCGAGTCGCCGAAGATCTGGTCCGCGCCGTCGCCACCGGTGATCAGGTCGTCGCCGGCACCTCCATACACGTTCGTGTTCGCCGCCGCACCCGACAACGAGATCGTGTCGTTGCCGGCACCGCCGTCGACGCCGGCCACACCGCTACCGCAGATGGTGTCGCCACCGCCCAGGCCCTTGATCCACTGCCCGGTGCCCGTCGCCACGATGACATCCGCGCCATCGGTGCCGAAGACCACCGGCGCGTCCGAGGCGATGGTGGCCGTCTTTCCGTCGCAGGTCAGGCCGGCCGGGTTGCCGCCGCCCGTACCACTGCCAACAGTGCCGGCAGTGGTGTTGGGACCCGCGCCGGCGCCCGCACCGTTGTCGGCCGGAGCCGCGAACCGGAAGAACGTGTCCTGGCCGATGACCAGGTCGGTGTCGTCGTGCTCGGTGGTGGGCAGGTAGAAGGTGTCGGCGCCGGCATTGCCGTGCATGATGTCCACCCCGGTGCCGCCGTCGAGCTTGTCGGCACCATTGCCGCCATACATCCGGTCAGCACCGGCACCACCGTAGAGACGGTCGTTGCCATCAGCCGGTTGGGCAGTGTTGTTGTCGCCGAACATGACATCGACACCGTCCTCGCCGAAGAGCACGTCGGCACCGCCCTGGCCCTGCATCACATCGTCCCCGACGCCACCGTGGATCACATCGTTCCCGCCACCGCCGTACAAGCCGTCCGCCCCGGCACCACCCCAGACGGTGTCGTTGCCGTCGCCGGCGTCGAACCAGTCATCGCCATCCCCACCAGCCAGCCAATCACCGCCGGAGCCGCCGTAGACACGGTCGTTGCCCGCACCACCGTCGATGGAGTCGGCGCCATCGCCACCCGAGAGCTGGTCGTCACCGGCATCGCCGGCGACCACGTCGTTCCCGCCGCCGCCGTTGATCACATCGGCGCCGGTGTCGGCCGAGCCGGGACCGGAGTCGCCGAACAACTGGTCCGTGCCCGCGCCACCGGTGATCGTGTCGTCGCCCGCACCACCGAACACGTTCAGGTTCCGCGCCGCGCCCGACAAGAGGATCGTGTCGTCGCCGGACCTCCCGTCGATACCGGCCACTCCACTGGCGCAGATGGTGTCATCACCGGCGCCGCCGTCGATCCACTGACCGACACCCGTTGCCACGATCACGTCCGCGCCCGATGTGCCGATCACCGCCGGCGCATCCGACACGATCGTCGCCGCCTTGCCACCGCACGACGGACCGCTGGCCGCGTGTGCGGTACCGGCGACCAGCGGCGCCACCGATGCCACCGCGGCAGCCGTCGTCAAGGACATCAGAACAGGAACGACCCGACGAGCAACCATCACAAGAACTCCGACGACAAAGGATGAAAGGACCAAAGACAGTCACCAGACCAGGCCGGCAACCTCGACAGAGGCTAGGAAAGCGCCGTTGGAGAAACCATTGGTGGAAGCGTTGTCGTCGATCCGGCGCGTAGCGCCCGTCGCAGGGCTCATGGCCCTGTGCCACGCGGCCAACCCGCAGGTCAGGATGCCGGCGTCGTACTCGTGAGCACAGGCCGACCGGTGGCGGTCGCGACCACGTCGAGACCGTCGATCTGGGACGGCTCCACGTCCGTCGCGGCATTCAGCTCCAGCGTCCGGCCCTGGACGGCACGCCAGGTCGCGATCTGCTGGGTCGCACCCTCGCGGGTGCGCACGACCAGGGCGTACGACGGCGCCGCCTTGCCCTTCCACTCGCCGGTGTAGGTGCAGGTCAGGTGGACGGCGGTCCCCCACGTCTTGGCCTGGACACCGACCGTGGCGCTCAACCGCTGCTGATCCACTTGGGTCATGGGCTGGGCCGCGATCGACTGCTCGGGCTCGGGGCCGGAACGGAGGCGGAGCGTGCCCACGAGAGCGACGAGCAGGACAAGGACGGCCGCCGCGGCAGTCAGGGTGAGCAGCCGCGCACGCCGCCGGCGGCGTACTGACTGCAGGAGCTGCGGCAGCATCGTGTCGGGCAGCGGTGGCGCGTCCTGCGCCTCCGTGAACGCCGATTCCGACAACCCGGCGAGCAGTGCGGGCATCCCGGCGAGCTCGCCGACGCGGCGCATGCAGGCCGCGCAGCCGGTGAGATGTTCCTCGAAGGCACGGCGCTCGGCAGGTTCCAGCGCGCCCAGCACATAAGCGGCATCGTCGTACAGGAAAGGATCCGAGCTCACTTCGCCACTCCCAACTCTTCGAGCACCAGACGTAGCGCCCGCAAGGCATAGTGCGTCCGCGACTTCACCGTCCCCCCGGGCACACCAAGACGGTCCGCCGCCTCGGCCACCGAGTGCCCCAGCAGATAGCACTCCCGGAGAACCTCCCGGTGCTCCGCCGACAACCGCGACATCGCCTCCCCGAGCACCCAGGCCTCGAGCAACCGGTCCACGTCGTCATGATCCACCGCCGCCTCGGGCGGCGTGTCCGTCACCACCTCCGGTCGCAATCGCCGCGAACGCCACTCGTCGATCACCACATTGCGCGCCACCGTGAACAACCATCCCCGTACCGAGGCCGAAGGGCGCGACAACACCTCCGGATGCCGCCACGCCCGCAACAGCGTCTCTTGGCACACATCCTGCGCCCGCGCCGCGTCACGTCCGGTCAGACGCAGGCAATAGGCCCACAAGGCCGGCGCATGCTCGTCGTGCAGAGCACGCATCAACTCCTCCCGCTCCTCGGGCATCACTCCTCCAGACCAGGGAGTCGGTTCCGCCGGGCTCGGCAGCTGCAGGTTCAAGCTCGACTACCGGACTGCCGCGCCCCGCGGGGCAAATATCCCTCACGGACCGAACCGGCGACAGCCCCCAGGATCGCGACGATCTCCGAGACGGCGGCCAGCCACGCGTACCAGCTCCAGTCCGTCTTGATCCCGAAGAGGCCCACCGTCTCGGCGATCAGGAAGGCGCCCAGCGTGGCGATGCCGAACCCGAGGAGCAGGAAGAAGGGCTCCCAACTGCGCCACTTCACCAGGAGGGCGGCGATCACGACGCCCGCGATGACGTTGACCACGAAGAGTGCCCCGACGGTCCCCTGGTCCTTGACGCCGTCGAACCACAGGTAGAGGTGGACGACGGCGGAGACCAGCGCCGCCAGTGCCCCGATGACTCGAATCGTCATGGTCGCCTCCGATCACGGAGTGTCGGCGACGGTCGCCGACCTCCTTCATGAAGGAACACGACGAGGAGCCCGGTTCGGTTCAACGATCGGTTCGACGAGTGCCATCAGCACCGCTGAAAGCGGCCAGGAAGCGGTCGCGGAAGGCGTCCATGCGCCACAGCGGCGCGTCCGATGCGGGGAGCAGTCCCGGCTGCCATCCCCAGCTCTCGATCCGCCGGGTGACGTCCGGGTCCCGGGCCAGCACCGTGATCGGCACATCGTGGCCGGCATGAGGGCCGCTGACATAGGAGTGCGGCTGGTGATCGCCCAGCATCACGACGACCAGATTGCGGTCGTCGGTCCTGGTGAGGAAGGAGACCAAGGCGCGCAGCGTGTACCTGATCGACTGGCCGTACGCCGCCTTCACCTTGCCGGAATCGGAGAGTACGTCAGCCGCCGTGTCGCCCTTCGCCGGCATGGGATCGAAGATCGACCCGTTCCCGACCTGTGACCACGGCACCATGTGCGGCAAGGGCGCCCACGGGTGATGGCTGGAGACGAGGTCGATCTCGGCCATGACCGGACGACGGTGCTTGGGCTCCAACTCCTGCTTCGCGAAGTGCGCGAGCGTGAACTGGTCGGGCATCGTCGCATATCCGAAGGTCGGTCCTCGGTAGCCGACGTTGTGCTCGTCGTACAGCTTGTCGAAGCCGTAGAAGGACTGCCCCTGCGACCACCCGTTGGTGACGGCCGGGATGTCGAAGACAGTGCGCCATCCGCCCCGGTCGAATGCCGTCGTGAGGGTGAACCGCTGCGTGTCGAGGAGCTGGTCGTACCGCAACTGGCTGTTCACCCACAGGCCCGACTGCAACGTGGAGTGGGCCAACCAGCTGCCCGCACCGAAGGTCGGCGAGGTGAGGAAGGCGCTGCGCGAGCGATAGCCGGCGGCACGGAGTTGCCGCGTTCCCGCTTTGAGAACCGAGTCGATGCCGGGCGCGAACGAGCTGCCGTGCACCGCGACCCTGCCGTAGCTCTCGATGAAGACGAGCAACACGTCCTTGCCACGCAGGCCCTCGAGGAGCTTCGGGCCGGAGGACGAGGCGGAGGATGCCAGGCTGTCGTCGGCGATCTCGTGCGCGAACACCGACCGGTCGTGGAGCTCCGAACGCACGTCGCCGATCTCATGCGCCGCGAGCGCCACCGAGCTCGCCGAGGCGACCTCACGACCGGCCAGCGGCTGCCAGCCCACGGCCGCGGGCACGAGCGCGAGCACTGCAAGGACGCCGGTCGCCCTGACCGCCGCGGCCTGGTTGCCCCGCACGCTCGCTCCGATCCGGAGGGTCGCCAGCGGGACCAGGACCAGCAGCAGGAGAGCACCGGCGATGACGGCCACGACGACCGCCATCGCCCGGGTGTGGCCGATGGAGTCGGCCAGCACGCCGATGCCCGAGTTGAGTGGTCCCCAGTCGCCGAGCGGACTGAAGGAGCGGTCCAGCACCTCCTCGAAGCCGATGTTCAGCGCCTTGAACATCAACAGCACGACGGCGAAGAGCCCGAAGAGGCCGCTGACGACGCGGCCGCCGCGTTCGGGGAGCAGCAGCACCAGGCAGACCAGGACCAGACCCTCGATCGGCACTCGCAGCACCTGCCACGGCGAGAAGCCGGTCGCGGTCGACGGCACGACCAGCGTGAGCCAGACCAGGAGCACGGCACCGCACAGCGTCAGGCGCCGTACGGCGGCCGAGCGCGGTTGCCGCTCGCCGGCCGGCTTCGCGCGCAGCCGTTCGGCGATCTCGGTGCCGAAGGACGCCGCGAGGAGGACCAGCGCGAGCGCGACCAGGGCCGATGCCAGGGCCCTCGGCAACACTCCCGACGCCGCCACCACCAGGGCGACTCCCTGGCCCGCCGCGACCACCTTGCGCCACGTGCGCGGCGGCACCGGTCCGCGCAACCGTGGCCGCAGCCGTTGAGCGACGAGGAGCAGATAGCGCGCGAGGCCGCCGAGCAGCACCCACGCGCCGATCTGCGGAGCGAGGTAGACGCTCAGCGCCAGGATCAACAGCGCGTCGGTCTCCATGTCGAAGCGGGCACCGAGCGCCGAGGCGCCCCCGGTGCGGCGGGCCAGGTGACCGTCGACGGCGTCGAGCACCAGCGCCACCGCCGCCAGCACGGTCAGCACGGGTAGCGACACCGAGCCGCCGAGCGACTCGACTGCCAGACCGGCGACGGCACACACCAGCACCGCGCGAGTCAGCGTGACCCGGTTCGCCGTACCCAGACCGGCGGCACCGGACGACGCGAGGCCGCGACCGAGCAGCGTCGCCACCACGGCGAGGAGCGCGAAGGCGACCGACCACGCCACCCATCGGGCACCGGGCGTGAGCGCCATCACCGCCGCCAGCAGCAGCGCCGCGAGGCACGTGGCGAGGGAAAACCTCCTGGCCAGGTGAACCGGATGCACAGTTCCTCCGTGATGTCTGGGTAAGGGGTTCGGTGCG
>Ga0164242_10002328_pt1 | contig 22035 bp, 20 predicted proteins | sample OricomgcompostMG_FD_108783 | JGI IMG/M metagenome (GOLD analysis project Ga0164242, IMG submission 108783) | Miracle-Growth compost microbial communities from Emeryville, California, USA - Original compost - Miracle growth compost (MG) ... | reverse complement strand
CGGGGCGTCCGGCAGGGCGTCCTCGCCGAGCAGGTAGGTGCGCAGCGCGCCCGAGCACAGCGCGAGCACGACGTCGTTCACGGTGCACTCGGCGGCCTTGCCGACGCGGCGGATGCGCTCCATCGGCCAGGACTGCGCGGCGACCCGGCGCGCCCCGGTGATCGGCACGTTGAGCATCGTCCTGGGCGCCGCGAACGACAGCGTCCCGCTCTCGTTCTCGAGCCCTCGGTTGATCGTGCGGGCGAACGCGGGGACGATCCCGGCGGCGTCGGCCATCGTGTGCAGTGCGCTGCGCAGCGCGTGCACCGGCAGGGCGTCGTCGCGGTGCGGCTTGGGTCGCGGCCGGTCGTCGCGCGGAGCCCAGAACGGCGGGACGTTCTGGTCGTCCGGATCGTCGCTGAGCATCCGCGACATGATCCGCAGCGCCGAGACGCCGTCGGCGAGCGCGTGGTGCGCCTTGGTGTAGATCGCGAAGCGGCCGTCGTTGAGGCCCTCGATCAGGTGCATCTCCCACAGCGGCCGGTGCCGGTCGAGCAGCGTCGAGTGCAACCGCGAGCAGAGCGTGAACAACTCGAGGATGCGTCCCGGCTGCGGCAGTGCGCTGCGGCGGACGTGGTGCTCGATGTCGAAGTGCTCGTCCTGCTCCCAGCCCCACTGCCCGAGCGTCGTGATCGAGCGGCGTGCGCGCTTCGTGAACAGCGGCGCCACCTCGCTGGTCGCGAGCGCGTTGTCGAACAGTGTCCGGACGTGCAGCGCGTCCGCGCCTTCGGGCGGCTGGAACAGCTGCAGCCCGGCGACGTGCATCGGGTGCTCCCGCGACTCGGCGAGCAGGAACAGCGAGCTGGTCGGGGACATCGGCCGCAACATCTGTCGAGTCTGTCATCGACTCGGCGTCCGCGGTGAGAAACCGTTCCCGCGCTCGCGGACGAACCGTCAGTTCGGCGCGACGTGGACCTCGCCGTGCGCGTCGGCGCAGTGCTCGGCGTCGTGCGCGGCGCCGGGACGGGCGGCCACCTCGTGGTCGGCCTCCAGGGTCACGTGCCCGATGCCGTAGGAGTTGCGCAGCAGCGCCCGCAACCGGTCGCTGACCTCGTGGCAGTCGAACGGCGCGCTGACGAGCACATGGGCCGAGACCGCGGACGAGCCGGGACCGATCTCCCAGACGTGCAGGTCGTGCACCTGGGCCACGCCGTCGACGGCGGCGAGCTCCGCACCCAGCGCCTGCGGGTCGACGTCGCGCGGTGCCGCCTCGAGAAAGACACGTCCGGCCGCACGGATCAGCCGCGCGCCCGTCCAGGCCATCACCGCCGCGACGACGAGTGAGGCGATCGGGTCGGCGCGGTCCCAGCCGGTGCCGAGCACGACGAGCCCCGCGACGATCGTGGCCGCGAACGCGTACGCGTCGGTGGCGAGGTGGGCCACGACGCCGCGGACGTTGAGGCTGGCCCGGTCGGCGCGCGACGCGAACATCGTCGCGAGCACGTTCACCGCGAGCCCGAGCGCGGCGACGATGCTCACCACGCCGCCCTCGACGCCGGCGGGGTGGACGAGCCGGCGCACCGCCTCGACGACGAAGAAGATCGCCAGCAGGATCAGCGTGATGCCGCTGGCCTGCCCCGACAACGCGTCCACGCGGGCGAAGCCGTAGGTGTAGCGGCCCTTCGGCGGTCGCTGCGCGATCCTGGACGCCGCGATCGCGACGACGATCGCGGCGGCATCGGTGACCATGTGCCCGGCGTCGGTCAGCAGGGCGAGCGAATGGGCGAGCAAGCCGGCCACGACCTCGCCGGCCATGAACGCGACGATCAGCGCGAGCGAGACGGCGAGCCAGCGCCGGTCGGCGTGCGCGGACGCGGCGACTCCCCCGCCGTGCGCATGCCCTGCGTGCGCGTGCCCGCTCATGCCTCCACTGTCACACATTGCGGGCCACCCGGCTCGTCCATGCGCTTTGTCCCGCCGCGACTCTGCATTCGGCAAGGTCACTATCGCGGCGCGTCCGGCGCCGTTAACGACCTTGCCACGTGCGAGGAAGTCACCAGCCGGTGTAGAGCGGGCGTCCCTCGGCGAAGCCGGACGCCGACTGCACGCCGACCAGGGCACGCTCGGCGAACTCCTCGATCGTCGCGGCACCCGCGTAGGTGCACGCCGACCGCACGCCCGCCACGATCGTGTCGATCAGGTCCTCGACGCCGGGACGCGCCGGGTCGAGGAACTGCCGTCCGCTGGAGATGCCCTCCTCGAACAGCGCCTTGCGGGCCCGCTCGAACGACGACTCGCCGGACGTCCTGTTCGCGACCGCCCGCGCGGACGCCATCCCGAAGCTGTCCTTGTACTGCCGGCCGTCCGCGGAGATGTGCAGGTCGCCCGGGGACTCGTACGTGCCGGCGAACCACGAGCCGATCATCACCGAGGACGCGCCGGCGGCCAGCGCGAGCGCGACGTCGCGAGGGTGCCGCACGCCGCCGTCGGCCCAGACGTGCTTGCCGAGTTCGCGCGCGGCGGCCGCGCACTCGAGCACGGCGGAGAACTGCGGACGACCGACACCGGTCATCATCCGGGTGGTGCACATGGCTCCCGGGCCGACGCCGACCTTCACGATGTCCGCGCCCGCCGCGATCAGGTCGCGGGTGCCCTCGGCCGACACGACGTTGCCGGCGACGATCGGGATGCCCGGGTCGAGCGCGCGCACCGCGGTCAGCGCGTCGATCATGCGCTCCTGGTGACCGTGCGCGGTGTCGACGACGAGGACGTCCACGCCCGCGGCGATCAGCTCCTTCGCCTTGCCCGCCACGTCGCCGTTGACGCCGATGGCGGCGGCGACGCGCAGCCGTCCGTGGTCGTCGAGCGCGGGACGGTAGATCGTCGAGCGCAGTGCGCCGGTGCGCGTGATCAGACCGACCAGTCGCCCGTCCGTATCCACGACCGGCGCCAGCTTGCGGCGCGCGGCGTCCAGTTCGGCGAACGCCTGCTGCGGGTCGAGCGGCTCGCGCAGCGCCAGCGGGTTCGCCGACATCACCTGGTGCAGTTGGGCGAACCGGTCGGCACCGGAGCAGTCCGCCTCGGTCACCACGCCGAGCGGGCGGTTGTCGTCGTCGACGACGACCAGCGCGCCGTGCGCGCGCTTGGGCAGCAGCGCGATCGCCTCGCTCACCGTCGCGTGCTGCGTCAGCGTCACGGCCGTCTCGACGACGAGGTGCCGGGCCTTGACCCAGGACACGACCTCGGCGACGACCGGGACGGGGATGTCCTGCGGCAGCACGGTCAGCCCGCCGCGGCGGGCGACGGTCTCGGCCATGCGCCGGCCGGCGACGGCGGTCATGTTCGCGACGACGAGCGGGATGGTCGCGCCCGAGCCGTCCGAAGTGGTCAGGTCGACGTCGAACCGCGACGTGATGCCGGAACGTGCCGGCACCATGAAGACGTCGTCGTAGGTGAGCTCGTACGGCACGGCCGGGTCGATGAATCGCACGAGTAGCTGAGTCTACCGGCTGCCGCGCTCACCGGGCGTCCGCGCGCCGCCCGTACAGTCGAGCGCGTGCTGGCCGTGTTCGACATCGACGGAGTCGTCGCCGACGTCCGCCACCGGCTGCACCACATCGTCGGCCATCATGCGTGGCACCGCTTCTTCGAGGACGCCGCCGACGATCCGCTGCTCGCCGAGGGCGCGGCGCTCGCGCGCGATCTGGGCCGGCAGCACGAGATCGTCTGGCTGACCGGGCGCCCGGACTGGCTGCGCGACGTCACGGTGGACTGGATGCTCCGGCACGACCTGCCGGCGGACGAGCTGCACATGCGGCCCGAGGGCGACTTCCGTCCCGCGCGGGTCTACAAGCTGGGCGTGCTGCGGCGCCTGGCGCCGCGCGGCCTCGCGGCGTTCGTCGACGACGACCTCGAGGTGGTGGACGCCGCGGTGGCGGCCGGCTATCCGGCAGTGGTCGCCGACTGGGTGCCGCGCGAGGACGCGCTGCGTGACGCGCAGGAACGATTCGGCCGCACCTGACGGTCGCCGCCCGGCCGTCCGCTGGTTGTTAGCTGAACGTGAGGTAACGCGCTCGTCTCGATCGGCGCTTATATGTCTGGCTCGTACGGAAATCGCCCGACCCGGGATTTGGTGTCGCGCTGGACAAATCTCAACGGAGGCGCAAACTTGTGATGCACCTCTCTTGTAAGCGCTAGCAAGGCCGATAGGGACGATGACACTCACGAAGACGCGGAAGGGCAGCGCCGAAGCAGTCGCCGCCGCTCCGAACACCACACAGGACACGGAAATGACCACCGCCAATTTCGGCTCGTCGCACGGCTGCCACCACGTCCCCGCCTGCCCCTCCGCCGAGGCCCCCGACCGCGACGCCGCGCACGTCGTCGCCGCTCACCCCGAGCAGGGCTGGAGCCTTCTCTGCAACGGCGTCGTCCTGTTCGAGGACTTCGGCGACCTGCTGCCCAACGGTGAGAGTCACGGCGCCCGCCGCAAGGAACTGCTCACCGCCTCGCTGCGCCGCAAGGCCAGCTGAAGTACCGGCTGAAACGCCAGCTGAAGGGCCAGCTGAAGCACCAAGCGCCAGCTGACCCGATCGTCCGGGCGCTCGGTCAGTCGATGACGGCCGAGCGCGCCAGGATCGCCGCCGTGTCCAGACCGGTCGGCAGCGTTCCGTAGGCGACGCCCCACTCGCGGGCCAGGCGTGAGGCGACGAAGGCGTCCGCCACCGCCGGGTCGCCCACGCGCAGCAGTAGCGAGCCCTGCAGCAGCAGGGCCATCCGCTCGACGACCGATCGAGCGCGGAACTCCAACTCCTCGGTGTCGGAGAACTCCTTGCGCAGCATCGCCAACGCGTCGTCATAGCGGGCATCCGCCCCGGCAGCCAGTTCGAGCTCGCCGAAGAACGCCTCGATCGCCTCCGGCTCGCGCACCATCGCGCGCAGCGTGTCGAGAGCGGCGACGTTGCCGGACCCCTCCCAGATCGAGACGAGCGGAGCCTCGCGGTAGAGGCGGGCCATGCCGAAGTCCTCGACGTAGCCATTGCCGCCGAGACACTCCAGTGCCTCCGCCGAGTGCGTCGCCCATCGCTTGCACAGCCAGTACTTGGTGACCGACAGCCCGACGCGGCGGAACGCGGCCTCGGCGGCGTCCCCGCGTGCCGCCCGGTCGACGGCGCCGGCGAGCCGCAGAACCACCGTCGTCGCGGCCTCGGAGTCGACAGCCAGATCGGCTAGGACGTTCACCATCGCCGGCTGGTCGAGCAGCCGCTTGCCGAACGCCATCCGGTGCGTCGCGTGGTGGATAGCGTTCGCCGTGCCGATGCGCATGCCGCTCGCGGCCATCAGCGCGCAGTCCAGCCGCGTCATGTTGACCATCTCGATGATCGTGCGCACGCCGCGTCCCTCGTCGCCCACCAGCCAGCCGATCGCGTCCTCGTATTCGACCTCGGAGGACGCGTTCGACTTGTTGCCGAGCTTGTCCTTGAGCCGCTGCAGGAAGAACGCGTTGCGCGTGCCGTCGGGCAGGATGCGCGGCACGAGGAAGCACGAGATGCCGTTGGCCGTCTGCGCCAGGGTGAGGAACAGGTCGGACATCGGCGCGGACGTGAACCACTTGTGCCCGACCAGGCGGTAGCTGCCGTCGCCGTTCGGGGTCGCGGTCGTGGTGTTGGCGCGGACGTCCGAGCCGCCCTGCTTCTCGGTCATGGACATGCCGGCGATGAGCCCGCGCTTGGTCAGCGGGGCGCGCAACCCGAAGTCGTACTCGCGCGTGGTCAGCAGCGGCTCGTACTGCGCGGCCAGGCCGGGCGTCGCGCGCAGCGCCGGGACGACCGCGTACGTCATCGAGATCGGGCACATGTGCCCGGCGTCGGCGACACCCCACGCCATCACCTTCGCCGCGCGGGCGACGTGTTCGCCGGGACGGTCGGACGCCCAGGGCGCGCCGTGCAGACCGTGCTCGACCGCGAACTTCATCAGCGAGTGGTACTCGGGCAGGTACTCAACCTCGTCGATGCGGTTGCCGTACTTGTCATGCGTGCGCAGCACCGGTCCATGCTCATTGGCCAACCGTCCCCACAGCTGGGCCTGCTCGCCGTTGGCGGCGCGTCCCAGCTCGCGGACCTCGTCCTCGGCCCAGCCGGCGCCCTCGCGGTGCAGTGCCTCGACGAGCGCGGGGAACGTCGAGATGTCGTGACCGGTGATCGGTGGGACCTGGTTGGTGACCTCATGCGTGCGCGGCATCGTGGACTCCTAACGAGCGCAGGGCGAAGGTGATCAGTGCGGGGACGGCGGCCGGCGAACCACCGTGTTCGGACGACGACAGCGGGCCGACCAGCGCCTCGCCGATCGCGCCGACGAGGGCGGACGCGACGACCACGGCGTCCTGCCCCGGCAGCTCGCCGGCGCGGATGCCGTCGGTGACCGTGGCCGCGAGGATGTCGCGGAACTCGGTGCGGAACCGCAACCTGAGCAGGTCGACGCCGGGGTCGACCGGCTCGACGAGAAGCGCGTACGCCAGGCGCGGCGCCTTCAGCGCGCGGCCGGCGAAGGTCTCGATGAGCGCGGCGATCCGGTCGGCGGTTCCGGTGGCCTGGTCGACGGCGACGGCGACGGCCGCGACCTCGCGCGTGACGACGTGCCGGAACACCTCGGCCATCAGCTCGGGCTTGCCGGCGACGTGGTTGTAGACGGTGCCGGCGGCAACGCCGGCGCGGACGGCGACCGCGTTGATCGAGCAGGCGGCGTAGCCGTTCTCGGCGATCAGCTCGGTGGCGGCGGCGACGATGCGGTCGCGCTGGGCGTCCAGCCGTGCCTGGACCTCAGCCGTCCGCCGGTACGCCATGCAAGCAGTGAATCACGATTCACTGCTTGCCGCCAGAGTGGATGTGCGAACGTGCCGCCGTCGGGCGGCACCAGCGGCACCAGCGGCACGAGTCCATGATCAACAGCCCGATTCGGGCGGATCGCGACCGGATCGGGCTGTTGATCACGCCAGACAGGCGGCCGCGGCACGAACCCCCTGGTCGGACCAGATATCCGCGCCGAGCGTGGTCCAGCCAGGGGCCGGACGATTCTGGCCGGCCGTCGCGCGGGAACTGCGCGCGCTCGACCCCCTGTTACGACGAGATTCGGGGCGGATTCTTCGTCGGAACAGGGGGTCGAGCGGGACGTGCCGCCCGACCGCTAGCGGCCGATCGCCACGATGCCGCGCGCCTGCGTCCCGTCCGGCAGCGTCCAGGGCACGGACACCTCGCCCACGGCCGGGTCGGCGGAAGACCGGGCCAGCACCCGGACGATCCGGACGTCCTGCGCGGCACCCAACGTGCCGACCCGCACCGACTCGTCCACCTCGTTGCTGCGCGTCTGCGCCTGAGCTACACAGCCACCCTGTACGAGCGCGCGCAGCTGAGCGACGAGCACCGGGTCGTGCGGCCCGTCGTAGAAGTACCGGTGACCCAGCACGCCGTGCTCGGACGTCCCGATCAACGCGCCGTCCGCACCGTCGAGCGGAGCCGCCCGATAGGTCATCGGCACCAGGTAGCTGACGACCTCGTCGCCGGCGGAGTCGGTGACCACCAGAAACTCGATGCCGACCTCACCCTCGGGATCGTCGAGCCGGAACCCGCCGGCCCGGGCGAGCGACGGCGTCCCGGTACCCGCGAACCACGGCTGCTGCGGCATCCACTCGGCGAGCAGCTCGAGCTTCGACGGGACGAGCGTGGTGTTGTGCACGACGGCCATGGCGAACACCCTGCCATCCGCGGTCACGGGGCGATCCCCCGCCACGCTCAGGACGACAGCACCGCCACCCACATCGCGCTGACCTGGTCGACCAGCGCCGCCCGCGACAACGGCAGCGACCCGGCGAGCACGCCGCTGATCACCTCGGCCGCACCACCGATCAGGAACATCGCCGTCGCCTTCGCCGCCGTGCGGTCCGACCGTGTCAGCGCGCCCAGTGCCGGTAGCGCGTCGAGCGCGATGTCGGCGAAGTCCATGACGATGCGGTGCCAGCGGTCGACGAGCGGCCCGTGTCCCGCGGCCGCGACCAGGATCGCGGTCGCCTTGCGCGGATCCCCCGCCACCACGCCGTAGCCGGCATCGACGAGCGCCCGGACCTGCTTCGCCAACTCCGGCGGGGACGACGCGATCGCCGCCACGCACGCCGCCGCCACCTCGTCGGCCACCGTGTCGATGACGGCCACCAACAGCTCGTCCAGGTCGGCGAAGCTCTCGTAGAAGTACCGCGGCGTCAGCCGGGCGCGCGCACAGATCGAGCGGACGCTCACCCCGGCGAGGCCGTCCGCGTGCAGGCAGTCCAGCCCGGTCTCGATCAGCGCCCGGCGCCGCGCGGCCACCCGCGTCTCGAGGTCCATGCCCCGGTACGCGCGCTCGGTGCGCGGCTGGCTCATGATCGCCTTCCGACGGATCTTGACAACGGTCGTTATCAGAATAGTCTCGGCTGCACGCCGACGCTGACGACGCCGACTGGAGCTTCGCATGACTGTCGAGACGGCACCACGGTCGATGACCCGAGCAGAGGCGCGAGCGGCACGGCGCGCCATCCCCGGCGACAACGGACTGCCGCTGCTCGGGCACACCCTCGAATTCCTGTCCGGACGCCTCTACACCGACCGGGCGCGCTACGACCGCTACGGCCCGGTGACCCGCGTCCGCAGCTTCGGCCAGACGTTCGTGTCCGTCCGCGGGCCGGAGGCCGTCGGCGAGGTGTTCTCGAACCGCGACCACGCGTTCGCGAACGGGCCGGGCTGGGGCTACCTGATCGGCCCGTTCTTCCACGGCGGGCTGATGCTGCTCGACTTCGACGAGCACCACCGCGCGCGGCGGATCATGCAGGAGGCGTTCACGTCCCAGCGCCTCGACGGCTACCTCGCGCCGATGAACGCGACGCTCGCCGAGGGGCTCGACCGGTGGGGCACCGACCGGCGCTTCCGCATCTATCCCGCGCTGAAGCAGCTGACGCTCGACGTCGCGACGAAGACGTTCATGGGTGCGAAGTTCGGGCCCGAGGCCGACCGGATGAACCATGCCTTCGCCGCCTGCGTGCGCGGCGGCACGTCGATCGTCCGCGCACCCGTCCCCGGCGGACGCTGGGCGCGGGGCCTCGCCGGCCGCCGGCTGCTCGAGAACGTCCTGCGCCCGCGCATCCCCGCCGCGCGCGCAGGGAACGGGACGGACCTGTTCAGCGTGCTGTGCCACGTCGAGGACGACGAGGGCAACCGGTTCACCGACGACGAGATCGTCGACCACATGATCTTCCTGCTGATGGCGGCGCACGACACGACCACGATCACAATGACGACGATGGCCTACTACCTGGCCAAGCACCCGGACTGGCAGCAGCGCTGCCGTGCCGAGTCGATCGCCCTGGGTGCCGAGCTCGTTCCGTACGACCGGTTGGACGAGCTGGTCTCACTCGATCTGGTGATGCGCGAATGCATGCGCCTGGTCACCGCGGTGCCGACGGTCGCGCGCAAGACCGTCAAGGACACCTCGATCCTGGGCCACCCGATCCCGGCCGACACGTTCATCGCGGTGAACATGCACGGGACGCACATGCTCGAGGAGATCTGGCCCGACCCCGAGCGCTTCGACCCCGAACGCTTCTCCGGCGCGCGGCGCGAGGACAAGGTGCACCGCACCGCCTGGGTGCCGTTCGGCGCCGGGGTGCACAAGTGCATCGGGCTGTACTTCGGCGGGATGCAGGTCAAGGCGGCGATGCACCAGCTGCTGCTCGGGCACCGCTGGGAGACGATCAGTCGCGACTACACGATGCCGATCGACTGGACCTCGCTCCCCCGGCCGCGCGACGGGCTACCGATCCGCCTCACCCGCACCCGGTGACGCAGCGCTCGTCCGGTTGGCCTGCACGCGTCCGGGTAATACGGTCCCGTGATACGGCGTAGACCCGACCCGAAGGAGCGCCGCGCATGGGCGTGATCGACCTGGCCACCGTCGACCGGACCCTGCAGCAGGTGCGCCGGTTGCCGACGACCGCGCGGGAGGCGCACGTCCTCTACCGGGCCGGGCTGGCGCCGATCACGCGGCCGGCCGACACGCTGACGGCGCTGTACAACATGCGGTTCTGGGGCATGCTGCCCGGCGCGATCCGCATCGCGGCGCACCGCGACCGCACCGCGCTGGGACTGGTCGACGACCTCGGCGAGCTCACCTTCGGCGAGATGGACGAGCGCTCCAACCGGCTGGCGCGCGCGTGGCAGGCCAACGGCCTGGACGACCGGTCGGTGATCGCCGTGCTCGCGCGCGACCACCGCTACCTGCTCGACACGATGTTCGCCGCGGGCAAGATCGGCGCGAAGCTGTTGCTGATGAACACCGGCTTCGCCAAGCCGCAGTTCGCCGCGGTCGCCGAGCGCGAGGGCGTCGACAGGCTGGTCTACGACGCCGAGTTCGCGGACATCCTCGGCGACGTCCCCGCCGACATTCCGCGCTACCTCGCCTGGACGGACGAGAGCGACGGCGGCGACAACCCGCACCAGACGATCGACGAGCTGATCGCCTCGCAGCGCGACGGCAGCGACCTGCACCGTCCGAAGTCGGTCGGCGGGCTCGTCCTGCTCACCAGCGGCACGACCGGGACGCCCAAGGGCGCGCCGCGCCACGTCAACTCACCGTTCGCCGCCGCGCAGTTCCTCGACCGGGTGCCGCTCGGCATCGGCGAGCGCACGGTGTTCGGCGCACCGCTGTTCCACGGCACCGGCCTGTCGCAGTTCCTGCTGACGCTCGCGCTCGGCTCGACCACGATCGTCCGCCGCAGGTTCGATCCCCGGGGCACGCTCGAGCTGCTGCAGAAGTACCAGGCCGAGGCCCTCGTGCTCGTCCCGACGATGCTGCAGCGCATCCTCACCCTCGGCGACGACGTCATCAAGCAGTACGACACGAAGAGGCTGCGCATCGTGTTCGTCGCGGGCTCGGCGCTTGCGCCCGAGGTCGGCACGCACGCGATGAAGCTGTGGGGCGACGTCCTCTACAACCTGTACGGCTCGACCGAGGTCGCGGTCGCGAGCGTCGCGACGCCCGCGGACTGGAAGCAGGCGCCGGGCACGGTCGGCCGCGTGCCGGTCGGCTGCCAGGTGCGGCTGTACGACGAGCAGGGCCGCCGGGTCACCGCGCCCAACGAGATCGGCCGGGTGTTCGTCGGCAGCGGGCTGAAGTTCTCCGGCTACACCGGCGGTGGTTCGAAGGAGGAGATCGACGGGCTGCTGTCCTCCGGCGACGTCGGCCACTTCGACGAGGACGGGCTGTTGTTCATCGACGGCCGCGACGACGACATGATCGTCTCGGGCGGCGAGAACGTGTTCCCCGCCGAGGTCGAGGGGCTGCTCGTCGAGCATCCGGCGATCGCCGACGCCGCCGTCATCGGCGTCAGGGACGACGACTTCGGCCAGCGGCTCAAGGCCTTCGTCGTGCTCAAGGACGGCCAGCAGATCAGTGCGGACGAGGTGCGCGCGCACGTCCGCGACAACCTCGCCCGGCACAAGGTGCCCCGTGACGTCGAGTTCGTCGGCGAACTGCCGCGCAACGCGACCGGCAAGTTGCTGCGCAAGGAACTCGACGCCGGCGACAGCGCTCCCGCCGGAAGCTGACGGGCGTGGCCGAGCGGCCGTCGCGCCGGCGGGCAGTAGCGTCGGAGCGGTGACGACCGACGGACAGACGCCGTTCACCCGTTTCGCGACCAGCGTCCTGGACGCACGGTTCGCCGCCGACCCGGTCGAGGCGACCGAGGCCGGCGAGCATCGCTTCGACCACCTGCTCGAGGACCCGTCCGAGGAGGCCGCGCACGCCCGTGCCGACACGCTGCGGCAGCAGCTGGACGAGCTGGACGACCTGGCCCCCGACAGCGTCGACGAGGGCGTGGACGCTGCCGTGCTGCGCACGACGCTGCAGGCCGACCTGTTCGCGCTGGGCACGCTCGGCGAGGCGACGTGGAACCCGATGCTGCACAACCCGGGCACGGCGATCCAGCAGCTGACCTCGCGCGAGTTCGCTCCCGCCCGCGAGCGCTACCTGTCGGTGGCAGCGCGGCTCGCGTTGGTCGAGTCCTATCTCGCGGCCGCGCGCGGCCGGCTCGGTGCCGTGTCGGGCATCCACACCGAGACCGCGATCGCGCAACTGGGCGGAACGGCCGCGCTGATCGAGTCGATCGCACCCGACCTCGCGCGTTACGTCGACGACAGCGAGCCACTGGTCGCGCGTGCGGTCGCCGCCGTGCGTGAGCATGCCGAGTGGCTGCGCGGTCGGCTCGCCGGCGCGAGCCACGATCCGCGCATCGGTCCGGAGCTGTTCGCGGCCAAGCTCGCGCTCACGCTCGACACGGCCTTCGCGCCCGACGACCTGCTCGCCCGGGCCGAGGACGACCTCGCCCGCGTCACCGCCGAGATCACCGCCGAGGCGGGACGCTTCGCGGGCGTCGCCCGTCCGGACGCCGACACCGTCCGCGCCGTCCTCGCCGAGCTGGGCACCGAAGCGCCGACGGACGCCGAGATCCTGCCGATGTGCCGCGACGCGATGGCCGCCTGCACCGAGTTCGTCCGCGATCACGACCTGATCACGGTCTTCGACGACCCGGTCGACGTGATCGAGATGCCCGAGATCGATCGCGGCGTCGCCGTCGCGTTCTGCCGACCTCCCGGACCGCTCGAGCCGGTGCCGCTGCCGACGGAGTTCGCCGTCTCACCGCCGCCGTCGGACTGGTCGGCCGAGCGCATCGCCTCGTTCTACCGCGAGTACAACGCGCACATGCTGCAGAACCTGACCGTCCACGAGGCGATGCCGGGGCACGCGCTGCAGCTGATGCATTCGCGCCGGCACCAGGCGGCCACGCCCGTCCGCGCCGTGTTCTGGAGCGGCTCGTTCGTCGAGGGCTGGGCGGTGTACACCGAGGAACTGATGGCGCTGCGCGGCTACCGGCGCGACGTGTCCGAGCGCGCTGCGTCCGCGCTGCGCATGCAGCAGCTGAAGATGCAGCTGCGCACGATCATCAACGCGATCCTCGACATCCGCTTCCACTGCCACGACCTGGACGAGTCCGCGGCGATGACGCTCATGACGACGCTGGGCTTCCAGGAGGACGGCGAGGCGGCGGGCAAGTGGCGGCGCGTGCAGCTGAGCTCGACGCAGTTGTCGACCTACTACGTCGGCTACAGCGAGATCCGTGATCTGGCCGAGGAGTTGCGCGCGGCTCGCCCGGGCGCGAGCGATTGCGAGATCCACGACGCGATGCTCGCCCACGGCTCCCCCGCCGCGCGGCACGTCCGCACCCTGCTCATGGCATGAGTTCGGGCTTCCTGGACGCACCCCTACCGCTCGCGTTCGCGCACCGCGGCTTCACCGACGGCGACGGCACCGAGAACTCGATGGCCGCGTTCCAGCGCGCGGTCGACCTCGGCTACCGCTACCTCGAGACGGACGTGCGCGTCACGCGCGATGGGGTCGCGCTCGCGTTCCACGACGCGCGCCTCGACCGGGTGACCGACCGCACCGGGCGCATCGACGAGCTCACCTACGCCGAGGTGCGCACGGCGCGCATCGCCGGCCGCGAGCCGATCCCGCTGCTGACCGACGTGCTGGCCACCTGGCCGGACGCCCGGATCAACCTGGACGTCAAGTCCGAGGCGTCGGTCGCCGCGACGGCCGATGCCGTGCGCCGCACGAACAGCCTCGACCGGATCTGCGTCGGCTCGTTCTCGGACGCCCGCATCGAGGCGACCCGCAGGCTGCTCGGCCCGCAGCTGTGCACGTCCATCGGCCCGCGCGCCGCCTTCGGGCTGCGCATGGCGTCGCGGCTGGGGCGCCGGCTCCGACCCACGCCGGCCCGGTGCGCCCAGGTACCGGCCCGGCTCGGCCGCGTGACGTTCGTCGACGCGCGCTTCCTGGCGACCGCGCATACAGCCGGGCTGCAGGTTCATGTGTGGACGATCAACGATCCGGTCGAGATGCGGCAGTTGCTCGACCTCGGCGTCGACGGCGTGATGACCGACCGCGCCGACCTCCTGCGCGACGAGCTCGCTCGGCGCGGATCGTGGGCCGGGTAGTGTCACCTGCCGTGGCAGACCCAGCGCCTCCGTCGACACCGCCGTCGACGCCGGAGGGCGCCCTCGCGTCCGTCCCGGCCGCCGGCAACCGGCGGGCGCTGCCCATGCCCTCCCAGCTGAAGTTCTTCTACGGCCCGATGGACTGCGGCAAGTCGACGCTCGCGCTGCAGATCGACCACAACCACGCCCGCCAGGGCCGGCACGGCATGCTGCTCACCCGGCACGACCGGTCCGGCGGCGCGACGATCACCACCCGCGTCGGGCTGGCGCGCGAGGCGGTCGAGGTCACCAGCGACATGGACATCCGGCTGCTCGTCCGCAACGAGTGGGCGGCCGGGCGCAACCTGGACTACCTGATCGTCGACGAGGCGGGCTTCCTCGACCCCGAACACGTCGACCAACTCGCCGAACTCGTCGACGACTGGCACGTGGACGTCTACTGCTTCGGGCTGGCCACCGACTTCCGCACCCAGCTGCTGCCGGGCGCGAAGCGGCTGGTCGAGCTGGCCGACGAGCTCGTGCCCGTCCACGTCGAGGTGCTGTGCTGGTGCGGACGTCCCGGACGGCTGAACGCGCGCGTCGTCGACGGCCGGGTCGTGCGCGAGGGTGACACGGTCGTCGTCGCGGACACCGGGACGTCCGTGGACGACCGGGTCGTGCACTACCAGGTGCTGTGCCGCATGCACCATCGCCGCGGCGACCTCGGCCGGCGCACGCCCGAAGGACAGCTCAGCCTCGACCTATAGGGGCCGGGCTCGGCGGGCTCGAACCTCAGCGGCGGCGCAGGCCGCGGGCCGCCCAGAACCCCACCGCCGATGCGCCGGCGGCACCGAAGACCATGCCGATCGCGCCGACGCCGCGCAGCGTGCCGCGCCGGACCCCCGCGGCGATCGCCACCGCGTCCGCGGCGTCCGCGGCCGCGCCGGCAGCCACCCACAGCGCGCCGCTGCGCTCACGCGCGGTGGCGAGCGTCCCCGCCCCGAGCGCGATGTCACGGGCCGCGGTCATCCGGGCGAGGAACGCCATGCGCTTGGCCGAGGCGGAGTCCGCACCCAGGAACCGGGTCGACGCGACCGGCGCGGCCAGGAACCCGCCGCCGAGCAGCACCCGGCCCAGCCCGATGGCCGCGGCGACGGTCTCGGCGTCCGGCAGCGTGACGCGGCGCGCGTCCCGGGCTAACCCCGGAACCAAACCTGCCGATCGCTCGTATATATGGGTGAGGCCGGACGGTCTGAGTGAGGCAGCGCGCACGCGAGGGCTCTCCGGTCCGTGGGTGAAGGTGACGACGCCGAGCGCGCACGAGGAAATCGGCGCGACGACCCGCCGGTGGCGTCCGTTACGCAATAAGCATATCGGGAATCATCAGTCAAGACCCCACCGTTGTTCCGGGGTCGAAAGTTCGTTTCTCGTCCAGAGAAGCTCGTTGAGGAGGTGCCGACGATGGCAGATCGGACCCTACGCGGCAGCAGGCTGGGCGCTATCAGCTACGAGACCGAGTACGGCACGGAGCCTGCGCCCCGCAACGTCGCGGCCTACCGCTGCGCCCGTGGGCACGAATTCACCGTTCCGTTCTCGGAGGAGGCGGAGATCCCCACGACGTGGGAGTGCCGTCTCGACGGGACCAACGGCCTGCTGGTCGACGGCCCCGAGCCGGAGGCCAAGAAGGTGAAGCCGGCCCGTACGCACTGGGACATGCTCATGGAGCGGCGCTCGATCGCCGACCTCGAGGAGGTCCTGGCGGAGCGGCTGGACGTGCTGCGCGCGCGGCGCGGCCAGAAGAGCGCCTGACCGACTGCGACTGGAGCGCCCGTCCCGGACCCGGGGCGGGCGCTTCGTCATTTCCGGCGGGTCAGCGGGACGGGCGGGCGAGGCGGCGGCGCAGCTGCCTGCGGCGGTGTGTCAGGCCCCACTCGGTGACCCGGACGAACGCCTCGCGGACGATGTCCTGGCTCATCTTGGACTCCCCGACGGTGCGGTCGGCGAAGGTGATCGGCACCTCGCTCACCCGGAACCCGGCCTGTACCGCGCGCCAGGCGAGGTCGACCTGGAAGCAGTAGCCCTGCGACGCGACGTCCCGGTAGCCGATCTTCTCGAGCACCTCGCGCCGGTACACGCGGTACCCGCCGGTGATGTCCTTGATGTCGACGCCCAGCGCCATGCGGGCGTACAGGTTGCCGCCGCGCGAGATGATCTCGCGGCTCTTCGGCCAGTCCAGCACCGAACCGCCGCGCACCCACCGCGAGCCGAGGACGACGTCGGCGTGCTGCAGCGCGTCCAGCAACCGGGGCAGCTGCTCCGGGGCGTGCGAGCCGTCCGCGTCCATCTCGACGAGCACGTCGTAGCCGGCGTCCAGTCCCCAACCAAAACCGGCGATGTAGGCCGCACCGAGCCCGGCCTTCGCCGTGCGGTGCAGGACGTGGACGTTCCCGTCGCCCGCGCTGAGCCGATCGGCGACCTCACCGGTGCCGTCGGGGCTGCCGTCGTCGACGACCAACACGTGCGCGTCGGGAACCGCGTGCCGGACGCGACCGACGATCGGTTCGATGTTGTCGACCTCGTTGTAGGTCGGAATGATCACCAGCGTCCGCGGGGACGAGCTCATGTCGTGGTCACCAGGGTCTCGGGCCGGTCGGCGGAACCGTCGACGGGAGCGGATGTCGACGCCTGCGCGCGGTGGCGGCGCAGTGCGGTCAGCATCGTCCAGGCCACCCCAAGAAATGCCAAAGCCGACAGCACGTACTCAGGTGCCGGCCCGACCCGGTCGGCGAGGGTGAGTGCGGTCCGCGGCGTCACCGCGGCGGTCAGGATCGCCGGATGGAACAGGTCGTCGTTCTCGGCCACCACCGAACCGTCCGGGCGGATGATCGCGCTGGCGCCGGTCGTCGACACCTGCAGCACCGTGCGGCCGGTCTCGATCGCGCGCAGCCGGCTCATCGCGAGCTGCTGGAACGTCTCGGACGTCTTGCCGAACGTCGCATTGTTCGTCTGGACGACCAGCAGCTGCGCGCCGGCGCTGACCGACGAGCGCACCAGGCTGTCGTAGGCGACCTCGAAGCAGATCACGTCGCCGAGCCGTACCGGCCCGCCGCGCAGCACGCCGTTCGTGTGCCCCGGAACCATGTCCTGGGTGACCAGCTTCGCAGCCGAGCTGAGCTTGTCGGCGATGCTGCGCAGCGGCATGTACTCGGCGAACGGCACGGGGTGCCGCTTGATGTACTCGGCTCCGGGCCCGGTCGTCGGCGACCACAGGATGCCCGCATTGCGGCGATGCGTCGGCCCGGGACCCTGCAGGATCGCGCCGACGAGCACCGGTGCGTCGATCGCCTTCACCGTCTGGTCGATCAGCTGATACGCCTGCTGGTTGCGGAACGGGTCGACGTCGGACGCGTTCTCGGGCCACACCACGAGGTCGGGACGGGGGACGGTCCCGTCGCTGACCTCCTGCGCGAGCGTCATCGTCTCGCGGACGTGGTTGACCAACACCTGCTCGGCGCGGTCGAAGGAGTCCAGGCCACGGTCCGGGACGCTGCCCTGGATCAGCGCGACCCGCAGCGGACGCCCGCCCCCGGACGTCCCCGGCGCCACCGCACCGCGCACCAGGCTCAGCACCGGCAGCAGGACGAGCACGGCGACGCACGCGGCGACCGGACGCCAGGAGAAGTCCCGGGCCACGACGTGCTTGGCGAGCACGAACAGCGCGCCGCCGGCGAGCGCGACCGCGAACGTCAGCAGCGGCTCCCCGCCGATCGCCGCGAACCATCGCAGCGGCGAGGACGCCTGGCTGAACGCGAGCCGCCCCCACGGGAACCCGCCGAACGGGCCGCGGTCGCGCAGGAACTCCTGCAGCACCCACAGGCAGGCGATCCAGAACGGTGCGAGGCGGTGGCGCTGCACCGGGGCGAGCGCGGCGCCGAGCGCGGCCATAAAGCCGGACTCCGCGCTCGCGAGCAGCAGCCACGGGAACGCGCCGACGTACGTGCCCGTCCAGTGCAGCAACGGGACGAAGAACGCCAGCCCGTACAGCAGCCCCAGCCACGCGCCCGTCCGGGCCCGCCGCCCGTCCACAGCCCACGACAGCCCGGCGACGCTGAGGATCGCGAACGGCCAGATGCCGACCTGCGGGAACGAGTACGCGAGCAGCACCCCGGACGCCAGGGCGACCAGGGCCGCCCACCGCGCGCGCGGTCGCGCGCTGGTTCCCGGCTGCATCCGACCAGTATCACCGACGGTCATCGGCACGGACCCACGATCTCAGCGTCACTCGGAAAGCTGTTCATCCGCTGTATAGATGGTCGTCCCGCGCAGGACGGTGCGTTCACAGCTGGGCAGCGTGACGTCCGGGTGGACGTCCGGCAGGCCGGGCACGGCCGCGCGGGGGTCGGTGCTCCAGCGGGCGACCCGCTCGTCCGGCGCGTCGATGCCCAGCTCGCCGGCGCGCCACACCGCGAACGTGGCGGGCGCGCCCGGCGCGAGCACGCCCTCGCCGTCGCGGCCGGCGATCCGCCATCCGGCCCGGGTGTGCGCCGCGAACGCGGCCCGGACGCTCAGCGCCGCGTCGGGGTCGGACGGATACGCGGCCGCCCGGATCGCGGCCCACGGCCCGAGGGCGGTCACCGGCGAGTCCGACCCGAACGCGAGCGGCACGCCGGCCGCGGCGAGGTCGCCGAAGCGGTTCAGCTGCCGGGCCCGCTCGGCGCCGAGCCGGGTGGCGTACATCCGGTCCGGCCCGCCCCACGCCGCGTCGAACATCGGCTGGACGGACGCCATCAGCCCCGACGCCGCGAGCCGCCGCGGATCGCGGACGTACTCGGCGTGCTCGATCCGGTGGCCGGCACCGCCCAGGCGACCGAGCCGCTCCCCGGCCAGCTCGAGCGCGTCGAGCACCTGGTCGATCGCGGCGTCCCCGATCGCGTGGAAGCCGGCCTGCAGCCCCGCGTCGACACACTGCACGACGTGGGCGGCGATGTCACCGGTGTCGAAGCGCAGCGAGCCGCTCAGCTCCGGTTCGTCGTCCGGCGCGTCGTGGTAGGGCTCGTGCAGTGCGGCGGTGTGCGAGCCGAGCGAGCCGTCGCAGAACAGATCGCCGGCCGCGCCGACCGCACCGAGCTCGCGCGCGGTCGCCGCGCCGAACAGTTCGCCCCAGTACCCCACGACCTCGGGCAGCGGCTCGTCGCGCGACAGCGCGAGGGCACCGAGCAGGTCGTCGGCGCTGGAGATCGCCGGCCCGGCCATCTCGTGCACGCACGCGATGCCCTGCGCGGCGGCGTGGCGCAGCGCGGCGCGCTGCAGGTCGCGGGTCTGCCCGGCGGTCAGGCTGGACTGCGCCGCGACGCGGGCGGCGTCGTGGGCGGGGCCGGTGAGCCAGCCGTCCGGGCGGTAGCCGGTCAGGCCCGCGAGTCCCGGCACGGCGGCCATCAGCGCGGACGACACGAGCGCGGAATGGGCGTCGACCCGGGCCAGGTAGACGACCCCTCCGTAGGACGCGCGGTCGAGCTCGGCCGCGGTCGGCCGGGTCGGTTCGGGCCAGGTCGTCTCGTCCCAGCCGCCGCCGAGCAGGGGGCGTCCCCGTGCCGTGCGGGCGGCCTTCTCGATGCGGTCGAGGGCGTCCTGCCGTGACGTGGCGAGCGCGAGGTCGAGTCCGCTCAAGGCGAGCCCGGTCGCCGTCGTGTGCACGTGCGCGTCCACGAACGCCGGCGCCACGAAGGCGTCCCGCAGGTCGACGACCTCGACGCCGACGTGCTGGCCGACGCCGTCCTCCTGCCCGATCCAGGTGATCGTGTCACCCTCGACGAGCAGCGCGGTCGCGTCGCGCACCGCCGAGCTGTAGGTGCGGGCGTTGCGATACAGCACAGGGACGTTGCGGTGCGGGCGTGCCACTTGGGAGAGTCTGCCAGCGGGACCCGGCAGCGCTTCCGCCGGACCACCGCCCGTCCCGTCAGCCCGGAAGGACCTCCCGGAAGATCCGATGGCAGCCAGCATCGAGGACGTCGCCCGCCGCGCCGGGGTGTCGATCGCGACCGTCTCGCGGGCCCTGCGCGGCCTGCCCGACGTCGCCACGGCCACCCGCGACCGGGTACTCGCCGCCGCCGCGGAGCTGGATTACGTCGCCTCGCCGTTCGCCGCCCGACTGGCCAGCGGCCGGACGAACACGGTCGGGCTGGTCGTCCCGTTCATCAGCCGCTGGTACTTCGGCGAGGTGATCGACGCGGTCGAGACGACGCTGCGGATGGCCGGGTTCGACCTGCTGCTCTACAACCTCGGCGACGAGGCGGGACGCGCGCGGTTCTTCGAGCGGATGCCGATGCGCAAGCGTGTCGACGCGGTGCTGATCGCGAGCCTGGTGCTCGCCGAGAACGAGATCGACGCGCTGCTGACGCTGGGCTGCCCGCTCGGCTCGCTGGGCCTGGAGCACGACAACTTCCTGTCCACGAGCATCGACGACGCGGCCGGTGCCCGGGTCGCGGCGCAGCACCTGCTCGCGCTCGGTCACCGGCGCATTGCGACGATCGGCGGGGACCCGGACGACCCGATGCGGATCACGCCCCCGCTGCGGCGGCGCGAGGGCTTCCGCTCCGCGCTGCGCGAGGCGGGTATCGAACCGGACCCGCAGCTCGAGCAGCTCGGCTACTTCACCCTCGCCGGCGGCCTGGAGGCCTGCGACCGGCTGCTCGCGCTGCCCGAGCGGCCGACGGCGATCTTCGCCGAGAGCGACGAGATGGCCTTCGGCGCGATCCGCAGCCTGCGCCTGCACGGGCTGCGGGTGCCCGAGGACGTCGCACTGATCGGCTTCGACGACCACGTGACCGCGGAGGTGCTCGACCTGTCCACGATCCGCCAACCGGTGCCCGCCCAGGCCCACGACATCACGACCCGGCTGCTCGCCGCGGTCGAGGCCGGCGACGACGAGCCGCCGACCGTCGACGTCGTGCTGCCCACCGAACTCGTCGTGCGCGGCTCGACCGACCCGTCCCGATCGGTGTACCAGTCGTGAGCCTGATGCTCGTCGACGCGGCGAACCTGTACTTCCGCGCGTTCTACGCGCTGCCGGACACGATCACCGCGCCGGACGGCATGCCGGTGAACGCGATCCGCGGCTACCTCGACATGACAGCGGCACTGATCGACAAGCGCCGCCCGACCCGGCACGTCGCCTGCCTGGACGCGTCCTGGCGACCGCAGTTCCGCGTCGACCTCGTGCCGTCCTACAAGGCGCACCGGGTGGCGGCGGACGGCGGCGAGGAGGTTCCGGAGCTGCTCGTGCCGCAGGTGCCGGTGCTGCTCGAGGTCCTCGCGGCGCTCGGCCTCGCGGCGGTCGGTGCCGAGGGGTTCGAGGCCGACGACGTCATCGCGACGCTTGCGACGCGCGACGACGACCCCGTGGACGTCGTGAGCGGCGACCGGGACCTGCTCGCGCTCGCGTCCGATCGGGTGACCGTCCTCTACACCGGCAAGGGCATCGCCAAGATGGCCGAGATGGGCCCGTCCGACGTGCTCGAGAAGTACGGCGTGCCGGCCGAGCACTACGCGGACTTCGCGGTGCTGCGCGGCGATCCGTCCGACGGGCTGCCCGGCGTGGCCGGCGTCGGTGAGAAGACGGCGGCGGCGCTGGTGTCCCGCTTCGGCGCGATCGAGGACATCGTCGCGGCCGCCGAGCGAGGCGAGGACGGCTTCCCGGCGGGGTCGGCGAACAAGGTGCTCGCGGCCCGGGACTACCTCGCCGTCGCGCCGGCGGCGGTGCGCGGGCGCACGGACGTCCCCATCGGGGCCGTGGACGACGCGCTGCCGTCCGCGCCGGCCGACGGCGAACGGCTCGTCGACCTGGTCGACCGGTACGGCATCGAGGCGCCGGTGGAGCGGCTGCTCACCGCGATCGCCAAAGCTCTCGGGTGAGGTCCCGGCTCAGCCGCCGCTGACCTCGTAGAGGCCGTCGTTGTTGAGCAGCCGCACGGTGAACGTCGTGTTGTCGCCCGCGACGCAGGTG
>Ga0164242_10002327_pt1 | contig 22037 bp, 17 predicted proteins | sample OricomgcompostMG_FD_108783 | JGI IMG/M metagenome (GOLD analysis project Ga0164242, IMG submission 108783) | Miracle-Growth compost microbial communities from Emeryville, California, USA - Original compost - Miracle growth compost (MG) ... | reverse complement strand
ATAAAGGAAGTCTTCTACCCATCCCTCCTTTTGGTAGAGTTCATGGCCATTTAGATATAAGACAATGTTGTCATCATGCTTTAATTTAATTTTTAGACCATCTGTATTTCCTCCATTATATTGAAATGTACGCCTAATCCAGATATCATCAGTCGACCATAAGGTTCGCGCTGTTTTGCTGTCATCAGATATGGGCAATACGCCTGATTGCCAGCCATTTGTGTCAGCTTGGACGGCTTGCCAGTTTTCTCCAGGGTTTTGGGTGGTATAATGGATTTGAACATGATCATTTTCATCTCCAGCAGGCGCTACTGAATTATAGGCTTTTACCTCCTTGCCCATAAAACGATAGAATTCATTGTCTACTTTGATTATACCAATAAGGGATTGAGGTTTGCCTGTCCAATGAACAGTAGAGCCATCCGTTAGAATGTCTTTGTTGCTCCAGATACTGAAATAAGGAGTATGTGTTATAAGCGGATAGCTGGGGGCTATTTGATCTGCATGTTGAGCCGTTGCCATCTGCGAACAGCCAAGAGTAAACAATAAAGTGCTTCCTAGTAATGTTTGTCTCACTTTTTTTTGAATCGCTAGCATGGTTCCATTTACTTTAGTGACCTTGTTGATTTGCATTTCTTTTTTAATTGTGTGATTTATTTAGCAGGGCTTTGTATTCGTTTAATGCAAATATTTTACTAGTTGATTGCATAATTTGCGTTCCCTCTAGCGTCCTTGCATGTACGGAATACCCTACAAATTTGGCTGAATTGCGTATTTTAGAGCTGCTATCTTGTCTCATAATTTTGCATATTTGTTTCAATTGAAAGAATTATCTGAAAAAAAGGTTCTTTTGGATAATATTTTTCTGAAAAAGGAGCCGGTTAATATTTTTATAACGGTTTAAACTATGGAATTGTCTTATTTTCACGGGATTAATGCCTAAATAGTACAATATGAAACGGGTGATTCTTTTAACTGTATGTATAATCTTTGCTGTGACATCTTTTTGTCAACATGTTGATAGTCAGTTTCCTGGTAGGAAAATTATTAAGGATAGCTCTTGGGCCATAAGTGACAGAGTTACACGTCAGGAAATTAAATATTTTGACGGGGATGATAAAATTGTAGTAGTACAAATTATAAAAGCCAGGTTAAAGAAAAACAAATTGCTGTTGGAGGCGGCAACTCCTAATAATAGTCATTTATTTGGTCGTCAGGTAGTTACTGATGAAATGAAGGCTGAGAATACACCTCATAGATTAGTTTTGGGTGGGGTTAATGCAGATTTTTTTAATATGAATAATGGCATTCCCTTAGGTCCTGTTGTCAAGGATGGGGGCATTATTAAAAATGCCGACAGTTCTATGGTGGCTTTTGTTGGAGTGCTAAAATCCGGTAAAATAATAATGGGCGACTCTATACTTTTTAAAAAAAGAGCCAGGGATATAAAGGAGGCTTTGGGGGCAAGACCAATATTACTGAAGAAGGGCCAATTATTAACCCAAAATAATTCCAGTTTGAGCACTGTTCATCACCCGAGGACCGCCCTCGGATTAAAAGGAAGGCATACCGTCTATTTTGTAACGGTGGATGGACGTCAACCCAAATTCAGTAATGGAATTTCCCTGTCCGATTTGGGAAAGTTGATGCGGTGGCTGGGGATTGAGAATGGTGTTAATTTGGACGGAGGGGGATCCACAACTATGGTAATATGGGATCAGAAAACTTCACAATACAAAATTTGTAACCAACCATCAGGAAAACAATTGCGGCCTGTCGCCAATAGTTGGATACTAGTCAGAAAGCGTTAGTTTTGTTTGAAATATTAAAGCACCTGAATTAGGATTGATTATAAAAGCTGATTTGATTATGTTTATAGCTTCTTACCGCAAAGTGATAAGGTTAGTATTGCTCCTATGTGTTGCAATTAGCGCAATTGTACAGCAGGGCTGTATAACTTCCCAGAAAATGATGGATGCGGTCCATGGACAATATTATCAATATAAATTTTCTATGAGAGAATCTAATTCCAGAAAAAAAGCTGTTTGGCAAAAAGATGGAGTCCAGATAATTTTTTCCCCGGATTATAATCGTATTAATTTTTCCGTAATCAATCATTCTGAAAGACCGGTAGAAATTATTTGGACTAAAAGCGCTATGGTACAGCAGAGTGATAGTTCTGCAATCATTCACGGGGGTATTTCTTTGAGCTCTAATCCAAGGATTCAGCCTTCTTCCGTCATTGCTAAAGGGAAAAACTTGCAAGATTTTATTTTACCTCTTTTACTTATTAATGTCAATGGTCAGAAACTCTCAATCAGGGATCTTTATCCGGAGAAAGATGATGAGTTATCGGTTAAAAATGACTGGATCATGCATCTAATTGGACAAGACCTGTTTAAACTTTATTTGACAATAAAAATAAATGACCAGGAAGAAAAATTGCCATTTACCTTCTATCCTATTGAAATAATGCGAGGCGCACATTCTTTTAAGAAACAGTAATCTATTTGGAATTGAAATCATTGTTGATTTTTTTTGAGATAAACATTAGTATGAATTTCCCTAAATTGTGTACAATTTAAGGGATTGAATTAGCTAATTGCACATCTAAAAAATTTCAATAATGGCCAAACAAAGAATGAATGATTTTCGTGAGCTTAAGTGTGAATTTTTAGGAAAGACAGTGATTCTAGGAATTCTGTTTTTCATTATATGCTGTCAATTGATAGCGCGACCTAAAAAGAATTTACACTCGGTGAAAAATGCAGTGGACGCTGAGCATCCCTTTGCAAACTCCACAGTTGTTGGTATAAATGGATTTTTAAGAGTAGATGGAGCTCAATTAGTCAATCAGCAAGGTAAACCGGTTGCGCTTCATGGAGTCAGCTATGGTTGGCATAATTTCTGGCCAAGATTTTATAATCCATCGACGGTCAAATGGTTGAAGGAAAATTGGCATGTTTCAATAGTACGTGCTGCAATTGGCGTAGAACCCAAAGGTGGTTATATTGATAATCCTCAAGGAGCTTTGCAAGCTGCTGAAGCGATTATTAAAGGAGCTATTGATAATGGAATTTATGTCATTGTGGACTGGCATTCTCATAACATTAATCTAGACTCTGCTAAACAGTTTTTTACTTATATAGCAAAAAAGTATCACAGTTTTCCTAATATTATATATGAAGTATTTAATGAGCCTGATTATGAGAGTTGGCCCGAAGTAAAACAATATGCTGAGCAAATAATAGAAGTTATTCGTGAATATGATCCTCAGAATGTCATTTTAGTAGGCTGCCCTCGTTGGGATCAAATGATCAATTTACCAGCTCAGGACCCTATTACAGGATATAGCAACTTGATGTATACATTGCATTATTATGCAGCAACACATAAAGGTGAGTTAAGAGAAAGAGCAAGCAAGGCTATTGCTAAAGGGTTGCCTGTATTTATTTCTGAATCAGCTGGGATGGAAGCCTCAGGTGATGGGAAGATTGATTACCGCCAATGGCATAAATGGATAAAATGGGCAGATAAACGTAAGATTTCCTGGATAATCTGGTCCATTTCTGATAAAGATGAAACTTGCTCAATGTTAAAGAAATCAGCCAATTCTATGGGGGGCTGGTCCCAAAATGACCTCAAAGCATCTGGGATTCACACTAAAATCTTATTAAAAAAATATTAGACCGCCTTTTGCTGTTAACAATCTTAATCATTGATTTTATAAGTCATTGATATTTAATCAATATTGAATTTTTGTATCTTTTATTTGTTAATACTGTTCTTTTGCGCATATTTTTGTTATCGATTGCAATTGCTAATAATTGTTAAGAATCGACAACGAATAGTTAAGAAAGTATTACAATTTGAAGAGGCAATCTGCTAATTTTGGTTAAAACTTACAAACAATGATTAAGGAAAAGTATTACAAATTATTGGCGTTCTTTTCATTCATCCTGATTACCGGAACTGTGTTTGCACAGACCCAGACAGTTAAGGGGAATGTAAAAGATGAGAATGGCCAGCCATTAGAGCTGGTATCGGTCTCAGAAGTGGGCGGTACACACCAGGCCCTAACCGAGAAAAATGGTGATTTTAGTATTGAAGTGTCTCCTGATACTAAATTTTTACAATTTGCCTATACAGGAAAAGAAAATGTGGTAAAAGGATTCGTCATAGGTAAACCATTAAATATCGAAATGGTTTCCTCGGATTCTAAATTAAATGATGTGGTAGTTATTGGTTATGGTACGCAAAAGCGGGGCGATTTAAATGCTGCTGCTTCCTCTATTACAGCCAAAGATATCCAAAACTTGCCGCAAGCAAGTGTTGATCAGATGATGCAAGGCAAGGCTGCTGGTGTAACCATCACCCAAAACTCTGGTCAGCCAGGAAGTAATACTTCTGTTCATATCAGGGGGATAACTAGTTTTGGTGGCTCTGAACCATTATATGTTATAGATGGAGTAGAAATGACAGGTTCACAAGGTGGTGAACAACAAACTACACCTGGAAGTTCCCAACAGGAAACTGGTGTCAGCCCTTTAGCGCTGCTAAATCCTAATGATATTGAATCTATAGATATCTTAAAGGACGCAGCTGCAACGGCTATTTATGGTAGCCGTGGTTCTAATGGGGTTGTATTTATTACAACTAAGCGTGGCAGAGGTTCCGCCGTATTGTCCTATGATGGATTTGTCGGAGCACAAAAACAAGGTAAATTTTTGGATGTCATGAATTTGCAACAATATGCCCGTTTTGAGAACGATTTAGCCAAGGCTTTTGGCATGTCTCCTCGTTCTGATTTTGCAAATCCTGATGCATTGGGCCAAGGAACCAATTGGCAAAAAGCAATTTTTAAAACTGCTATGGAGAATAGCCATAATATTTCTGTTTCAGGCAATGCCAATAAAACGGATTATTATTTATCAGGAGGCTTTTTCGATCAGGACGGTACAGTATTGGGCTTCGACTTTAAACGCTATACTGTAAGGGCGAATTTAAACTCCCAGGTAACCAATTGGTTAAAAATGGGAGGTACATTTGGAGGCATGCGCAGCGAACAGAATACAGGTATGGGTGACAATACAGGGGTAATTTATTATGCCTTACAGGCAGCTCCCGATCAACCTGTTTATAATGCGGATGGATCTTTTGCCGGACCTTCAATTTCTTCAGATGGTACACTGCTTGGAGGCGTGAATCCAGTGCAGCAAGCATTGGCTAAAACCAATAACTTAATTAGAAATCAGGTTAGTGGAAGTCTTTACGCAGACATCCATTTTACAAAAGACCTTTCTTTACGTTCAGAGGTGAATGGAGATTTTCATTGGTCTGATAATCTAACCTTTAGCCCAACTTATAGTTATGGTTTAACAGGTACGGATAAATCCAAATGGTTGTCCAATCAGACCGCAACAATGGGCAGAAGGACTTCTAATAGCATTTACTGGAGTTGGAAGGAATTATTAAACTATAATCATAGCTGGGGTAAACACTCTCTTAGTGCTATGGCTGGTCGTGAAGTCTGGTACTCTTACTGGGATCAGCTGGGATTTTCAGGAACTGGATTTGTTGCGGGGGACGATCTGAAAAGTATCGCTCTAGCGACAACTCAGAATCCGGCAACAGAATCCAATTCTACTACCACGATGGAATCCTATCTGGCGCGTGCTATATATTCCTTTGATAATAAATATAGCTTAACTGCAAATATAAGACGTGATAAATCTTCAAACTTTGCAGATGGATATAATGTTGCCTATTTCCCTGGTGTGGCCGCATCTTGGAAAATTTCCAGTGAGCCATTCTTCGCAAAAGCTAAAGAAACAGTGGATAATTTAAAGCTAAGATTAAGTTATGGCACAACGGGTAATTCAAGTGTTCCTGCCTATGCCTATGGATCTTCTTTAAAAACAGTTCAGACTGCAAGTGGAGTAGGATTTGTAGCCTCTAATGTTGCTAATTTGAAATTACAATGGGAAACTGCCATTCAATCCAATTTAGGTATTGATTTCGGTTTGTTTAATGAAAGGTTATCAGGAAGTGCAGATTTTTATATTAAAACTTCAAAAGACTTTTTATTTCACCAACCATTACCAGCTTTTTTGGTCGGCGGACCTAATGATTATGACGACCAGACAGCTGTTATCTCCTCTCCTTATGTGAATGCAGGAAATATCAGAAATACAGGTTTTGAGTTTACAATTAATAGCCACAATATTTCCAATGATAAATTCCAATGGAATACAACCTTAACCTTCTCTCGTTATAAAAACAAGGTTGTATCCTTAAACGGCGCACCTGCTATTACTCAATCGAAATCTCTGGCTTATATAACACTTGCTGATATTACCAGGACGATTGTAGGGCACCCGGTTGGTGAATTTTATGGTTATAAGGTTAAGGGGCTGGTTCAGACAGAGGATGATTTGAAATGGTTGGCTCAACATCCACAGAATGTAACAGGAACTGCTCAAACAGTAACCAGTGATCGAACAAATGCCAACCATATTTGGTATGGTGATATGATGTATGAAGGCAATAATGATGGTGCTGAAAATACAAAATACGCACTCGGAAGCCCTAATCCTGATTTTACTTATGGATTGACCAATAACTTTAATTATAAAGATTGGGACCTGAGCGTGTTTATTTACGGCTCTCAGGGTGGCAAGATTTTGAATGCTCTGGCTATCCAACTGCAAGGGCTGAATAGTATGTATCAGAACCAGTTAGCCTCTGCTTCTAATTACTGGACTACTGAAAATACAAAGACTGATATCCCTGCTCCTTATGGTGGCTTAGGTAATGCGAACGTTGTAATGTCTGATAGATGGCTGGAAAGCGCATCATTTTTGAGAATTCAAAATGTACGTCTAGGTTATAATCTGCCTGACAGAATTGCCAAGAAAATTTCGATGAAGAAATTAAAGCTGTATGTAAGCGGACAAAATTTATTTGTAATTACCGGCTATTCCGGCTTAGATCCTGAAATAGGCTCCTATAATCAGGATCCAACAATGCAGAATATTGATGTAGGTAGGTATCCTGCACCAAGAGTATTCACTTTCGGTATCAATGCACAATTTTAACCTTACTTAATTTGACAAGTCATGAAATTTAAAATAAATAAAATATTGGGATTTGCTTTAATTTCCGGAGCATTATTGTCCGGTTGCAGCAAAGACTTTTTTAATCGGGTGCCGTCGACTTCGGTTACAACCGCATCCTATTATCAAACAGATGCACAATTAATGGCGGCTACTGCCCCACTGTACGGAACGCCTTGGTTTGGGTTTAATAATAAGTGCGGTTGGGCAATGACAGAGATTACAGGTGGTAATATGCGTACTTGGTCTTCAGATATTTCCATGTTTGGATCGCTGCCGGTATCAAATGCCAATACTGAAGAAAGAACACTTTGGAATTCTCCATTTACGGTTGTAGCCCAATGTAATGCTTTAATTAATAATATTGCGACGGCAAATACATCCGGAGTTTCGGAGGCTGCATTGAATAATGCATTAGGTGAAGCGCATTTAATGAGAGCTGTTGCTTATTTCTATCTGGTACGCACCTTTGGGAATCTTCCTTTGATTGAAAATACGTCTGACTTTTTGAATAATTCAGATAGTGTGCCCACCAGGTCCATTCCCGATGTGTATAAATTTATTGTAAGAGACTTGAAGTATGCTGAGGCGAATTGTTCCGTAGGAGTAGCCGCGACCGGTCATGGGTCCAGTGGGTCAGCATCTGCTATGCTTTCTAAGGTCTATTTATATATGCAAAATTATGATAGTGCTAGAATTGAAGCAGAAAAGGTAATTAATAGCGGAGAGTTTGCGCTGATGGATAATTTCGGAGATTTGTTCAGAGGTAATAATAATAATAATAAGGAGTCAATATTAGCTATGCAATGGATATCAAATGGTGGCTATGACTATGGTAATTCAATTCAAGCCTCTTGGGCATATAGTAGCGCGATTACCCAAACAGGTGATGGTTATGGCTCTGCCGCTCCGACTATTGATTTGGTTAGAGCTTTTGAAAAAGAAGGTGGGGATACTGTTAGACGCCATTATACTATTATGTTGCCAGGAGAGTATTATTCTGAACTTAATTCGAGTGCAGGTGGTTATACCTTACCGACAAATGCCAGTTCCCAAGGTACGCAGGCTCAAGCTAAAAAGTATGTAATTGGAGGGCCGAATGATCCAGATAATAGTTCTTATGGTACTGCAGCTCAGGCAGGTGGAAATAATACATATATTATGCGATATGCGGATGTATTATTAATTGCTGCTGAAGCGATATTAGGCCAGGAAGCCAAACCGGCATCTGGTAAAGGTATTGATACATCCGCCTCTACATCGGATGCTACTGCTTTAAAGTATTATAATATGGTTAGAAAACGTGCTGGTGCGGGACAGGTTAAATCCTTTACCTATAGAGAATTATTAAACGAGAGAAGGCTTGAATTTGCTCTGGAAATGGATTATTGGTTTGATTTAGGTAGAGTGGATGGATTTAAAGCAACTACAACTACAAATGGGATTCAAACTGCTGCACATCCAGTTGGAAGAGCGCTTATTGCCCAACAGGAAAGAGGCACTTATGCGAATGGTTATCCAGACCAATCCGTGATTTATTCTTCAAAATTGACTGTTTCAGATAATGAGTTTTATTTTCAGGTACCGGCAAATGAAGTCGCATCTGATCCCAATCTGACAGCATCGCCCGTTCCTTATGATTTTACTTGGTAAACGAAAAACAATTACAAAAATGAAACATTCATATATAATAGGCATTCTTACCTTAATGATAGGTTCAATAATCCTTTCCTGTAATAAAAAAGATGATTATATGGCCTATACTCCTGGAAAAGGTTCGCCCTCTATTACGTCGGTCTATACTTATAGTCAGTATAAATATAATGACACGACTATAACTACGCACTCTTCTTATGATACGTCAGGCAATCTGACAACTTACACTGATACTACTATTGGTAATACTTTAATTGGTCTTGACTCTGCTACCAGTTATGGTAATCTGGGTGAGTACTACGTTATCCATGGTAAAAATTTAGGTTCTGCGACCGAAGTGTATTTTAATGGCACACAGGCATATTTTAATAGGGCACTAGGAACAGATGAAACCATCATAGTACAAATTCCCTCAACGACTCCATATCGCAAGCCAAGAGCGACTGATTCTTTAACTGTTGTCAATCTGTATGGCAAGGCTTCTTATCCTTTTATGATTATTGCCCCGGCTCCGACAATTCAAGTATCTAATGGGGTATCAAATTATAACTTTAAAAATGGAAGCGTTGATACTTTATATGGTGTCGGATTTGCAAGTACGGATAATTTGTACATTAAGGGCGTGTCTTCTTCTTCTGCCTCCAAAGGTTTGATGGATCAAGTGGATATTCTATCTGTTAATGATTCTGTGATGATAGTGAAGTTTCCGGATTCTAAAATAACACAAGGAAATCTACTATTTGCCTACACTCAGACTGACGGAAGTAAGGATACTGCAATTTCCTCTACAGTCTTTAATAATATTGATAAGGCATATCAGATTTTTGCAAATGACAATACGCAGAATGGCTGGGGAAGCTGGTCTTGGGACGCTGCAGGTATAAGTACGGATTATGCTAAATCCGGAACCAAAACCTTCTCTATGAAATTCTCAGGAGGTGGTTGGAAAGTTGATGGTTTGAGACAAGGCGGTGGAGGAGCATCAGACGGCCTTGCTTATTCCGCGGATTGGCAATATTTGGTATTTTGGGTTAAAGGCGGAAACAAAGCTCAGACTGCATATATCCAATGGGGGGACGGTGGTCTAGGTCAAAATGCTGTAAATGATATTACCATAGCTGCAAATAAATGGCAATTCTTTAAAATCCCTATTTCCAGTTTAAAATGGAATACAACTAGTACGACCTGGAGTGATAACAAGGGATCTAAATTGAATACTGTAGGTTTCTTTATGAAGAGTAATGACGATGATGAAGTTTACTATTTTGATGACATTATGGTTGTTAAATAATAAAGGCGAGTCTGGATCTTAATGCAATAGGTTTGAATTGGTTAACATGCATTATGATCTACTTGACCCATATAAAGATGTTTATAGTTTGGGTTTGGATGTCAATCTTTAAGCAACATGAGAGGTGGAGGAGCATTATTTGTTTCTCCATCGACATGTTTATGGATGGATTCATAACGGCTTATTAATTCAGCGGCATGATTTGATGAATTTACTGAAGCCCTTTAAATGTTTTAATTTTTCTGAACTTACACGGTTGGTCTATCAATCTTTAAATCCACTAAAAATCAAAAAAATGAAAAAATGTAAGTTCCCGGCCATATTATTTTTAATCGTCCCTGTGGCCTTTTTTAGTTGTTCTAAGAGTGGTTCTTTAAATTCGGGAGATCCAAATACTTCAGGTGATTCAACAAAAACGGGGTCAGTAACGGATACTATTATTGCAACCCCTAATAATCCCGATTTTGCAAAAACGATTGGTTTTTTTGGGGATAGTTGGACCGCAAAAACTTTCTCAGTTCCGAACTCTGTTACTGCCACCGTTGCCGTAGGTACAAATACATCTACAGTTACTGTTGATATGAGCAAAGTTCTAACCAAAGTGTCCAATAATATTTATGGCAACAATACGAATTTATGGATGGGGCAATTCGTAACCCAGCCCACGTTATTAAATTATATTACGGACCTAGCACCTCATATTTTAAGAGGGCCAGCGGGTAGCAATAGTGATGTTTATTTTTTTAATGCGCTTTGGAATGAGCCACCAGCAGATGCGCCAGAAGAAATTTATGAGAATAATGTACTTTCTGATTATGGTTACTGGTATGGCAAGAATACACAAAGTTGGACTTTCTCTTTAGATAACTATTATGATGTTTTAAGTGAAACTTCCAGTGAAGGTATTCTGACCGTTAATTATGGATATGCCAGGTATGGAACTAGCGCGGATCCGGTAGCAGCTGCAGCTCATTTAGCGGCAGATTGGGTACGTTATGATAATGGTCGAACTAAATATTGGGAAATTGGAAATGAGTGTTACGGAAGTTGGGAGGCTGGTTATAGAATTGATCCTTCTAAAAATAAAGATGGTCAACCAGAAATCATAACTGGTGAACTTTATGGGAATCATTTTAAGGTTTTTGCTGATTCTATGCGTGTTGCTGCTGCTGAAGTTGGCAAAACAATTTATATTGGCGCCGTCGTTTTGGATGCAGCGCCTGCTTCATGGGCGGATAATACCAATCAGACATGGAATCAGGAAGTATTCACGACAGCTGGTGCCGATGCTGATTTTTTTGTTGTTCATGATTATTTTACGGATTATAATACCAATTCATCTGCTGCTGATATTTTAGCTTCTGCTACATCTATTCCTGGTAAAGCCATGACTTACTTGAAATCGCAGCTATCTACCTATGGCATTGCAGATAAGCCAATTGCCATGACCGAATGGAATATACAAGCAGTGGGATCTAAACAGCAGGTGTCAAATATTGCCGGAGTGCATGCTGTAATTACTCTAGCAGAATTTATTAAAAATGAATTTGGAGAAGCAAGCAGATGGGATCTGGCTAATGGTTGGAATAATGGAGATGATATGGGGATGTTTAGTAATTCAGCCGGAGGTGCTGAACCAGGAGCTTCTGACTGGAACCCCAGGCCAGCATTTTACTATATGTACTATTTCCAGAAATGTTTTGGGGATAGAATGGTGAATGCAACTGTTTCAGCAGATGCTTCAATTTTAGCATATGGATCCTCTTTTGCTTCTGGTGAATGCGGTGTTATATTAATTAATAAAGGAAGTACTGCAAAGACGGTTTCGGTTAAACTTGATAATTTCCTACCTGGCGATAATTATTATTGGTATACTTTAAATGGAGGTACTGACAATGGTGATTTTTCTACGCAGGTTTATATTAACGGGACGGCTCCCTCTGGTTCTACAGGTGGCCCCTTAAGTTATTCTTCCATAAAGGCAAACGCCGCCAAAATAAGTGATGGAATGAAATTTAATCTGCCAGCGTATTCAGCTACCTTTGTGGTCGCTTCTTCAAAGAAATAGAAACAGCCTTTTGTTATTTCAATGAGAATTCAATTTAAAAGTAAATGCGCTATCTAAAAATTTAGATAACGCATTTGCTTTTAAAATCATAGGAGGGAAATTTTGTTGCATTAGTCAGCCTTTCTGAACGTCAGTAAAAGTTGATTGTCCTGATAAAAATAAAGATGATCGTTTTCTATTTTATATTTATTTACCAAATCCAGATTACGGATAAAGCCAACTTCTACCCTTCCGCAGTCCTCCCCTACGCAAGCCATCATTGTGGAAGCAAGCGGCCCCAATTTTAAATGGTGTTTTTTGCCAATTTTAAAAGGACCAAAATAGGTATTACACCCGGAGTATCCATTAACTCCCTTTTCAGAAAATGTGATATTCAAAGGTTTTTTGACATTGCAGCCTGTTTGGTCTTTACCATCTTTTGTTTGTAAAATCCAATTGTTTAATAATGTTTCTTTTTCCATTGCCATATTCTTTGAACTACTACAACTTGTAATGAAATACAGGCAAAAGATGATAGCTAATAAATTAATCCCTTTAGTTATCTTTTTCATTATCTCTGTTTTAACTTTTCTAACTTTTACAGTCTCGGATACTTTGGAAATCATGATTGCCGCAGGTATCCTGACCAGCCTAATTAAGATTGCGGAAATCTACGGGCACAAGCTTACTTACCCCTGGTTCCTGCATTGTCACACCATAAACGACATCCACTGCGCTCATGGTTTGTTTATTGTGAGTGACAATAATAAACTGGGAGTTTTCTGAAAACTTTTGAATCATTTGTGTGAATTTTCCCACATTCGCATCATCCAATGGTGCATCTACCTCATCTAGAATACAGAAAGGCGCGGGTTTAATGAGATAAATAGCAAACAACAATGCTGTTGCTGTAAGGGTTTTCTCTCCACCGCTTAACTGGGTAATTGAAGATGGGCGTTTCCCTTTTGGTTTTGCCATAATATCAATACCGGTATCTGCCAGATTTTCGGGATCCATAAGTACCATATCTGCAGTATCTTCTTCCGTAAAAAGCGCCTTAAATACTCTTTGAAAATTTTCTCTGACCTGGTTAAAAGTGGTTAAAAATTGCTGATTAGCTGCGGATTCCACTTCTTGTATGGTCTGCAGCAGACTATCTTTAGCCGTAACCAGGTCATTTTTTTGCTCAAGGATAAACTCGTAACGCTTTTTCATTTCTGTAAAAGCCTCAATTGCTGTAGGATTGACTTCACCCATATTATCCAAACGCTTTTTCAATCTTTCCGTACTGGCCTGAAGTTCCTCTAGTGGAGTATTTGTTTGTCTTGGTTCATCCAATATTTCATCTAAATCCACTTTGAATTCAACATTTAACCGTTCTTTCATTCCTGCTAAATGCAATTTCAGTTCATTGAGTTTGTCTTTTAACTGACCCAGTTGCATATCCAGCTGCTCTCTTAACTTTGTCTTCTGACGAATTTCCGTTTCTTGCTTTTCAAGTGCGGTTCGAATGCCATAAAAATTCCGGTCAGCAATATCAAGGGCTTCCTTGTCAACTTCTTTTTTCTCCGTAAGGTCTTCTACCACCTGGATAGCATCCTGAAGTAACTCTTCAGCTTCATCAATTTCCTGACTGGAGTGTTGTAGCTGATCTGCATTGCTCGTTACCTGTAATTTTAATTCAACTAATTGGTTTTCCTTGAATACTTGTTCCTGTTTAAGTGCATCAATTTTACTTTGTTGTCTTGTTAATTGTAAATTGACGTCATTATGACTGGCAGAGGCAAAATTAAAGTCTTGTTCTGCTTGATAATAATCTTTCTGAATGAGTTGAATCTCTTCTGAAATCTGTTTTAAATTCTTATTGAGTTCATCCAATCCTTCTCTTGTAGAAGAAATGGCGTCTTTTTCCTCTTCCAGTCTTGCTTCAATATCTTCTAATCTGGCGGTAGCGTTTTGTTGAGTCGCCTGTAGATTTTCAATTTTATTTTGAATGGCAAAAATTTGATTAGAGAGTTGATTGATTTCGTTTTCTGCAATCTTGATCTCCTTTTCTTTTAATTGCTCATTGAAGCGCAATACATCCTGCTGCTTTTTTTGAATTTCAGTTTTAAGCGCACCTACAACAGCGTCTTGAAAAACAATTTCATCGGCCAGCTTCTCCAAGTTCTTAGCACGACCAATTTTCTTTCCTTCGAACAACCCTACACTGCCCCCCGACAACGTAAATTTTCCTTTTACAAATTTGCCGTTTTTATCAAGTAATACTGCTGAAGCAATATCTGCATTTTTTAATGCATTACTGTCCTCTGCTATGTATACATGCTGTAAAAGATAAGATGCTAATTTTTGATAAGGCTCGTCCACTTCAATAACATCCATTGCATGAACAGTATTGGGAAGTGCCTCTGTTTTGGCTTCATAGCTTGCAATTTTATCCAATAAGAAAAAATTAGCCTTGCCTTTTTTATTATCATCCAGTAAGGAAATGGCCTTCAGGCCCTGTTCCATATCATTGACCACGTAGTAGTTCAAATATGGCTCCAGTACATTTTCAAGGGCTGCACGATATTCTTCTTCTACATAAATGATATCTGATAATATGGGTGCACTATGATCCCAGTCCTTATTGTTATGTAAGAATTTAACGCTCTCAGGATAACCCTCCATGGAATCAATCAGGCTTTTAAGCAGGTCATGCTCATTGCGTTTGGAATCCAGTGTTCTAGTTTCAGAGGCGAGTTCACTGCGCATATCTTCCAGCTCTGATTGAGTGGAAAAGATTGCTGCTTTGGCAGCTTCGTGCTGATCCTGCATGCTGGTAAGCTGGTCTTGCTGAATCTCTAGCTGCTCCTGCTTTTCTTCCAGCTCCCTGGTTAATTGCCCCAGTTGATCTTTGCGATGAATAATCTCCTCAGAAATTTGTGCCTGAGATCTGGTGAGGTTTTGAATGGAAGTATCAGCAACTGCCACTTTTTTTTCAGCGTCAAACTGATTGCGCTGAACTGCTAAATGGCCTGAACGTAATGATTCTGCCTTTTCTCTTTTTTCCTCAAAAATGATTTTCTTTTCTTCAATACTATCCTTGGCATCTGCTGCTTTTTCCTGTAATGAGATCTGCGCATTTTCCGCTTCTTCCAATTGCTCTTTTGTGAATTCAATGGATTCTTGCAGGGTCGCTACTTTTACTTCTGATTGTGCCAAAAAGTCCTTTAGACTTTGTTGTTTTTCTTTCAGGTATAGTAATTTCTGGTTAGCCAGATTGCGGTCATTTTCTTTGGTACGCAGAGATTGCTGTAATTCGTTGAATGCCTGTTGTTTAAGTTGCAAATCTCTTTCCTGATCATGGTGGCTTGCTTTCTCATTTTCGTAAGCAAGTTCTAATGCTTGTACCTCGGACTCCAATAGGTTGCGCTGTTCAGCACTTTCAGCCTGGTTGTCATTCAGCTCCTTATATTGTAAGTTAAAACCTTCAAGAGCTGCCTTTGCGAGTTCAATGGAAAGTTCGCGGTAATCCTTTTTGATTTCAAAAAACTTCTCGGCTTTTCTTGCCTGACTTTCCAGGCTTTTTAATTGGTTATTTATTTCAAAAAGTAAGTCTTCGATTCTGTTCAGATCCTGTTCAGTAGCGTCAAGTTTCTGTTTTGCTTCTTTTTTTCTTGTTTTATAGATAGTAATACCGGCAGCTTGTTCCAGCATTCTTCTTCGGCTGTGCTCTTTATCTTTAATGATATCATCCACCATTCCAAGCTCAATAATTGCATAGCTGTCTGTACTAATACCGGTATCCATAAATAAATTCTGGATATCTTTCAAGCGACAGGTAACATCATTGAGTCGGTATTCACTATCGCCATTCTTATAAAATCTTCTGGTTACGGTGACTGTTGTAAACTCTACCGGGAGTAATCCTCTTGTGTTTTCAAATGTAAGGCTAACTTCTGCCAGTCCGCTAGCACTTCTGCTTTTACTTCCATTGAACACCAATGCCTCTAAGTTTTCACTACGTAAGGCAGAAATTTTTTGCTCCCCAATAACCCACCGGATGCTATCAATAATATTACTCTTACCACAGCCATTCGGACCAATAATTCCAGTGATACCCTGGTCAAAATTGACAACGGTTTTGTCAGCAAAGCTTTTGAATCCTTTTACTTCTAGTTGTTTTAAACGCACGTGTACTGCTTTTTATATAGACTGCGAACATACGTAAAAACCGCTAATTTAAAGGCTAAAAATGCCTGTGGTGAGTAAAAGGTGGAAAAACAATTGTTTATCGTGTATAACCCGTAAAAGATTCGTTAAATAATGGAATAATCAAGGTTATAGTCGATTGGATGCTGTTATTTATATAATGTTTAATTAATTATTTATCATTGTATAATATATTACGTTATTCATTATACTATTCGCATCTATTCCTCGTGTTTTTTCTTAGGCTGAATCAGTTATTTTTGCCCGGTGCAAAAAAAGAACTATTATCAGATTCTTGGTGTTCATCCTGGAGCGAGCAATGCAGAAATCAAGGCTGCATATCGCCGTCTGGCTTTAATCTATCATCCTGACAAAAATAGTGATGACCCAACCAGTAGTTATGTTTTTCAGGAGATAAATGAGGCTTACCAAGTACTATCTGATAAGACTTCCAGGGCAGATTATCACCGTAATTTTGAAGCAGAAGGTAAAAGATTTAGTCAGGGGCACACCGTTTTTTTCAGTGCCGAGTTACTTTTAGTAAAACTAGGCCATATGAGAAAGGCGCTGGATGAGACTGATCCCTATAGGATGAATACTGATGCTGTATTTGAGGAATTAGAATCATTATTCAGTGCATACCATTTGTCCGTCCTTAAAAAAGAAAATAATATAGCCCTTACTCAACAGATTACGGCTAACTGTTTAGGTGTCATTAATTATCTACCTAAAAACGAGCAACTTATCATAATCGAAAATTTAGAAAGATTGCCTTCGCAGTCCAATCAGACCATTGAAAAATTTATCAAAAAACAAAAGCAAAAATGGTTTTGGGACCGCTACAGAGTTTTACTAGTTCTTTTAGTGACGCTCCTGCTTTGCCTGGTACTTTTTAGGGTATTACATTTGCAATAATGTAATAATTTGTTTTATTTGGATGAAATAACTTGGATTTTTAGACTTCTGCCGCTTCCTCCATACTCAGAAGCTCTACCGCATTTCTGCCGTCTTTTTCTTCCCAATATACTTTTACCTTTTGATCATCATAAGTGTCTATAGACCTGCCTATGTAATCAGGTTGAATGGGTAGTTGTCGGCTGAATCGTCTATCTATCAGCACACATAATTCAACATTTGCAGGCCGGCCAAAATCTAGTAAGGCGTCTAATGCTGCTCGAATAGTTCTGCCTGTCCACAATACGTCATCAATTAATATGACTGATTTATTTTCAATAGAAAAACTTATATCAGTTTCGTTAGCAATATGAATAGAACTGCGAATATCATCCCTGTAAAAAGTGATATCCAGTTTGCCATATTGGATGTTTTTTTTATCTACGATTGTTTTTAACACTTCTACAATCCGATTACTAACAAATATCCCCCGGGGTTGAAGCCCAATTATAACAGTATTGGTCAAATCGAGATGATTTTCCAAAATTTGATGTGCTAATCTTTGGATGGTTAAATTAACCTGTCCTGGTGTTAAAAGCGATTTCATACATATTATATTTAAATATCCTATAAATAGGCTCTATAAGATACGAAATTAACAGGAATTACAAAAATACTTGAACCGAATCAATTACATTCGCGTTTTATTAATTTTAATTTTATGCGCAAAATTTTGTTTCTTTCCTGTGGTCTTTGTATGCTTTGTTCCGGGGTCATTTATGCTCAAAGTAAAAGTCAGCCGAATAAGCCTGTAAAATCACTGGTAAAAGCTTCCACCCCTACTCTGGCAAATTATAATGATACCATCAGTTATGCACTGGGACTTAGCCTTGCCAAGTTCTATCAGGAACAAGGGGCTACCAGTATTAATTCCAAATTGCTCAGCCAGGCAGTGGACGCTGTCTTCCATAAGGATAGTATCCTTTTTACGGATCAGCAAATAGCGGGAATTTTAATGAGTGCAGACCAAAGATTTGCATCAGAAAAGGCGGCAGGAGCTAAAAAAGAGGGAGAAGCATTTTTAGCAAAAAATAAGTTACGTCCAGGGGTAACAACCCTGCCCGATGGCTTACAATATGAAGTAATGCGTGAAGGAAACGGACCTTTGCCATCAGATACCAGCAATGTAAAAGTAAATTACAAGGGTATGTTACTCAGTGGTGCAGAGTTTGATAATTCTTATAAAAGAGGTGAACCACTGGATCTTAATGTGAATCAGGTTATCAAAGGATGGACGGAAGCATTGCAATTAATGCATGAGGGGGCAAAATGGAAAATTTATGTGCCTTCAGATTTAGCTTATGGAGATCGCGGTGCCGGCGGTGCAATTCCTCCCGGAGCTACTTTGATTTTTGAAATAGAATTATTAAAAATCAATAACGGCAGCAATGTAGCAGAATAACGGCTGGTACTGAATAATAATTTTTGCGACTTATAAATAAATGCCCGGATCTTGAATGAATGATCCGGGCATTTATTTATAAAAACATAAATGATTTGAATGATATTGACTTTATTTATAATAGTTTTCGTCTAAATAAAAGTAGCCATCATCTTTTTTCCAGTACCAGAATTTGTCATTGTATTTGTAATAATAACCCTTCCGTCCTTTTTTGGCCAAGTTGTCAGGAACATATAAAACTCTGGGCGGGATTTGCTTAAAGCGGAAGGCCAGATTTTTTGCTTGATCGGGTGTAAATGCCCGAATGGCTTGGTTTAGCGAATCCAGATTATGGGACACAGTAGGTGGTAAATTTAAAGTATCTATCATTAAATTACCTCTACTATCAATAACTACCACCGGTTCTGCTAGATAATTTGACGCCGTTGAGTTATCGTCATTTATGGCTGCAGTATTTGCTGAATCTAATGGCTGCCCATAAGAATCCGTAATGACTTTGCCATGGTTATTGTATTGTTGGTTGGGCAATTTGCCCAGTTGGCCCACTTGATTGGAATCAATAATAGTTGCTTTTTTTACGTACTGTTCATGTCCGGGTCTGGCTCTGTCTGGTGTCACCTTCGGAGGTGATTTTTTTACCTCTGCTGACTTGGAAGGAATGTTTCTTCGACCACAGGAGGCCATCATAACACAGGCTAGTCCAACAATCAGTGAAGTGTACTTCAATTTTCTCATATTATTTTTTTTTATTTCACTTGTCTTCTCTTTGGGTATGTAAAGCTTGGACAATGTGATCTATATTAGTGCTATCCATCTGCTCCTGCCATCCACTTGGCAGGTGTTTAATCGTTATTTTATTATCGGTTATTTCCTCTGAGCCAATAATAGCTATATAGGGAATCCCCTTTTTTTCTGCAAATTTGAATTGTTTGTCAAATTTTACTGGCTCATGATATAATTCGGTCCGAATACCGGCCTGCCGTAATTTTTGAATGACCGGATATGCACCCTGTATTTCGTAGGAACCTAAATTAAAGAATAAGACTTCAGTCCCCTGACTAAGTTTACCTTCAAACAAGTTAAGTTCTTCCATTACATCATAAATACGGTCAATACCAAAGCTAATTCCTACCCCAGGAACATCCTTTACTCCAAATAAACCGGTAAGGTCATCATATCTTCCGCCACCACCGATACTACCCATTTTAACTGTACTTGCTTTTATCTCAAAAATAGTTCCAGTATAATAATTAAGACCTCTGGCGAGCGTGAAATCCAGTTGTACAGATTTTACACTATCTTTTGTGAAGTCAAGTAAATAGCGTAATTCAGTTACTCCTAACATTGCTTGCTTACTTTCGGATAATAATTGCTCTATTTTCGTAAGCTGCTCATTATTAGAGCCTTTAATGTTTAAATATTGTTCGATGACTTCGATCTGGGCTTGATCAAGCCCTCGCTGGGTCAATTCTTCCTTTACTTTTTCTAACCCAATTTTGTCTAATTTGTCAATTGCAATGGTGATATCGGTAAGTTGTTCTTGCCCACCGCATATTTCCGCCAGACCTGCTAATATTTTGCGGTTGTTGATTTGGATGGATACAGGAATCTGCAGAGACGTAAAGGCCTGATCGTAAATATGAATGAGCTCCACTTCATTAATTAAAGAGCTGCTACCTACCACATCACAATCACACTGATAGAATTCCCGGTATCGACCTCTTTGGGGGCGGTCTGCACGCCAGACCGGTTGAATCTGATAACGCTTAAAAGGAAAAACCAGACTGCCATGGTTCATGGCTACAAAACGTGCAAAAGGAATGGTTAAGTCATATCTCAAAGCCCTTTCTGTAAGTTGCTTACTCCACTTTCCCTGGAAGACTTCTTCTAATGCTTCTCTGGTTTTCTGCTCCTTATTTGGGTTGTCCAAACCATTGTTTAAGATTTTAAATATTAGTTTATCCCCTTCTTCTCCATACTTGCCCATTAAAGTGTCAATATTTTCCATCGCAGGAGTCTCCAGCGGTTGGAATCCATACCGTTCAAAAATTTGCCGGATAGTTTGCAGGATGTATTGTCTTTTATATACCACTTCATGAGAAAAATCACGAGTGCCTTGTGGTAAAGATGGTTTCATGTAATATTAAGAATTAATGCGTAATTATAATGTTATTGAATGGTGTATTTTACCCTTCTTTATTGTTGTTGGAGTTGTAACTGATTAATCAAATTTTCACAGGCCTCCATGAGTAGTTGATAAACATGCTCGAAAGCTTGATCAGTATCTTCGTACCATGGATCAGGAACCGCTTTATTTTTACCCGGAGTCACAGCGTTCAAAATTAGGTCAACTTTATCCGCGTTCCAAAGTTTCCCAGCTAATCTTTTTACTTCACGATAATTTTCACTGTCCATGACATATATATGGTCAAATTTGATTATATCTTCAGCCTTAAATGGTCGTGAACGTTGATTTGAAATATCGATATTATGGTTTTTGGCGATTTTTAAGGAACGCTTATGCGGCAATTCCCCTTCATGCCAATTACTGGTACCTGCGCTATCTACTTCCCAATCTAACTCATATTTATCTACCAAAGATTGCATAACACCCTCTGCTAAAGGGCTTCTGCAGATATTCCCTAAACAAACCATTAGAATCTTCATAGGTTGCAAAGATAATATAATGTTTTTAAGGTATTTTAAGATTGGTTTGGGGTACTTCAAAGCATTTTATTTAAGATTAAATGTTAAAATTAAGTTTAAGTATATATGGATATTAAAATTAATAATGCCAAAATAGTTAAATTGTAAATAACTACAAATATTAAATAAATAAATGTTTTAATAAAAGGTACTATGTATTGCATAGTATTGTAAAACTCGTTTATCTTTGTGTGGTAATCGCAAATAAAATTTTCAATATGGATATTCAGAACACACAGTCACAGATGCGCAAGGGCATATTGGAATTTTGCATTTTGTCAATCATTAAGCAGGCAGAAGCCTACCCAAGTGATATCGCAGCTAGTATGAAAGAGGCGAATCTGCAGATTTTAGAAGGAACATTGTACCCTCTTTTAACGAGACTCAAAAATGCAAATCTCCTAACCTACCGTTGGGTGGAAAGTGTTTCTGGTCCGCCGAGGAAATATTTTTCTCTTACGCCAGAAGGATTAGCTTTTTTAAAGGAATTAGAAACGACATGGAAAGAACTTTCCTTTGCCGTCAATCAAATAACGCATAATAATTTTTAAAATATTAAAAATCAGGAAATGAAAAAAGTCATTAATATAAATTTTCAAGGTCGGGTGGTCATGATCGAGGAAGTGGCTTATGATCAGCTCAAAGACTATATTGAAAGCCTTCGTCTGCATT
>Ga0164242_10002326_pt1 | contig 22040 bp, 18 predicted proteins | sample OricomgcompostMG_FD_108783 | JGI IMG/M metagenome (GOLD analysis project Ga0164242, IMG submission 108783) | Miracle-Growth compost microbial communities from Emeryville, California, USA - Original compost - Miracle growth compost (MG) ... | reverse complement strand
GAGGATGTGCTCCCTTCCTTCGTGCGTCACGGTCCGGTAACCGCCGGCATTCTCCGCATGCCGCTGCCGTCACCGAGCAGACGGTCAGAGTCGCGGGTCGACGGGCTCGGACTCGAGAGCGAGCACGGCGAAGACGAGCTGGTGCACCTTCCACAGGGGCTGCCGGTCGACGAAGGCGGTCAGAGCCTCGACGCCCAGGCCGTGCTCGCGCAGGGCGAGCTGACGCTTCTTGCCGAGGTTGCGGTTGCGCAGTACGTCGAGGGAGTCGGTGTAGTCGGGCCCGTAGATGATCCGCAGATACTCCCGCCCACGCACCTTGATCCCGGGCTGCACTCGGCCCTGCAGGAGATGGGCGGGCTTGACGACCATGCCCTCTCCCCCGCCGGCGGTCAGCTCGAGCCACCACTGTGTCGCTGCGGCTCGCTCCTCGGGCGAGGACAGGTCGACGAAGCGGTGTCGGGTCGGCGTGATCAGGTCGCCCGCTAACTTGGCGAGCTCGGCCAGGTGCCACTCGTGCGACTCGGTCAGGGCGAGCGCACGGCCCTCGGCAGCAAGGATCTGGAACGGGGCCAGCGTGACACCCTCCAGGCCATCGGTCGGCCTGACATAGGCCGCATACGCATCGCGGAAAGCCGCCGCATTGGCGAGCCGCCGCTGGGTGACCTCACGGCGGTCGCCGAGGTCGAGCCCGCGGGTCGCGGCTGCGTCGAGGATCGCCAACGCCTCCGGCAGAACGTGTCGTGCGGCGGTGCCGACCGAGGCGTACTGCGCCCTGATCAGGTCGAGAGCCTTTGCCGACCAGGGCAGCAGCTCGCAGTCCAGCGCGAGCCAGTCGGTGTCGAGCGACTCGAACAGCGGAGCAGCGCTCTCCCGGAGCCGGTCGATCAGCAGGGCCATCGTGGCTGTGTCTGCGAAGAACGGACGGCCGGTGCGGGTATAGACGACGCCGTTGGTGCCGTCGCTGATGCCGAAGCGGCGTACTGCGGCGTCTGCATCGCGGGCGATCACCGCGATCGCGCGGGAGCCCATGTGCTTCTCCTCGCACACCACCCGGGAGACGCCCCATCCGGCGTACTCCTCGAAGGCCTGCTCGGGGTGCTCGAGGTAGCCCTCTAGCCGCGAGGTCGCGACCGGCGACATCGTGGGCGGGAGGTAGACCAGCCAGCGCGGGTCGACCGCGAAGCGACTCATCACCTCGAGCGCGGCAGCAGCGTTCTCCTCGGGGATCTTGACCTTCCCAGCGTGGGTGGTCTCCAGCCAGCGGGTGCCGGCGACGTCGGAGATCTTGAGCGTCGAGGCCGTGCGTTCACTGCCGTCCGGCACCAGCGGACGGACCGGCTCATACCACTCCCGCTCGGCCGGCACCGACACGATCTCCCGCTCCGGGTACCGCAGCGCGGTCAGCGCACCGCCAAAGACGACGCCAGTGTCCAGGCAGATCGTGTTGTTGACCCACTCCGCCTTCGGGACCGGGGTATGGCCGTAGACGACCATCGCCTCACCGCGGTACTCCTGAGCCCACGGATAACGCACCGGCAGGCCGTACTCGTCGGTCTCACCGGTGGTGTCGCCATAGAGCGCGAACGCGCGCACTCGCCCCGAAGACCGGCCGTGGTAGGCCTCCTTCAGGCCCGCATGGGCGACCACGAGCCGGCCCTCGTCGAGGACGTAGTGGGCGATCAGGCCGTCCATGAAGTCCAGCGCCTGCTTGCCGAAGTCCTCGGGCTCGCCCTGCAGCTGTGCGAGCGACTCCGCCAGGCCGTGGGAGACGGTGACCTTGGAACCACGCAGCGCGCGGACCAGCTTGGCCTCGTGGTTGCCCGAGACGCACAGGGCGTTGCCAGCGGCGACCATGCCCATCACCAGCCGCAGCACCCCCGGCGTGTCCGGCCCGCGGTCGACGAGGTCGCCGACGAAGACCGCCGTGCGGCCGTCGGCATGGACGGCATTCACCGCCCGGCCATCGGCGTACTCGATCCGCCAGCCGAGCTCGGTCAGCAGGGTCCGGAGCTCGGCGGCGCAGCCGTGCACGTCACCGATGATGTCGAAGGGGCCATGGAGCTCGCGGCGGTCGTTCCAGGGGCTCTCGCGGACGATCTCCACGTCCCCGATCTGCTCGGGTCCCAGCACGTGGACGCGGCGGAAGCCCTCCTTGGTCAGCCGCCGCATCGAGCGCTTGAGGTCACGGCGCTGACGGGAGACGACGTGAGCACCGAAGTCCCTGTCAGGACGTTCCGCGTTGCGCTCGACCGCCACCGCCTCCGGTACGTCGAGCACGATCGCGTCGACCAGGACGTCATGACTCTTGGCCAGCTTGATCAGCGAGACCCGCGCCGCCTGCTGGACGTTGGTGGCGTCCACGACGGTGAGCAGGCCGCGGCGCAACCGGGTGCCGACGATGTAGTGCAGCACGTCGAAGGCGTCGGGGGTGGCCGACTGGTCGTTCTCGTCGTCGGCGACCAGCCCCCGGCAGAAGTCGCTGGAGACCACCTCGGTGGGCTTGAAGTAGGTGCGCGCGAAGGTCGACTTCCCGCTCCCGGACACGCCGACCAGGACGATCAGCCCGATCGCGGGCACGGTGACCTGTACTGGAGCGTCAGCCACGGGACTCCTCCTTCCGAGCAGTTTGATCCACCCGGTCGGGTCGGGTGAAGATCGCCATCTGGGTCGGGGCACCCAGCGCCTCGTCGGCCTCCCCGATGCCGCGCCGGGTGACGGCATAGCCGTAGGCGGACCCGACCCGGTCGGACCAGGCAGCGAACTCCTCGCGCGTCCACTCGAACCGGTGGTCGGGGTGGCGCATGCCGCTCAGATGCTCGTAGAGCACGTTGTACTCGCCGTTGGGTGTCGTCACCACGACAGCACCCGGGCGCGCCGCGCCGAAGACGACGTGCTCGAGCGCGTCGAGGCGGCTCGGTTCCACGTGTTCGATCACCTCCATCAGGACAGCCGCGTCGAAACCGGCGTAGCGCTCGTCCTCATAGGTGAGGGCACCCTGGAACAGCTCGAGCCGCTCGGCCTGCCGCTCGCTCATGCGGTTCAGGTGCAGCCGCCGGGCGGCGTACTGCAGGGAGCGGGTGTCGACGTCGCTCCCGGCCACCCGCGTGAACGCAGGAGTGCTCATCAGGCGCTCGAGAAACTGCCCTGGTCCGCAGCCGAGGTCGACCACCGAGCTCGCGCCCAGCTCGAGCAGCGCCTCGAGTACGGCGTCGTGGCGCTGAGTGTTCAGCGGACGCTGTCTCTCCTTCGGCTGACGGACCTCCTCGTCGGCGGTGGTCTCGAGTGTCTCCTCCAGCTCGCCGCCCAGCTCCGCCAGGCGCGCCAACGCTGCCCTGGTGAGCGCGCCCTGGCGGCCGAGGTAGCGGCGCGTGATCAGGTCGGCCTCGGGATGAGTCGCCAGCCACCCGCCACCGGAACGCATCAGCTTGTCGACCTCGTCCGGTCCTTGCCAGTAGTGCTTCGATTCGTCCAGCACCGGCAACAGGACGTGAAGGTGGTTGAGCGCATCGGCCAGGCGTACGACGCCGGTCAGCCCAAGCCGCACATAGTGCGCGTCGCCCCACTCCGGGAAGGCGTCGTCGAGTGCGATCGGCTCGGCGTCGACGGACCAGCCCAGCGGCTCGAAGAGCCGGTGGGCGACCTGCGGGCCACCGCGGCAGGGCAGCACTGGGATCACGATCTCCAGCGGGATCGCGGAGTCGGCCAGCTCCTGCCGCGCGTCACAGCGGCCGTTGCGCGCCGTACTGAAGACGTCGGCCATCGCGCTGCCGAGCAACGAGGAGGCCGCGTACGGCCGGTCGTTGACGTACTGCGCCAGGCTGAAGTCCGGAGTCTTGGTCCGCGAGCGGGCCAGCCGCACCGGGTCGATCTCGAGCATCAGCGCCGCCGTGCAACGCTCCTCGCTCGCCTCTGGATAGAAGACGGTCGCCGTCCCGAACGACTGCCTGAACTCCTGGACGCGACCGGGATGCTTGTGGAGCAGGTAGCCGAGGTCGGTAGCCGGCCGGTGGGTCGTCGAGACAGTCAGGAGCACGGCGCCCAGTCTGCCGGAGCGAACGTCGTACGTCGCGGGATATCGCCGATCGCGCGATCGCACCCGGAGAGGGGTTGGATCGGGCTATCGTGCCCGCGTGCGGCAGCGCTATCTCGAGACGGCACTCCGATGCGCAACATCGGCCTGCCTCCCCGGGGCTACCCCGGGGGCCACCGGTACGTCCGGGCACAGCACCGCGCGCGACGCGCTGCGCTTCGCTGCAGGAGATCGCGCGCACGACGGGATAGGTCGGGCAGCGCTGCCGCACCCCGCTTCATCCCGTTCCGTACCTTGGCAGCGATGAGGCCCGGGCTCGCGCGGGCGCTGGCGGCGGGGTTCCTCACCGGCGAGTGGACCGCAGTGGGGCTCGTCGAGAGCGGGCGTGGCGTGCTGGGCCGCAGGCCCGGCTGGCTCCGAGACCTGGCATTGCAGACGCTTGAGCTCTATCCGCGTCCACCGCACGATCGCCCGCGAGAGCTTGCCGCCAACATCGCCACCCGGCCGGCGGCGGCGAAGGTACGACGTACGCGCGCCCTGACGCAGCCCCTGACGACGACCCGGATGACGAGCAACCGCTGGCGGCTCCCGGTCCTCGACGATCTCGATGCGCTCGCAGACCTGCTCCAGCTCACGGCGGGCGAACTCGACTGGTTCGCCGATCCGCGGCACCTGGCCAGGGCGACCGGCGTCGCACCGCTGCAGCACTATCGGGTCAGCCACCGCATCACACCGAGCGGCTCGGTCCGGGTGCTCGAGGCGCCGAAGGCGCGTCTCAAGTCGATCCAGCGTCTCCTGCTCCACCAGCTGCTGGATCACATCCCGGTCCATCAGGCCGCGCGAGGCTTCCGGCCGGGCGGGTCCGTGCACTCATATGCCACTCCCCACGCCGGCAGCCCGGTGGTCCTGCGCCTCGACCTCGAGGCCTTCTTCGCCAGCGTCAGCGTCGGCCGCGTCTACGGCATCTGGCGATCGGTCGGATACCCGGAGCCGGTTGCGCATGGCCTGACCGGCCTAACCACCAGTGTGGTCCCACTCGCGTCATGGCGCGCCGTGCCACGGCCTGCGGCTGATCATCTGCTGGCGTCGCACTGGCGGCTGGGGCGCCGCCTCGCCACACCGCACCTGCCGCAGGGCTCACCGACCTCGCCTGCGCTGGCGAACCTCTCCGCCTTCGGGCTCGACGTCCGGCTCGCGGCGCTCGCCGAGTCCTGGGGCGGCCGCTACACCCGGTACGCCGACGACCTCGCCTTCTCCGGCGGCCCGGGCTGGAGGAGCGGCACCTCGCGTCTGCTGGACGTCATCGAGAAGGTTGTGCGCGACGAGGGCTTCCGGCTCAACTCGCGCAAGACCGGGGTCATGCCGGCGGGTGGCCGCCAGACGCTGGGCGGTCTGGTCGTGAACGACCGCCCGCATGTCCCACGTGCGGAGGTCGATCGGCTGCGGGCGATCCTGCACAACTGCCGGGTGCACGGCCCGAGCAGCCAGAATCGCGCCAGCGTACCGGCGTTCGCGGAGCACCTGCGCGGGCGCATCTCCTGGGTGACGCAGCACGACCCCGTCCGCGGTGCACGGCTGCTGGCCGCCTACGAGGCCATCGACTGGGCGAAGTGACCGTCGCAGACGCGCGTCGTCGCTCAGGAGCCGAACGGACCGGTGATGGCCATGCCGCTCCCGACGGCTCGGTGGGGCGGTGACGGCGCGAGCCTGTGATAGGGCTGGGACGCAGACGAGCGCGAGACAGCGCGCGCGAGACAGAGGGGACGTGGAGATGTCACAGCCCGGCTCTGAGCCGATGAGAGAAGTCGATCTCGGGACGAGGTACGTCAGTGCATAGTCTCCTGATCGCGCTGGCCATCGTCATCTCGATCGGGGTCAGCTACAAGACCAAGCTCAACACCGGCCTGCTAGCGATCGCCTTCGCCTACATCATCGGCGTCTTCGTCCTCGGCCTCGCACCGGCGGACGTCACGGCGATGTGGCCGGTCTCGGTCTTCTTCGCGATCCTCGCGGTGACGCTGTTCTTCTCGGTCGCGATCGAGAACGGCACCCTGGAGAAGGTCGCACAGCGGATGCTCTACCGCTCACGCGGACTGGCGTGGGGCCTGGCGATCGTCTTCTTCGTGACAGCGGTAGTGGTGGCCGGCCTGGGTGCGGGCTTCTACGCCGTGATGGTGTTCCTCGCGCCGGCCGCGCTGCTGATCTGCACGCAGGTCCAGATCGAACCGCTCCTTGCCGGCGTCAGCGTGATCGTCGGCGCCCAGGTCGGGTCCAACCTGATGAGCAGTCTCAACGGCGTGATCTTCCGCGGGCTCTTCGAGAAACTCGGCTATTCCAGCTCCAAGGCATTCAGCATCTCGCTGTGGATCTTCGTCGCCTATCTCGTGCTCACGCTGCTGGTCGTCACCTGCCTCACACTGTTCTTCCGCGCCCGGGCGATCCGCAGCGGGGCCGACGCCCACCGAGAGCGGGCGGTCGTGGAGGAGCCGGAGCCGTTCGACCGCCGGCAACGGGTCACGCTCGCCCTCATCGCGGTCTTTCTGCTGCTAGCGCTGGTGCCCTCGATCCTGCATGTGCTGTTCACCCACGTGGACGCGTTCGGGACCCTTACCGACAAGATCGACCCCCCGCTGATGAGCGTCACCCTCGCCGTGGTGGCGCTGCTGTTGGGCGTCGCCGACAGCCAACGGGTCATCCAACGGATCCCCTGGAACATCCTGATCATGATCAGCGGCGTCGGAATGCTGATCCAGGTCGCCGTGGCCGCCGGCACCATCAAGCAGATCGCGCACTGGCTGGGCGGTGGGCACGTTCCCACCCACCTCATCCCCGTCCTCCTGGCGCTCGTAGCAGCCGTCATCACTGCGTTCAGCAGCTACATCGGCGTCACCGCGCCAGCGCTGTTCCCGGTGGTGCCGACGATCGCCGCGTCGACACACCTGAGTCCCACTCTGCTGTTCGTGTGCGCGACCATCGGTGGGCTCGCGATGGCTGTCTCCCCCTACTCGGAGGGCGGCGCCATGGTGATGAGCTTCTCGCCGCCTGAGGAGCAGGACAGGATGTATCGCAAGGAGCTCACCGTCGGGTTGCCGGTGATGGGCGGCTCGGCGCTCGTGGCGAGCCTCATCCTCACCTTGGTCTTCCACTGAGCGGTCCCGGAGGCCACCCCGCCCGGGTCAGCGCCCGGCGCCGACATCGGGAACCTGAGGTCGCGACGGACCAACCAGCCGCTCGACGGTAGCCGAGCGGCGGCGGGCGGCGTACCGTCGAAGACACGGACCAGCCTCAGGAGTCCCCATGGTGGATCACAGGTTGTTGCATCACCCGGCATCGCCCAGCTCGGCGCCGGAGTTCGTCCCGGTGCTCGGGAGGGGACGTCATCGCAGCCCGCGTCGCGGCGCGTGTTTCATGGAGATGGCTTCTTACCTCGCCGGCGAGCGGTGGTCGGATCATCCGTCGTGCACCCAACCGCTGCTGGCCGAGCTGGCCCGCTCGGTGAACGATGCGACCTCCGACTCTGACCGGCAACGGCTCGTGCCGATGATCCCGGACGTCGTCGGGCTCTACCCCACCCATCCACGAGTCTCACCGGGGATCGCACGCCTTGCCGCGTCCACGGCCCTGGAGGTGAGCGCCGCTGGCACCCAGCGGGTCGCGGCTGTCGGGCTGCTCCGCTGCGAGGCGATCCTGGCGGATCTGGAGGGCCGTCAGCGCGGCGAGCTCTCGCCGGGTGCCCAGGTGGCGCTGGCGGCGGCGCCCGCTGCGGCCGACTGGGCATGGCGGTTCATCGGGCAGATCAGGTTCCCGGCCGAGCAGCCCGGACGCCGCCCGTTCGAGCGCCGTACTGGCGTTGCCATCGTGCGTACGGCGGTCGGCGGCATCGCCACCGCCTGCGTGTCCGACCCCGCCGCTTGGCTTGCCGACCTGCTCGCCCGAGCGATCGACTTGTGCCAGGTGGCTGCCGCGGAGGAGCGTGGCGGCCTCGCGGCCCACTCCGCGCGCACGTCGACCACCGGTTAGGACCGGTGGATCAGATCCACAGTCCGCGTCAGTGTCGCCTCTGGACGAGCACGACATAGCCGAGCGCCACGCCGAGGCCGCCGATGACCGGCCCGAACGTCTGAGCCGTGCCCGATCCGGCGAACGTCCAGATCGCACCGAGCACCACCATTGCGAGGGCGACGAGCGACCAGAGGATCTTCACGCTGATGCTGGCACGGCCGTAACGGTCCGACAGGTCGGGCCGACTCTGCTGCGGGGAACGACTCATCGGTCCTCAGTCCTCCGGCTCGTAGCCGAGGTTGGCGCCCAACCAGCGCTCGGCCTCCTTGAGCGTCCACCCCTTGCGCTTCGCGTAGTCGGCGACCTGGTCCTGCCCGAGGCGACCGACCACGAAGTACTGGGACTGCGGGTGGCTGTAGTAGATGCCGGAGACCGACGCGCCGGGCCACATCGCCATCGAGTCGGTCAACTCGATGCCGGTGTTGGCCTTGACGTCGAGGAGCTCCCAGATCGTCTGCTTCTCGGTGTGCTCGGGACACGCCGGGTAGCCGGGCGCCGGGCGGATGCCGGCGTACTTCTCGGCGATGAGCTCCTCGTTGGTGACGCCCTCCTCGGAGGCGTAGCCCCAGAACTCCGTCCGCACCCGCTGGTGCAACCGCTCGGCGAACGCCTCCGCGAGCCGGTCGGCGACCGACTCCAGCAGGATCGCGTCGTAGTCGTCCAGCGCCTCCTTGAATGCCGCTACCCGCGCGGGCAGATCGATCCCTGCTGTCACGGCGAACGCGCCGACCCAGTCCTCGCCGGAGCCAGCCGGCGCGATGAAGTCGGCCAGCGAGCGGTTCGGAATGCCCTCGCGGTGCTTGCCCTGCTGGCGAAGCTGGAACAGCGTCGTACGCGCGGCAGAACGGGAGTCGTCGGTCCAGACCGTGACGTCATCGCCGGTGGAGTTCGCCGGGAAGATGCCATAGACGCCCTGCGGCTTGAGCCAGCCCTCGGCCTCGATGGTGTCGAGCATCGCCTGTGCGTCGGCGTACAGCTTGCTCGCCGCGTCGCCGGTGACCGGGCTGTTGAGGATGTCGGGGAACCTCCCCTTCATCTCCCAGGCGTTGAAGAACGGCTGCCAGTCGATGAACTCCCGCAGCTCGCCGACGCTGTAGTCGGCCAGCACGTGGACGCCGGTCTGGGCCGGCCGCGGAGGCGTGTACGACGCCCAGTCCATCGGCGTGGCGTTCGCCTGCGCCTGCGCGAAGGTCAGCAGCGGCCGGTCGTGCTTCTCCGCGTGGCGGACGCGCAGCGCGTCGTAGTCCTCCTTGACGCTGGCAAGCAGGTCGTCGCGCTTCTCCCCGAGCAGCTGCGCCGCCACCGGCACCGACCGGGAGGCGTCCTTCACCCAGACGACCGGTCCGTCGTACTTCGGGTCGACCTTCACCGCCGTGTGCGCACGAGAGGTGGTGGCGCCGCCGATCAGCAGTGGGATCTTCAGGCCCAGACGCTGCATCTCCGAGGCGAAGTGCACCATCTCGTCCAGGGACGGCGTGATCAGGCCGGAGAGGCCGATGATGTCGGCGCCCACCTCTGCCGCGGTGTCGAGGATCTTCTGGGCCGGCACCATCACGCCGAGGTCGATGACTTCGTAGTTGTTGCACTGCAGCACCACGCCGACGATGTTCTTGCCGATGTCGTGGACGTCGCCCTTCACCGTCGCCATCACGACCGTGCCGTTGGTCTCCTTGGCGGTCGCGTACTGCGGGTTGTCGAGCTTCTCCTGCTCGATGAACGGGATGAGGTAGGCGACTGCCTTCTTCATCACGCGCGCACTCTTCACCACCTGCGGCAGGAACATCTTGCCGGCGCCGAAGAGATCGCCGACGACGTTCATGCCGTCCATCAAGGGGCCCTCGATGACCTCGATCGGACGACGCCCCGCGGCCGCGAGCGCCGCGCGCAGCTCCTCGGTGTCATCCTCGACGAAGGCGTCCAGGCCCTTGACCAGGGCATGCGTGATCCGCTCCCCCACCGGCAGCGAGCGCCACTCGTCGATCTTCGCCTCGGCCTCCTCGCCAGATCCGCGGTGACGCTCGGCGAGGCCGAGCAGCCGCTCGGTGGCGGCCACCGAGTCGGGCGTGCGGTTGAGCACGACATCCTCGATCGCGTCGCGCAGCTCGGGGTCGATCTCGTCGTACGTGACGAGGGCACCGGCGTTGACGATGCCCATGTCGAGGCCGGCGTTGATGGCGTGGAACAGGAAGACCGCGTGGATCGCCTCGCGCACCTGATTGTTGCCGCGGAACGAGAAGGAGACGTTGGAGATGCCGCCGGAGACCTTCGCACCAGGCAGGTTCTGCTTGATCCATCGGGTGGCCTCGATGAAGTCCACGCCATAGGTGGCGTGCTCCTCGATGCCGGTCGCGACGGCGAAGACGTTGGGGTCGAAGATGATGTCCTCGGGGTCGAAGCCGACCCGGTCCACGAGGATCCGGTAGGCGCGCTCGCAGATCGCGATCCGGCGCTCGTAGGAGTCGGCCTGGCCGTCCTCGTCGAAGGCCATCACCACGGCGGCCGCGCCGTACCGCTTGCAGGCGAGGGCGTGCTCGATGAACAGCGCCTCGCCTTCCTTCAGGGAGATCGAGTTGACGATCGGCTTGCCCTGGACGTTCTTCAGGCCGGCCTCGATGACCTCCCACTTCGAGGAGTCGATCATCACCGGGACGCGGCTGATGTCAGGCTCGGAGGCGATCAGCTTGAGGAAGCGGTCCATCGCCGCGACCCCGTCGATCATGCCCTCGTCCATGTTGACGTCAATGACCTGCGCGCCGTTCTCGACCTGCTGGGCGGCGACGCTGAGCGCGGTGTCGTAGTCACCAGCCTTGATCAGGTTGCGGAAGCGCGCCGAGCCGGTGATGTTGGTCCGCTCGCCGACGTTGACGAAGAGGCTGTCGTCCTTGACCACGAACGGCTCCAAGCCGCTGAGCCGGAGGGCCGGCTCCGGTACGGCCGGCTCGCGCTCCTGACCGAGGTCGGCGACAGCGTCGGCGATCGCCTTGATGTGAGCCGGCGTCGTGCCACAGCAGCCACCGACCAGGTTGACGAAGCCGGCCCTGGCGAATTCCGCGACATAGCCGGCCGTCTCAGCGGGGCCCTCGTCGTACTCCCCGAAGGCGTTGGGCAGACCGGCGTTGGGATAGCAGGAGACGAACGTGTCGGCGACACGGGCCATCTCTGCGATGTAGGGACGCATCTCCTGGGCCCCAAGGGCGCAGTTGAGGCCGACTGCGAGCGGCCGGGCATGGCGCACGGAGTCCCAGAACGCCTCGGTGACCTGGCCGGACAGGGTGCGACCAGACGCGTCGGTGATGGTGCCGGAGATGACCACCGGCCAGCGGCGGCCGTACTCGGCGAAGACCTGCTCGACAGCGTAGATCGCCGCCTTGGCGTTGAGCGTATCGAAGATGGTCTCGATGAAGATCAGGTCGGAGCCACCGTCGAGCAGGCCCCTCGTCGCCGTCGAGTACGCCGCCACCAGCTCGTCGTAGCTGATGTTGCGTGCCCCGGGGTCGTTGACGTCGGGGCTGATGCTCGCGGTCCGGCTGGTGGGGCCCAGCGCGCCGGCGACGTACCGCGGCTTCTCGGGGGTGCTGTAGGCGTCGGCGGCACGACGCGCGAGCGCGGCTGACTCGAAGTTGAGCTCGTAGGCGAGATCCTGCATGCCGTAGTCGGAGAGCGAGATCGCGTTCGCATTGAACGTGTTGGTCTCGAGGATGTCGGCGCCGGCCTCGAGGTACTCGCGGTGGATGCCCTCGATGATCTGGGGTTGGGTCAGCGTGAGGAGGTCGTTGTTGCCGACGACGTCGCTGGGCCAGTCCTTGAACCTCTCACCGCGGTAGCCAGCCTCGTCGGGGCGATCACGCTGGATCGCCGTGCCCATCGCACCGTCGATCACCATGATCCGCTGACGCAGCGCTGTCGTGAGCTCCTCGGTCGCATCCGGCCGAAGGTTCGTCTCCACGGTCATGCCACTCCTTCCATGGTGGAAGGCGTCCTTGGAACCAGCGGCCCATCAGCAGGGCCGCGACCAGCCGAGCGTGGCGGCCGGCGGGATGGGCCCGGTGGCCGTTGCAACGCCTCTCGGCTCCTGAATTCTAAGGGGATCCGGATCGGAACTCCCATCCCGGTCCGGATGGCGAGGAGCAAGAGTTGTCGACGGTGCCAACTAGGCTGGTGGATGTGATCGAGCTGGAGGACACCCACGACCTCGTCGACCCCGTCGTCATCGCCGCCTTCGAGGGGTGGAACGACGCTGCCGACGCGGCCACCGGCGTGATCGACCACCTGATGGACGTGTGGAACGCACGCGTCGTCGGTGCGGTCGATCCCGAGGACTTCTATGACTTCCAGGTCAATCGGCCGCGTGTCGCCAGCGACGAGCACGGGCACCGCAAGATCACCTGGCCCACCACCCGGATCGCGATCGCCTCTCCCCCGGACCTGGATCGCGACGTCATCCTGGTCCGCGGCATCGAGCCGTCGATGCGGTGGCGTCAGTTCACCGCCGAGATCCTGGCCGCCGTCGACGACCTCGGCGGCCGGCTGCTCGTGACGCTGGGCGCGTTGCTCGCTGACACGCCGCACACCCGTCCGATCCCGGTGAACGGCACCGCCAGCGAGCCCGAGCTGGTCGACAAGCTGCGCGTCGAGGCCCCCTCGTATGAAGGCCCGACCGGCATCGTCGGCGTACTTCAGGAGGCGTGCTCCACCCTCGATCTGCCGGCAGTGTCCTACTGGGCCGCGGTCCCGCACTACGTCGCCCAGCCCCCGTGCCCGAAGGCCACGCTGGCGTTGGTCGGCCAGCTCGAGGAGCTGCTCGACTGCTCGATCCCGCTCGCGGACCTGCCCGACGATGCCCGTGCCTGGGAGCGCGGCGTGGACGAGCTGGCCGAGGAGGACGAGGACATCGCCGACTATGTCCGGTCGCTCGAGGAGACCCGCGACACCACCGACCTGCCCGAGGCCTCGGGTGAGGCCATCGCGCAGGAGTTCGAGCGGTACCTCAGGCGCCGCGGCGACGAGTCCTGACCGTCAGAGCTTGAGGCCGAGCGCAGCGTCGAGGAGTACGCCGATCTGGCCGGCAGCCTGCGGGTCGCTCGTCTCGGCCATGTGACCGGCGCCACCGAGTGTGGCGTCGACCCACGACTGGACCGCCGCGACGGCGCGAGGCGCGTCGAGGTCGTCCGCAAGAGCGGCCAGCACCTCCTCGATGACCGGTGCCGCCGGAGCGCCCCGACCTAGGACGAGCGCCTTGCGCCACTGCGCGACCGTGTCGACGGCGTTGAAGAGCAGGTCGTCGGTCCACTCCCAATCGGTGCGGTAGTGATGACGCAGCAGGACCAGCCGGATCGCCATCGGGTCGATCTCGGCGTTCCGCAGCGCCGACACGAAGACCAGGTTGCCCTTCGACTTCGACATCTTCTCGCCGAGGTAGCCGACCATGCCGCAGTGCGCGTAGCTCTGGGCGAACGGCGCGCTGGTGTCGACCACCTGGGCGTGCGAGGCGCACATCTCATGGTGCGGGAAGACCAGGTCGGAGCCGCCGCCCTGCACGCTGAAGCCGGCACCGAGGTACTCACGAGCGATCGCAGCGCACTCGACGTGCCAGCCGGGCCGACCCTTGCCCCACGGCGAGTCCCAGGACGGCTCGCCTGGCCGCTCCGCGAGCCAGACCAGGGCATCGAGCGGGTCTTTCTTGCCCGGCCGGTCCGGGTCGCCGCCGCGCTGCGGGAAGAGCTCGAGCATCTGCTCCCGGCTGAAGTGGGACTCCTGGCCGAACGCCGTGTCCGCGGAGACCGAGAAGTAGATGTCGTCGTCGACGCGGTAGACGGCGCCGGCCGCTTCGAGGTCCTGGATCACGGCGATCACCAGTGGGATCGCCTCCACGGCGCCGATGTAGTTGTCCGGCGGGAGGACGCGCAGCGCCTCCATGTCCTGGCGGAACAGCTCCGTCTCCCGCTCGGCGAGCTCACGCCAGTCGATCTTGACCTTGTCGGCCCGCTCGAGCAGCGGGTCGTCGACGTCGGTGACGTTCTGGGCGTAGTTGACGCTCAGACCGGCGTTGCGCCAGGCGCGGTTCAGCAGGTCGAAGGCGACGTAGGTGTTCGCGTGACCCATGTGGGTCGCGTCGTACGGGGTGATGCCGCAGACGTAGAGGGACGCAGCGGCGTCGGGCGCTGCCGCACCCACCTCGACGACGTCCTCGCGGGCGGTGTCGAAAAGTCGCACCGCCGGTCCGGTGACCGGCAGGGCGGGGATCTCGGGGGCAGACCAGGCGCGCATGGTCGAAGCCTAGGACAGAGACGCACGTGCTGCGCACGTGGCTCCCGCGCTCACGGCCATCGCGAAAGCTCGTTCCTCGCTTGCGCTGCCGCTCGCTTGATCGCCTAGAAGGGTGGCCAGGGGATCACGTGCCACTCGCCCTCGGGCGCCGGCATCACTTCGGCCGCGAGCAGTCTGTCGCACCGATCGGTGAGCGCTTCGAGGTCCCAGACGGCAAGGTACTCGCCCAAAGCGTCGCCGTCTGGGCCGTCGAGCGCAGAGCGTACCCGGCGTACGACCTCGATCTCCTCGTCAGTCAACGGCTCGCCCATCCACCCCCAGAGCACTGTGCGCAACTTCGGCTCCTGGTGGAAGGTCAGGCCGTGGTCGCAGCCATAGCGGTGACCACCCGCCATCTCGAGCACGTGGCCGCCTTTGCGGTCGGCATTGTTGGCAAGTACGTCGAACACCGCCATCCGGCGTAGCTCCGGTGTGTCCTCGTGGATCAGCGAGACCGGCTCGTCCCGCGCCCCGACCCCGTCGAAGACGTGCAGGTAGCCGGCCGGCATCCGACCCGCCGGCACCAGCGTCACCGCCTCCTGGCTCGGGTCCACCTCACACCAGCGCTGCACCATGCCGGTGCCGTGCGGGCCCTCGCGCAGCCAGGTCTCCGGGACGATGTCCCAGCCGGTCATCTCGGAGAGGAGGTACGCCGCGACCTCACGGTGGGCCAGGTTGCCATCCGGGAAGTCCCAGAGCGGTCGCTCACCCCTGATCGGCTTGTAGACGACCGCTACGTCGCCGATCGTGCCCAGGAAGGTGGCGTTCGAGGCGCTCGTGATCCGGCCGTGTAGGACCAGCTCGTCGTCGTGCAGTGCCAAGGCCGACCCGGTCACGAGCTCAATCCTCGCTGACGCGCCGCTTGAACCCGTTGGCGCGCACGCACAGATGACCGTTGGGGTCGATGGCGGTACCGCAGAACGGGCAGACCGGGCGGCCGGCATCGACCACCAGGGTGGCCCGCTTGACGAAGGAACGGGCATGGGCGGGCTCGAGCCGGACCACCATCATCTCCTCCGGCTCCTGCTCGGTGCCCTCGTCCGCATCGGCGATCGGGAAGACCTCGATGACCACGCGCTCGTCGTCGGGATCCCAGGAGAGCGTCATCGTGCCGACGCGGAACTCCTCGGCGATCGGCTGCTCGAGCGGCTCGTTGTCGTCCAGGCTGTAAGGCGCGAGCGCGGGCACGACCGAGCTCGCGCTGCTCATCACCTCGTCGAGCAACTCGTCGACGCGCTCGGCGAGGACCGCGACCTGCTGCTTCTCCAGTGCCACGCTGACCAGCTTGGCGCCCTCGCGGGCCTGCAGGAAGAAGGTCCGGGCGCCGGGCTCGCCGACGGTCCCGACGACGAAGCGCTCAGGCGGGTCGAATGCGTGGACGACGGGCATGGGACCAGCCTAGGGGTGCGGGTGAGCGTCGGGACCGGCGCCACCACCGACGACCGCGTCCTCGGCGGCCGAGCCGCTCGTTTCCTCACCCTCGGTCTTGGGCTTGGGGTTGAGCCAGGTCAGCTCGCCGTCGTGCGTGTTGGTGGCCAGCACGAACGGTCGGGTCTCGGTGTAGCGGATGACGGAGATCGACGCCGGGTCGACGTGCAGCCGCTGGAAGAGGTCGAGATGCATGCCCAGGGCGTCGGCGAGGATCGACTTGATGATGTCGCCATGGCTGACGGCCACCCAGATCGCGTCGGCGCCGTGCTCGGCACTGATCGCGGCGTCGAGTCGGCGTACCGCTGCGACCGAGCGGCCCTGCATCGTCAGCATGGCCTCGCCCTCGGGGAACGCCGCTGCCGAGGGCTGGGTCTGCACCGTCTTCCACAGCGGTTCCTTGGCTAGCTCCTTGAGCGGGCGACCCTGCCAGGAGCCGTAGTCACACTCGGTGATCGCCTCCTCGACCGTCAGCGGTATCTGGTCCTTGCGGGCATCGAGGATCGCCCCGGCGGTCTGCCGACAGCGCTCCAGCGGGCTGGTCACGACGCCCGCCAGGCGAACGTCTGCGAGTCGCGCCCCGGCCCGCGCGGCCTGTTGCTCCCCGGTCTCGTCGAGTCTGACACCGGCGGTACGGCCGGCGAGCATGCCGCTCGCATTGGCCGTCGTACGGCCGTGTCGCACCAGGATGAGCGTCGCCATGGGCCAGAGCGTAACTAGTCTTGCCCAGGTGATCGTCGACTCCGCCCTCTATCGCAACGGCGAGCGCGTCGACCTGCACTGTCACCCGCACGAGTTCGGGGTGATGCGGGAAGGCGTGCACAATCCGGGCGACTTCGTCTGGCTGGGTCTCTACCGTCCCAGCGAGCATGAGCTCGCCGAGGTCGCCGAGGCCTTCGGGCTGCACCCGCTTGCGGTCGAGGATGCGCTCAAGGCCCATCAGCGACCGAAGCTCGAGCGGTACGGCGAGGTGATGTTCCTCGTCCTCAAGACCCTTTGGTACGTCGACGCCGACGACGCTGTAGAGACTGGCGAGATCAACATCTTCATGGGCAGGGACTTCGTCGTCACCGTCCGCCACGGTCACGGCTCCCAGCTCGCGCCGGCCCGACATCTGCTCGAGGCCGACGAGCGCAAGCTGCTCACCCAGGGACCGTCTGCGGCGATCTACGCGGTGGCTGACCACGTGGTCGACGGCTATATGTCGGTCATCTCCGAGCTGGTCAAGGACGTCGACGAGGTCGAGACGTCGGTCTTCTCCACCGCCCGCACCAGCGACTCGGAGCGGATCTACAAGCTCAAGCGCGAGCTGGTGGAGGTGCGCCGTGCGGTGCTGCCGTTGCGTGATCCGATCAGGCGCTTCTCCACCGCCGAGTACGGCGACTCCGCCATCGACGCGGACATCCGGCCGTTCTTCCGCGACGTGCTCGACCACCTCAACCAGGGCGCTGAAGCCGTCGACTCGCTCGAACTGCTGCTCTCGTCCGCCTTCGACGCCCACCTCGCCCGGATCCAGGTGCAGCAGAACGACGACATGCGGAAGATCTCCGCCGGCGCGGCGATCATCGTGGTGCCTACGCTGGTGGCCGGCATCTACGGCATGAACTTCCAACACATGCCCGAGCTCGCCTGGCGCTTCGGATACGCCTACGCCCTGATCCTGATGGCCTGCTCGGTCGGGCTGCTGTGGTGGTGGTTCCGGCGGTCCGGCTGGCTGTGAGCCGGGGCAAACGTCCTCATTCGGCGCGGGCGCTTCGCATCCGCCTACATCCCGGGCCCGTTGGCGTGCTCCGGCGGTCGTACCGGCTTCACCGGTCAGGTTCATTGGAGGTTCGCTGCTCTAATTTCCGCGCTCGTGAGTCGCACGCTGAAACCGTCTCTATGGGTCCTCGGTCTTGTCGCCGTCTACGGCCTGGCGGTGCTGTTCCGCTTCCATCATGTGCACGCCGAGAGCGGCGAGTGGCGCGATCGGCCGACGGCCCAGCCGCCGCGTCTGGGCTACCACGGCCACACCTACGATCGGATGGCAACGGATGCGGCCCGCCGTACGGGCTTCTCGTTCCATGGCGCCGCCACCGGTGGCGGCATCATCCTCGCCCCGAAGCACCTCCCCGACCCGGCGACGATCCAGGTCGACTACCGGCGCGTCTACGTCAGCTACCGCCGCGCCGGCAGCTGACGTAGGCGCCCGGTCTGGGGCGCCCTGCAGCCCGCCGGCCGGCTCCGAGATCAGGTCGCGCTGACCACGCCGGTGGCGAGGAGCAGCAGCACGATCACGCCGAGTACGACGCGGTAGGGCACGAACTTCGCGATCGAGTGGTGGCTGACGAAGCGCAGCAGCCAGGCGACCGTCGCATAGGCGACCACGAAGGCGATCACGGTGCCGACGATGGTCTGGCCGGCCGAGATGCCGTGCACGTCCTTCAGCTCGAACAGTCCTGCCGCCAGCAGCGCCGGGATCGAGAGGAAGAAGCTCAGTCGGGTGGCTGTCACCCGGTCGAGGCCGCGGACGAGGCCGGCGGAGATGGTCGCGCCCGAACGGGAGACGCCGGGGATCAGCGCGATGCACTGCACCAGGCCGACCACCACCGCGTCCTTCACCGTCAGCGCCCGCTCTCCGCGGTCCTGACGCGCTACCCGCTCCGCCCACACGATCACGGCGCTCCACGCCACCAGTGCTCCACCGACCCACCACAGCGAGCGCAGCGGGCCGGAGACCAGGCCGTTGGCCGCCAGCCCGACGATGCCGATCGGGATCGTGCCGACGATCGTGTACCAGCCCATCCGATACTCGAGGGTCCCGCGCTGAGAGGACCTGGCGATGCCGACGCACCAGCCGCGCACGATGGCGATGATGTCGCGCAGGAAGTAGAGGATCACCGCGAAGATCGCGCCCATCTGGATAACGGCGGTGTAGGCGGTGACCGCATCATCGTCGATCCGCAGGCCCAGGATCTTCTCGGCGATGGTCAGGTGGCCGGTGCTCGAGACCGGGAGGAACTCGGTGAGCCCCTCGACGATGCCCAGTACGACGGAGTCCAGGTAGTTCATCGATCACTTTCGTGTCTGCGGAAGGTCGGCATGAAGCGTACGGGTCTCCTATCCGGCGAGCCTGGAAACAACCCCGCCAGCGCGCCGACTATCTTTCTTCGCATGCAACAGCGAGCCGTCGGGGCATCCGGTCTGAAGGTGTCCCCCCTGGGTCTCGGCACGATGACCTGGGGCCGAGACACCGACGAGCACGAGGCTCGCGATCAGCTCATCGCCTTCGCGGAGGCCGGCGGGACGCTCGTCGACACCGCCGCCGGATACGCGGACGGTGCGTCCGAGCAGCTCGTCGGCAGCCTGATCGGCGACGTGATGGCCCGCGACGAGGTGGTGCTGGCGACCAAGGCAGGCATCTCCCGCCGCAGTGGCTCGCGGCAGGTAGACACCAGTCGCCGTGGGCTTCTCGAGGGCCTTGACTCCTCCCTGCGTCGCCTCGGCACCGACCACGTCGACCTCTGGCAGGTCCACATCTGGTCCGACGACACCCCGCTGGAAGAGACGCTCGCCACCCTCGACCACGCTGTCACCACGGGCCGTGCCCGCTACGTCGGCATCTCCAACTACACCGGATGGCAGACCGCCCAGGCCGCCACCTGGCAACGCGCCGTCCCCGGTCGAGCCACCCTGGTCAGCACACAGGTGCAGTACTCCCTGCTGGCGCGCGAGATCGAGTACGACGTCGTTCCGGCCGCCCAGGCGCTCGGGCTGGGGATCCTGCCCTGGTCTCCCCTGGCCGGAGGCGCTCTCACCGGCAAGTACCGGACCGGAACGCCATCGGACTCCCGTGGTGCCCGCTCCGACTTCTCGGGCCGCATCGACGCCTACCTCGATGACCGGGGCCGCGGCGTCGTAGAAGCGGTCGCCCGGGCCGCGGATGGTCTCGGCTGGACTGCTCAGCAGGTCGCGCTCGCCTGGGTGCGGGACCGCCCCGGCGTCACGGCTCCTATCATCGGCGCACGCACCGCCGCGCAGCTTCAGAGCGCACTCGGCGTCGTCGATCTGCGTCTGCCGCCGGAGATCGTCGCGGCGCTCGACGATGTTTCGGCAGACTGACTGACCCGATCGAAAGGAGCTCGATGAGCAAGCATGATCGCCGCGCTCCGCGCCCTGGCGTGGAGTGGGAGTTCGACAGGATCAGCTTCAACCGCGACTTCTCCCGCAACGTCGTCACCAAGCTCCTGGTCGAGCGAGCCGAGCAGGGCGGGTGGGAGCTGGACCGGGTCCGGATCACCTCCGACGGTATCCGGCGCGTCATTCTGCGACGCAAGATCATCCGGGCCGTGCGCACCGCCTGAGGACTACCCGTCCGGACTAGACAGGTCTGGCCGATCGGGTCGGTCCGGCCCTAGGTCCGGCGCTCGGCGCGAGAGCGAGGCAGGAAGCGCCTAGGCTGGGAAGCGATGATCCAATCCCGCGCCGCGAGCACCCCACCGGGGCGCTGGTCGACCATTCCGGTGGTCAGTGTCCCCGTGTGGCACGCGGTCGGCGCCGGCGGCTCGATCGCCGTCGCGACGGTCGGACTGCTCGCGTCGTTCTCCACCGACGAGGTCAACCGGTCGTCGTTGGTCTTCTACGCCGTCGCCATCGTCGTGCTGCTCACCCTGTGGGCGGTAGTCCGCCGGCTATCGTCGCGCTGGCCACTGTTCCTCTGGCCGCTGACCATGCTCGGCGGGCTGGTCGGCGCATCGGGCGTGGCGCCCGCATCGGCGAGCCTGTGCGCCAGCACGATCGTGCTCGGGTTCCTGTACGTCGGTCTCACCCAGCCCCGTGGCTCCGCGCTGATCATGCTGCCGCCGGCGATTGCGACGTACTCGTTCCTCTACTCCGCGCTACCGCTGCGCCAGATGCTGGTGAAGATGGCGATCGCCGCGCTCGTCTGGGTCGCCTCCACCGAGCTGCCGGCCTGGCTGACGGTGAAGTTGCGCTTGGCCCGCATCGAGCTCACCCGTCTCGCGGCCACCGACGCCCTGACCGGGATCGCCAACCGACGCTACTGGGACGAGCAGCTCGCCGGCCTGCTCCAGCATGGCCCCAAGCCCGTCGTACTCCTCGTCGATCTGGATCACTTCAAGCAGTTCAACGACGAGCACGGGCATCTGGCCGGCGACGAGCTGCTGATCGCGTTCGCCCGGCTGATCGAGCAGGCGACCCCGGCCGGTGACGTCTGTGCCCGGTGGGGCGGCGAGGAGTTCGCGGTGATGTTGCGGCACGAGGCCCAGGCCGAGCAGGTCGCCGAGCGGATCCGGCGCGGCGTTCCTCTGGAGCAGACCTGCTCGATCGGACTGGTCGCCTACCAGCCTGGTGAGGACCCGACAGCGCTGATGCATCGTGCCGACGAGGCCCTCTATCTCGCCAAGACGGGTGGCCGCGACCGGATCGTCGCGGCCTGACCTGACCCGCGGGCTGGAAGCGCTGTCTCTCAGACCTCGTCGAGGAAGCGGTCGACGACCCGCGTGCCGAACTCCAAGGCGTCGGTCGGGACCCGCTCGTCGACACCGTGGAAGAGGCCGGTGAAGTCGAGATCGTCGGGCAGGCGCAGGGGCGCGAAGCCGTAGGTCTTGATGCCGAGCTTGGTGAAGTGCTTCGCATCGGTCCCGGCCGACATGAGGTACGGCGCCACTGCGGCCTCGGGGTCCTCCGCGAGGAGCGATCGGGCCATGGCGTCGACCACCGCGCCCTCGTACGGCGTCTCCCACGGATGCTGGCGAGAGAGGAAGTCGATGTCGATGCCCTCGCCGCACAGCCGGGCCAGCTCGGCGAAGAACTCGTCCTCGTAGCCCGGCAGGAAGCGGCCGTCGACGTGCGCCGAGGCCTCGGTCGGGATGACGTTGACCTTGTAGCCCGCATTGAGCATGGTCGGGTTGGTGACGTGGCGCAGCGTCGCGCCGATCATCCGTGCCGCAGGCCCGAATTCCTCGATCAGGCTCTCCGCGTTCTCCGGAGTCGCCTCCGTGCCGACCAGCTCGGCCACCGAGGCCAGCAGCGTCTGCATCGTCGGCGTGAGCTGGACCGGCCACTCGTGCGAGCCGATCCGGGCGACCGCAGCCGCCAGCCGGCTGACGGCGTTGTCGCGGTTGATCATCGAGCCGTGGCCGGCGGTGCCACGCGCGGTGAGCCGCATCCAGGCCATCCCCTTCTCGGCGGCTTCGATCAGGTAGAGCCGCCG
>Ga0164242_10002325_pt1 | contig 22045 bp, 19 predicted proteins | sample OricomgcompostMG_FD_108783 | JGI IMG/M metagenome (GOLD analysis project Ga0164242, IMG submission 108783) | Miracle-Growth compost microbial communities from Emeryville, California, USA - Original compost - Miracle growth compost (MG) ... | reverse complement strand
CCAGGTTGGTGACAAGTTCCTAATATACCCTCCTGGCAGCCGTCCGGTTACCCCGAGATAGGTAGGTGCCGGGCCACCGACGACACACTCCGGGGCCTTAAAAATCATTGGTCTCCTAACCCTGTTGGGGTCCAGGCTGGTGGTCGAGCATCGGTGTCCGGTATCTGATCCCCACGGAGGCACTGCTGATAATGGCTGAACAACGCCAACTACATTTGGCCGGGTTTTTCTCGGCCGGCAACGTCACTCACGCGCATGGCGCGTGGCGCCATGTTGGTGCCACGAACGGATTTCTGACTGGCGAGTTCTACAAGCAGATTGCACGGACCCTGGAGCGGGGAAAGTTTGACCTGTTATTTCTTCCCGATGGCCTGGCCATCGAAGACAGCTATGGTGAGAACTTGGAGACCGGGGTCGGCCTGGGTGGCCAGGGCGCGGTGGCGCTGGAGCCGACCAGCGTGATAGCGACTATGGCTGCGGTGACGGAACGTTTGGGTCTGGGCGCTACGGTTTCCACAACGTACTACCCGCCGTATCACGTGGCTCGGGTGTTTGCCACGCTCGACAACCTGTCTGATGGCCGGATCTCGTGGAATGTGGTCACGTCGCTCAACGACTCGGAAGCACGCAACTTCGGCGTGGACGAGCACCTTGAGCACGACATCCGATATGACCGCGCTGACGAATTCTTGGAGGCAGTCAAGAAGCTATGGAGTTCTTGGTCCGAGGATGCCTTGTTGTTGGACAAGATTGGCGGTCGGTTCGCCGACCCCAAGAAGGTTCAATACGTCAATCATCGTGGCCACTGGTTGTCCGTCCGTGGCCCCTTGCAGGTTCCACGGTCACGCCAGGGCGAACCGGTGATCCTGCAGGCCGGCTTGTCACCGCGCGGGCGTCGCTTCGCGGGGCGCTGGGCCGAAGCAGTATTCAGCGTCTCGCCCAACCTCGACATCATGCGCGCGGTCTATCAGGACATCAAAGCTCACGTTGCGGCCGCGGGACGTGACCCGGAGCAAACAAAGGTGTTCACCGCGGTAATGCCAGTACTCGGTGAGACTGAGCAGGTGGCCCGTGAGCGTCTGGAATATCTCAATTCTCTGGTCCATCCCGAGGTGGGTTTGTCGACGTTGTCGAGCCATAGCGGTTTGGATCTCTCCAAGTATCCGCTGGATACGAAGTTTTCCGACATCGTCGCCGATCTCGGTGATCGTCACGTGCCGACCATGTTGCAGATGTTTTCTGCGGTGGCCGGTGGCGGTGCGGACCTGACGTTGGCCGAGCTGGGTCGACGATACGGCACCAACGTCGGGTTTGTACCGCAGTGGGCCGGAACTGCCGAACAGATCGCTGATCAATTGGTTAGTCACTTTGAGGCCGGGGCCGCTGACGGATTCATCATTTCGGCGGCGTATCTGCCTGGGATTTACGAGGAATTCGTCGACCAGGTGGTGCCGCTGCTGCAGCAACGTGGTGTGTTCCGTACTGAGTACGAAGGGGCAACGCTGCGTGAGCACCTTGGGTTGGCTCGGCCTGAAGTTGGGAGCATCTGATGACCACCACGGGCATAGATCGAGATATTCTTGCCTACAGCAATTGCCCGGTTCCTAACGCGTTGCTGACAGCGCTGGAGTCAAACCTGTTGGCTGGCAACGGTATTTCGCTGAATGTGCTGAGCGGCGCGCAAGCTGGGTTGCATTTCACCTACGATCATCCCGCCTACACCCGTTTTGGTGGCGAAATTCCACCTCTTATCAGTGAGGGCCTGCGAGCACCAGGACGCACCCGTCTGCTGGGCATCACACCTCTGGCCGGTCGGCAAGGGATCTATGTCCGTGCTGACAGCCCGGTGACATCACCCGAGCAGCTGCGGGGTCGGCGGGTGGGTGTGTCCGGCGCAGCGATCCGCATTCTCACCGGCGAGTTGGGTGACTACCGGCAATTGGATCCGTGGCGGCAAACACTGATCGCGCTGGGCACCTGGGAGGCGCGGGGACTTTTGCAGACCCTGCATATCGGAGGCATCGGGATCAGTGACGTCGAATTGGTGCGTATCGAAAGCCCTGGCGTCGACGTGCCCGAAGAGCGGCTGGAAGCAGCGGCCAGTGTCAAAGGCGCTGACCTGTTTCCCGACGTGGCCGCCCACCAGAGCGACATCCTGAGTAGTGGCAACGTTGATGCGCTATTCACGTGGTTGCCCTGGGCGGCGGAGCTAGAAGACCTCAGCGGCGCGCGGGTACTCGCCGATCTCGGCGACGACAAACGAAACCGGTATGCCAGTGTTTGGACGGTCAGCGCCCAGTTGGTTGACGAGCGACCCGACCTGGTGCAACGACTCGTCGATGCGGCTGTCCAAGCCGGCCGTTGGGCACAGGCCCACCCCGAGGACACCGTTGGCATCCATGCCGCCAACCTCGGGGTAGCACCTTCGGCGATCGGACGCGGTTTCGGCGCTGATTTCGCCCAACATCTGATCCCAACGCTTGACGACTCGGCGCTGGCCGTTGTCGACCAAACTCAACAGTTCCTCATCGACCACAATCTGCTCGACCGTCCGGTGGACCTCACACAGTGGGCAGCACCGCAATTCCTCACCCAATCCGCGACTGGAGAACAGCAATGACGTTGACCGATGACACCACCACGGCACAGAACAGTAGGCATGGCGACCCAATCGAGGTCGCGCGCGAGCTGACGCGAAAGTGGCAAACTACCGTCGTCGAGCGCGACAAGGCAGGTGGTTCGGCAACAGAAGAGCGTGAGGATCTACGCGCCAGTGGGCTGCTCTCGGTGACCGTTCCCCGGCACCTGGGCGGTTGGGGAGCCGACTGGCCTACCGCCCTGGAAGTGGTGCGCGAGATCGCCAAGGTCGACGGATCCCTTGGGCACTTGTTCGGATACCACCTCAGCACCCCAGCCGTTATCGATCTGTGGGGTTCACCCGAGCAAAAGGAACGCCTGCTTCGTCAACTGGCCGAAAACAATTGGTGGACCGGAAACGCCTCCAGCGAGAACAACAGCCACATCCTGGATTGGAAGGTGACGGCCACCCCGGCCGATGACGGCGGGTACTTTTTCAACGGCATTAAGCACTTCAGCAGTGGCGCCAAGGGCTCAGATCTGCTCTTGGTGTTCGGTGTGATACCGGAGGGTTTCCCACAGCAAGGTGCCATCGTAGCGGCGGCCATTCCCACCACCAGAGAAGGCGTTCAGCCAAACGATGACTGGCAGGCGCTGGGGATGCGGCGCACCGACAGCGGCACCACCGAATTCCACAATGTTGCGGTCCGTCCCGACGAGGTGCTCGGCAAACCCAATGCCATCCTCGAGGCGTTCCTGGCGTCCGGGCGCGGAAGCCTGTTCGGCCCGATCGTGCAGTTGGTGTTCTCCTCGGTTTACCTAGGGATCGCGCGCGGAGCGCTCGAGACAGCCCGCGAGTACACCCGAACGCAGGCACGTCCTTGGACGCCGGCCGGGGTCACTCAAGCCGTCGAAGATCCGTACACCATTCGCAGCTACGGCGAATTCGGCATCCAACTACAAGCCGCCGATGCTGCAGCCCGCGAGGCCGCACAACTCCTACAGGCCGCGTGGGACAAAGGTGACGCATTAACTTCGCAGGAACGCGGCGAACTCATGGTGCAGATTTCTGGAGTCAAAGCCATAGCCACCCAAGCGGCCCTGGACGTGACCAGCCGTATTTTCGAGGTCATCGGTGCCCGCGGCACCCACCCCAAATACGGATTCGACCGGTTCTGGCGCAACATCCGCACCCACACGCTGCACGATCCTGTCTCCTACAAAATCGCTGAAGTCGGAAACTACGTCCTCAACCAACGCTATCCGATACCCGGCTTCACTTCCTGACCCCGGCGTCGCGCTGCCGGGCACGCGTGAATTCGTCAGATCGGCGGGTCCGTCTTACCCAGTGGTGGCCGACGGTCCCGCCGTTTTGGGTGCAACAATGCGGTCGTTGGGTGACGGTGTGACCCAACCGGATGCGGCTGGCCAAGCGACGGAACGTGGTTCAGAGCAGTCTCATTAGCGCTATTGGTTCGGACTCGACGCCTCGACCCAAGCCGGTTGATCGCCGGTTTGCGCGGCAATGAAGCCTTCGACGATGCGGGTGCAATCTTGGTGGGTGATGACGCGTAGACCGGTCATTCGGGCAAAGACCAGAGGGCCAACAAGTTGACAGAGTGCGAGTTCAATGTCGAGTTCGCCGAGTTGATCGACGCTTTCGGGGCTGTACAGGATTTCGTCGAACGGCCGTCGGTATTGTTCGATCACACGCATCCGCAGAGTGCCGGCACCGGCGTGTTGCACAGTGTTTGGTTCGTGAGTCTCGGCGGGGCCCAACGCGGCCCAGGCCAGGGTGGTGACTTGTACGGGCGCTTCGGCGAACAGGTCGGCTTGGCGGGAGAGCAGTTCGATGAGCCGCTCACGGAGGGTGCCGCTGGTCGGGGCGGGCGGGATGACTTGGGGCAGAAGGCGTTCGAAGGTGGCCGCGAGCAGTTGCGAGGAACTGTTGAAATGGCGGTAGAGGGTGGTGCGGGCGACCTTGGAGGCTTTGGTGACCGCGTCGATGGTGACGGCTTCGATCCCACCGGTTTTGAGCAGGTTGGCCGCGGCGTCGAGCAGTCGGGTGCGTGATCGGGTGCGGCGCGGGTCGACGTCGTCCTCGTCGTCGGGTGTCTCCGCGGGCTGCGTCCCCACCTGACCTCCTGATGTGTTCCGATTGCCGGTGCGTTGCCCCCGCACTCCCGGTTATGGTACCGATAGTAGCGCAGCGAAACTGCTAGTACCGGCGGTCCCGGGTCGGGACGCGGTGGCGGGGCTGCCCGGGTGCGAGGAGGCCGTGATGGGTGTTGATCAGCCGCAGCGGTTGCCGTCGCACACGCCGACCTGCATGGGCTGCGGGTCGGACAATCCGCACGGTTTGCAGCTGGAGGTGTTTCGGTGCGGCGATGAGGTGTTCGCTGATCTGGTGTTCGATGAGCGCCATATCGGTGCGCCGGGGCTGGCGCACGGTGGCGCGATCGCCGCGGCCTGTGATGACGTGCTGGGTTTTTCGTTGTGGATCGCGGCCACCCCGGCGGTGACGCGCCGTTTGACGGTGGACTATCTGCAGCCGGTGCCGTTGGGATGTACGCATCGGCTGACCGCGCGGATCGCCTCCCGCGAGGGCCGGGCGTTGCATGTGGACGGGGTGGGGGTCGGTGTGGACGGTGTCACCCGGTTCACCGCCTCGGCGGTGTTCATCACGGTGGATGCGGCCCATTTCGCCGCCCACGGTGACATCAGCGGTTTCGGGGAGTTGTTCGCCGAGCTGACCCGCTACGGTGGCGCCGGCCCCGACGCGGGGTCGCGGTGAGTGCGCCCACCGCCGCACCCCGGGACCGGGTGCGGCACCCGCGCCGGCCGGCGGACTCGGTGTTGGTGCGTCGCGAGGCGATCCTGGATGCCGCGTGGGCGGTAGCCTCAGCACAAGGTTTTGACGGTGTGCAGATGCGTGCGGTGGCCGCGCAGGCCGGCATTGCCGCCAGCTCCCTGTATCGGCATTTCCGATCCAAAAGCCATCTGCTGGTGACGGTGCTGGCCCGCGAATTCGAACGTCTCGACACCGAATTCGATTGCACTACCGGTGAACTGGCGCCGCAGGCCCGGCTGGGGCGGTTGACCACCCACCTGCACATGGCCTGGCAGGCCAACCCGCACCTGACCGAGGCGATGGTGCGTGCGTTCGTCGTGGCCGACTCCGAGGCCGCCGGCGCGATCGAGCACGCTGTCGCGGTGATCGAGGACATGCTGGCCCGCGCCCTGGGCGGGCCCACACCCAGCGCGCATGACCGTGACGTGGCCAGCCTGATCGCCGACGTGTGGCTGGCCAACCTGATCGCCGTCATCGGCGGCCGGATCGATGCGGACCTGGCCCGCGAGCGCATCGACCGCACAACCCGACAGCTGGTGCACGGCACCGACACCACCACTTAGCGATACTAGTAGTATCGCTGCGCTACTCCCAGTACCATAAAGCGACACAATGACGTGTCGAAAGGGACCCGGGCATGCATACCCCCTGGATCGAGCGGTGCACCGTTCAGCGTGTCTCGTTGCGCGACGGATTGGTGCTCGACCTCGACGATTACAACGAATTGGTGATCGCCACCCCGATCCGGCTGACCCTGCCGCCGATCGGTTCGTCTTATCCCGAAGAGCAGGTCCTCATCGACCCGGGCAACGTCTCGGTCCAGCAGCGTCCGTTGCTGGACCTGGCCGGCGCGGTGTGCACGGGCGCGTGGTGCGACGAGGGCGGCGGGTTGCACCTGGGTTTTTCCCGCGGGCATCGCATCGATGTCGCCCCCCAGGAGGCCGCGACCTCCTGGGAGCTCTACGGCAAACGCCACGGCTACATGGCATGCCTGCCCCGCGGGCGGGTGCGGGTGGTGCGCCACGACCTGCCCGACGACGAATCTGAGGACACCGCAAGTTAATTCACCCCCACCGCGCCCAGCCCCAACCATGGCCCGAAAGGTCGGCGCGGCCCTTCCGATCCTCGTGTGGGACTATTAGTATCGTAGCGATACCGATAGTTTCGTTTCTTGGGAGGCGTGGGGATGGGCGATCGAACCGGAGATGCTGGGCCTTCCCGTGGCCGGCGCGGCGTCGATCTGTCCGGATCTTCGGAATACAGCGCCCGGCTGGGTCGGCTCGCGGCGTTCACGGTGGGCCACAAGGCATTAGTGATCGGTGGATGGATCGCGGCCGCGGTGGTGCTGGCGCTGCTGTTCCCGCAGTTGGAGACGGTGGTGCGCCAACAATCGGTCGATCTGATCCCGCGTGATGTGCCCTCGTTTCAGACCGTGGACCGCATGAGTGAGGCGTTCGGTGAGCAGGGGTCCAAGACGATGCTGTTCGTCGCGATGCAAGACCCGGCCGGTCTGACCCCCGATAATCAGCTGCGCTATCAGGATCTGGTAGGGCGGTTGCGCGCCGATCACGACCATGTCCTGCTGGTCCAGGATCTGCTGGCCGACCCGGTCACCAGAACCCAGGCGGTCAGCGGTGACGGCAAGGCCTGGTATCTGCCGGTCGGGGTGGCCGGCACGCTCGGTGATCCCACCGCGGCCGAATCCGTGCAAGCCGTGCGCGATCTCACCGACACGGCATTCGCCAACACGTCCACCACGGCCTATGTGACAGGGCCACCGGCCACGTTCGCCGATCAGATCGCCTCAGCCGAGCACGACCTGGTGTTCATCTCGATCGCCACCGCCGGGCTGATCGCGCTGATCCTGCTGATCGTGTACCGGTCGGTGTTCACCGCGCTGCTGCCGCTGCTGGTGATCGGGATCAGCCTGGCCGTCGGGCGTGGGGTGCTCTCTGCACTCGGGGAAATCGGCATGCCGGTCTCGCAGTTCACCGTGGCGTTCATGACCGCGATCCTGCTGGGCGCCGGCACCGACTACACCGTGTTTCTGATCAGCCGCTACCACGAACAACGCCGCGCCCAGGTGCCCGCCGAGCAGGCGGTCATCGCGGCCACCGCCAGCATCGGCCGAGTCATCCTGGCCTCGGCCGGCACCGTGGCCCTGGCCTTTCTGGCCATGGTGTTCGCCACCTTGAGTGTGTTCGCCGGACTCGGCCCGGCCTGCGCGGTCGCCGTGGCAGTCGGATTCGCCGCCACCGTGACCCTGCTGCCCCCGGTGCTGGCGCTGGCGGCCACCCGCGGCATCGGCGAACCCAAACCCGACCGCACCCGACGCTACTGGAACAGCGTGGCCGTGGCCGTGGTGCGCCGCCCGGTGCCGCTGCTGGTCATCAGCCTGACCATCCTGGTGGCACTGTCGGCGGCCGCGGCGACCATGACCATCAGCTATGACGACCGCCAAGGACAGCCCGCCACTACCGCCAGCAACCAGGGCTATCAGCTGCTGGACCGCCATTTCCCTAAAGACGTCGTCATCACCGAATTCCTCGTCGTGGAAAACCCGACCGACATGCGCACCGGCAAAGGCCTGGCCGACCTCGACGAGATGGCCTCACGCATCGCCCAAATCCCGGCCGTGACACGTGTTTCCGGGATCACCAGACCGGCCGGGCAACGCCTCGACCAAGCCCAACTGTCCTGGCAGAACGGACAAATCGGCGACAAGATGGCCGACTCGGTCGCCCAGGGCAACGACCGGCGCACCGACCTGGACAAGCTCACCCACGGCGCCGACCAACTCGCCGGCGGCCTGGCCCAACTCGACACCACCGTGCGCACCGCGCTCACCCCCCTGGGCGGTGTACTCACCCAAGCCGGCGCCGCCGGTGAGAGCATGCAGCGCTTCGGCCCGCTGCTGCAACAACTCTCAGCCACCGCACCCGAGGTCGACACCGCCATCCAAGCCGGCCCCGGCATCCGACCCCTGGCCGAACGCGCCCAGAACGCTATCGCCGCCCTCGACCCGCTCGTCACCGCACTCAACACCTCACCGTGGTGTATGACCACCCCGCAATGCGCCCAGATCCGCGACCAGGTCAGTATCCTGACCACCCTGCGCGACGACGGATTCTTCACCCAGCTCGCCACCCTGGGCGACCAGTACAACCCGGCCACCAACGCCACCGTCACCGGCACCCTCACCGAAGTTCAACACACCGTGGCCACCATGAACAACGCCTTCAAAACCCTCGGCAACCCCGAGAACCTGGCCGCTGACATCGGCCGACTCCAACACGGCATCAGCCAACTGGCCTCCGGCGCACGCGCCCTGGCCACCGGCGTGCACACCCTGGCCGACAGCAACATCCAAATGCTGTCCGGGATGAGTCAAATCGCGGCCCAACTGCAAAACTCCGCCCGCGCCACCGCCGGATCCGATGCCGCCACCGGCTTCTACCTGCCCCCCGAAGCCTTCGACAACCGCCAATTCGCCGACGTCGCCAAACATTTCCTCTCACCCGACGGCAAAACCGCCCGCTTCGCCATCGACACCAGCACGGACCCCTACAGCGGCGAGGCGATGAACCTGGCCCGCCAGATCACAGACGTCGCCAACACCGCCCGACCCAACACCTCCCTGGCCCAAGCCACCGTCTCGGTTGCCGGATTCCCCGCCGTCAACTCCGACATCCAACGCCTACTCTCATCCGACTTCACCCAGCTGGCCATCGCCACCCTGGTCATCGTCGGACTCATCCTCATCGCCCTGCTACGCGCCCTGATCGCCCCGCTATATCTGCTGGGCACCGTCGTGCTGAACTACCTGGCCTCACTAGGCATCGGAGTCATCGTCTTCCAATGGATCCTCGGCCACGAAATCGCTTGGCCCGTACCACTATTAGCGTTCATCATCCTCGTCGCCGTCGGCGCCGACTACAACATGCTGCTCGTATCACGACTACGCGAAGAATCCACCCACAACATCCGCGTCGGCGTCCTGCGCACCGTAGCCACCACCGGCTCAGTCATCACCTCCGCCGGCCTGATCTTCGCTGCCAGCATGTTCGGCCTGATGATCGGATCGGTAGCCATCATGATCCAAACCGGACTCATCATCGGCTGCGGACTACTGCTGGACACGTTCCTCGTACGCACCCTCACCGTCCCAGCCATCGCCACCCTGCTCCGCCAAGCCAGCTGGTGGCCACACATGAACCGTCACCCCGCATCGATGCCAGCTAAGCATCTCACCGGTGTGGGCGCGCTGAGCGCAACACGCGGACCGCACCTCCAGATATCGGCGAAGTGGGGTGGCGTCTCACCTGGGGGCGACCATGTACGAAGAATGGATGTGGGGACCGATAGTGGAAACGGGAAAGCAGCTGACCCAGAATCGCTCACATCCGACAATTGATGACCGCGACAACCAACCCGGACGTAGAACCTACTTCGTGGTCACCCAGAGAGACAGAGCTGCTGCGAGTAGCATTGGGTATCCTGCAGGATCGTGGGTACCACGGCCTAACAGTGGAGGCTGTCGCGGGCGCTGCTCATGCCAGTAAAGCCACCATCTACCGGCGCTGGCCCTCGAAATCTGAACTGATCCTAGCGGCCGTCATCGAAGGCACCCGTCAGAGCGCTGTTGCACCCAACACTGGCACCCTGCGCGGCGACTTGTTGTGTCTCGGCCAGATCATCTACAAACAGTGCCGAGACCACGCCAGCACCATCCGGGCAGTGCTTGTCGAGATATCCCGTGATCGCGCGCTCAACAACGTTATGCAAGACCGGTTTCTTCATGAACAGAGAACCCTGGTCCGGCAGGTCCTACAGCAGGCGATCAGACGCGGCGAGATCGGCGCGTCAACAATCAACGAAGAGCTCTGCGACCTGTTGCCAGGCTATCTGATCTTCCGATGCATCTTTTCCAACCGCCCGCCGACCCATCTCACCATCGAAACTCTGGTCGACAATGCAATCCTCCCGAAACTCATCTCAGCAACTGAATAGCTCCCGCGACGTCGGAGCCACTGTTGTCAGGGAATGCGAGTTCCGCGCTGGAGCGGCCTAGGTGTTGCCTACACGCTTGATACCAGTAAAGAAAGTTCTCACATCGCAGGTCAGAGGGCTGTTTTGCGGCGATGGCCCGGTGGTTCGGCGGCGGACGGAGGGTGAAGCGTAGCGACCGGCGCGGACGGGAGCGCCAGCGGACGGGAGCAGAGCGAGCGAAGCGAAGCCCGCAGGTAGCCGCCACATAGTGGTTGGAGATGGGTGGACGCTCAGTAAGTGCTGCTGCGGTGGAGATACTGCGACGTGATACTGGGGCTCGTAAGCTGGCTGGCATGAGCGGGGCGGTGGCGCAGCGTGCACGGCGGGAGGCCGAGACACGGCTGGCTGAGCAGCCGCGGCGGTTGGCGCATGTGCGGGGTGTGGCCGCTGCGGCGGAACGGCTGAGTCAGCATTTCGCCGGCGAGGCGGCGGATTGTCTGGTGGCGGCGGCGTGGCTGCACGATATCGGGTATGCACCGTCGGTGCGCCGAACCGGTTTTCATCCGCTCGATGGCGCGGTGTTCGTCCGGTCGGCCGGTTTCGGGGAGCTGGTCGCGTCGTTGGTGGCGTTTCATACCGGCGCGCACCTGGAGGCATCCGAGCGTGGCGTCTCCGGTTTAGGGGCTTTCGTCCAACCGCCGCGCGATGTGATGGATGCGTTGACGTTTTGCGATTTGACGACCGGACCTGACGGCACGCCGGTATCAGCTGAGGACCGCCTGCGTGAGGTGTTGGCGCGTTATGGACCGCAGGATCCGGTGCACCGGGCGGTCGATGCTGGCCGCGAGGAGTTGCTGGCGGCGGTGGGTCGGGTGCGCGGCTGGCTGTAACCCCTGCATGGGGTTAGCAGAGGTAGGGGCTGTCGCGGTGTTGCAGGTAGTGCTCGATCCGCAGACGCATCGAGGGATGCATGTCCAGGTCGGCGATGTCGTCGGGATCAGTCCAGGCGATGTCGGTGCTTTCGTGGTCGATGGCCAGCTCACCACCGAGCACCCTGGTGGTGAACAACAAGGAGAATTGTTGGCGGACTTCGCCATCGGTGAATGCCACGACGTGCCGCGGGTTGGTGTAGACACCGACCAGGCCGGTGATTTCGACGTCGAGCCCGGTTTCCTCTTTGACTTCGCGCACAGCGGTTTGTTCGATGGTCTCGCCGATGTCGTGTCCGCCGCCGGGTAGCGCCCACAGGGTGTTGTCGCGGCGTTTGATCAGCAAAATTCGACCGCGTTCGTCAGCGACGATCGCCGAAGCCGAGGGGACGACACTGTTAGGCCGTGGGGCGTTGGGGTCGTTGTAGTAGTCGGTGCGCATCGGCGGGTCAGCCTTTCGTCGTTAGGGGTGTGGCGTGGTCCCACACCTGGGTGAAGGCCTCTTCGAGGGTGGCCCAGAGCCGGGGTTCGTGGTGACGGGACAGTACGAGTACGGGGTTGTTGCGTCCGGGTGAGCCGTAGATGTGGAAGTTGACGATCATGGCGTCATCGACCCGAAAGATGGATGTGTAGAGCGTGGTGTCGTGGGTGCGGATGTCCAGTCCCGGGGTGCCGGCGTGTGGGGCGAGCAGCTCGACTGAGGTGCGGCAGCGGGCGATGACGGCTTCACCGATCCCTTCCTCCACGCCGCGCAGGATCATGGTGGCGGTGTCGGGGTCGCCGACGAGGAATCGCACCGCCACGCCGCGGGCGGCGGCGTCGAGCAGGGTGTCGAGGAATCCGTCGAGGGTGTCGAACAGGAACGTGGCGGCCAGCACGAGGATGTCGATGCTGGTGGTGGCGTCGGCGAAATGCTGCTGCCACGCGCTGATCGGTAGCTGGGTGCGGCTGGCATACAGGGTCGCGGTGAACGGGCCACTTGGTGACATGGTCGCCAATGCGCTCGCCATAGTAGGCGAGTACTGATTGGGCCACAGATCGTGCGGCGTGCAGCCCAGCAGCGTGGCTGCGCGCCGCGCGTTGTCCTCGCGGATGTTGTAGTTGGTGTTGGACAGCCAGCGGCGCACCGTCTTGACATCCACGCTCATCGCGGTGGCAAAGCGCTGCGGGGACAGTCCCTTGGCCTGCAGCCGCTGCATGAGGCGATTGTTGGGGATCGCGGCCGCCTTGCCGTCGTGATCGTCCATCGTCTCAGCGCACATCTTTCCGTGTCGTCTCCGTGTATCGCCAGCGCGTGGCGTCTAGTTTGCCATGCGCGTGGTGCCACCCCGCGGCGGTGATGCCCACGTGATGTCCACGGGTATGTCCCGGTGGTGTCCGGAATGTCGCCGGCGATGTCGGCAATGCCGCTAGATGTCCCTGGCTACGTCGGTGGTGTCCACGTGAACTGAGTTCAGCGCCGCAAGGGCGCATACGGTTCACGAAAGGAACTACAGGACAATGCGTTTGAGAATCGATACGTCAGGGACACGGTTCATCGTCACCCGTGCGGCTGAGCCGCGGCTGAACTTTGAGACCGGCAGCCCCAAAATCGACACTGCCACCGGGCTGCCGCAGCATTCGGTGCAGTTGCTGGCGTTGGATGACACTGGCGGCGAAGTGCTCAATGTGACGGTGGCCGGTGACCCGAACGTCGGGGTCACCCAACCGGTCTCGGTGACCAGCCTGGTGGCCATCCCGTGGGCGCAAGGCGATCGCAGTGGTGTGGCCTTCCGCGCTGATGCCATCACCGGCGCCACAGCCGGCGCCCCGGCGGGTGAGCCGGGGTCGCGCACCCAGAAATAGCACCCGCTGCCGAGGCGCGACACCAGCACGTGCCGCGCCTCGGCCCGGGTCCGCCGTCGACCACTGGCTCGTCCACGCACACACGGAGAACACACCGTCATGGCATCAAACAATAAGAACACCAACAACACTCAATCGGACAATGACGACTGGTTCGGCGATCTGGTCATATCACTGTTGACCGCCGCGGGATATCTGCTGTGGTGGGCCGTGCTGTTCCCAGCGATCAGTGTCCCGATCATCGCCAGCCTCACTCTCGGCATCACCCACGGACCCCGCGCCGGGATCGTCGGTGCCATCGCGTTCGGCGCCGGATATATGGGGTGGGCTTGGCTAGACCCAGGCTCGTTTTGCTCGTGGGTGACCGAACCTGTACGGCGCCGCTGGTTGACCTGGTCGCGCTACACCCGCACCTGGGAATCGACGTGCACCCTGCACGGCCTGACCGCCAAACTTGGTGAGCGCACCCTGACTCCGACCCTGCGCACCGTCACGATCGGTAGAACCACCGATGTGTTGGCGGTGCGGATCGTCACCGGCCAATCCCTAACTAACTGGCACCAACAATCCGAGGCGCTGGCCGCGGCCTGGCGCGCCGACCGGATCACCATCACCGCCACCACACCCGGGGAACTACGCATCGCGCTGATGCGCGGGGACGTGCTGGCCGAACCGATCGCGCTGCCCATGCCTACATCGTCGACTCCGGTGGATCTGGGATCGGTGCGGGTCGGGATCACCGAAACCCGCCACCACTGGCAGATGCCGCTGCTCGGGCATCACCTCCTGGTCGCCGGGGCCACCGGCGCGGGCAAAGGCAGCGTGCTGTGGTCCCTGATCGCCGGGATCGCCCCCGCGATCAAGACCGGGCTGGTCCGGCTGTGTGTCATCGACCCCAAAGGCGGCATGGAACTGGGCGCCGGCGCACCCATGTTCACCGTGTTCAGCCACGACGCCACCGACACCACCCTCCAACTCCTGCGCCAGCTCGTGAACGTGATGCACGCCCGCGCAAATCGTCTGCGCGGCCACACCCGCCTGCACACCCCGACACCGGCCGACCCGCTGTTTGTGGTCCTGATCGATGAGATCGCCGCGCTCACCGCGTATGTGACCGACCGCAAGATCCGCACCGAAATCGAACAACTGCTCGGGCTACTGCTCTCCCAAGGCCGCGCGGTGGGGATCTCGGTGGTGGCCGCAGTGCAAGACCCCGCCAAAGACACCCTGCCGGTCCGGCAACTGTTCACCGTGCGGATCGGGTTGCGGCTGACCGAAGCCACCCAAACCACCATGGTGCTGGGACAAGGAGCACGTGATGCCGGGGCGGAATGCGACCGCATCCCCGATGCCACCCCCGGTGTGGGCTACATGCTCATCGACGGCAGCACCCAATCCGTGCGGGTACGCGCCTTCCACGTCACCGACCACGACATCACCACCCTCGCGGCCCGATTCCGCCGCCCCGCGCGCCGGCCCAGTGGCGACCAGGCCTCAACGACGGGCGACAGTGACACCAACAGAGGTGCCAGCGGTGAATAGCTCCACACCACCGGCCCAGCTCGCCCTGCCAGGCATTCCGGACACGGTCGACACCACCCGGGTGGTCGATGAGATGGTGCGCCGCGCCTCCTCGATGGGATACGAATCCTGGTGGCGACGCGCGGAATCCGTCGGGTTCTGTGCCCATCCCATCCAACTCACGGGCACCGAAGACTACGGACGCCAGCAGGTGGTGTGGACCCGGTGCAACAACCGCCGCGCCCACATCTGCCCCTCCTGCTCAGACCTCTACGCCCGCGACACGTGGCAACTCGTGCACGCCGGCGCCGCGGGCGGCCACCACGACATGCCCGCCGCCGTCGCTGATCGTCCGCAAGTGTTTCTCACGCTGACCGCCCCCAGCTTCGGGGCCGTCCACACCACCACACCCACAGACCCCAGCGGATCCCGACACGGTGTGTGCCGCGATCATGACCGCATCGGTGGCTACCGGCGCTGTTCACATAGAAATCCATTGTGGTGCAGCACTATCCACGACCACACCGATCCACAGGTTGGCCAGCCGCTCTGCCGGGAATGCTACGACTATTTCGGGCATGTGCTGTTCACCTGGCATCTGCCTGAGCTGTGGCGACGATTCACCATCACCCTGCGGCGAGCACTCCGCAGGCATCTGAAAGCCGCCGGGGCCGATCCGGATGACGTGCGGGTCAGCTTTCTCAAAGTCGTCGAAATGCAAGCCCGCGCCATCCCGCACATCCACGCCCTGATCCGCCTCGACCCCTACGAGGATCCCGATCAGACCGGTTGGGAATCACCAATCAGTGCAACCGAACTCGCGATGATCATCCAGCACGCCGCCCGTACCGTCACCCTCACCGTCCACGACCCCACCACCGAGGGCGGCGTGCGGGTGATCGCCTTCGGTCCCCAAATCGATACCCAACCCATCACCGCACCCACTAACTCGACGAATGCGCTGACAGCAGAACATTGTTCACCGGATAGCCGGGCACTGTCGGGCCGGCGGGTTGCTCGCTATCTGGCCAAATACGTGACTAAATCTTTGGCCGATCTCGGGATCAGCGTCCGCCGGCTGTCCACCGAATCGATACCCGACCTGGATGTATCCGAGCATGTGCGGGCCATCCTGACCACCATCAGCGACCTCGCTGACAACGGAGTGTCGGGTATTCGGCGGTGGCTGCACACCCTCGGGTTCCGCGGGCACATCACCAGCAAGTCCCGCCGCTACTCGACCACCATGACCGCACTACGGCAACGCCGTGCCACTTGGACCCGCGAACGCTACGCGAAATCTACTGAACACAAGCATAATCCGGATCGTCGACACGGCGATGATGGCAATGATCTGGTGGCGTGGGAGTTCGACCGCGCCGGTCACGCCAGCCTCGGTGAGCGCACCCTCATCGTCAGCGCGGCGCTACGTCGGATCGACCGGCGCCGCACTGCCCGCGAAGCACTATTGCACCAGCGTGGTGATCTTCCTGTCGAGGTACCCGATGGCTAGCCGGGAGGTGCGATCCGCGGATAGGCAGACTGGAAAGTCTTACAGTCGTCAAGAATTCACCGCCTGGCTTGTCGAATCCTGTGAACGCCAGCACGTCGCGGTCACCATCACCAACCCGGCTGTCCTCGCTGACATCGCCACCCTGCTGCGGTAAGGCGCGGCACAGCGTCAGCTCAGTGCGACCAGGCCGTCACATTCTGACGCTGTTTCCTCGCCTGGTCACAGCGGTCCAATGCTGTTGGCTGGCAATTGATGTCAGGGCCGGCGCCGCAGGCGGGCGAACCCCCGGTTCGAGCCTTGACATCAACTGCCAGTCAACGAATAGTCGAAGGTGACCAGTGAAAATTGCACAACCGTGCACGCAGACGGCGTTCTCTGGAAGTAGGATGCGGATCCCGCGAATACTCCTGCACCAGGAGATTGCTCGGTCAGTCCGTTGAGCCCTTCGTCGATACCCAAAGGGATCGTCGACCGTTCCTATCAGGGTTCGCAAGTGAACATTGCTAGATTTGGTAATGCGCGGAATACAGCGGCATAAAAGCTTGGCTAGGTTTGGATTTCGACGGTTGTGCTGATCTGTTGGGCGACGGGAGCCCATAGGTCAACGTCGACGTGTGGGGATTCGATGCTGACGATGAGTGAGTAGTCAACGCCGTGGTTGCTTTGGTCGTATTTGCGTTGGTTTTTCCACCATCCCGCGACCGGGTACACGGCGATGGCTCCCTTGCTGGCGAGGTTGGCGGCTGGACCTGTCCAGATGTCGGTGTGTAGTGAGCCGGGGGCCTGCTGCAGGTTGCTGCCGAAGAACCAGCCTTTCTCGGTGTCGAGTGCAGGTGGGCGTTGCCCGTCGATACGTGCGCGGGTGTTGATGCGCTGGCGGAACGATTCGATGTTGTCCTCCGGGCGTCGGGTGGCGAACCGTAGGCCATGGGAGGGATAGATATAGCGGCCCGTCCAGCCGCGGCTGGAAGGGTTGGGTTCAACGAAGTAGGACAGGGTCACGCGCATGCGTACTTCGGTTTCGCCTAGCCCTTCGAGTATTTCGGTCGGCCATGGCAGTTGGTGGAGATTCATCTCCCGCACTTTGCCTGAGTTGCTGTCGCGGTCGCGCTCGTAGGGATGGATTCGGGCCTCTGCGATGAGGGTGAGCGCATCGGTGGCGCTACGCAGTGCGCGGGCCGCGTCGGGTACACCCATCCCGTAGCGGCGCAGCAGGCTGGCGAGGCGAGTCTTGTTCGATTCGGTGTTGAAGCGGTTGCGCATGGCGTCGGTCCACTGAGCCGAGTGCACGATCAACCCGCGGATGGTCTCGGGGCGCAGCTGCGGGTAGGCCTGGGAGAGATTGCCGGCGATGGCTGCGACCTGAGCGGTGGCGGCCGAGGTGTCTCGCGTCGCGGTGAAGAAACCGTGTCCCGGGCGTTGGAGGCGGGTTGTGAGCAGAGCGAGATTGGGCGGCGTATCAACGTCTGTGCGGTCCGGTGATACTGCGACGTTGCCGCCATCAGCGACCACATCGGGTTTGAACGGCCATTTCGTGCGGTCAAAGACTACCGACGTGCGGCTGACCGGGGATAGTTCACCCCTCTTGGCTACCGGCACGTAGCCGGCGAAATCAGCTGGTGCGCCGGACATGTCGTCACGATTGGAGTAAGCGCCAACCGTGAGCGCGTTCCACGACTGGGCGGGGTCTTCGACCGGCTCGACATCACTTCGAGCGAGGTGATCATCGGTGCCACGAAGGTCGCGGATGTTGCCGGCCGAGACGAGGAACAGGCGCGGGCGCCGCGGCTCGTCACGGTCGAGGTAGGTGAGCTTGGGATCGCTGTCATCGATGGCCCGGCCGAAGGCCAGAGCGTCGATCGCCGCCGACCACGACGTGGGTCTGCCGGTGTCGATTCGTGTGGTCGGTTCGGTGTCAGTTCCGTCGACGGAGGGGCGGCGCGCAGTGACCGCGAGCATGAACACGCGGCGCCGGGCGGCGGCTTGGATCTCTGGGCGGTCGACCGCGCGAGCAGTGATAGCACCGTAGAGATCACGATCGTTGTGGGCGTTATCGGGCAAGAACTTCACCGACTCCAGGCGGTGAGTCAATTGGACCGGCTGGGTGTCGACGAGTGCGGCGTGCAGGTCTCCGTAGAGGGCCAGGCCTGCCATCTCAGTTCCGTGCGATTGGACGGGCGTGGTCTGCCAGCGCGGGTCTGCGACGTGCAGGTCCGCGGCTCCAATCGAGTCGGTGAGCAGAGGGTGCGTGTCCTGCACGCCAGTGTCGAGGATGCACACCACCGCAGCATCCTTGTCGGCCATCCGTAGACGCGCGCGCAGATCGTCCACCCACTCGGTCTGCTCGGCGGCGGGCAGTTCTGTCAACAAAGTGGCAACGTCGTGCGGTCGGCGCAACTCGGCGATGTCGTCAACTGATTGAAACGTCTGCGCCAGTTGGTCTGCCGAAGCGTATAGCAACACTACGGTGCGGTCACCGAAACCCAGATAGTGCTCACTGGTGCGCAGTTCGTGTTGGACAACAAAGTCGCTGAATCTTGCTTGTTCGCGGCGGTCACGGTTAAGCAGCCACACCTCCCACCAACGGACTTCGGTGGGGTCGTCGGGAAACAATTCATCGGGATCGGTCCATAGTTCGCGGATCGTCGCTCGACGGATCGACTGGATACTCTCAATTAGTGCGGCATTGTCAGCCTTGGTCCGGTCTGCAGACGACACGTAGGCGTCCAACCGTTTGAGGAAGTACTCTTTCTTGCCCCGCGGGATGTACACGGTCGCCATCTGAACGATCCCGTCGGTGGTCTGCGTCTCCCGGACGGCGACCAACTCGGGCTGCTCACCAGAGCGCTGCGGGTCCAGACTTTGCAACGCCAGTTCCAAATCTGGAAACGACACAAACGTGACGTAGGTTCCTGCAGGCTCGATCTCATCGTCGGCTGTAGGCGCGACTGCGGCGTTGAATTCGTCAGTGAGGCGTCGGCCATGCCCCTTGCGATCGCCGGTGAACTCGTGCTTGTCGCCACCGCCACCAGCGCTGGCGAGCGTAAAGGACTCCGATACTGGCGCTACCGACACGACAAGGTGAGGACGATCTCGCTCTGCCATGACGTCTAGATCGCCGACTCGCCGTGGTGATTGGCACGCGGCCGTTCGTGCAGGGCGGCCACCAGGTCGTCGGTGCGCACCCGGGCCCGGCCAGCCAGAACTGTTCGCTTCGCCGCATTCTCTGCTGCAGTCGCGATCTCTCCGTGACTGAGCCCGCGCGCGGCAGCGACGACCCTCGGCCAACTCAGGTTGCCGATTTGGAACCGAGCGAGTCGGTTGCGGATGACGGCCTCGGTGGCCGCGTCGTCGGGCAGTGCGAAGTCCATCACTGTGTCAAATCGGCGATAGAGGGCGTTGTCGAGCAACTTGGGGTGATTGGTGGCCGCGATGATGATGCTGTCCGAGGAATCCTCTTCGAGGAATTGAAGAAAGGAGTTGAGGACTCGGCGGATCTCGCCGACGTCGTTGGGTGCGGCCCGATCTCCGGCAAGCGCATCGACCTCGTCGAACAAGTAGACCCCCCGCGTGTCGATGAGCGCATCGAAAATCAAGCGCAGTTTCGCTGCCGTCTCACCCATGTATTTGGTGATGATTGTGTCCAGCCGCACCGAAAACAGTGGAAGCCCCAACTCGCCGGCAATAACTCGCGCGGTTGAAGTCTTGCCGGTCCCTGGCGGGCCGGTGAGCAGCAACCGGCCCGCGGCCCGAAGACCGTGGCGGGCAAGCATGTCTCGTTGACGCTGCTCAAGCAATACATGCCGCAGGTGCTCGGCAAGACCCGGGGATAACACGAGGTCTGCCAGTCGAGACTCCGGATAGCTGACAGCGAGCAGAGAGCCCAGTTCACCCCGGGGCTGCGCCACCGGCACCACCGAGGCCACCCGCGACTTCACTGCACCACGCTTACGCAACTCGTCAACCAGGTCGCGCAGTTCTTGGGCGAACTTTGCGTGCCCAGCTCGTGCAGCTTTTGCAGCCACCTGCATCGCCACGGCGTAGAACTGGGGGTCGTCGCCCTCGGCGTGGCTCATGACGAGAGCCTTCAACTGGTCATTTGTCGCCACCGCTGACCTCCCTTCGGGTCAAACAACCGTCCTGACCAGCACGGCAGGCCCCGTGAGCTGAGTCTAACGGGCGTGATGACTGCTTCCCGACACCACGCCTGACGCAAGTACACCAACCTGGCCCGACGAGGAATGCCCGAATGCAGCGAATGCCGGGCGCCACACGCAAAGTCGTACGTGTTCTAAAGGCAAAGTTTCGGCATGTACCGACGGACGAGACGTTTACCCAACGGACGAGACGTTCTAAATCCGCCAATGCGGCTGTACCCGGTTGATATCCAACTTGCGCGACCCGGGCGTGCCGGGTGCGATGACGGCGTGATCGAGCACTGATTTGATGATGGCTTGTTGGCGGTCGATGTCAAGGTCATCCCACTGACCGCGCAGCACCTCGCCGCAGCCCACCAGATCCATCACCGCACTGGTGTCGGTGGCCTTGGCGATGTCGCGGCGGGCGCGGGCGATGCGGTCGGTGATGGGGTCGCGGGCAGCGATCCATTCCCGCGCCGACACCGCCCCCTCTGCATACAGCCCGGCCAATTCATCCAAGCGGGCCTGGTCGGCCTCCAACTGGGCGGCCAACGCGGCGACGTCGGCGTCCACACTGGACCTACCTGCTAATGCTCCTGCCAGCTGGGGTGAGTCCAGTCGGGTCAGCACCGCATCGGTGAGCAATTCCTCGACCGGCAGCGCCACCACGGTCAGTCGCCCGCAGCCACCGTGATCGGGACCTTTCAAACACACGTAGCGCCGCACCCGGTTAGTCGGATTGTTATGGCGGGCTTGGGAAAACAACCGATTCCCACACCGCCCGCACCGCAACATCCCCGACAGCAGGTAGGTGCGCGGGGCGCGAGTTTTCGTGACGCTGCGAGCAGTCATCCGGGCAAGGATGCGGTCGCGCTCGCCCGCGGTGATGATCGCCGGCCACGCCGCGGCGCCGATCACCTCACCATGATGCTCCCGGAGCCCGGCGATCCGTCCGGAGGCCAAAATGTTGCGCACCGTGGTGGTCTGCCACGACTTCGACGCGGGCGGGGCCACACCGGTGTCGCTGAGCCAGATGGTCAACGACCGGATCGACGCACCCGCGAGATACCGGTCGACCATCTCCCGCACGATCTTGGCTTCCTCAGGGCGCAGGGTAATTTTGTCGGGCTCGTATCCGAAAGGGCGCGCCGGGCCGTGCGGCAGGCCTTTTTCGGCGTTCTGCAACATCTTGCGGCGGATACGCGCGGATTTGCGGCCAGATTCTTTGGCGGCGAACGCGGCGAAAATCCGGGCCATGAACAACCCGTCATCGTTACCCAAATCGATGTCGGCGGTCACGGTAGCGACATCACGCACCCCGACCGACTCACACAGCGTCACGAAGTCTTCCAACTCGACCGGACGGCGATGTAGCCGGTCGAGGTTGTAGACGATCACCGCATCCCGCGCACCGGATTTCAGGTCATCCAGCATGCGGGCGTACTCGCGGCGCGGCTTTCCCGAATACGCTGAGACATCATTGTCGACGTACTCGTCACCGATCGGCCAGCCTCGCTCCGCGGCGAGCTTGCGGCAGTCTTCGAGTTGACGGGCGACCCCCAGGCCGGTGCCCTCCACATCGGCTGAGATGCGGGCGTAGATCGCCGCGGACCGCGCCCCGACACGCTGAGCTGGAGTTTTCGCTTTCCCCATGAGGGTAGTTTAGCGATATTTCAGCTTG
>Ga0164242_10002324_pt1 | contig 22047 bp, 22 predicted proteins | sample OricomgcompostMG_FD_108783 | JGI IMG/M metagenome (GOLD analysis project Ga0164242, IMG submission 108783) | Miracle-Growth compost microbial communities from Emeryville, California, USA - Original compost - Miracle growth compost (MG) ... | reverse complement strand
CTTGGCCAGGTCGCCGAAGGTGACCTGGCGGATGATCCCCTCGGGCTCGCAGACGACGTCGTCGTCCATCATCAGCGCGTACGTCGCGGTGCCCTTGCGCAGCGACTCGAGCTGGCCGCGGGCATAGCCGCCCGAGCCGCCGAGGTTGCCCTGCTCGATGATCCGCAGCTTGGAGCCGAGCGCCTTCTCCGCGGCCGGGAACTCCTCGCCGTCGGCGACCAGCTTGCTGCCCTGCTCCATCACGAAGACGGTGTCGAGGTAGTCGGCCAGGTCGGGCTCGCCGAGCTGCTGGAGCAGCTTGCCGCAGAACTCGGGCCGGTTCATCGTGGTGATCGCCATGTCGACGGTGCCGTGCTGGGCCCGGTCGGCGGGCACCTCGGCGGCCCACTCGGCGCTGACGACGACCGGCGTCTCGCCGGCGACCACGTCGTACCAGTACCAGCCGCCGTCGATGAACGGCGTCAGGCTCAGGTCGAAGGCGAGGGTGTTGACGCCGTCGCTCTCGGTGACGGCCGAGTCCACCCGCTGGCTGTTGCCGTTGGCCGGCGACTTGTTCACGATCACGGTCGCGCCGGCGCCTTCCACCGTCACGGTGAGGGTGACGTCGTCGACGATCGTCCACTTGCGCCAGTACGACGCCGGGAACGCGTTGAAGTAGGCGCCGAAGCTGAGCCGCTGCCCCGCGTCGAGCTGGAGACGGGTGCGGTCGAGGATCTGGTCGGCCCGGATCTGCTCGTGCTCGCCGACCCCCTGCCGGATCTTGGTGTTGTTGAGCTCCTTGGCGGCGCGGGTCCCGCCGACGACGTACTTGTCCTCGTCGAGGTCGGCCTCGTCGGGGTCGACGTAGAGCGAGAAGACCTCGAAGTCGCGGTCCAGCGGCAGGATCTGCCGCTGGAGCAGCCTGCGGACTGTCTTCGACTCGGTCATCACGCGTCCACTCCCCCGGACTTGAGCTCCGCCCCGTCGGCGAAGTGCGGCTTGAGCTTGTTCTCGTACATCGACAGCGCCGACGCGATCGCCATGTGCATGTCGAGGTACTTGTAGGTGCCGAGGCGACCACCGAAGAGCACCATCGGCTCCTTGGTGGCGAGGTCGCGGTACTTCAGCAGCTTCGCGCGGTTGTCCGCCGTGTTGATCGGGTAGTACGGCTCGTCGCCCTCCTCGGCGAAGCGGCTGTACTCGCGCACCCGGATCGTCTTGCCCTTCGTGTACGACGCTGCCCGCTCGGGGTGCAGGTGCTTGAACTCGAGCTCACGCGTGAACGGCACCTCGGGGTCGTTCGCGTTCACCACGCCGGTGCCCTGGTAGTCGTCGACGTCGAGGATCTCCGACTCGAGGTCGACGGTGCGCCAGGAGAGCCGGCCGGCGGCGTAGCCGAAGTACTCGTCGACGGGGCCGGTGTAGACGATCGGGATCTTGCCCTTGTACTGCTCGGCGACGTCGAAGAAGTCGGTCTCGACACGGACCTCGATGTTCGGGTGGTCGGCCATCCGGGTCAGCCAGGCGGTGTACCCGTCGGTCGGCAGGCCCTCGTAGGTGTCGTTGAAGTACCGGTTGTCGAAGGTGTAGCGGACAGGCAGCCGGGTGATGATGTCCGGACTCAGGTCCTTGGGGTCCTTCTCCCACTGCTTGGCCGTGTAGCCCTTGATGAAGGCCTCGTAGAGCGGACGGCCGATCAGCGAGATCGCCTTCTCCTCGAGGTTCTGAGCGCTCTCGGTGTCGAACTCCGCGGCCTGCTCGGCGATCAGCGCGCGCGCCTCGTCCGGGGTGTGGCTCTTGCCGAAGAACTGGTTGATCAGGCCGAGGTTCATCGGCAGGGAGTAGACCTGGCCCTGGTACTTGCCGAAGACCCGGTGCTGGTAGTTGGTGAACGTCGTGAAGCGGTTGACGTACTCCCACACCTTCTCGTTGCTGGTGTGGAACAGGTGGGTGCCGTACTTATGCACCTCGATCCCGGTCTCCGGGTCGAACTCGCTGTAGGCGTTTCCGCCCAGGTGGTAGCGACGCTCGAGGATCAGCACCTTCAGGCCGAGCTCGGCGGCACACCGCTCCGCGATGGTCAGGCCGAAGAAGCCCGACCCGACGACCACGAGGTCTGGGGTATCACTGGTCCGATCAACAACGCTGGCTGGCACGGTCGGTCAGTCTACGGAGGCGTCGGGCACCCGCCGCATTCCCCGCGCCGAGCGTGCGGCGGAGATCACGTTCCTCGCCTCGTGGCGGCCGCCGCGGACCGGACTGAGCAGCACCACCAGCAGCATGATCAGCCACGGCTTGAGCCGCACGAGGGGGTTCTCGCCGTACCGGAGATGGACGGCGAAGAGGTTGCGGTACATGTAGAAGCCCTTCCAGCTCGACAGGTCGTGCTGCTGGCTGAAGTCGAGCTGGCGCACCAGCACCGCGTCGCGGACCGCCCAGATCTCGAAGCCGGCGCGCCGCGCGCGCAGCGCGAAGTCCACGTCGTCGTAGAAGATGAAGAAGCTCGGGTCGGGCAGGCCGATCGCCTCGATCACCCGGCGGCGGATCATGAAGCCCTCGAAGGCGACGTTCTCCAGCCTGACCTTGGCCGGCATCGCGGCGCGGGTGACGTAGGTGGAAACGACGCTGGCCTGCTTGGGCTTGATCGCGAGCGGGTTGGCCAGGTTGAACCGGGTAGCGGCGAGCTCGATCAGGCTGCCGTCGGTGGCCTCGCGCACCGACATCAGGCAGTCCTCGTCCTGGGCGAGCAGGACCGACAGGCAGTCCGGAGCAGGTACGACGTCGTCGTCCATCAGCCAGATCCGCTCGAAGCCCTGCTCGTAGGCGAGCTTGGTGCCGCGGTGGAAGCCGCCGGCGCCGCCGAGGTTCTCGGCCTGGGTGTGGACCTGGAGGCCCGCAAGGTCGGCTGCCGCCAGCACCTCAGCGGTGTGGTCGGTCGAGGCGTTGTCGATCACGATCACCGCGTCGGCCGGGTGCTCGAGCTTCGCCAGCCCGTCGAGCATCACCCGCAGCAGGTCCGCTCGGTTGAAGGTGACGACGACGATCGCGACGCTCTCCTCCCCGAGGGTCGAGGTGCGAGCGCTGTGCACACCGGAGCCGCGAGCCTCGAACCCGTCGGTCACTTGATGAACCTCTCGTGGCCGGTGAAGTCACCGCGCAGGGCAGCGAGCCAGGCGCGCGCGCTGAGCCCGATCCGCTTCGGCTCGGGGCGGGTGAACGTGTAGAACCACAGCGTCTTGACGACGAACGCGAGGGCGTGCGGCCAGCCCTTGTAGTCGCGCAGGTTGAGCAGGTTGTTGCGCGCCATGCAGTAGTGCTTCAGGTCGCTGGGCGTGTGGTTGTAGGTCGTGCGCCCGCCGAGCATCGGGGTGCCGAGCGCGCCGACGGCCGGGTGCTTGACCTGGGCGTCGACGACGGTGGCGATCCGCGCGCCCGCGGCCTCGGCCCGCAGCCGGTACTCGTGGTCGTCGCCCCAGATGAAGTACTCCTCGCGGGGCAGCCCGATCCGGTCGACCAGCTCGCGGGTGACCAGCACGCCGTTGAACGGGATCACGATGCCCTCGAGCCGGCCCGTCCCCGTGGCGGCCGCCCGCACATCGGCGAGGTCGCGCACCACCTTGGTGCCGCCGGGCAGCCGGATCGGGAAGACCAGCCGCTCGGGAGCGTCGCGGTCGACCACCACCGGTCCCCAGAAGTCGAAGCCGCCCCGCTGGTCGAGCCTGTCGAGATCCAGCAGCCGCGGCAGGCAGTCGCGGTCGGGCAGCCCGTCGTCGTCCATCAGCCACGCCAGGTCAGCGCCGCGCTCCATCGCCCACTCGAGCCCGTCGTGGAACCCACCCGCACCGCCCCGGTTGGTCGCGAGCGTGCGCGCGAGGACGGGCCTCGCGCGATGCTCGTCGTCCTCATCCCCGGAGAGGTCCGCGAGCCACTGACTCGTGCCGTCGGTGGAGGCGTTGTCGATGACCAGGATCTCATCCAGCTCGGCGATGGTGTCGAGCCGCTCGAGCAGCTCCCGGAGCAGCTCGAGGCGGTTGTAGGTCACCACCACGGCGGAGATGCGGCGGGACTGGGACACGGCGCTAACCCTAAGGGCCACGGTTGCTCGGCCAGGAACTGTCAGGGGTCGCTGCGACGCTGGCCGCCTGCCGACCCCTGGTCCAGAACGGAAGGAGGGTCGACGTGTCGATCCGTCAGCAGCCCGTGCTCGTGGTGGAGGTGCTGTCTTTGTCGACCCGGCGCGAGGACCTGCTCCGGAAGAACGACGGATATCGGCTCGCAGGAATCGAGCAGCACTGGATCGTCGATCCCGATGAGCCATCCCTCACCGTTCAGCAGGACGCCGGCGAGGCCCGGTCGACACTCCTCGAGCTGACTGCGGCGCAGCCCACCGGGGAGGCCGCCGTCGGCAACCGCGGGACGGTCACCCTCGACCTCACCGCGCTTCTCGACCGAGCTCGGCGGCGCTCAGCAGGCTCCGGCGAGGTCGTCGGTCTGGTTGGCGACGTACCCGGTCTTGAGCGAGCCGTAGGAGCCCTCGGTCATCACGCTCTTCGACGGTGCCGGCTTGCCGGTCTTGGCCGGCGCCTTGGCGCTGCCCTTCTTGCCCGCGGCCGGCTTGGCCGGAGGCGGCGGGTTGATCGCCTTCGCGATCGCGTTGCGGATCTTGCCGATGTCGGGGTCGCCGGTGTTGACCAGCGGCGGCACCAGCGAGAGCGTCGAGATCTTCTGGGACTTGGCCTTGAGCGCCAGCTGGGCGAAGTGGTCGACCTCGCTGGTCGGGATGTCGGTGGTGAAGAGCGCCGCCGAGGCCTTGGCGATCTGGGAGAAGTGCTTCATCACCGTGGCGGGGCTGACCTGATGCAGCATCGCGTTCATCACGCACTTCTGCCGCGCCATCCGGGAGTAGTCGTCGGAGGTGGCGCGGGAGCGCGAGTACCAGAGCAGGTCCTCGCCGCTGAGCTTCTGCACGCCTGGCTTGATCCAACCGGTGACGTCGCCGGTCTTGCCGATCGCGATCGGCTGGCGCACGTTGATGGTCACGCCGCCGATGGCGTTGGCGAGATCGCGGAAGCCGGGCATGTTGATCATCGCGTAGTAGTTGATCTTCAGACCGGTGATGCCCTCGATGCCCTCCATGGTGGCCTCCACGCCGGGCTGGTCGAAGGAGTCGAACAGCGCCTTGTGGTCGGCGGCATAGGTGGAGAGGCTGTTGAGCTCGCAGGTCGAGCAGTTGTAGCCGTGCGGCCACTGCTTGGCCAGGATCGACCCCTTCGGGAAGGGGAAGTTCATCATGTTGCGCGGCAGGCCGATCAGGACGGTCTTGCCGGTGTCGGCGTCGATCGACGCGACGGTCATCGAGTCGGTGCGCAGGCCCCACCGGGTGACGCCGGAGTCGGCGCCGATGAGCAGCACGTTGTAGCGGCCGTCCTTGGCGTCGGAGACCGAGTTGCCGGCGAACATCGCCATCACCATGCCGCGCTGGACACCGACCAGGTGGGCGCTGAAGAGCAGCACCGCGGCCATGCCGAGTGCGACAACGCCGGTCACCGACACGATCGCGCGGCGGTGGCCGATGGTCAGGGTGAGCGGCTGGCTGATCCGCCAGGCGTCGAAGAAGAGGTAGGCCCAGCCGATCGCTCCCGCCATCAGCGCGAGTCGCAGCAGCAGGAGCACCGACGGCGTGGTCGCGAGCCAGAACACCAGCTCGTGCCACAGCACCGAGGTCACCAGCGTCAGCAGGCCCCCGGCCAGGATGACCAGCCAGATCCGGACCGCGATCCGGCCGACGGTGCGACTGCCGGCCACCAGCTGCGCGGATCCCGGCACGACGAGGGTCATCGCCATCAGGGCGAGGGATCGCCGGAAGCGGACGCGGGCAGCGCGCTCTTCGATGGACCGCATCAACCGGCCTTTCGTTGCTCTGCGGGGAAGGTCAGGGCCTCGCCAGTATCTCCAGTCACAGCCGCCACAGCCGTCACGACACGCGGTGAGCCTCGTCTCCCGGACGCGCCACCACGCGCCAGCCGGGGAGCCGGTCAGGGAGCCGCCAGGGAGCGGCCAGGGAGCGGCCAGGAGCACGCCGCCGCGCCGGGGATCACGCGGCCACTAGGCCGCGCACGGTACCGTCTCCGCCATGCCTGACCAGTACGACTGGCTCTTCGGCAAGGGCAAGGGCTCCGCGCCCGAGCCCTCCGAGCGGCCCCAGCCGTCGTCCCCTGCCCAGGGGCGGCCCGGTGACCAGCGCGGCGAGCGGCCCGGTGACCAGCCGGAGCCTTCCGCCGACGCCACCCGTCCCATGCCCGTTGACGACCGCGAGGCGCGCCGGGCCCGTGCCGGTGCGACGTACAACGCCACCGGCGGCTCCCGGCCACCGACGCCGCCCACGCCCCCACCGCTGGCGCCCACGCCGGGGAGCAGCAGCTCCGGTACGTCGGGCGGAGGCGGCTGGCGCCGCTTCGTCACCTTCAAGACCGTCCGCCGCCTCATCTACGTGCTCATCCTGGCCTACGTCGTCAGCCTGGTCTGGGTGGGCCTGTCGGTGGCGAACGCGATCGCCCGGGTCGACTGGGAGCCGAGCGGCACCCGCCCGGCCGACCAGCCGGGCACCAACTACCTGGTCGTGGCCAGCGACTCCCGCAAGGGTCTGACCCCGGCGCAGCGCAAGAAGCTGCACACCGGCGACGCGGCCGGCCAGCGCACCGACACCATCAAGCTGCTGCACACCGGCAGCGGACCCAATCTGCTGATGACCATCCCACGCGACTCCTACGTCCCGATCCCGGGCCACGGCAGCAGCAAGATCAACGCCGCCTTCGCCTGGGACGGCCCCCAGCTGCTGGTGAAGACGATCGAGCAGAACACCGGCCTCCACATCGACGGCTACGTCGAGATCGGCATGGGCGGCCTGGTCAACCTGGTCAACGGGGTCGGCGGCATCACCATCTGCCCCAAGACCGACATGGACGACCCGCTCGCCGGCCTGCACGTGAAGGCCGGCTGTCAGCACGCCAACGGCGTCAAGGCGCTGGCCTACTCCCGGTCCCGGCACGCCCAGCAGCTCGGTGACCTGGGCCGCGGCGAGGCCCAGGTCGAGGTCATCGGCCAGATCGGCAAGAAGGCCGCCAGCCCCGCCACCCTGGCCAACCCGTTCAAGCTGCACCGGCTCAAGAAGGGCACCTCGGGGATCAGCGTCGGCAAGGGCATGAGCACCGTCCAGCTCGCCAAGTTCCTGCTCGCGTTCAGGTCGGTCGCCGGCGGCAGCGCGTTGACCTGCGGCGTGCCGATCTCGGACATGTACATCCACTGGGACCAGGATCGCGCCAAGAAGATGTTCGGCTACCTCAAGGCCGACCGCACCTCCGACATCCCGGCGAGCCTCTGTACGCCGTCGGGCCTCCCGAAATCGGTGACCGGATGACCAACCTGCACGACGAGCGCTACCAGACCCTCGACCTGAGAGTCGACGAGGACGGCGTCGCGACGCTGTCCCTGGACCGACCCGATGCACTCAACGCCTTCGACATCACGATGGCCGCCGAGTTGCGACAGTTCTTCGAGACCGACGCGTACGACGACGCCATCCGCGCGATCGTCGTCACCGGATCCGGCCGCGCCTTCTGTGCCGGCATGGATCTCTCCGCCGAGGGCAACGTCTTCGGCCTCGACGAGACCCTCGACCCGACGCCGGAGTCGCTGCGCGAGCACTTCGCCGACCCGGCCTGGGACAAGGGCGTCCGCGACACCGGCGGCCAGGTCACGCTGGCCATCCACCGGCTGCCGAAGCCGGTCATCGCCGCGATCAACGGCGCAGCCGTGGGCATCGGCGCGACCATGACCTGCGCGATGGACATCCGGCTCGCCTCGACGGCCGCCCGGATCGGCTTCGTGTTCGGCCGGCTCGGCATCGTCCCGGAGGCGTGCTCGTCGTACTTCCTGCCTCAGATCGTGGGCACCGCGCAGGCATTGGAGTGGGTCTACTCCGCCGACATCCTCACCGCCGAGCAGGCATACGCCGGCCGGTTCGTGCGCAGCCTGCACGAGCCCGAGGAGCTGCTGCCCGCCGCGCAAGAGCTGGCCCGGTCCTTCGTCCGCGGACGCTCCGCCGTCGCGGTGGGCCTCGCCCGCCAGCTGGTGCGGCGCAACGCCGCCGCCACCGACCCCCTCGAAGCCCACCTGGCCGACTCGCTGGCGATGTGGCACACCTCGGTCGGCGACGGCAAGGAGGGCGTCGCGGCGTTCCTGGCGAAGCGTCCGGCGTCGTTCACCGGCAAGGCCTCGGAGATCCCGCGGGTCTTCCCCGACTGACCCACCGACTGCGTCCACGCACGCAGAGCGTGTCGAGCCTGTCGAGCCGCCTCGACAGGCTCGACGTGCGTGACGGCGGGCGCGCGTTTGCCGGTGTCGCGCCGCGGCTACCGGGTCCCATGAGCTATGAGCCGAAGGACCAGCAGCCGCTCGATCTGGGCGGCGTACCGGACGAGGAGGACGTCTCAGAGGCCGACGCCGCCGAGCGCCTCGACCTGGATCCGGAGGAGCAGGAGAACTTCACCGAGAAGCACGGCCAGCGCACGCAAGTCAACCAGGACGAGCCGGAGCCCCCTCCCGACCGGGAGAAGTCGATCGAGCTCGACGCGCCGGAGTACGACGAGGCATAGTGCCGAGCTCGGGCGCTAGACGACCAGGTTGAGCAGCAGCACGACCACCAGGCCGACGACCGAGAGCAGCGTCTCCATGACCGACCACGACTTCACCGTCTGACCGACGGAGAGGCCGAAGTACTCCTTCACCAGCCAGAAGCCGGCGTCATTGACGTGGGAGAAGAACACCGACCCGGCGCCGATCGCCAGCACGACGAGCGAGAGCTCGGTGCTGCTCGCACCCTGCACCAGCCCCGTGACAAGGGATGACGCGGTGATCGTGGCGACCGTCGCGGAGCCCGTGGCGAGTCGGATCAGGACCGCGAGGATCCAGGCCATCACGAGCACGGAGAGGTTCGCGCCCTTGGCCCAGTCGGCCAGCTGGGTGCCGATGCCGGTGTCGACCAGCACCTGCTTGAACCCACCGCCGGCGGAGACGATCAGCAGGATGCCGGCGATCGGGGGCAGCGACTTCTCCAGGACGCCGGAGATGTCGGACCGGCCCATCCCGGCCGGGCGACCGAGGGTGAAGATGGCGACGATGACCGCGATCAGCAGCGCCACGAGCGGCGTACCGAGGACGTCCAGGACCTGCTGGAGGCGCTGGGCCGGGTCGTCGATGACGATGTCGGCCAGCGACTTGGCCAGCATCAGCACGACCGGCAGCAGGATGCTCGCCAGGGTGATGCCGAACGACGGGCGGCGGGCGTGCTCCTCGGTGCCGAAGCCCGAGGGCGCGTCGAACGTCGTCGGGGCCGGTACGTCGATCCATCGCCCCGCGATCCGGCCGAACACGGGCCCGGCGATCACGATGCTCGGAATGGCCACCACGATGCCCAGGCCGAGGGTGAGGCCGAGGTCGGCGTGCAGCGCCTGGACCGCGGTCAGCGGCCCGGGGTGCGGCGGGACGAAGCCGTGCATCGCGGAGAGGCCGGCCAGCGCGGGCAGGCCGACGGTGATGAGAGACAGGCCGGAGCGGCGGGAGACCAGGTAGATCACCGGCATCAGCAGGACCATGCCGATCTCGAAGAACATCGGCAGTCCGATGATGGCTCCGACGAGCACCATCGCCCACGGCAGCGCCCTGACCGAAGCCCGCCCGACGATGGTGTCGACGATCTGGTCGGCGCCGCCGGAGTCGGCGAGCAGCTTGGCGAACATCGCGCCGAGGGCGATCAGGAGGCCGACGCTTGCCGCGGTCGAGCCGAAGCCGGTGGAGAAGCTGGTCACCACGTCGTTGAGGTTCTGGCCGGCGACCGCGCCGACCAGGCCGGCACCCAGGATCAGGGCCAGGAACGGGTGCACCTTGAGCGCGGTGATCAGCACGACGATGAGCGCGATGCCCGCCAGTGCTGCGACCAGCAGCTGCCAGCCGGCCGCGACCGGGTGCACGAGCGAGGCGTCCGCGAGGATCACGGGGGTGGTGAGAGACATGTCAGTCCTCCTGGTCGAGGCGATCGACGTACTGCTGGACGACGTCGTCGACGCTCTGGTCGATGTCGAGGGTGAGACCGGCCTCGTCGGGTGCGAGGGGCTCGAGGGTGGCGAATTGCGAGTGCAGCAGGGTGGCCGGCATGAAGTGGCCCGGCCGACCGGCCATCCGGGCGGCGATCACCTCCGGTGTGCCGGCCAGATGCAGGAACTGCACCCGGGGCGCGTGGTGCCGCAACCGGTCGCGGTAGCCGCGCTTGAGCGCCGAGCAGCTCATCACCGCGCCGTCGGGATGGGCGGCGAGCCACTCCCCGATCGCGTCCAGCCAGGGACGCCGGTCGTGGTCGTCGAGCGGCACACCGGCGCTCATCTTCTCGATGTTGACCCGCGGGTGGAAGTCGTCCGCGTCGGCGAACGGGACCCGAAGGCGTTGACTGATCGCGGCTCCGACCGTGGACTTGCCCGATCCGGAGACACCCATGACGACGAGCAGCGGCTTCGATCCCGCATTCTGCCTGTGACTCACCCGCAGAGCATCGCGCACAAGGCATACGATTGCAATGCTTTGACGACAAACAAATGCCTATATGCACGGGAGCGATCTACTGAGATGATGTACGGGTGACCGCGCCCTCCGATCGCCATACGACAGTGCTGGATCGGATCGGCACCGAGATCGCCTCCGGCGCGCGCACGGCCGGGTCGGTGCTCACCCTGGACGACGTCGGCGCCGCCTACGGCGTCTCCCGCAGCGTCGCCCGGGAGGCGGTCCGGGTGCTGGAGTCCATGGGACTGGTGGCCAGCCGCCGCCGGGTGGGCATCACCGTCCAGCCCCGGACGTCGTGGAACCTGTTCGACCCGCGCGTGATCGCCTGGCGGCTCGAGGGCCGGGACCGCCCGGGCCAGCTCATCTCCCTGGCCGAGCTGCGCCGCGGGTTCGAGCCGGCGGCCGCCGCACTCGCCGCCGAGCGGGCGAACGCCGACCAGTGCCGCCAGCTCGCGGCGGCCGTCTCCGACATGGTCGTCACCGGACGGACGGGCGACCAGGAGGCCTACCTCCGCGCCGACCAGCTCTTCCACCGGGTGCTGCTCGAGGCCAGCGGCAACGAGATGTTCGCCGCCCTCGCCGGCCTGGTCGCCGGCGCGCTGGCCGGTCGGACCCATCACGACCTGATGCCGGAGCGGCCGAACAGCGAGGCGCTCGCGCGGCACGACGAGGTCGCGCGGGCCGTGCGCGACCGCGACGCTGCCACCGCCGAGCGCGCCATGCGCGCCATCATCGACGAGGCGGCGACCGCGGTGGCCAGGGAGTTCGGCGGGCCGGATCCGGCCTGAGGACGGATCCGGCCCGACAGGGAGCACCCCGAGGGCGGTCAGCCCAGGCGACGCTCGAAGAGCGCCTTGAGCTCGGTCGCGTGCCGCTGGTAGCTCGGCTCGTGCCACATCGAGGTGTCGCTCATGGTGTAGCCGTGCGGCGCGTCGGGGTAGATCGCGGCCGAGTACGTCGCGCCGACCGCGTCGAGCGCCTTCTCCAGCTCGGCGGCGTTCTCCGGGGTCATGGACTGGTCGTTCTCGGCGTGGCCGTAGACGTACTCGGCCTCGGACGTCAGGGTGGTGTGCGGGCTGTCGGGCTCCTCGGTCACCAGCCGGCCGCCGTGGAAGCCGCCGACCGCGACGATGGTGCCGGGGAACTGGCCGGCGGCGCGGGTCGAGAGCCGCGCGCCCATGCAGTAGCCGGTGGCGCCGAGCTTGGCGTCGGCGGCGCCGGCCTCGGTGAGCAGCTCCTGCAGCTTGGCGACGTAGGCGGCGGTGTCGGCCGCCGCACGCTCGGCGGTCAGGTTGCCCATGTACTGCATGATCCCGGACGTCTGGAAGAACTTCTCCCGCTCCTCCGCGACCCGCAGGTCGCCCTTGGGACGCAGGGTCTCGACATCGGTGTCGCGATAGAACACGTTCGGCGCCAGCACCAGGTAGCCCCAGGACGCGATCTCGTCGGTCATCTCGGCGATGCGCGGACGGATGCCGATGGCGTCCATGAAGAAGAGCACCCCGCCCTTGGGGGTGCCGGCGGGTCGGGACAGGTAGGCCTCAGCGGTGCCGTCGCCTGCAGGGATCTCGATGAACTCAGCCATGCCTGCGACGGTACCCGACCCTTAGCCACGCTAAGGAGGCGCCCTCGGGGTCACGAGTTGATGCGTTGCTGTCACCAGACCGGTGTCTTGCCGGTGCCTTGGACGAGGAAGCGAAAGGGCGCGGCACCCGATGGGTGCCGCGCCCTTCAGTGCTCAGTGAGCTGAGGTCACTTCTTGCCCTTGACCTTGACCTTGACGGTCTTGTGCAGCGAGCCGAGGGACACGACGATCTTGTTCTTGCCCTTCTTCAGGTGCTTCTTGACCTTCAGGGTGGCGTGGCCGGCCTTGACCTTCGCCTTGGCGACCTTCTTGCCCTTGATCTTGGCGATCACCTTGCCGGTCTGGTTGGTGGTGACCTTGATCTTGACGGCCTTGTGCAGCTTCACGCTCTTCGGGGCCTTGACCAGGAAGGTCTTCGCCGCGCTGACGGTGACGGTGCCCAGCGACAGGTTGCTGCCGGTGGCCGCGTTGCAGCTCACCGACAGGGCGCCGTTCTGGAACGTCGCGGTGACCGCGGACGGCAGGCTGACGGCCTGAGCGCCGGCGGTGCTGGCGGTGAAGGCAGCCAGCTTGCCGGTCGCCGAGACGGTGGCCGGCTTCGTCGGGTCGGAGATCTTGCTGGCCGGGATCGTCAGCGAGGCCGGGACCTTCGCGGCGCCGAAGGAGACGTTGCCGCTCACCGTGCCGTTGATGGAGCCACCGAAGCCGGCGACGACGACGGCACTCACGCTGGCGGGAACCGTCACCTTGGCCGAGATCGGCATCGACGGTACGGCGGTGCCCTGCTTCAGCGCGGACGAGAACGCCGGGACGGAGTAGTCCGTGGTGACCTGCTGGGTGCCCAGACCGACGCCGCTCAGGTCACAGTTGTAGGTGACCGCCTTGGTGACGGTGGCTGCGTCCGCGGCCGTACCGGCGGCGGCCAGGCCGGTGGTGGTCAGGGCGGCGGCCGCACCGAACGCAGCCAGCTTTGAAACGAGCTTCATGAAGTTTCCCTCCTCGAGAGCGTGCCCTCCCAGACACGCACGCCACGAACGGACGCTTGCCGAACACTACTCGACGGTATGGCGTAGGTCACTTCATTCGACGGATACGGTGAGTCCATGAGTCGTTGGGCCGATTCCGCGGACGTGGACTTTCTTCTCGACCAGACCCAGACGTGGGCGGTGGTCGGCCTGTCGGGCGACCCGACCCGGACCGCCTATCAGATCGCGGCGCTGCTGCAGCAGCACGGCAAGAGGATCGTGCCGATCCATCCGGCTGCGGCGGACGGCGAGCTGGTGGTGCTCGGCGAGCAGGCCTATCCCACGCTGGCCGACGTACCCTTCCCGATCGACGTCGTCGACGTCTTCCGACGCTCGGAGGCCGCCGGCCAGTTCGCCGACGAGGCGGTGGCGATCGACGCGTTGGGCGTGTGGTTCCAGCTCGGGGTGGTCGACGAGGCCGCGTTCGAGCGGGCCAGGTCGGCAGGTGTCCGGATGGTGATGGACACCTGTCCGGCGATCGAGTGGCGGCGCCGTCCGCCGAGCCGGCAGGGTCGCCGCTAGACCGGCTCGGGCTCGGTCTCGGGGACGGGCGGCGCCGGTTCGGCGGGGTCGGTCGGGAAGACGTCCGGGTCGAGATCGGGGTCGGTCATCGGGTCTGGTGCCAGCGGGGGCGCATCGGGGTCGGGGAACGGCTCGACGCCGGGCTCGGTAGGTGTCGTAGTCATACCCCTCCGGTAACCCTCCAGCCGCCGACCTCACACCTCGCCGCGAACGACCTTGCCCTTCTCCCGCGCCAGCGCGGAGAGCGACTCCTGGTAGTCGACCAGCCTCTGCTGCAGCGCCGCGTCGGAGGTGCCGAGGATGCGGGCTGCGAGGATGCCGGCGTTCTTCGCGTTGCCGATGGCGACAGTGGCCACCGGAATGCCGCCGGGCATCTGCACGATGGAGAGCAGCGAGTCCATGCCGTCGAGGTACTTCAACGCCACCGGTACGCCGATCACCGGCAGCGGGGTGACCGCCGCCAGCATGCCGGGCAGGTGGGCCGCTCCCCCGGCGCCGGCGATGATCACCGACAGGCCACGCTCGTGGGCACGCTGGCCGTACTCGATCATCTCGGTCGGCATCCGGTGCGCCGAGACCACGTCGGCCTCATACGCGATGCCGACCTCATCGAGGAACTCCGCGGCCGCCTTCATCGTCGGCCAGTCGGAGTCCGACCCCATCACGATGCCGACGGACGCCGAGACGGGGCCGGCGGACGCGGAGCCTGTCGAGGTGCTCATGCCCTACTCGCTCTCATTTCCCAGGTCGCCCCGGAACCACGCGGCGGCATGCCGCGCGCGCTCGAGGCAGTCGTCGAGGTCCTCGCCGTACGTGTTGACGTGCCCGACCTTGCGCCCCGGTCGCAGCTCCTTGCCGTAGAGATGCACCCGCAGCCGCGGGTCACGGGCGAAGGCGTGCGGGTAGCCGTCCCACAATGGCGCAGCGGCGGCCGTCCCCGGCTTCGCAGGGCCGCCTAGGATGTTGACCATCACCGACCACCTGGCACGCGGCGCGGGCGAGCCGAGCGGCAGGTCCATCACCGCACGCAGGTGGTTCTCGAACTGGCTGGTGACAGCGCCGTCCTGGGTCCAGTGGCCGGTGTTGTGCGGGCGCATCGCCAGCTCGTTGACGAGGATCTCGCCGCCGGTGGTCTCGAAGAGCTCGACGGCCAGGATGCCGGTGACGCCGAGCTCGCCGGCGATCCGCAGTGCGAGCCGCTGGGCCTGCCCGGCGAGCTCCTCCGACAGGTCGGGCGCCGGGGCGATCACCTCGTGACAGATGCCGTCGAGCTGGGTGGTCTGCACGACCGGGTACGCCGCCGCCTGACCGCTGGGCGAGCGCGCCACGATGGCCGACAGCTCGCGGCGGAAGTCGACGAGCTCCTCGGCGAGGATCCGCGTGCCGTCGGGGTGGGCCGAGCGCGCCGCGACCTCGAACGGCTCGACCGCGTCCGCGGCCGAGCGGACCACCCAGACGCCCTTGCCGTCGTACCCTCCGCGGGTGATCTTGAGGACGCACGGGAAGCCGAACTCCTCGACCTCGGCGACGGAGGCGACGATCGCGTTGCGCGGGCACGGGACACCGAGCTGGCCGAGCCTCTCCCGCATCAGGCCCTTGTCCTGGGCGTAGACCAGCGCGTCCGGGCCGGGCCGGACCGCGACGCCGTCGGCCTCCAGCGCGTGCAGGTGCTCGGTCGGGACGTGCTCGTGGTCGAAGGTGACCGCCGCGCAGCCGGCGGTGGCGCGGCGCAGCGTGGCGAGGTCCTGGTAGTCGCCGACCAGCTGGTCGGGGATGACCTGGGCCGCCGACACCCCCTCCGCCTCGGCGAGGAGCCGCAGCGGCAGCCCGAGAGCGATCGCGGGCTGCGCCATCATCCGGGCGAGCTGACCGCCACCGATGACAGCGAGGGTGGGAGCAAGATCCGGCACGGCGCGCAGCCTACCGACTCAGCGCACCGTCACCGACTTCGAGGACTTGCTGAAGCGACCTGGGCCCACGCCGTTGATCGCCCGCACCTTGACGTGCACCCGACGGCCGGCGCGCAGGTGCTTGAGCACGACCTTGCGCCGCGTCGCCTTGACCTGCTTCTTCTTGCCGGTGCTGGCCTTGAGGATGTACGCCGCGATCGGGCTGCCGTGGGTCTTCGGCTGCCGCCAGCGCACCACCAGCCGGTGCGTCCCCTTCCGCCTCACCTTGGGACGGCGCACCCGCCCGGGGGCGGCGCCGGCGACCAGCACGTTGCCGCAGCCCAGCGGCTGGGTGGTCGCACCGGGCATGGTGCCGAGGACGGTGGCGCACAGCACGTAGGAGCCGGCCGCTACCGGCAGGTTCACGCTGAAGCCGTGGTTGCCGGCGGTCCCGGCAGCGAGGTAGCTGGTGGCGCGGTCGGCCGCGACGACATGGGTGGTGCCGCCCAGGCTCAGCTGCACCCTGACCGACGCCGAGGACGGGTAGTCCGCGGCCCAGCCGTCGACGTGCAGTACGCCGTAGCCCGCGCCGTACTCGTTGACGACGACGCCGCTGGGGTCGCAGTCCATCCGCTCGCAGGCGTCGATGCTGGTCTGGTCGACCACCGGCTCCCCGGCCGTCGCCGCGGCCCGAGGAAGGGGATGGCGAGCGGCGTCGACCTGGTAGAAGGTCGTCGCCTTGCCGGCCGCCGTGCTGTAGCCGGCGAAGGTCGTCCTGGCGGCCGGCACCGAGGCGATGTAGCCCTGCAGCGGCGTCCCCTTGTCCTGGGTCGTCGCGGCCGCGCTGACCGCCGGGATGGAGGCGGCGTCGACCTTCTCCACCGCCGGGTGCTTCGACGACGGGTAGCCCAGATGCGCCCACGCGTGCGTGGTCAGCGGCGCCCCACCGACCATCTCGAACGTGGCACCCCGCGCCGCGCCGGCCTTCCAGCCACGGATGAACGTCCCGTCCTTGGGGTGGAGGCGCAGCGGGGAGCAGTCGAGGTTCGCCGCCACCGTCGGATGCTTCGCCGAGGTGTAGCCCATCGCCGCCCAGCTGCGCACCCAGATCGGGGCGCCTCCCACCACGATGTAGGTCGGCTTCGGCGACTCGGTGTCCTGCTTGCAGGTGATGTAGGCGCCGTCCTTGGGCGCCGCCGCGCTCGCCGGACCCGACCCGACGACGAGCACGCCGATCACCAGGACAAGCACGACAAGGAGCCCGCGAAGGCGGGACGGGGACCGAGATTCCGTCATCACAAGAAGCCGTCCTACCCAGACTCAGCGCACCCGAACCCTCTTCGACGGCTTGCTGAAGCGCCCAGGGCCCACGCCGTTGATCGCCTTCACCCTCACCGCGAGCGCCCGGCGACCGGGCAGGTGCTTGAGCAGCACCCTGTGCTTCGCGCCGGCGACCCGACGCTTCTTGCCGGTGCTGGTCTTGACCAGGTAGATGGTGACCGGGCTGCCGTGGGTGGCCGGCTGCTTCCACTTCACCAGGACCCGCCGGTGGCCACGGCTAGCGACCTTGGGGCGGTGCACTCGACCGGGTTTGGAGCCAGGCACGTCGACCACCTGGCACCCGACCGGCGTCGTGGTCCCGCCTGGCGCGAAGCCGACGAAGGTGGCGCACAGGTCGTAGTGGCCGGACGGCACCGACAGCACCCGGTCGAAGCCGTGGCTCCCGGAGACGCCGTACCCGGCGTTGATGGAGGCGTCCGGCTGATCGGCCGGTACGTCGATGGTCCGGCCCGCGCCCTGGAGGCGCACGGTGACCTGTCGGGTGGTCATCGCGTCCAGCGCGTAGCCGCTGACGTGGACGCGCCCCTTGCCGACCACGTCGATGGTGATGTCGCCCCACGGGGAGCAGTTCATCCGGGTGCACGCGTCGATGATCCTCTGGTCCACGACCGGCGCTACGCGACCGGCCGGGACGCGCGACACGATGCTCGGGTGGCCCGCGCCGTCGGTGCGGTAGATCGTGCCGGAGAGGCTCTTGAAGTACGCGTCGCGCACCAGCGAGGAGAAGTAGCCGTAGAGCGTGTACGACGGGGTCGAGGTGCTGAGGCTCTGCTCCGCCCCGGTGAGCGCCGGCAGCGACTGGTTGTCGAACACCTCGGTCGCCGGATGCGAGGCGGGGGTGTAGCCGACCGACGGCCAGGAGCTGACGTAGAGCGGGGCGCCGCCGACGACCTCGTAGACGGGCGCGAGGACGCCTGCACCGGTCCGTCCCTGGACGAAGGTGCCGTCTGCCGGCGACCACCGCGGCGGGATGGACGTCGCCACCCCGTCACTGGTGCAGTCGATCGTCGTCCTGGTCTGCGATCCGCCCATGTTGGCGGAGGAATGGATCCAGATCGGCGCGCCACCGACCATGACGTAGGCGGGCGGAGTCTCCTCCGCACATTGAACCCAGGTGCCGTCGGGCGCCGTGCCCCGGGCCGCCTGCGCGTCCGGCGCGATCACCACACTGGCCCCGAGCGAGAGCGCGATCGCCAAGGACAGACGCCGCAGCATCAAACCGTTCACCCCAACCGTCGTCGTGTTGGACCACGACTTACCCGGCTGGGGCCGGTTCAATCATTCCTTCTCGAAGCGCAGGCCCTTGCCGCGGATCGTGGTGATCAGCTGGGGGCGACGGCTGTCGTCCCCCAGCTTGCGACGGACCCAGCCGAGGTGGACGTCGATGGTCTTCGACGACGTCCAGAAGCTGGCGTGCCACACGTCCCGCATGAGCTCCTCGCGGGTGACGATGTCACCGGCCCGGGAGATCAGCGCGTGCACCAGGTCGAACTCCTTGCGGGAGAACGCGATCTCCTCCTCGCCGCGCCACGCGCGCCGGTCGACGGGGTCTAGGCGAACGTCCTGAACGCTGATCACAGGGTGACCCTAGGAAACGTAAAGCCCTTAACCAAGAGATTGGCATCGACAGGCCACTGGCACTTTAATGACAACAATCAGGTTCCCTCAAGGCAATCGTCAGGGACCCGTGGCGACGGGTCAGTTCCGGCGTACGGCGACCGGCTCGACGATCCCGAATCCACGCACCGGCCGGGCCGGGAGCCGGCGGGTCTCGAACTGGTCGGTGGGCAGCAGCGCCGCCGTCGCCTCGTCGATGATGATCCGGTTCTTGCGTGCCACCGCGGTCAGCCGAGCGGCCATGTTGACCGGCGGACCGTAGACGTCGCCCAGCCGCGTGACGACCGAGCCGCTGGCCAACCCCACCCGGACGTCGGGCATCCGCGGGTCGCGCCCGATCACGTTGATGATGCCCTCGGCGGTGTCGTAGGCGCGGATCGGGTCGTCGTTGACGAAAAGCACCGAGTCGCCCAGGGACTTGATGATCCGGCCGCGCTGGACGGCCACGACGTCGGCACACCGTGACTCGAAGAGCTCGACCAGATCGCCGATCTTCTGCTCGGTCAGCGTGTTGGACAGCGCCGTGAACTGGACGATGTCGGCGAAGCCGACCGAGAGCTGAGTGGTGCCCAGCTCTCCCGACGCAGCCGCCTCGAGGCGGGCGAGCGCGGCACCCATGTGCCGACGCCACACGTAGAGCATGAGCTGCTCGAAGGCGGCGTTGAACTCGACCATGACGCCGGTGGCCGCCGCCAGCGCAGCCGCGCCACCTCCGCCGGCGGCCTCCTTGCCGTCCTTGCCGTCCTTGCCGTGTCGCTTGCCCTCGGCCTGATGCACCAGCGCCGCCATCTCCCAGTCGGAGAGTCGGGCCATGGTCTGTCCCAGGCCACGGGTGAGGTTGACCGCCAGGTCGAAGTCGACCAGGTCGCCGTCGATGATCTGGGTGAGCATGCGCAGCGCCTCGACGTCGCCGTCGCCGAAGATCGCCTCGTCGCCCACCTCCGGGAAGCCGAGGGCGCGCCAAAGACGCTTGGCCTGGTCGAGCGACACCCCGGCCCGCTCGGCCACCTCGTCGGCGGTGTAGGCACCGGCCTGCGGATCGAAGACCGACACGTCAGTCGACGCTCCTGTCGGCCCGGTCGGCCCGGTCGAACCCGCCGTCCCCGGCCGCGGGGCCGTGCAGCAGCTCGTTGAGCTCCCGCTGGACGTCCTCGACGTGTGGGATGTCGGGAAGCGTGACCTCGCCGTCGGTGCTGGCATCGCTGATCTTCAGCGTGCCGCAGCCGAGCAGCCGGTCGAGCAGGCCCATCTCGTACTCGACGTCGCTGATCCGGCTCAGCGGGATGTCATGCCCGCGCCGGGTCAGCAGGCCGCGGCGGGTGATCAGGCGCCGGTTGGTCAGCGTGTACGACGCGGCCAGCCACACCAGCAGCGGCCGCACCGTCAGCCAGACGATCGCGACAGCGACAACCGCCCACACGATGACGTGGGGCGTGTGCGCCGCGAAGGCCACCTGGTCGGCGACGCCGACGGCCAGCAGCACGACCAGCCAGAAGACCGGCACGAGCAGCGCCTTGGGGTGCGTGCGGGTGCTGACCACGACGTGCTCGCCGTCGTTCAGCAGCTTGGAGGAGATGGCCACCACCGCATCATCCCATCCCGGCCGGAGGTTGCGAGGGACCTCTCAGCGCACCGGCCGGAGGTGGATGATGTCGCCGGCGCCGACGGCACTGACCTGCCCGGCCTCGTCGGCCAGCAGCAGCCGGCCGTGCTCGTCGATGCCGGTCGCGGTGCCCACCAGTGCGGAGCCGCCCGGCAGCTCGGCGCGCACCTCGCGGCCGATCGTGGCGCTCAGCCCGACGTACTGCTCGACGAGTAGTTGCGGGTCCTCGACCAGCAGCGTGTACGCCGCCGCCAGGTTGCCGAGCAGCTCGGCCAGCAGTGCCGTCCGGTCCACGTCGGTGCCGCGCTCGAGGTTCAGCGAGGTGGCGGTCGGCACCGGCAGCTCCTCGGGCGTGAGCGAGGTGTTGATGCCCATCCCGATGATCGCCGCCGGGCCGTCCGGGGTGTCGACCCGCTCGACCAGGATGCCGCAGACCTTCTTCAGGTCGGCCCCGATCAGCACGTCGTTGGGCCACTTCACTCGACCGTCCACGGTCCGTGCGACCGCGACACCGGTCATCAACGGCAGCCATGGCCACCGCGCCGGCGGCAGCTCCGGGCGCAGCAGCACCGAGGTCGCCAGCGCCGCACGGGGCGGCATCTCCCACGCCCGGTCGAGACGACCACGTCCGGCGTACTGATGCTCGGTGGTGATCACGAGCCCCTCGGGCTCGCCGGCGCGAGCGCGCTCGGCGCACACTGCGTTGGTCGACGGGGTCTCCGGCAGGATCTCGAAGCGCCATTCGGGGGCCAGATCGGCCAGCCGGGAGGCGTCGAGTGACGGTCGTCTCATTCCATCCGCGCTCATGGGCACTAGATTGGCGCACGCACTTGTCCTCTACACATGCAGGGAGCAGCACGTGAGCGCGCAACCCGCCGACGCCAACCCGATCGAGCCGGACCTCCACACCACTGCAGGGAAGCTTGCCGACCTGGAGCACCGGCTCGACGAGGCCGTGCACGCCGGGTCCGCGAAGGCCGTGGAGAAGCAGCACGCCCGTGGCCGCAAGACCGCCCGCGAGCGGATCGAGATGCTCTTCGACGAGGACTCCTTCGTCGAGATCGACGAGCTGGCGCGGCACCGCTCCACCGCCTTCGGCCTGGAGAAGAACCGGCCCTATGGTGACGGCGTCGTGGTCGGCTATGGCACCGTCAACGGCCGCCAGGTCTGCGTGTTCTCCCAGGACTTCACCGTCTTCGGCGGCGCGCTGGGCGAGGTCTACGGCGAGAAGATCTGCAAGATCATGGACCTGGCGATCAAGACCGGCTCCCCGATCGTGGGGATCAACGAGGGCGCCGGCGCCCGCATCCAGGAGGGGGTCGTCTCCCTGGGCCTGTACGGCGAGATCTTCAAGCGCAACGTGCATGCCTCCGGCGTGATCCCGCAGATCAGCCTGATCATGGGCAACTGCGCCGGCGGTCACGTCTACTCCCCCGCCGTCACCGACTTCACCGTGATGGTCGATCAGACCTCGGCGATGTTCATCACCGGCCCCGACGTGATCAAGACCGTCACCGGCGAGACCATCTCGATGGAGGACCTGGGCGGTGCCCGGGCGCACAACACCAAGTCCGGTGCGGCGCACTACATGGCCTCCGACGAGGAGGACGCGATCGAGTACGTCAAGGCGCTGCTGGACCACCTGCCGCAGAACAACCTCGACGAGCTGCCGGTCTACGACAACCCGTCCGACCTGCTGCCGTCGGACGAGGACCTGGCGCTGGACGCGTTCATCCCGGACAGCCCCAACCAGCCCTACGACATCCACACCGTGATCGAGACGGTGCTCGACGACGGCGAGTTCCTCGAGGTGCACCCGCTGTTCGCGCCCAACATCGTGGTCGGCTTCGGCCGGATCGAGGGCTCCCCGGT
>Ga0164242_10002323_pt1 | contig 22047 bp, 20 predicted proteins | sample OricomgcompostMG_FD_108783 | JGI IMG/M metagenome (GOLD analysis project Ga0164242, IMG submission 108783) | Miracle-Growth compost microbial communities from Emeryville, California, USA - Original compost - Miracle growth compost (MG) ... | reverse complement strand
GAGAGCGCCGCCGATTACGCGGCCGCCGATCGCGCCGAGCTGGAGACGATCATCTCCTCGACGGGGTTCTTTCGCGCCAAGACCAACTCGATCCTCGGCATGGCACAGGCGTTGTGCGATCGCTTCGGCGGCGAGGTTCCTCCTCGGCTCACAGACCTTGTCACGTTGCCGGGTGTCGGTCGCAAGACCGCGAACGTCGTTTTGGGCAACGCTTTCGGCGTCCCCGGCCTCACCGTCGACACCCACATGCTGCGGCTCGCCAACCGCTTTGGCTGGACGTCGAATGACGACCCGGTGAAGGTCGAGCAAGACATCGCCGCGCTGATCCCGCGCAAGGATTGGACGCTGCTTTCCCATCGGGTCATTTGGCACGGACGCCGTGTGTGTCACGCCCGCAAGCCCGCGTGCGGCGCGTGCGCCCTCGCGCCGTTGTGCCCGTCGTTCGGGCTTGGTCCCACCGACGAGGCGACCGCGCGCAAGCTGGTCAAGACCGGTCCGGTCGACGCGCTGCCGTGACGCCGCTGGAAATCTCGTGAGTCCGCAGAACAAGCGAGCGTGGATCGCGATCGCGGTGGTGGTCGCGCTTCTTGTGCTTGCGGTCGCGGTGAATCGGGCGACGACCAAGCACGGCACGGCGGCGGTGACGGCGTCCGCGTCGTCGATCGCGAAAGCCGGCCTGCCTGACTGCCCAACGGCGACAGGCGACGGCGAGGTTCACGACGGCCTACCGCCGCTCACCCTGCCGTGCTTGGGAAACGGCCCGAAAGTCGATCTTTCGAGACTGAGAGGCCCGTTGGTCGTCAATATCTGGGCGGGCCCCTGCGCGCCGTGCCAGACAGAGGCGCCCCTGATCCAGGAGTTCTACGCGGCCGCGGCTGGGAAGGTCGGCGTGCTCGGGGTTGTCGACGGCGCATACCCCGACGACCCCGACGACGCGCTCGACGCCGCGCATGGTCTGGGCCTGCATTATCCGTCGTTGTTCGACCAGCACGGAAAACTGGCGACGCTCGTGCGCACGACGGGAATCCCCACGACGCTGTTCGTGCGTTCCGACGGCACACTGGCTTATACGAAAATCGGCCAGCTTCAAAAGGGTGAACTTTCGGAGAAGACGCGGCAATACCTCGGTGTTGAGGTCGACGTGCCATCGTGAAAAACCAACCCGCATGAGCAACCAACGGCCACCGTGGATCGAGCGGCTTGTCGCCGCCGCGGGCACGTTGACCGCCGCCGATCTGAGCCGGCTGGAGCCGCCGGCCGAGGGCGGTCGAGAGAGCGCGGTGTTGATGCTGTTCGGCGAGGGGCCGCAAGGGGCCGACGTCTTGCTCATCGAGCGAAGCCGTGGCTCGCGCAATCACGCCGGTCAGGCAGCGTTCCCCGGCGGCGCGGTCGAGCCGGACGACGACGGGCCGGCGTCCACCGCCTTGCGCGAAGCGGCGGAGGAGACCGGCCTCGATCCGTCCGGCGTCGAGGTGCTGGCGCAGTTGCCGACATTGTGGCTGCCGCCGTCGGGGTTTCTTGTCGTCCCGGTGCTCGCGTGGTGGCGCGAGCCGTGCGCGGTCGCCGCGGGCGATCCGGCCGAGGTGGCGGCGGTCGCGCGGGTGCCGATCGCCCGGCTCGCCGATCCGGCAAACCGATTTCGCGTTCGCCATCGCGGTGGGTTCGTCGGCCCTGCGTTCGACGTCGGCGAGTTGTTCGTGTGGGGGTTCACCGCCGGACTGCTCGACCGCTTGCTCGACGCCGGTGGCTGGGCGCTGCCATGGGACCGCGCCGACATCCGCGACCGGCCGCCCGATCCGCGCTGATGCCGTTCCGCCAGTGGCTTTCCGGTGGCGCCGAGCCCGTCGCTCGGGCTGCGTCGCGGAAGCTCGGTCAGGGCGCCTCGCGCGACTTTCGTCGGGGTTCTCGTGGGACTCGGTCGGCGTTTCTCGGCCCCGTCGGGTTTCTCGTGCCTCCCGGAGGGGTGGCCGATGTCTTTCTCGAGTGCTTTGCTCTGAGTTTTCCCTGAGTCCCCGGTGTGACTCAGCACCGGCTCAGAGCAAAGCACTCGAGAAAGACCCCAAGGGCGCTGGCGCGGAGCGAACCGCGGTCGGCCGTAGCTGACGGTGGCTGGTCGCGTGACCCTGACTGGTCGTGGCCGTGGCTGGTCGCGTGGCCGTGGCTGGCCATAACTGGCCTGGTTCGCCGCGGTTGGCGCCGGCCCTTCCGCGTGCACGAATGACCCGTGCACCCAGGAGGCGTGCCCTGCCACCCGGCTCTATCCGGCCACATATTGCGGAATTCCGATCTATCGAACGTCTGCTTTCTAGGAGAGGTTTTTGATTCGCAGTGCTCGCCGTTTTCGCGGCGAGATGCCTTTCGGCGGGCGGTCGCGCGAGCACGAACAGGTGCGATGGTGGATCGGCGCCTGCGCTGACCGCGAAATTCGGCGGTACAAGCGAATCACTGAGCAGATGTGACGGCAGCACCGGACAGCCGCTGCGGTCGACCCTGACGACGCAAGGCAGAACCTGGTGATGTTGAAGGTCGGTCAGGCCATATCGATCGCGGCGGAGAACACCGGCGCGGGCGGAGCAACGACCGCCTGCGAGACTGTGGTGGTGGTCGACCGGCAAGGCGTTCTCTGGGCGCGACGAGCGAGAGCAGGATCGGTTCGCGCGCGGGCGCTCGTCGTAGGCGTCGCGCTGCTCACGGGGGTCGTCGGTTGCTCAGCAGGTGGTTCACGTACGCACGTCTCGGGCACCGGCGCCGCCGTGGCCGCCCAGCCCAGCGCCACTGCCACCGCGCAACCGGCGGCGGACGGCGTCCAGCAGGTCGTGATCGACACCACCGACGACAACCGTTTCACGCCGGACGTCGTGTTTGCGCACCCCGGAAAGCTGCGCATCACAGTGACGAACCCCAGCGTGTTTCCGGTCGATCTCGCGATTCCGTCGCTCGACGTCCGCTCGATCACGATCTTCTCCGGCAACAGCGCCGTCGTGACGGTCGACCTCCCGTCTGCCGGCAGCTATCCGTTTGTGTGCACTTTTCACGCGCACGACGGCATGACCGGCTCGCTCGTCGTCACCTGACCTCAACCCGGCGCGAATCGGGTCGATAACCCAAGATCGGCCGCGAGAAGCCACGGCCGGGACGGGCATGGTGAGACATGAGCGATCCGCACGCCGGCGCCGACGGCGGTGATTTCTTCGCGCGGCCGGCCGGCCAGAACCCCTCCCCGTACGGCCCGCCACTCGGTTACGGCCCGCCTGTGGCGCCGCAGCAACAGTTCGGCTGGCAAGCTCCCGCGCCCGGTGGGCCGCCGCGGCATGGCGGCGCCGCGGCGACGTCCCACGGCGTGCCGGAGACTGTGGCGATCTCGTGCACGCTGCTCGCGGTCTTCGGCGTCATCGGCATTTTCGTCGCCCTTGCGGTGGCGAGCATTCAGTCCGACCTCAGCGATTTCTCCGGCGACTCGAGCTCAGGCTCCGGCAGCACGGAGTTTTTCTTCGGTGGCGGCGGCGTCCTTGCCCTCGTGCTGGTGCACTTCGTCCGCGCTGGGAAGCAGGCGGCCAGGGCGGCCGCGGCGCTGCTGTCAGGCGCGTGGGGCGTGTACTGGCTGTACGAGCTGACCCGCTCGTCGGGCGGCGGCTCGATCATCGATTCGGGGCTCGGCGCGACCGGCGTCGTCGTCACCCTTGCGGGGCTCACCCTCGTCGCCGCGTGCGCGCTTATCGGCGCCTTGCTGTGGACGCCGTCGGCGCGGCAGCACTTCGAAACGATCTAGCGCGTCGCGACCTCGTCGTCGTCCGGCCGGCTTGGCCGGCTGCGCCCGGCGTCCCCATGATCGGCGTCCGGTTAGGTTGAAGTCGTGCACGGCGACTGGCTCGACCTCGTCCTGGTGCTGCTGGTCGCGCTTTCCGCGCTCTCCGGCTACCGCCAGGGGTTCGTCGTGGGCGCGCTGTCGCTGGTGGGGCTGCTCGGCGGCGGGGTGATCGGCGCCGAGATCGCGCCCTCGATCGCCCGGCGCTTTTCGGGCAGCGCGCAGGCGATCACAGGCGTGATCGTGGTGTTCGCCGCGGCCTCCATCGGTCGGGCGATCGCCGGGGCGGTCGGCGTGGTGCTGCGCCGCCAACTCCACTGGAGGTCGGTGCGCAAGGTCGACTCCGTTGGTGGCGCTGCGGTCTCGGCGATCGCGGTCTTGCTGGTCGCGTGGTTCATCGGCAGCTCGCTGGTGCAGTCGCCTTTCGTCGGCGTGGCGCGGGCGGTGAACCATTCGCAGGTGCTGACCGCGGTCGATCGCGCGGTGCCCTCGACGGTGCGGGTGTGGTTTTCCGACTTTCGAACGGTGGTGGCGACCGGCGGGTTTCCACAGGTGTTCGGCGCGCTCGGCGCGGAGCGGATCGTGCCTGTCGCGCCGCCGGATTCGAGCATTCTCGACGATCCCGACATCGTCGCCGCCCGCGCCAGTGTGGTGAAGGTCACCGGCATGGCGCCGTCGTGCGCCCAACAGATCGAGGGCAGCGGCTTCGTTTTCGCGCCGGGCCGGGTGATGACGAACGCGCATGTCGTCGCGGGCGTGCGCGCCCCCGTCGTGCGCGGCGCCGACGGTGGGCAGTGGCCGGCCACCGTCGTCTACTACGACCCGCATGTCGATGTCGCCGTCCTCGCCGTCGCGGGGTTGAACGCGCCGCCGCTGCCGTTCGACACCTCACAGGCGGGGCTCGGCACCTCGGCGGTGATCGCCGGCTACCCGCAGGACGGCCCGTACACGGCGTCGGCCGTGCGCGTTCGAGGCGTCGAAAACGCTCGCGGGCCCGACATCTACCAAGATCGCGAGGTCACCCGCGAGATTTACGCGGTGCGCGGCGACGTCGAGCCGGGCAACTCCGGCGGGCCACTGCTCGATGCCGCCGGCCGGGTCGACGGCGTGGTCTTCGGCAAGGCGGTCGCCGACTCGCAGACCGGCTACGCCTTGACGGCCGCGCAGGTGGCCGACGCCGCCAAGGCTGGCGTGACCGCGACCGCCCGCGTCTCGACGCAGGGGTGCGACTGACGATTTCCCTTACTGCGTAAGGGTTTTCAGCCGCAATCGAAACTGCTCAGGCCGGACGCCGCCATCTTGGCGCAGCGCCTGCGCGCACGCGCCGGTGGTGGCGACGACGTCGTCGATCGCGATGCCATGGGGGTCGCCGACGTACCTGCTCACCCGGTCGCCACCGCGGTCGAGCAGCGCGAGCGCGCCGGTGACGTTGCCACGCAGCGCATGGGTGAGCCCGACCGCGAGCTGCGCCAGCCCCTGCCACAGGTCGCGCTCGCTCTCGGGTTGCGACTTCCACAACGCCTCGAGCACTTCGTGCGCGTGGAAGGGGCGGCCGGTGTCGAGGTAGGCCTGGGCAAGGTCGATCGCGTCGTCGAGCGGCATGTCGAGCTTGTCGGGCACCCGCTCGACACCGGCCGGCGCGTCACGCGGCAGCGGTCGCCCGAGCCCGTCGCGTGGGCGGGCGTTGCGCGGGCGGCCGGCGGCGTCACGGTCGCGGGCCGGGGTCGAGGTCAACCGGTCACCGGCTCCGGTCGAGCTCGTCGAGCCAACGCACGAGCTCGGTCGACGTCGCCTTCGGCGACTCCTCCTGCAAGAAGTGGCCGGCGTCGTCGACGACCCGCCACGTGTAGGGGCCGCCGACGTAACGCCCCGAGCCGGCAGCCGTTCGCGGCAGCACGCAGGTGTCGAGGGCGCCGTGCAGCTGCAAGGTGGGGACGCCGATGGGCTGGCGCATCGCCCGTGCGAACGCCATGCCGTCTCGGCGCACCTGAGAGCGCAGCAGCCAGCGGTAGTACTCGAGCGCAGAGTGGGCGACATGCGGGATCTCGATGTGCGCCCGATACCGGCGTTCGCTCTCGGCGTCGGGCCAGCCGGGGCCCGACCAGGCGTGCAGCAGCCGGCCGACCTGCTCGGCGTCGCCGGCGACCATGCGGCGTTCGGGCAGCCATGGCCGCTGGAAGCCGAGCAGGTGCGCGCTGGCCCGCAACTGTCCACGCGGCTCGCTGAGCAGCGCGTTGCGAAAGCGCAACGGGTGCGGCGCCGCCAGCGCGCCGACCGCGCGCACCGCGGCCGGATTCAAGGCGGCGGTGGCCCACGCGGCGAACCCACCCCAGTCGTGGCCGATCACGACCGCGTCTCGCGCTCCCAGCGCCCGGATCATGCCCGCGACGTCGGAGGACAGGGTGAAGGCGTCGTATCCGCGCGGCGGCTTGTCGCTGCCCCCGTAGCCGCGCAGGTCGGGCGCGACCGCCCGATACCCGGCGTGCGCCAACGCCTCGAGCTGATGGCGCATCGACCACCAGAACTGCGGAAATCCGTGCAGCAGCATGACCAACGGGCCTTCGCCCATCTCGGCGGCGTGGAACCGCATGCCGTTCGCGCTGATCTCGCGATGCGACCACGGCCCTTCGACCATGATCTCCGCGGCACTCGGCATGGCATCCAGCGTGCCACAGCTGATCGCGTCGCGCGCGGGCGAATATGTGCGGCCGGACGCCGGCGGGCGTTGGCCCGACGTCTCGCGCCGCGTTGCTCAGCTCGACGTGGCAGCGGGTGGCGCAGGCGTCGGCTTGCGGGCGATCGCCTGCAGATCGGCCTTCATCGAGCCGACCGCGCGGGTGGGCGGTTTCGCCTTGCGCAGCTGCATGATGCCGACGGACGCCGCGATGAGCGCGAGCAGCACGTAGCCACCGCCGACGATCAAGAACGAGAAGCCGAGCGAGATGCCGAGGGCGTGGATGCCCAGCGCTGCCGCGATCGAGAGCACCGGGACGGCGAAAAGCAGGGCGATCAGCGCGACGACGAAACCAGCCGCGCCGACAGCGATCTTGAGCGCGGTGGTCTTGAGATCGGTCTTGACCAGCTCGATCTCCTGGTGCACCAGCAGCGCGAGATCCCTGCTCAGCGTGGCCACCAGCTCGCCGAGCGAGCGCTCGCGAAGCGGCGTTGTCGGCAAGATTCGCCCAGCTTTTCGGTCGCCTCGGGTGGGCTTCGCGCCGTTCGGCTCGGCCGAGGCGCCGAGCGGATCTTGCGTCGTCGTCATGTGAGCCTGCCTTCGATGTGGGCTGCTTCGCGCGGTCCCGCGTTTCGATGTGGTGTTCCCATGATCCTGATGCCCGGTGACACCGGTCACAACGCCTCCCAGGGCCGCCGACCTCGCCAGCCGCGCGGGCGTCGGGTCGTCTACCGTGGACGTCGGGGCGCAAGGTCGGCGCGGGGCAGGGCAGGGTCTCCGCGCAGAGGCGGGGGCAGGGTCTCGGCGCAGGGGCCGTGGTCAGAATCGGGCGGAGGACATGATGCTCGCGGCGGTTGTCGCGCACGGGGCCGTCGCCGACGACGACGTGCCGCCGCTGACCTGGCACACCACGTTCACCCAATGGGAGTTCGCCCCGGTCGTCACCGTGCTGGTCCTGGCCGCGGCGCTCGTGTACCTGGCGGGCGCGTGGCGGGTGCGTCGCGACCACCCGGCCCGGCCGTGGCCGCTCGCGCGCACCGCGTCCTTCCTCGCCGGCCTGGCGGTGATCGCGATCGCCACGCAGAGCAGCGTCGGCGCGTACGACGACGTGCTGTTCTCGATGCACATGTGGCAGCACCTGCTGCTGCTCATGGTGGCGCCGCCCCTGCTGCTCGCCGGCCAACCGATCACGCTGCTGCTGCACGCGAGCCGAAACCCGCTGCACACGTGGGTGAAACGTGCCGTGCGCTCGAAAGCGGTCAGCGCGATCACGTTTCCTTTGGTCGGCGTCGCGCTGTATATCGTCACGGTCGTCGGCACGCACTTGACGAGCTTCATGAACCTCACGCTCACGCATCCCTTCGTGCACGAGAGCGAGCATGTGCTCTACCTGGTCGTCGGCTACCTGTATTTCTTGCCGCTCATCGGGCGCGAGCCGATCCGCTGGCGACTTTCTTTCCCGTCTCAGCTGTTCCTGCTCGCCGTCGCGATGCCAACCGACACGTTCACCGGCGTCGTGCTCATGCAAACCAATCACGCCATGTTTCCCGCCTACGCCGGACGTCGTGACTGGGGTCCGAGCCTGGTCGGCGATCTGCACACGGGCGGCGCGGTGATGTGGATCGCCGGTGACGGCATCATGTTCGTGCTGGTGCTGCTGCTCTTCGCCGGGGTGGTGCGTGGGCGAGTCAAGCTCGACGCCGGCAACTGGCTGGAGGGGGCCCGCGCGCGGCGGTTCGCCGAGCTGGCGGCGTCCGACGGCAATCCTGTCGCGGTCACCGACGGTGGGTTTGCCGCCGTCGCCGACGATGGCGCCGTAGGCGTTGCCGGCGTCCGCGGTGTTGGCGCCGATGGCGAGGCACGTCCCGTCACCGACGACGACGATCAGCAACTCGTCGCGTACAACGCCTACCTGGCCCGGCTCAATGGCGAGCACGAGTCGCCGGCGGGGAGCGCGCGGTGACCACGGCTTCCACGGCTGACAGCACATCCCCGACCGCGCCTCCTGGCCGGTCGCGCCGGCGCGCCACGATCGTCGGCGTCGTCATCGTCGTGGTGTTGTTCGTCATCGCGGCGGTGGTCGGGCAGACTCGCTCGAGCGCGCCGAAGCCGCCGTCGGGAAACGTCGGCACGCAGGTCGATCAAGCGTTGCCGGCCAACATCTTGTCGTTGCCGCTTGTCGACGAATACGGGAACTCGACGAATCTGGCTTCATTCAAAGGCAAGATCGTTGTTCTGACCGATTTCATGACGCTTTGCCAGGAAGTTTGCCCCTTCACCACGGCGCGGCTGAACCAGGTCGATCAGGCGGTCACCAAAGCCGGCCTTGCCGACAAGGTGCAGTTCGTCGAGATCACCGTCGACCCTGAGCGCGACACTCCCGACCAGCTGCACGCCTACCGCGCGTTTGCCGGCCTGCTGCCGAATTTTTCCTTGCTCACCGGCACACCCGACAATCTCGCGACGCTGTGGCACACGCTGGGAGTCGGTTACAACAAGCAAGACGAAGACGACCCGCCCGGCATCGACTGGCGCACGGGGCAGCCGCTGACGTACGACGTCGAGCACACCGACGTCTTGCTGTATCTGGACGCCACCGGACACGAGCGTTACGTCATCGCCGGCATGCCGGTGAGCACCGACGCCCCGCTCACGGCCGGCGAACTCGCGTTTCTCAACGACGAGGGGAAAGAAAACCTCACCGATTCGAGCGCCGGCGTCTGGACCGCCGACGATGCGCTCGATGCCGTGAGCTGGCTCGCGAAGAAGCAGATGCGTCTCGCGAATTAGTAGGCGCTCAGTCGGATGCTTCGCGCAGGTCGATGCCCAGCTTGCGCGCGACGTACGCGAGCGATCCTCCTTGCGCTACAACCGAAATCGTGACGACGACGAACACAATCGCGTAGACCCTGGAGGCGTCGGGCACCCCGCCTATGACGGCCAGCGCGCCGAGCAAGATAGGCACGGCGCCCTTCAGGCCGGCCCATGCGATGAACACCTTTTCGCGTCGCTCTAGGCGGGTGCGCGCGAGCAGTGGCAGGCAGGCCAATGGCCGCAGCACGAGCGCGATCAGCACCGCGAGCCCGATGCCGACGAGCCAGGCCCAGTCGTCGGTGAGCGAGTGCAGCCGAATCGAAAGGCCCAGCAAGACGAACGCCACGATCTCGCCGAGGTTGGCCAGCGTCGAGTGGAATTGCTGAATCGACGGTTCACGTCGCTTTTCCTCGTCGCCCATGAGGATTCCGGCGATCAGCACCGCAAGAAATCCGGAGCCATGGGCGACCGTGGCCAATCCGTAGATGACGAGCACCCCGGCCAGCGCGCGTAACGGCTGCCGCGACGACAGCAGCGGCTCGCGATTGCTCAGCAGCCATTGCAGCGCGAGGCCGCCGGCCAGCCCGACGGCCGCGCCGACCGACATCTCCAGCACGAAGGTTCCAGCGACTGTGAGCAGCGAGCCGTGCGCGTGCGTCGCCAGTTCGACGAATCCGAGCAAGAGCGCGATACCCGCGGGATCGTTGAAACCCGATTCGCCTTCGAGAATTGTCGACGTTCGGCCGCCGATCTGCTTGTTCGCAAGCACGGAGAACACGACCGCCGGGTCGGTTGGTGCTAGCGCCGCGCCGAGCACGAAAGCGATTTTCCAGTCCAGCCCGAAAATCAGATGCGCCGCGACGCCGATGAGCGCGGTCGTGGCAAATGTTCCGAACACGCCCAGCACGATGATGGGCGCGGCCGCGTCGCGGAAGCGGCGGCGTCCGAGGCTGAGGCCGCCGTCGAAGAGGATCACGACGAGCGCGACCGTGACGAGATCGACGACCGTGGTCAGATCGACAGCCTCGCGGACCGCTTTGATCTCGCTGGCGAGAACCGCCGCGACGAGCAGGAAAACGGCCGGCGCGGGAACCCGGAGCACGCGCGCGAGCCGATGCCCGAGCAGCGCCGCGGTGCCGACGAGTCCCCAGACCAGCACGGCCAGGCCGAACGATTCGACGTCATGCACCGGAGCACCTCGGGATCTGTGGCAGCGACAAGCGGTGCCGACCAGGCTTCCCGGCGCTCCTGCGTCGAGCTTAGCGGTGACGAATGTCGGGCGGTTGGTCAGCGCCCCGGACGACGGAGCGCGACCTTTATGACGCCTGCAGACGTCATAAAGGTCGCGCTACGTCGCTGAACGTGATCAACTCGGGGCGGTCACGGGCAGGACGGCTGTCACTCCTCGGTTGAGGCAGGCATCTTCGCGGCGATCGAACTGACGACGTTCGGGTCGAGCAGGGTCGTGGTGTCGCCCAGGCTGCGGTGCTCGGCGACGTCGCGCAGCAGCCGGCGCATGATCTTGCCTGAACGGGTCTTCGGCAGGTCGGGCGTGATCAAGATGTCGCGCGGCTTCGCGATCGGCCCGATCTCCTTTGCCACGTGGGCTCGCAACTCGTTCGCGAACGCCAGCCCTTGCGACTCGTCGTCCGGCACGTTGCCTTTCACCGTGATGAAAGCGACGATGGCCTGCCCGGTGGTGGGGTCGTTCGCGCCCACCACTGCTGCTTCGGCCACCGACGGGTGCCCGACGATCGCGTGCTCGACCTCGGTGGTCGAGATGCGGTGGCCGGAGATGTTCATGACGTCGTCGACGCGGCCGAGCAGCCAGTAGTCGCCGTCCTCGTCTTTCTTCGCGCCGTCGCCGGCGAAATAGATGCCGGGGAAGCGCGACCAATACGTCGACTTGTAGCGCTCGGGATCGCCCCAGATGCCGCGCAACATCGACGGCCATGGCTCGGTGATCACCATGTAACCGCCTTCGCCGTCGCCGACCGGCTTGCCGTCGTTGTCGACGACATCGGCGGAAATGCCTGGGAACGCTGTCATCGCTGCGCCTGGCTTGGTCGACGTGACGCCGGGCAGTGGCGTGATGAGAATGCAGCCCGTCTCGGTTTGCCACCAGGTGTCGACCACGGGGCACGTCTCGTGGCCGATGACCCGGCGGTACCACATCCAGGCCTCAGGGTTGATCGGCTCGCCCACCGAACCGAGCAGCCGCAGCGACGAAAGGTCATGTGCCGCAGGCAGTTCTTCGCCCCACTTCATGAACGTGCGGATCGTGGTCGGCGCGGTGTACAGGATCGAGACCTTGTATTTGTCGACCATCGACCACCAACGATCGCGCGCCGGGGTGTCGGGCGTGCCCTCGTACATGACGGACGTCGCACGGTTGGCGAGCGGGCCGTACACGATGTAGCTGTGGCCGGTGACCCACCCGATGTCGGCGGCGCACCAGTAAATGTCGGTGTCTTCGTGCAGGTCGAAAACCATCTTGTGGGTGGCGCTCACCCCGGTGAGGTAACCGCCGCTCGTGTGCAGAATGCCCTTGGGCTGGGCGGTCGTGCCGCTCGTGTACATGATGTAAAGCGGGTGTTCGGCGTCGAATGCCTGCGCCTCATGGGTTTGCGGCTGCTTGTCGACCACGTCATGCCACCAGAGGTCGCGGTCCTCGTACCACTCGATGTCTTGCCCGGTGCGCCGGACGACGAGCACTTTCTCGACCTGCGGGCATTCTTTCACCGCGAGGTCGACGGCTGGCTTGAGCGCGCTCGGCGCGCCGCGACGGTATCCGCCGTCCGCGGTGATGATGATTTTGGAGCTGGCGTCGTTGGTGCGGCTCGCGAGCGCCTCGGCGGAAAAGCCGCCGAACACGACCGAATGTGGCGCGCCGATGCGGGCGCAAGCGAGCATCGCGACGACGGTCTCGGGGATCATCGGCATGTAGATCATGACGCGATCGCCGGCCTGGACGCCGAGCTCGGTGAGGCCGTTCGCGGCCTGGCACACCAGCTTGGTGAGCTCGGCGTAGGTGATCGTGCGGGTGTCGCCGGGCTCGCCTTCCCAGTGGTAGGCGACCGTGTCGCCGTGCCCGGCTTCGACATGGCGGTCGAGGCAGTTGACCGCCACGTTGAGCTTGCCGCCGACGAACCATTTCGCGAACGGCGCGTCGCTCCAGTCGAGCGTTTGGCTCCACGGCTGCGCCCACGTCAGGCGCTTGGCTTGCTTTTCCCAGAAAGCCAACCGATCACGCGCCGCCTCCTCGTAGGTTTCCTTGGTGGCGATCGCATGCGCCGCGAGGTCGGCCGGTGGGTCGAACCTCCGGGACTCATGCAACAGGTTCGATAGAGCCGATTGTGGTGCTGCCTCGCTCACGGCGCGCCTTCCTCTCCTGGCGTCAACGACGCCGTCTCGACTAGGGATTTGCTCTTTGGTCTAGTCCAATTACGGTCACTAACTTGGCAGCCAAACGGTGTCTGATCAAGTGGTTGGCGTCAAGAGTGCGCGCAACGGGCTCGTGATGCCCCCTTCCTGCCCCGCCCGGGGTGCGAGCGGCGCCCCGTGAGCACGGGACGCCGCCCGTCGCACGAGCCCGGGTTACCAAGCGTGCACCTGCACATCGTCGGCGGACTCGCGTCGAGGCCGAAGCCCCGGCCGTGGCCCGGCTCGACCGCCTGAATCGGCTGGTCCCGCGTGGGTGCCCGGGTGTCGTGCGGAGTCCGGAGACACGCGGGGCGCTCGCCCCTCGAGACACCGGGCCCTGAGACGTTTCTACGCTCTTCGCTGGAAGATCGGAAGACCCACTCGACGCGCACGCCACGACGTCCAGAAAGGCAGCAGGCAAAGGTCTATGGTGATCGTTCACGCGTCGGCACGACCACGATGGCGGGCGTACCAGACCAGGCCGGCGGCGGCGACGCCCGCGCCGAGGCCTGCTGCGGCGAACACCGGCGTGCGTGGGCCGGCCAAGCCCATACGCGCGCGCAACGAGACCGGGTTGGTGAAATCGAGGATCGGCCATTCCCGCGCGATCGCCTCTTTGCGCAACGCGCGATCAGGATTGACCGCACACGGGTGTCCGACCGCTTCGAGCATCGGGAGGTCGGTCGAAGAATCGCTGTAGGCAAAGGATTCTTCGAGGTCGTATCCCTCGTCACGCGCAAGGTCGACCACGGCCGCCGCCTTCGCCGGACCGTAGGCGTAATACTCGATGTCGCCGGTGAAGCGCCCGTTTTTCACGACCATGCGGGTGGCGACGACGTGGTCGGCGCCGAGCAGATGGCCGATCGGCTCGACGACTTCGAGCCCCGATGAGCTGACGATGACGACGTCACGGCCTGCGGCTTGGTGTTCGTCGATCAGCGCTGCGGCCTCTTCATAGATGACCGGGTCGATCAGTTCATGCAGCGTCTCGGCGACGATGGCTTTCACCTGCGCGACGTCCCACCCTTTGCATAGCTGCGAGAGATAGGCGCGCATGCGCTCCATCTGATCATGGTCGGCGCCGCCGACGAGATACATGAACTGCGCGTAGGTGCTCTTCAGGATCGCTCGGCGGTTGATCAGGCCGCCCTGGTAGAACGGCCGGCCGAAAGCCATGACGCTCGATTTCGCGATGATTGTCTTGTCGAGGTCGAAGAAGGCGGCCGGCCTGCGAACGTCGAAGGCTGGCCGCTCGCGGTTTACGCGCACAGGGTCCACGTGGTGAGGATAAGCGGGCGGGCCCTGCGAGAGCGCGGCGGCGATGCGCGCCACGCCGAATATGCGATGACGATTTCGAACGCAGTGTGCCCCTTGCGCCCTACGCGTCTAGAGGGGCCAACGGTAAAGAACACGACCAGCGACAAGTTTGCCCCGCGCCCCAGACGCGTTACCGTAGAAGTGGTGCGGCTCTACCCCCCCAGAGCCGGACCGCACGGACGGCCCCCGCTACCCCCCCGGCGGGGGTCGTTCTCGCTCTGCCTCAGGCGCTGCTCGCCGTTTGCGGGGGCCCGGCGTTTGTCCGTCATCCCCAGGCGTCGTGAGCGATTTCCACACCGCCGTCTTTCGACTCGAGCCGGACGCCGATCGGCGTCCACCGTGGTGTCTTCGACGTTTTCGTGGAAGGCAGCCAGTGAGACTCGACCAGCCAGCGCATCGTGACCGGCCAGCGCATCGTGACCAGCCAGCGAACCCGGGCCGCGCGAGCCGCGCGCTCTTGATCACCTCCGATCCGGATCTTCTCGACGACGTCGTCCGCGTGGCGGCCGTCGCGGGTGTCGAAGTCGAGGTGGCTCCGGAGGTCGGGTCGGCCAGGCAGGCGTGGGTCTGCGCGCCGCTTGTGCTCGTGGGCGATGACGCCGCCGCGACGGTCGCCCGCATGCTGCCGAGGCGGCGCCCGGGGGTCGTCGTGGTCGGTCGCGACCTCGACGACGCGAGCGTTTGGGAGCGGGCTGTCGGCGTCGGGGCCGAACACGTCGCGTTGCTGCCCGACGCCGAGCCATGGCTGGTGGCCAGGCTGGGCGATGCCGTCGCCGGGTCGGCGAGGCAGGGTCGCCTCGTCGCGGTGGTGGGCGGGCGGGGTGGCGCCGGCGCGAGTTCGCTCGCCGCGGCGCTCGCGGTCACCGGCATGAGGCAGCGGCGGCACACCTTGTTCGTCGACGCCGACCCGCTCGGCGGGGGCGCCGACCTGCTGTTCGGCGGAGAAGACGCGGCCGGGGTGCGCTGGCCGGATCTCGCCTCGTCAAGAGGCCAGATCGCGGGCCACGCGTTGTGTGAGGCGCTGCCGTCGGTCGGTGAGCTCGCGGTCTTGTCGTGGGATCGCGGTGAGCCGCGCGACGTCGCCGCTGACGTGATGACGAGCGTGATCGACGCCGCGCAGCGCTCGTGCGAGCTCGTCGTCGTCGACCTGCCGAGGCGGTTCGACGAGACCGGCGAACTGCTGCTGGCGCGCAGCGATCTCGCCTTGCTCATCGTTCCCGCCGAGGTGCGCGCCACGGCGGCCGCGGTTCGGGTCGCGGCGGCGATGACGCGCGCGGCGGGAGACGTCCGGGTGGTCGTGCGCGGACCGGCTCCGGGAGGTCTCGAGGTCGGCGACGTCGTGGCGGCGCTGCGGCTGCCACTCGCCGGGAGCCTCGACCCCGAACTCGACCTGGCGGCCGCTCTCGAGCGTGGCGAAGCGCCGGCCGGGCGCGGCGTCGGGCCGCTCGCCGAGTTCTGCGCCCGGCTGCTCGGGCAGTTGTTCCCAACCCAAACGGCCACCGATTACGGTGGCGGCCGCGCGGCTGACGCCGACCGTGCCGACCGAAGCGCCTACCGTGCCGACCGAAGCGCCTACCGTGCCGACCGAAGCGGCGGCGCGTCGCCGTCCAGGCTGGCCGCGCCGGGCTGGGTGCCGGGTCGTTCGGCGTGAGCGAGGTGAGCGCGGGCCTGCGCGGCCGTGCGATCTCCGACGGACGCGCCGCCGTGACCGCTCTTGCCGCGTTGCCCGGCGAGTTCTTCGGCGCCGGGCTGATCGAGCCGCTGCTGCGCGAGCCGGGCGTCACCGACGTCTTGGTCAACGGGCCGGGAGAGGTGTGGGTCGACCGGGGCCGCGGCCTAGAGCTGACCGGCGTCCGGTTCTCGGGCGACCGTGAGGTGCGCCGCCTCGCGGTGCGCCTGGCGACCGCCGCTGGCCGCCGGCTCGACGACGCGGCGCCGTGCGTCGACGTCCGGCTTCCCGACGGCGTCCGGCTGCACGCTGTGCTGCCGCCGGTGTCGCCTGCGGCGGTGTGCCTTTCCTTTCGGGTGCCGAGGCGGCGGGCCATGCGCCTAGGCGACTGGGCGGCCGCCTCGGCGATGCCCGACGCCGCTGCCGCGCTGCTCGCACGCGTGGTCGAGGCGAGGCTGTCGCTCATCGTCACCGGCGGCGCCGGCGCCGGGAAAACCACGCTGCTCGCGAGCTTGCTCGGCGCCGTCGATCCGGCGGAGCGCATCGTGCTGGTCGAAGACAGCGGCGAGCTGCGCCCGGAGCATCCGCACGTCGTGCGGCTCGAGGCGCGATCGGCGAACATCGAAGGCGTTGGCGCGATCGGGCTGCGCGGGCTGGTGAGGGAGGCCTTGCGCATGCGGCCCGATCGTCTCGTGGTCGGTGAGGTGCGCGGCGGCGAATGTGTCGACCTGCTGGCCGCGCTCAACGTCGGCCACGACGGCGGAATGGGCACGTTGCACGCGAACTCGCCAGCCGACGTGCCCGCTCGCGTCGAGGCCTTGTGCACTGCCGCCGGGCTCTCGCGGGAGGCCACGCACAGCCAACTCGCGGCCGGGGTGCGCGTCGTCGTCCATCTCGCGCGCGAACGCGATGGCTGCCGCCGGTTGCGCTCGGTGGGCGTGCTGCGGCGTCGGCTCGACGGGCTCGTCGAGGTGGCTGTCGCCGTGCGGGTCGTCGGTGGCGAGGTCGTCGACGACGTCGGACGCCGCGACCTCGACGACCTCATCGAGCGCTCATGATCGACGCCGTCATCGTGAGTTCGGGGTTGGCCGCGTGCGTCACCGGGCTGGTGGTTCGTGCGCCCGGCACGGGCGCGGCCCGTCTCGCCAGCGCGATGGGCGGGCGCGACGTCGCTTTGGCTCGCCGTCGTGCGCGGCGTCGTGGTCTCGGACTCTCGGCGTTCGCGGCGGCGGCATGCTGGCTTGCCTTTGGCACGTTGGCCACCATCGCCTTTGCCATGGCGGCTGCCGCTGTGACCGCTGTGTCGGCGCGAGCCCAACGCAGGCGGCGCGAGACGTCCACCCGCGCAGGGGTCATCGAGATGCTGCGCGCGTTCGCTGCTGAGCTGCGGTCAGGGCGGGCTACGAGCAGCGCCTTTCATGCTGCCGCCGAAGCGTCGGCGGAACCACTGCGCACGCTGCTGCGGCCGGCCGCCGACATCGCGCTGCGTGGCGATCCAGACGAGCTGACCGCCGCCGTCGAAGACGTCGCCGCCGCGTCGCCGGTTGGTGGTCGTGCGCTCGACGGCTTGAACCGGCTCGTCGCTTGCTGGCGGGTGTCGGCAACCTCCGGCGCCATGCTGGCGCCTGCGATCGATCGAGTGGCCGATGCCTTGCACGACGAGATCGAGCTCGCCCGCGCGCTCGCGACATCCCTCGCCGGCCCCCGAGCCACCATGCGCCTGCTCGCCGCGTTGCCGCTCGCCGGGTTGCTGCTCGGGTCGGCCATCGGAGCGCGGCCGGTGGCCTTCCTGCTCGGCTCGCCGGGTGGCCTCGGCTGCCTGTTCGCCGCTGCCATTTTTGACCTCGCCGGCATCATGTGGGGTCGCCGCATCGCGAGCCGCGCTCTTCGGTTCGAGTGAGCGCGCCTGTGACGATGCCGATCTGCGTCGCAGGCACGCTGGCCGGTCTCGCCTGCTGGCTTGCGGCGCGAAAACCAGCCGCCGGGCGTCGCCGGCTCGCCCGCCTTGCCGAGGGCCGGTCGGGCGAACCAGCCGCACGTGGCGGGCTGGGCGGCAGCGTCGCCCGAGGCGGGCTGGGCGGCCGCGCTGCCCGAGGCGGCTCGGGCGCACGTGGGCGGCCGCGTGCGGACCGCTGGCCAGCCACACGCCGGTTTGGTGGTGGCCAGCCTGACGCTGAACTTGCGGGCGCAGCTTGGCCGGCCGCGCTCGACCTGCTCGCGGCATGCCTGTGTGGCGGCGCCACGTTAGAGCAGTCCTTGCGGTCGGTGGCGCGTTCGGCGTCCGGCAGCGTTCGCGAACTTCTCGACGACGTCGGCCGGCTCACCGCTCTCGGGGCGCCACCCGAAACGGCCTGGGCAGCGGTGCTGGCGCGGCCGCAGTGTGCCGCGGTCGGCCGGGCGGTGATCCGCGCCCACCACTCGGGCGCCGCGCTCACCGATGTGCTGACCCGGGTCGCCGACGACCGTCGCAGGGAATTGCGGGCGGGCGCGCAGACTGCGGCGGCGAGGGCCTCGGTGCGCGCGGTTTTGCCGTTGGGCGCATGTTTCCTGCCGGCTTTCGCGCTGGCCGGAGTCGTGCCTGTGGTCGCCGGATTCGTCGGCGTCTTGCGTGCCTGAACGGTGTATTTCGCGGGCGGATCGTAGTTCGGCTGACGTCGGTCGTCCGTCGTCGGGCGGTGGTGTTGTGGGGTTTCGCCGAACAAGGCCGGCCGCGATGGTCGGTGTCGGGAAATCCGCAGAAATTCATCCACAGCTTGCGCACGGGGTTCTCGTCGTCCACAACGTCATATCCGAGCGGGCTCGTGCATGTCGATTTCGCCGAGGCTCGTATCGACGTTCGGCGAGAAGGCCGCCGAGCCAATCGAGAGAGGAGCCGCCATGTCGCTGGGGTTTGAACCGTCCAGATTTCTCGCCATGCACCGCTTTTTCGCTAGATCCGACGAAAGCGCCGGCCACCAGAACGGTGATGCGCACGAGCGGACGGCTGGCCGCGGAGAGACTTTTCGGCATAAGAGAATCACCGAATGTGTCGCCACGTTTCGTCGTTTGGCCTCTCGGTCATGCCGGGTGCTGGTGACAGCTGCGGTCGGCGCGCGCGCCGCTGTCCGCGCAGGCGGCGAGCCTGAGGCGGGCATGTCGACCGCCGAGTATGCGATCGGCACTATCGCGGCGTGCGCCTTTGCGGCGCTGCTTTACAAAGTGGTCACGAGTTCGCAGATTCTTGGCCTGTTGACGGGCCTGATCTCGCGGGCGCTGCAGGTTCCGTTTTGAGCGCCACGACTCGGGCTCGGCGCCGCCTCCTGAGGCGAGGGCGCGTCGTCCGGTCCGGTCGCGTCTGCTCCGAGCGCGAGAGGGGTGCCGAGCGCGAGAGGGGTTACGTCACCGCGGAGACAGCGATGGCGTTGCCGGTGCTTGCGATGATTCTCGGCGCCGCGTTGTGGGCGGTCGCGGTCGCCGGCGCGCAACTGCGGGTCATCGACGCGGCGCGTGACGGTGCTCGCGCGGCCGCCCGCGGAGAGGCGGACGTCGCCACCATCGCCGCGGCGCGAGCGGCGGCGCCGCCTGGAGCGCAGATCAGCCTTCGGCACGAGGGCAGTGAGGTGACGGTCGTCGTGCGGGCTCGGGTCGGCCCGGGTTTGGGGCCGCTGGCTCGTATTCCGGCGCCGGTGGCGCAAGCCACGGCGGTCGCGCGCGTCGAGGGCGCATCGTGACCGCGGCGTCGCACGCGGCCACGCCCTGCCAGGCCGGCGGCCCTGGCGTCGGCGTGTCGTCACGGCGCGTTCGCCGTTTCGCTCGCACGGGCCGCCCCGGTGGCCACGCGGAGTCCGGTGACGCGGGCAGCGCGAGCGTGTGGGTGCTGTCGATGGCGGGCGTCGTTTTCCTTGCCGGGCTGGCCGTCGCGCTCGTCGGCGTCGCGGTCGTCGCCCGCCATCGTGCGGGTGCCGCGGCCGATCTCGCCGCGATCGCGGGCGCTGCGACGCTGGGCCGCAATGCCGCACTCACCGACGTCACGCCGGCGAATGCGGCGGTCGACGCATGTTCGGTGTCGGGCCAGGTCGCGGCCGCCAACGGCGCCACCGTCACCCGCTGCGACGTCGACGGGTTGACTCTCAGCGTCGTCGTCGCGGTGCGCGTCGGTGGGCTGGCGAGGTTCGGGATCGACTCCGTCACGGCCGCAGCGAAGGCAGGTGTGACATGAAAAACCCTTTAACCGCAGGATTTCTCATCGTCGGGCGCGTCGCTCAACAACGTGTCGAGCAAAACGACCGCTCCCGCTTTGTCGAGTGGCTCGTTGCCGTTGCCGCACTTCGGCGACTGCACGCACGACGGGCATCCGGCGTCGCAGCCGCACGAGGCGATCGCTTCGCGGGTGGCTCGCAGCCAGGTGGCGGCGGCGGCGTAACCGCGCTCGGCGAAGCCTGCGCCTCCCATGTGCCCGTCGTAGACCACCACGGTGAGCCGCCCGGTGTCTTCGTGCAGGGCGGTCGAGACACCTCCGATATCCCAGCGATCGCAGGTGGCCACCAGGGGCAGCAGCCCGATCGACGCGTGCTCGGCGGCGTGCGCGGCGCCGGGCAGATCGCGAGGCGCCAGCCCGGCGGCGTCCAACTGCTCGGCGGAGACGGTCCACCACACGGCGCGGGTCGACAATTGTCTCGGTGGCAGGTCGAGCGGTTGCTCGCCGAGCACCTCGCCGGTCACCAGCCTTCGGCGCAAGAACGACACGACCTGGCTGGTCACCTCGACCGCGCCGAAGCTCACCTCGGCCGTGCCCCACAAGGTGGTGCGCATCGTCTCGGTGATGCGAACGTCGGTGATCTCGCGCGCGGTGGTGAAGTACTCGACGTCGGCCGGCGCCACCAGCGCCACGCCCTCGTCATGGTCGAACTCGCGCACCAGGTAGGTCTCGCCTTGGTGCAGGTAGAGCGCGCCGGCGTGCAAGGTCGAGTGCGCCGAGCTTGGGTTGGCCGTGCCGAGCAACTGGCCGGTGGCGTGATCGACGATGCGCGTCGGCGCCCCTCCGGCGCCGCGGATGTCGGCGAGATCGCAGGCCCACTCGCGCTTCGTCCAGTACCAGCCGTCGCGACGGCGACGCAGCAGGCCCTCGGAGACGAGCTGCTGTACGACCTCGGGCGCGGCCGGGCCGAACATCGGCAAGTCGGCGTCGGTCAGCGGCCACTCGCTTGCCGCCGCGCACAGATGTGGCGCGAGCACGTACGGATTGTCGGGGTCCAGCACCGTGGCCTCGACTCCGCGCCCGAACAGCGCCTCGGGGTGGTGCACCAGATAGGTGTCGAGCGGGTCGTCGCGGGCGATCAGCACCGCGAGCGACTCCTGCCCGTCTCGCCCGGCCCGGCCCGCCTGCTGCCACATCGAGGCCCGAGTGCCGGGAAAGCCGGCGAGCAGCACCGCGTCGAGACCCGAGACGTCGATGCCAAGCTCAAGGGCGGACGTCGACGCGAGCCCGAGCAAGGTGCCCGCATGCAGGGCGCGTTCGAGCGCCCGCCGCTCCTCGGGGAGATACCCGGCGCGATAGGCCGCGATCCGCCGCGGCAACGAGCTCGACACGTCCTGCAGCGCCCGCTGCGCCGACAACGAGATCGCCTCGGCGCCACGTCTCGAGCCCACGAACGCGACCGTGCGCACGCCCTCGACGACGAGGTCGGCGAGCAGATCGGCCGCCTCGGCCACGGTCGACCGTCGAGTCGGAGCACCGTTTTCTCCTTGCAGATCAGGCAGATCGAGCAACGGCGGCTCCCAGAGCACGAAGCGCGAGGCCCCCCGCGGCGACGCGTCGTCAGTCACCTCGGCGACGTCGAGGCCGGTCAACCGGGCCGCCGACGCCGCCGGCTGCGACACCGTCGCCGACGCCAGCACGAAGACCGGGAACGCGCCGTAATGCGCGGCCACCCGGCGCAGCCGGCGGATCACCTGCGCGACATGCGAACCGAAGACCCCGCGGTAGCCGTGGCACTCGTCGATCACCACGTAGCGCAGGCCGCGCAGGAACGGCCCCCACTGCCGGTGGCTCGGCAGCATCGACCGGTGCAGCAGATCGGGGTTGGCCAGCACCAGATTCGCGTTCGCCCTGATCCAGGCGCGCTCTTCGTATGGCGTGTCGCCGTCGTACGTCGCCGCGCGCACCCCGGGGATGGCGAGCTGCTCGAGCGCGCGCCACTGGTCGGCCGCGAGCGCCTTCGTCGGCGACAGGTACAGAGCGGTCGCGGGTTCGAGCGGCCGGTCTGGCCCGGCGTCAGGGTCGCGAGCCCCGTTGGCGTCGCGCGACGCCAGGGCCTGCAGCACAGGCAGCTGGTAGGCCAGCGACTTGCCCGAGGCGGTGCCGGT
>Ga0164242_10002322_pt1 | contig 22052 bp, 23 predicted proteins | sample OricomgcompostMG_FD_108783 | JGI IMG/M metagenome (GOLD analysis project Ga0164242, IMG submission 108783) | Miracle-Growth compost microbial communities from Emeryville, California, USA - Original compost - Miracle growth compost (MG) ... | reverse complement strand
GATCTGACCGAGCGGGCCGAACGCCTCCGCGGGGACCGACTCGGAACCGATGCCGAGTCGGCGAGCGATCACGGCGACCATGTCGACCACCGCGTCGCCCTCGTCGTCGACGGCGTGCCAGGAGCTGCCCGCCGGCGCCTTCTCCAGGGCCAACCGGAACAGGGCGGCGGCGTCACGCGCGTGCACTGCCGGCCAGCGCTGGCTGCCGTCGCCGGGGTAGCGGACGATGCCGGCGTTGCGGGACAGCTCGGTGAGCAGACCGGCGAAGCCGCCGGTGCCGTTGTTGTGGACCGTGCGGGGGAGCCGGACGGCGGAGCTGCGCACGCCCTGTGAGGCCAGCCCGAGTGCGGCCATGACGGCGCGGCTCCGGCCACCGACCGGTCCCTCGGTCGAGAGCGGGTCCGCTTCGGTGGAGGCGCGGCCGGGCACGTACGGCGTACCGGAGCAGGTGACCAGCGGCTTGTCCGTGCCGATCAGTGCCTGGCCGAGCGTGGTGAGCGCGGCGGTCTCCTCGTCGATGCCGGCCTGCAGCGCTTCGGGGGAGCTGAAGTCGTTGCTGAAGGCGAGGTGGATCGCGCCGTCGGCCTGCGCTGCGCCGGAACGGATGGCGTCCAGGTCGACGAGGGCTCCGGCGATCGGGTCCGCGCCGGCGGCACGGAGCTTGGCGGCTGCGGACTCGGAGCGAGCGAGGCCGAGGACGGTGTGGCCGTGGGCGATGAGCTCGGCCACGACGGCGGAGCCGATCAGGCCGGTACCGCCGGTGATGAAGACGCGCATGGGTGCTCCCGGAGTGATGAGACTTTTGTCCCGTCACCATAGCAGGTGATGGGACAAAGGTTCCATCACCTAGGATGAGCCCATGGCACGGTGGGAAGAGGGGTCTCGGGAACGGCTCGTCGTGGCGGCGTTGGACCTCTTCACCGAGCAGGGGTACGACGCCACCACCGTCGCGCAGATCGTCGAGCGGGCGGGCGTCACCAAGAGCACCTTCTTCCGCTACTTCCCCGACAAGCGGGAGCTGCTCGTCGCCGGGCAGGACGCGCTGAGCAGCCTCCTCGCCGAGGGCATCGCGGCAGCGCCCGCGGGCGCGACGCCGCTCGAGGCGGTCGCGGCCGGGCTCGAGAGTGCGGCCACGATGATGGGCCCGACCGTCCGGGAGCGCGGGCTGCGGATGCGTGCGGCGGTGGCAGCGAGCACCGAGCTCCAGGAGCGCGACGCCCTCAAGAGCGTCGGCCTCTCGGTCGCGATGACCGACGCGCTGGCCGCGCGCGGCTTCCCCGACGTCGTCGCGCACCTCGCCGCCGAGTTGGGCGTGCTCGCGTTCAAGCGCGGGTACGCCGCGTGGCTGGAGGCGGACGGTGCCGAGACGGACAGTGGCCTGGCGCCCTATGCCCTGACCGCGCTGCAGGAGCTGCGGGCGGCCGGGACCGCACTGGGCTGATCGCCCTCCGCTCGTGGCGTGCGGTCCGAAGGTCCGCACGCGGCGCTCTCACCAGCTGAGGATCGGCAGCCGTTCTGTCGGTGGGCCGACTTAGACTCACGTCGTGGCGTGGATCACATGGCCGGTAGCCCACCGCAGGTCCCGCCCCGGGAGGAACACCATGACGCAGGACACCGCCGCCCGCTGGGACGGCAAGATCTTCTCCGACGGCTGGAGCGAGGGCTCGGGCGAGCAGCTCAGCGTGACCGCCCCCGGTTCCGGGGCCGCGCTCGGTCGCGTCGGTACCGCGACCCCGGCCGACCTCGACCGGGCCGTGGCCAGTGCTCGGGAGGCGCAGCGAGCGTGGGGTGCAGCGCCGTACACGCAGCGGGTGGCGGTGCTGCTCAAGGCAGCGGCTCTGCTCGAGGCCGACCCGGGCCGACTGGCCGGAATGCTCGTCGCCGAGTCCGGATCGGGTCAGGGCAAGGCCGGCTTCGAGGTCGGCCTGGTCGTCTCCGAGCTGCAGGAGTGCGCCGCGCTCGCCTCGCATCCAGCCGGTGAGATCCTGCGGTCGGGCAAGCCGCGCATGTCGCTGGCCCGCCGCGTCCCGATCGGCGTGGTCGGCGTGATCAGCCCGTTCAACTTCCCTGCGATCCTCGCCATGCGCTCGGTCGCGCCGGCACTGGCGCTGGGCAATGCGGTCATCCTCAAGCCGGACCCGCGCACCTCGGTCTGTGGCGGACTGCTGCTCGCCGAGCTGCTCGAGGAGGCAGGTCTGCCCACGGGGGTCCTGCATGTCCTGCCCGGTGGCGGGGAGCTCGGGGCGGCGCTGGTCGCGCATGCCGACGTACCCTGCATCTCCTTCACCGGCTCGACCGCCGCCGGCCGCCGGATCGGAGAGGCCGCCGGGCCGCTGCTCAAGCGGGTCCACCTGGAGCTGGGCGGCAACAACGCGATGTTGGTGATGCCGGATGCCGACGTCCAGGCCGCCGCCTCCGTCGCCGCATGGGGGTCGTTCCTGCACCAGGGCCAGATCTGCATGACCACCGGCCGCCACCTCGTGCACCGCTCGATGGCGAAGGAGTACGTCGCGGCCCTCACCGAGAAGGCCCGGCACCTGCCGGTCGGTGACCCGACCGACCCGGGCAACGCGCTGGGCCCGCTGATCGACGAGCGTCAGCGGGACCACGTCCACACCCTCGTCACCGACGCGGTCGCCAAGGGCGCGACCCTGGCGGCGGGTGGTGAGTACGACGGCCTCTACTACCGCCCCACGGTGCTCACCGACGTCGCCGCGGACAACCCGGCCTGGACCGAGGAGATCTTCGGGCCGGTCGCTCCCGTGCAGGTCTACGACTCCATCGACGAGGCGATCGAGGTCATCAACGCCTCCGAGTACGGCCTGTCGGTCTCGATCCTGACCAGCAACGCCTATGCCGCCGTCGAGCTGTGCGACCGGATCGAGTCGGGAGCCGTGCACATCAACGACGCCACCGTCGACGACGAGGCGATCGTGCCCTTCGGTGGCACCAAGGCATCGGGGGTCGGCGGGCGCTTCGGCGGCCCGCAGGCCAACCTCGACACCTTCACCGAGACCCAGTGGGTCACGGTGCAGGGCGAGATCGAGCGTTATCCCTTCTGAGTGGGGCAGATGGGTGCCGGCCCCCAAAAAACAGAAGGCCGACTGTCGGCGGTCTGTGCTTGGCTGGGGTGACGAACCTGGAGCAGGTGGGGTAGATGATCGAGGCACGCGGGCTCAGCCACACATTCCATTCCGGACAGGGCAAGAACAAGAAGGACGTCCTGGCGGTCGACCACGTCGACCTGGACGTGGCCGAGGGCGAGATCGTCGGCTTCCTCGGCCCGAACGGCGCCGGCAAGACGACGACGCTGCGGATGCTGACGACGCTGCTCAAGCCGACCGCCGGGACGGCGAAGGTGGCGGGTTTCGACGTCGCCACCCAGTCGGTCGAGGTGCGGCGCAGCATCGGCTACTGCTCCCAGGTCGGCTCGACGTTCTCCGGTGCCTACGCCGGGGACGAGGTCGTCGACCACGGGATGCTCTACGGGATGTCGAAGAGGGACGCCGTCGCGAGGGGCCAGGACCTGTTCCACCGGCTCGAGCTCGACGGGCTGTGGCGACGTAAGCCCCGCGACATGTCCGGTGGCCAGAAGCGACGGCTGGACATCGCGATGGCGCTGATCCATGCGCCGGGTCTGGTCTTCCTGGACGAGCCGACGACCGGCCTGGACCCGCAGGCGCGCGCCAACCTGTGGGAGCACATCACCGACCTGCGCGCCAAGCAGGGCGCGACCGTGTTCTTGACGACCCACTATCTCGACGAGGCCGATGCCTTGGCCGACCGGATCCTCATCATCGACCGCGGCCGGATCGTGGCCAGCGACACCCCCGACAACCTCAAGGCCGCCGTCTCCGGCGATCTCGTCGACCTCGAGGTCACCTCCGACGGCCACGTCGCGACAGCACGCGACAAGCTCACCACCATCGCGGACTCCGTCGAGATCCGCGATCGGCACGTCCGCGGGCGAGTGCCACGTGCAGGCAAGGCGGTGCCCGGCCTGCTGCGCGACCTGGAGGCCGCCGGCGTGTCCCTCGACTCGATCGAAGTGGCTCGGCCGACCCTCGACGACGTCTTCCTGACCCTCACCGGGCGCTCGCTCCGCGACGCCGAAGCCGCCACCGAACAGACCACGCAGGAAGAGGTCGTGGCATGAACACCTTCGCGAGGGACTCCTGGATCGTCTTCAACCGCCAGCTGCGGATGAACCTGCGCAACCCGGCCTGGGTGCTGATCGGCATCTTCCAGCCGGTGCTCTACCTGCTCCTGTTCGGGCCGCTGCTCAAGCCCATGATCGAGACGCTGGGTGGCAACACCTACACCTGGTTCGTCCCGGGCATGCTGGTCCAGCTCGGCATCTTCGGTGCCTTCTTCGCCGGCTTCAGCCTGATCGGCGAGTGGCGCGAGGGTGTCATCGAGGCCGAGCGGGTCACCCCGGCGGCCCGCTCCGCGCTGCTCTTCGGCCGGCTCTACCGCGACCTGCTGCAGCTCCTGGTCCAGGCGCTGGTCCTCGTCGGCCTGGGCACGCTCCTGGGGATGAGAGCCAGCGCGGGCGGCGTCGTACTCGGCATCGGCCTGACCCTCCTGCTCGGCGGCGCGTGCGCGGCCGCGTCGAACGCGTTCGCGCTCACCACCAAGAGCGAGGACGTGATGGCGCCGGTCATCAACCTGGTGATGATGCCGGTGCTGTTGCTGAGCGGGATCCTGCTGCCGATGAGCGTCGGCGCCCACTGGCTCGACCGGCTCAGCGACTTCATGCCGATCAAGCACATCGTCAATGCGGTGCGCGAGGCGTTCTTCGGCACCTTCGACAGCTCCACCATGTGGTGGGGCATCGGCTGGTCGCTGCTGCTGTTCGCGCTCTGTGTCTGGTGGGGGACGGCGGTGTTCCGCAAGGAGAACGCCTAGCTCCGCCGTACGTCATCGACAACCTTCTTGTCCCGCGCCGCCCGGACACAACCAGCGACGAGGCGGGGGAGGTCTTCCCGGGCCACCAAGTCCGCGAGCTTGTCGGCGGAGCTCGGCAACCCGAGGCGCTGAGCACCCTCCGCGGCGAGCTTGTCGACGTACGGCGCCAGGTCGCTCCAGGTCCCCTGAACCTCGCGGCAGAAGATGGCCGCGCCCGCGGGACCGATGCCCTTGAACTTCTGAAGCGCCTGCTCGACGCCATCGCTCTCATCGCGCAGTCGGCGCAGGTCACCGCCGTACTCGTCAAGGACCCGGTCAGCCAGCTCGCCGAGCTGGGTGGCAGTGCGCTCGTCGTACCGTCGATAGTGGCCACGACCGAGGGCGTCGACCCGATCCTGCCAGGACGCGTCCTTCATCTTCTGCGGAGTCCGGTAGCCCGCCTTGAACAGTTCCCGCGCCGCCGCGACCGCGATGTCGGAGCCGATCCGCGCCGATAGCAGCAGGCTCAGCACCAACAGCTGCCAGATCGGCGACGGTTTGTCGTCCAGCTTGATGCCGGCGTCCTGGGCGTACGTCGTGCCGTGCCGTTCCAGCAGCGCCTTGACCACGTCCTCGTCGCTCACGAAGGCCCGGTACCCGGATCGGATCGCTGAGCACGTCGGGCCGCCGCGGACGTGCCTTCGGTCTGGGCGATCAGGTCATGGGTACAGGCATCCGGTCGGTGGACAGCGGAGGACGCCATGGCAACGAAGACACGTGACGACCCGGCAGCACTTGCCATGCCGCTCCGTGAGCCGCGCGACCTCGATCCGCTGATGGAGCGGATCGCTGATGCGCGCATCGTGTGCATCGGCGAGGCATCCCACGGCACCCATGAGTTCTACGCATGGCGGGCCGCGCTGACCCGGCGGCTGGTCGAGGAGCTCGGGTTCGACCTGGTGGCCGTCGAGGGGGACTGGCCCGACTGCTACGCCGTGCACCGCTCGGTCACCGCGGCCACCGGCGCCTCGGAGGATCCGCGCGACGCGTTGCGGGCCTTCGCCCGCTGGCCGACGTGGATGTGGGCGAATGAGGAGGTGGTCGGGTTCGCCCGCTGGCTGCGAGAGGTGAATCTAGGCCGCCCGGTGGAGCAGCGAGTCGGCTTCTACGGCTTGGACGTCTACTCGCTCTGGGAGTCGCTGCGCGCGGTTCTCGACTACCTTCACGAGCACGAGCCGGACCGGGTGCCGTCTGCCTTGGAGGCCTATCGGTGCTTCGAACCGTACGCTGAAGACTCGCAGGCTTACGCTCGCGCCACCAGGCTGGTGCCGAGCGGCTGTGAGCTCGAGGTCGTCACCATGCTCTCGGGAATCCTCAGCGAGCGCGCCACCATCTCGGCCGAGGCACCTGATGCAGCCGGTGTCGACCTCTTCGACGCCGAGCAGAACGCTCGGGCAGTGGTGGGGGCCGAGGCGTACTACCGCGCGATGGTGCGCGGTGGGCCGGAGTCGTGGAACGTCCGCGACACGCACATGGCTGACACCCTCGACCGGCTCCTCGACCGCTACGACCTGCACGGCGACGGCCGCGCGCGGGCCGTGGTGTGGGAGCACAACACCCACGTCGGCGATGCGCGCTTCACCGACATGGCCGACGCGGGCATCGTCAACGTCGGCCAGCTCGTCCGAGAGCGCTACGGCGAGGACGACTGCGTGCTCGTCGGCTTCGGCAGCCATCACGGGACGGTCATCGCGGCCGAGGAGTGGGGCCTGCCGATGCGGCGGCTGACGGTGCCACCGGCGCGGCCGGGCAGCACGGAGCAGCTCCTGCACGAAGCCTTGGAGGCCGACTCGCTGTTCGTCTTCCCGCCGGAGCTACCCGACTGGGCGGCCGCTGAGCGAGGGCACCGCGCCATCGGTGTCGTGTACCGATCCAGCGCGGAGCGTTGGGGCAACTACGTGCCGACCGTTCTGGGGCGCCGGTACGACGCGTTCTGCTGGATCGACGAGACCACCGCTCTCGAACCGTTACCTGACATGCGCGAACCGCACGGCGAGTTAGAAACGTGGCCGTCGGGGCGCTGAGCGCGGCATGCTGACCGGCGGTCAGTCGTCGTCGCATGGCTCGTAGGCGGTGCCGGTTCGCAGTGCGTGGAGCACGTCGATCAGCAAGCGGACCGCGGCGAAGGCGATGACGACCGAGACGAGGCAGGCTCCGGCGGCGTCGAGCCAGTACCACCGGTGCGAGACCGCGATCACCAGTCCGACCACCGCTACCACTCCAGCGGCGGCGCCGTCGGCGATCGTGTCGAGGAGGACGGACCGCATGTGGAGGTCCTCGCCGCCCGCGTCGGCGCCGAGCACCAGTGCCGCGACGAGCATCACCACCGCGGCGAGTGCCGAGACTCCGAGAACAGGCCAGCCGTGCACGGCGGGGCTCGCGGTGATCAGCCGTCGTATGGCGGCCGTGGTCACGGCGGCGCAGAGGGCAAGCAGCCACAGCCCGTTGGCGAGTGCGACCCACGTCGTTGCTCGTTCGCTGCGGTGGTGGTCCCGCAGGTGGACGGCCAGAAGTCCTAGTGCGAGTGCCAGCGAGTCGGCGAGGAAGTCGCCGCCCTCGGAGAGCAGGCTCAGCGAATGGGCGAGGAGGCCCGCGATGAGCAGGCCGGCGATCATCGCGAGGTTCAACGCCAGCACGATCCGAAGCCGGCTGCTCTGGCTCACTGTTGCGACCGCGCTGTCAGAGGTTGATCTGAGAGCCCATCACGACGACGCGCTCGCTGGGCAGGTTGAAGTACTCCGCCGGATCGGCTGCGTTGCGCGCCATCATCGCGAACAGGGCTCTGCGCCAGCGCGGCAGCTCGCCGTGCGCTCGACGGGTCAACGTTGCACGGGACAGGAAGTAGGTGACCTGGCGCAGATCGGGTTTGAACTCCCAGCCCGAGTCGCGCAGGTGCCTGCGTAGGGCAGCCGGGATGTCGGGGCGGTCGAAGAAGCCGTAGCGCATGGTGACATGCATGATGCCGTCGTCCTTGAAGCCGAGATGGTCCAGAGTGAAGGCCTTCGAGGCAGGCACGTGCGGAACCGTCTGAGGCACGGCGGTGAAGATGATCACCCGCTCGTGCAGAACGCCGAGGTGCTCGACGTTCGCGCGCATCGCCAGTGGTGTCGTCTCCTTGCTCGGATGTGGGAAGACGGCCATGCCTGGTACGCGATGGACCGGGTGCTCGTGCAGGTGGGCGACGAAGTCGACCAGGCGCCCTTCCTTGTGGACCCGGTTCTCGGTGACGATCTCGCGGCCGCGGTACCACGTGCTCATCAGCGTGAACATCACGATCGCGATCAGCAGCGGCAGCCATCCGCCGTGCGGGATCTTGTTCAGGTTGCCGAGCAGGAAGCTCAGCTCGACACCGCCGAAGACGATCGCGACCAGGAGCAGGCGACCCTTGCCCCAGTGCCAGTGCAGCCGGGCGACCACAAGCATCAAGATCGTGTCGATCAGCAGAGCACCGGTGACCGAGACGCCGTACGCGCTGGCGAGGCGGTCCGAGCTGCGGAAGACCAGCATCAGCACCAGGACGCCGACGAAGAGCACCGCGTTGATCACGGGCAGATAGACCTGGCCGGCTGATTCCTCGGAGGTCTGACGCACCGTCATCGAGGGCAGCAGCCCCAGCTGGGTGGCCTGTCGGGAGACCGAGAAGGCCCCCGAGATGACGGCCTGTGACGCGATCACCGTGGCCACCGTCGCCATCACGACCATCGGCACCTGCGCCCAGCCCGGTACCAGCAGGAAGAACGGGTTCGAGATCGCCGTGGGCTGGCGGAGGATCAACTCGCCCTGGCCCATATAGGTCAGCACGAGAGCGGGGAAGACGACCACGAACCAGGCCAACGCGATCGGACGTCGGCCGAAGTGGCCCATGTCGGCGTACAGCGCCTCAGCACCGGTGATGCACAACACCACCGCACCCATGGCGACGAACGTGATGAGCGGGTGTTCGGTCACGAAGGCGACCGCGTAGGTGGGGGAGAGTGCCCGCAAGATACCGGGATGGGGTACGACGACACGTAGCCCGGCCAAGGCGAGCAACGCGAACCAGACCAGCATGGTGGGCCCGAAGAGCGCCCCGACACGGTGGGTGCCGTAGCGCTGGGTCGCGAACAGCACCACCAGGATCGTTGCCGAGATGGGCAGGATGAGGTGTGTCAGGCTGGGTGCAGCGACGCCGACGCCTTCCACGGCGGAGAGCACCGAGATCGCCGGTGTGATGACGGAGTCGCCGAAGAAGAGGCTCGCGCCGATGATGGCGAGCACGATGATGAGACTGACGCGGCGACTCTTCTCACCGATCGTGCGGCGTGCGATGCCGGCCAATGCCATGACTCCGCCCTCGCCGCCGTTGTCGGCGCGCATCACCACGCCGACGTACTTGATCGAGACGATGAGCGAGACCGACCAGACGACCATGCTGATCACGCCGTACACATCGCCAGGCGTGGGCTTGATCGCGTTGTCGTCGATCGAGAACAGGGTCTTGAGCGAGTACAGCGGACTGGTGCCGATGTCGCCGAAGACGACACCCAGCGCACCCAGCGTCATCAGACTGGCACCCTGGTGGGCTCGTGCGGGAGCCTGCTGCGGCTCCTCGTCGGTAGCCGATATAGCCACCACCTGCGGTTCATCCACCGGCACATCGTGCACCACCGGCCCAACATGCCCCGAGTCGGCACCGTCGGAACCCCTAGCTTGTCCAGGACCCGTCCAGGTGGCATTGACCGAAGATCCGACCTGCTCAGGGCGCAGGATGTATGCGTCGGCGCATAGGTATGCCGAGGCCGGGTACGTCGCGATCATGGCGCGGAGGACGGGTCGGGGAAGCGGTGCACGTGCGAAGCGCGGTGGCGCCGGGCCGTCGGCATGACCACACCCTCGCCGTACCGCCAGCCTCACAGCCGCAGAGAAGGAGCACCAGCATGAGCCTGCGTCCGACACCCAGCGTGCGTCGAACCGTCCAGCCGCCGCGATCACGGCTCGTCGTGGTCACCGGCGCCTCGGGCGGTATCGGGCGCGCCTCGGCCGTCGCGTTCGGCAAGCGCGGCGACACCGTCGCGCTGCTCGCCCGCGGCACCCGTGGCCTGGAAGGCGCCCGCGCCGAGATCGAGGCGGCTGGTGGCACCGCCCACATCTTCCCCGTCGATGTCGCCGACAGTGACGCTCTCGAAACCGTCGGCTCTCAGATCGAGGCGGAGCTGGGCGAGATCGACGTGTGGGTCAATGTCGCCTTCACCTCGGTCTTCGCCCGGTTCATGGACATCGAGCCTGAGGAGTACAAGCGCGTCACGGAGGTGAACTACCTCGGATTCACCAACGGCACCCGGACCGCTCTGCGGCGGATGCTGCCCCGCGACCGCGGCACCGTCGTGCAGGTGGGATCGGCGCTCGCCTACCGCGGGATCCCGCTCCAGAGCGCGTACTGCGGCTCCAAGCACGCCATCCAGGGCTTCAACGAGGCGCTGCGCTGCGAGCTCCTCCACGACGGAAGTCACGTGCGGACCACGATGGTGCAGATGCCCGGGGTGAATACGCCGCAGTTCTCCTGGGTGCTGTCCCGGCTGCCGAAGAAGGCTCAGCCGGTCCCCCCGATCTACCAGCCCGAAGTGGCGGCGGATGCAGTCCTCTACGCAGCCGACCACCCGGACCGGCGCGAGTACTGGATCGGCGGCAGCACCGTGGGCACGCTGGTGGCCAACCGGATCGCGCCCGGTCTCCTCGACCGCTACCTCGCCAAGACCGGGTTCTCCTCCCAGCAGACGCCCGAAGACCGACCCTCCGACCAGCCGGCCAACCTCTGGGAGCCCGCCGATGGGCCGGCCGGCAGGGACTTCGGCGCGCACGGCGCCTTCGACGACCAGGCGCACGCCCACGCGCCGCAGCCGTGGGCCTCTCGGCACCGCAGTCTGCTCGCGGCGGGCGCCGCGGCCCTGGCGCTGGCGGTCGGCGCTCGAGCGCTGCGGAGTGGACAGTGAGCACGCGTGCCGTTCCCGCGATCGCCCGCGTGGTCGCCGCCGTACTGTGCCTCCTGCCGGAGGCGGTGCGGCACGTGTCTGGGCAGGCGTACTCGAAGCACGCGGTGGACCGCCGGGTGGTTGATCGGCATGGTGGGCTCGCCACGGATCTCGCCGTGGTGTTGGCCGTGCGCTATCTCGTCCAGGCAGGTGCGATCGGGGCGGGCCACGGGCTCGCCATGCGGACCCGTGTGTCGATCGAGTCCCTCCACGCGTTCAGCATGGGGGCCGCCGCCGTTGCGATGCCACGCCGCCGCCGTACGGCGCTGGCCGGTCTGGCACTCGCTGCTGGGGTGACGGCCGCCGACGTCACGCAACAGCTCGCGAAGCCCGCCCACGAGCGCCCCGGGAGGGCACGATGACGACGCGCGCTGACGAGCGCGGCTCCACCGTGGTGTTGAGGCCGCTGGCCACGCCGATGCCACTCGGCTTTCTCGGCCAAGCGGTCGCCTCGTGGGCGTTCGCCTGTCTCCAGCTGTCCTGGCTCGATCCAAGTCAGGGACACCTCGTCGCAGTCGGCGTCCTGGTCTTCACCGTGCCGCTCCAAGCCCTCGCGGCCACCCTGGGATTCCTCGCCCGCGACGCCGTCGCAGCAACGGGGACCGGGCTGCTGGCCGGCGGATGGGCTGTGGTCGCCACCAGCACGCTGCTGACGCCGCCCGGCGCCACCACCGGCGCGTTGGGCGTCCTCACGCTCGGCGTCGCCGGTACGCTCCTGCTGCCCGCTACCGTCGCAGTCACGCGCGTCGCGGCCGCAGCAGTGCTGTGGCTCAGCGTGGCCCGATTCGCCGTCACCGGCGTCGCCGAGCTGCTGGGCGAACAGCCATGGGTGCATGCCGCCGGATGGGTCGGCTTGCTGCTCTCAGCGACCAGCCTGTACGCCGCCGCTGCGTTCGAACTCGAAGCCGTCACCGGGCACCGCTGGCTACCGATCGGACGGCTCTCGAGCGGGTCGTCCGATCCGCAGCAGGAACCCGGCGTACGCCCCAACCTCTAGCGCCAACGCCACGGCGGAGCGACGGACGTCGATCAACCGGAGGTGGCTCCGAGCTCATTGCCATCCTTCGACGGCACGGCGCAGGTTCGCGGCTACTGCGCCCGCGGGCAGGTAGCGGCGACCGGCGGCGGCCGCCGCCTCGGACGCCATCGCCTCCAGTCGGGCGACGGCTGCGTCGGCCTTCTCCCAGGCGATGGCCTGATCCTCCTCGGCGGTGTCGGCCGGGTTGGCGCTGATCATGCCGGCGGTGGCGCGTAGCGCGTCCGCGATGGCGGCGCGGAGTCGGGCCGCATCGTCCTGCTCCTCGTGGAGGAAGACGCGCGGGTCCGAGACCAGTGCGACGACCCCTTCGACCGAGTTGGTGAGGGACCGGAACGCACGGGCGCGGTCGTGATGGCGTTCGGGGACGCCTCGCCAGCGGGCGGCGCGCCAGTTGCCGCGCCGAGCCTCCAGGCCGACCGCGACCAGCTCATGGAGCTGGCGAGCCTGCGGGTCGAGCCGGTTGCAGACCGTCTCCCATTCGTCGCCGGTGAGCGGTTCGACCGCTTCCAAGCCGCTGGCAAGCTCTTCGAGCTGACGGACGATCTCTTGTCGCAAGGCATCCTCCGCCTGGGCCGCCGGAGCGAGCGGGAGTTGCGGGAGAGCGGCGTTCACCACGGTGCCCACCACGGCGCCTACGGCGGTGAGGCCGCCGTAGGCAAGGACGTATCGCCATGGGTCAGTGCCGCCGAGGATGAGCACGAAGAGCGCGGCGACGGGGACCCAGCCGCCCATCGTGCCGAGCCGACGCCACCCACCCAGGAGGACGCCCGCCGCGATCACGAGCACGATGGCGACGATCTCCTCGATCGCCGCAACCCGTGCCGCTATCGCGAGCAGCGCACCGAGGACGATGGCCGAGACCGCCTGCAGCGAGTAACGCACCGAACCGGCGACGGTCGCCGACATCGCCACCACGGCGCCGAGCGGCGCGTAGTAGGGGTAGTCGTGGACGAAACCGCCGACGGGCTGGACGAGCAGCCAGGAGATCCCTGCAGCGCAGGCCGTCTTGAGCGCTGTCACCAGGCGCGGACGCAGCCGTGCGAAGCTCCACACGCTGCGCAGAGCCGCATGGGGTGACTCCAGAGCGGCATGCCAAGTTCGCGTGCCACCTCCCACGACCGGCCAGTACCCAGCCGTGACGGGATCAGCGGCTGCGACAAGCCGGCATGTCTGTCGTCGGCGTCGGCGGCATCGTCGACACCGCCTCGAGCGGAGTATGAGGCGGGGAGTTGCGGGTACTTCCTGCGTGGCTGAGGTCGTCATCGTCGCGGCGGGAAGGAGCCGGCATGCTGATCCGTGTCCTGGAGGCCGGGGCATGGTGGGGCGTGCTGCTGGCGGCGTACCTGGTCTTCATCTCCTCGGTCACGAGGCAGGAGGTGTTGACGGGCGTCGTGGTGGCGGCACTCGCCAGCGGCGTCGCCATGATCGCGGTGCGGGGCATGAGGCCGCCTCGACCCCCGACGAGGCTGCGGTGGGGGCGGCTGTTGCGGCGCCTGCCCGTCGCGCTGGTTCGTGACGTGGGCGTCCTGCTCGTCCGCCTCGGCGCTCGCGAGCGTCATACCGGCAGGGTCGAGGATCTGCGGCTGCCCCGTGCCGGTGACGCCGCGGGAGTGCGCGCCTATGCCGTCCTCGCCGTCTCCATCAGTCCAGCCACCTACGTCGCGGACCTTCGACCGGGGGAGGACGAACCCGGCACGGTCCGCGTCCACATGCTCGGCCAGGCGGTGGACGCCGAGCGCTTCCTCGAGGAGTGAGCGGCGTGGTGTCACTGGTCGCGCTGGTCCTGGTCGCCCTGGCCGTCCCGTTGTGCCTGGTTGCGGTGACGCGCGGTGATCCGTTGAGCCGGCTGGTCGGTCTGCAGACACTGGCGGTGGTGGCGACGGTGGTCCTTCTCCTCCTCGCGCGAGCGGCGGGCCGTACCCCGTACGTCGACGTGGCGCTGGCGCTGGCGGTGCTGTCCTTCGCCGGCTCGCTGGTGTTCGCGCGCTTCTGGGGGAGGGAACTGTGAGCGCGCTCCACGTGGCAGCCGACATCCTCCTCGCCATCGGCGGTGGCCTGTTGGTCATGGCGGCGCTCGGCCTCCTGGTGCGGCGCGACGTGCGCGACCGGCTTCACTACGCCTCGCTCGCCGCCGTGGGCGGCGCACCGCTCGTCGTGACCGGTCTCGCCCTCACTGCCAGCAGCTGGCGCGGTGCGCTCAAGCTGCTCGTGATCGCCGCTCTGGTGGCCGCCTCGGGGCCGGCGCTGTCGCCCGTCACCGCCCGCGCTGTCGAGCGTGCCACCGGTGCGGGCGCACAGGGGGTGCGTCGCCGATGAGCGACTGGACTCTGGGCCTCCTGCTGGTCCTCACCGGCGCAGCCGCCACCGCGGTGGTCCTCACCCGGGAGCCGGGCCGTCAGGCGGTCGTCCTCTCGGCGTACGGCCTGCTGCTCGGGATGAGCATGGTTGCGATGGCCGCGCCGGACGTCGCGCTCTCCCAGATCGGCGTCGGTACGGCGGCGGTGCCGCTCATCGTCGTGCTGACCATCGCCCGCACCCGCCGCGACACCGCACCCGACCCGCGGCGCGAGGAGGACGAGGACCAGTGAGGCGCTGGCTCGCCTATGCGCTGGCCGGGGCGGCGATGCCGACGCTGGCCGGATTGGGCATCCGCGCCCTCGGACGGTTGCCCGGGGCCGGCGCCGTACCGCATCCCTACGGCTCCCGCGCAGTGACGGCCGCCCTCGGCCACGCGACCGAGAACGCTGTCGCATCGGTGACGCTGGACCAGCGGGGATTCGACACTCTCGGCGAGGAGATGATCCTCCTCGCCGCCGCCACCGGGACCGTCCTGCTCCTGCGCCAGCTCAGCGAGGAGTCACGGCAGGAGTCAGCTCACGGCTACGGTCCCGAGGACGTCTTCGAGGCGGTGCGACTGGTCGGTTATCTGCTGCTGCCGCTGACCCTGCTGGTCGGTGCTTACGTCGTGTTGCACGGTCATCTGAGCCCCGGCGGCGGCTTCCAGGGCGGCACCATCCTCGCCTCGGGTCTCTATCTCACCTACCTCGCAGCGGACTACCGGGCGGTGGACCGGCTCCGCGCTCCTGGCCTGGTGGATACCGCTGAGGGCGCCGGCGCCTTCGCCTACGTCGCCGTCGGCCTCAGCGGGCTGCTCGCCGGATCCGGGTTCCTCGCGAACTGGCTGCCCAAAGGCACCGCGGGAAGCCTCCTGTCGTCGGGGACCGTGCCACTGCTCAACATCGCCATCGGCGTCGAGGTCGGCAGCGCGTTCGTCCTCATCGTCGCCAAGTTCCTCGAGCAAGCACTGTTGGTGCCCGAGGACGTCGCTGAGGAGGACTGAGCGGACGTGCTCTCGTGGCTTCCGTATGCCGTCGCCGGCTGGATCTTCCTGGTCGGCTGCTTCGGGCTGGTCACCAGTCGCCACCTGGTGCACACGGTCGTGTGCCTCAACGTGGTGCAGTCCTCGACGTACCTGCTCCTGCTGGCCATCGGCTGGACCCGCGGCGGAACCGCCCCGATCTTCGCAGACATCGCTCACTCGAGGACCGTGGTCGACCCCGTGGTGCAGGCCATGACGCTCACCGATGTGGTGGTCGGCGCAGCCGTGACGGCCCTCCTGTTGGCGCTGACCATCCAGGTCGCGCGGCGGCGCGGCACGGTCGATCCTCGGGAGATGCGCTCGCTGGAGCAGGAGAGCGAGGAATGAGCGTTCCTCTGGATGGCGAGCTGCCCATCCTGCTCGTCGTCGTACCGCTCGGCGCGGCTGCCCTCGTCGCTGCGCTGGGGCACTGGGTCGCCCGCGCGGTTGCCGACGCGGTGGCAGTCGCCGTCGCGGCGGCGTGCACCGCCGGTGCGGGATGGCTCGCGGTCGCCGTCGGGGGTGAACGGGCCGTCAGCTGGATCGGCGGCTGGAGGCCCGACGATACCCACCGCTCCGTCGGCATCGTGCTGGTGGCCGACCGCACCGCGGCCATGTTCGTGCTGACCGCGGCCGCGCTCGTGCTCGCCGGCCTGATCTTCTCCTGGCGCTACCTGGAGGAGACGTCGGGGACGTACAGCGCCCTGATGCTCCTCTTTCTTGCCGGGCTGAGCGGGTTCGCCGTCGCGGGTGATCTGTTCAACGCCTTCGTGTGGTTCGAGCTGATGGGAGCCGCGGCGTACGCGCTCGCCGGGATGCGGGTGGAGGAACCGCGCAGCGTCTTCGCCGCCGTCGAGTTCGGCGTCGTCAACACCGTGGGCGCCGCGTTCACCTTGGTCGGCATTGCACTCCTCTATGCGCGCACCGGGGCACTCAGCCTGGCTTACGTCGGTGCCGCGCTGCGGGCCGCGCCGCCGGATGCGCTGGTGGGCTTCGCGTTCGCGCTGCTCCTGGTCGGCGCCTTGGTCAAGGCGGCGGCCGTGCCTTTCCACTTCTGGACCGCCGATGCCGAGGCAGCGGCGCCGAGTCCGGTCTGCGCCGTGCTGTCGGGCGCGATGGCGGCGACGGGCGTGTACGCCGTGGCGCGCTGGTGGCGCGTCGTCTTCGATGGCGTACTCCCGCACGCGACCGTCCAGCACCTGCTGCTCGCGATGGGTGCGGTCACCGCCGTTCTCGGTGCGGTGATGTGTGTGCACCAGCGCCACGTCAAGCGGCTCCTGGCCTACTCGACCATCAGCCATGTCGGCGTCGCGCTGCTCGGTGTGGGACTCCTCGACGAGCACGGCACGGCCGCCGCGGTTGCCTATCTGCTTGGTCATGCCTGCGTCAAGGGGCCGCTCTTCCTGGCGCGGGTGTGCTGTTGAACCGCTATGGCACCGTGGACGAGCATGCGCTCTTCGGCCGAGCGCGGAGCAGATGGATGACGGGGTGCGTCTTCCTGGTCGGTGGTCTCGGGCTGGCCGGTCTGCCGGTGCTGGGACTCTGGTGGGGCAAGGCGATGTTGGAGCACTCGCTGAGCGAGGCCGGCGCGGGTTGGGCGGTGGCCGCTGTCGTCTGCTCAGGTGTACTCACGTCGGGCGCGGTCCTGCGTGTCACGGCTCGCGTCTTCCTCGGGCTCGGCGAGGATCCCCGGGAACTGTCGGAGGACCCCGAGGCCGAGCGTTCCGAGGTGGAGCCGGGACAGGCTGGCGGCCGAGCGACCGCACTCACGCACGGTCCGGCATGGATGCTGCTGGCCTCGGGTGTCGCTCTGGCCGTCGTCCCGTGGGTCCATCAGGCCGGCGCGACGGCGGGCGCGGTCTTCGCCGATCAGAACGGGTACGTCGACGCCGTCCGCCATCCGGGTGTGCCACAGGTTCCACTCACGGGTCCCGCGGAGACGGTGTGGACCGGCACCGGACTGGCGCTGGCCGGCGTCACGCTCGGCCTTGGCATCTTGCTCGCCGCGGCGGCACTCTGGGGCCCGCGGCTTCGTCTCCACGGTTGGATGCGGACCGGCGTCCGGTGCGCTCACGCAGCGATGGACGGATTGCATGCGCTCCATGCGGCCGATCTGCCCGAGCAGATCGGCTGGCTGATGGCCGGCGCCGCGGTCCTCGCGGCGGTGGTCCACTGATCTTCGCCCGAGCAGGTGGGTGACCGCGCGGTGGGTACCCGGAAGGGAGGTGCCCCGGCGCCCACCGCCCCGATCTCGCCCGGCGCGGGCCCTCGCCGTGACACCGCCATGGAGGGGAGAGGAGGTCGAGGTGGTCGTCGCGGTCGTGTTCGCGGCAGCGGCTGGCGCCTGCTTCGCCGCGGCGAACCTGGTGCAGCAACGGGCGTCACGGCTGCGGGAGCCCGGTCCGCTGTCGCCTCGGTTGATCCTGGGGCTGGTCAGGAACCGCACCTGGCTCATCGGATTCGGGCTGGTGGCGACGTCGTACGGCCTGCAGTCGGTGGCGCTCTCGTTCGGGCCGCTGTCGCTGGTGCAGTCGATCATGGTCAGCGAGATCCTGTTCGCGGCACCAGTCTCGGCCCGGCTGCACCATGAGCACGTCGGATCGCGGCTGGTGCTGGGCGCCGCCGCCGTGGCCGCCGGGCTGCCGCTCGCGCTCGTGGCCGGCTCGCCCAGTCGGGGCGATCCAGTGGCCTCGGGCTCGGCCTGGGTGGTGACCATGGCTGCCGTCGGTGTGATCGCGGTCCTGGGCGTGGTGATTCGGGCGTTCCTCCACGGCGTGCTCCGCGCCTCAGCCCTGGCCTTCTCCGGCGCGGTGGTGATGGGTAGCCAGTCGGCGCTGCTGGCCGTGAGTCTCGTCCATCTCCGGGAGGGGCCGGTCGCTGTGCTGACCGCCTGGCAGAGCTACGTCCTCGTGGTGGCGAGCGTCCTCGGCGGCTGGCTCATCCAGGGCGCCTACCGCGAGGGGCCGCTTGCGGCCAGCCTTCCCCTGCTCGACGCCGGCGAGCCGACGGTCGCGGTGCTCATCGGGGTGTTCCTCTTCGGCGAGAGCCTGCGGACTGGCCCCGTCCGGTTGCCGCTTGCGATCCTCGGCATCGTCCTGGTGATCCTGGGGATCGTGGTGGTCGACACCTCCTCGACCGTCCGGCGGGTGGCCCGCCAGGAGCGCCGGGAGAACGACGAGGCGACGGGACGCGCCGATGCTCACGGGAGCGGATCGCGGTCGGCGGCAGCGACCCGGTCGACGTCTCGCGGGTAGGTCCGGGTCGCACGGAGCAGCAGCAGACCCGCGACCACCGGCCCGATCATCATCACCAGGAAGGCGTCGGCAAGCCCCTCACCCGTGGCCGTCCCACGGGGCGAGGCGGAGAGGGCGGTCGCGACCATCCCGAACAGCACCGGTGCGGGCGCCTCCAGCAGGGACCGGAAGACGGTCCGGGCACTCTCCGCCCGGCCCCAGAGCATCGGCTCCATGACATCGAGGCGGGCCGCGTCGAGCGGTGGATTCGCGCCACCCAGCGCGGCGGCGCCGACGAACACGAACGGCGCGGCGACCAGCAGGGAGCTTCGTCCCAGGACGAGCCCGAGTCCGAAGACGACGGCACAGACGACGTATGCCACGCCCGCTAGCGCCGGCCGCGCTGCACGATGACCGCGAGTGAGCAGCCGGTCGCCGAGCCGGCCGCTGGTGACGGTGCCGGCGATGGCCCCGACGCCGAGGACGACGAGCAAGGTGCTCGCCGCGCTGTTCGGGATGCCGTACTGGCGATGGACGAAGGAGACCGCGAAGGTGCGCAAGCCGGTGAAATAGAAGTAGCCGAGGGCCGATGCGACGATCAGCGACCGGTTGGTCCGCACGCGCAGGATCCGCCCTATCGCCTGCGGGAGCGTGATGGGTGCAGGCTCCGCAGCACGGAGCGGGTCTGCGGCCGTGGCCCCTGGTGACTCTTCCTCGTAGATCGCCAGGGCGCGGTGCGCCGAGCTCCCCACTTGCAGCGGTAGGCCCTCGCCGCCGCGCTCCGGTTCGCTCAGCCACCGGGCGACCAGCAAGGACAGCAGCGGCCCGAGGGCGGCCACCATCCAGAAGGCCTCCCGCCAGGACAGCAGCGCGGCGACGTTGCCGGACGCGAGGAAGCCGATGCCCGACCCGAGCAGCTCCCCGGCGAGGATGAACCCGTAGATGCGACCGCGCTCTCCGCGCCGGAAGTAGTCGCCCACCAGCGACGCGGTGGCGGGACCAGCGACAGCTCCGACGGCCCCGAGTGCCAGCCGCGAGGCCATCAGGGTGGGCCAGGATCCGGCGAGGCCGCCGGCCGCGAGCGCGATCGACCACACCACGAGCGCCGCGGTCAGAAGTCGGACCCGGTTGACCCGGTCGACCAGGACACCGGCCGGGAGCGTGGCGATCGCGGCCACCGCCGTACTCACGGTCACCAGCAGGCCGACCTGGGCGTCCCCGATGCCGATCGAGGACTCCAGCGAGGGCGCGGCCGCGCCGACCGTTGCCTTGTCCGCACTGTCGAGCGCGAGGACGGCGGCGAGGATGGCGACGACCCGTAGGCGGCCGGGGCCGCCGGTGGCGTCGACGAGGCGTCGTGCGACCGCCGCCCGCGTGCTCGAGATCAGATTCGGCATCAAGGATCAAGTAGCCAGCGGAGGGCCGCAACATCGCGGGGGACCGAACCGATGCGGGTACGTGACCGGCTGGCCGATCGTGCTGGGTACAGGTCCGGCGACCGCGCTACGCCGCGATCGGGGCCTCACTCCGCGTCAGACTCCGGCGGCGAGGATGCTGAGGGCTGCTTGAGCCTGGGCGCGGGCATCGCGATCGAGGGTCCTCCATGCGGGGTGCTCGGTGCTGCTGGAACGCCTCGGCTGGTCTCGATATGGAGGACGATGTCGACATCGTTGGTGTCACGCAGGATGCCTAGCCCATGGTGGACCGTGTGGAGCTGGGTCATCAGGCCGCCGACCAGTGTCCAACTGTCCCGGGGGAGCGCGGCAGCGAGCTCGGCGACGCTCGGCCACGGCGGTGGCCATCCACCGGGTGCCGCGGCGACGTGGATGGTCGGGCGCGCCTGTTCACTGCTCATCGGCATGCCTTCAAGGTGGCCGCTAGTGCCTGTTCACCGACCCCGCGCAGGCGCGGGTCAACCGAAGTTGCAGCGTCGAGCGCGGCGACCACAGTGCTCGCGTTCACCAGCGCTCGTACTTGCTCGATGTCGAATCCCGTGACGCGGAGCGTCACGTTGCCTGTCGCTACCTTCTGCAGGGCTAGGGAACGAACCGTGGCTTCCAACGACGTGGCTGCGATGTAGCCGTCGAGCTTGGAGTGGTCCATATCGACGATGCCGAGCTGCCCGACGTTGGGAACTGTGAGGAGTTCGCGGAGTCGGGGGAGAGCAGCGCGGTGAGCGGAATAGGCGTGGACTGTCGCTCGGTCGCGCAATCGAACGAGCAGCTCTGCCGGTTCCGTCAGGTCACGGAGCGTGCGACGCAGTCGCGACGCCTGTGTCGCGCCCAGCCAGTCAGCTTCCAGCCCGGATAGCAGGGCGATCGCTCCCCAGGCAGTGTGCTCGGCCCAGGCCCGCGTGCGTCCCTGCCGGCGTGAGCTGAGGTAGCGATCGACTGAGCTGCGATCGAGGACACCTCTGGCTACTTGGGTGATTGCACCAGACCGCGACAGCCTCCCCACGTGCTGCACCGAGACACCAAGCATGCGCGATGCCTCTGCAACGCTGAGGAAGTCCTCGCCAGCCGCCATGACAGATTATGTTCTAACGTGAACCCAATCTGTCAACTTCGTTCGCGATGGAGAGATAGTGGCGGTGCTCTCAAGTGGCGGCGCACCGGTGATGTGGTCTGGCTCCCTTTCGGCACGTGGGGCCGTATGCGAACGAGAAACGACCCCTGACGTTGGAAGACGTAGAGATGTCTTCGCAGGTCAGGGGCCGTTTCAGGCACCTAGCCGGCGGCCGTCAGGCCACGCGGGATCAGATGTCGTAGTACAGCTCGAACTCGTGCGGGTGCGGGCGCAGCTGCACGGGCAGGATCTCGTTGTTGGTCTTCCAGTCGATCCACATCTCGATCAGGTCCTCGGTGAAGACGTCGCCGACGGTGAGGAAGTCGTGGTCGTCCTTGAGCGCCTGGAGCACGGCCTCGAGAGAGGTCGGGACCTGGTTGATCTCGGCCATCTCGTCCGGCGGCAGCTCGTAGATGTCCTTGTCGATCGGCGCCGGCGGCTCGATCTTGTTCTTGATGCCGTCGATGCCGGCCAGCAGCAGCGCCGAGAAGGCGAGGTACGGGTTCGAGGACGGGTCGGGGAAGCGGGTCTCGATGCGCTTGGCCTTGGCGTTCGAGCCCGTGATCGGGATGCGAACGGCGGCCGAGCGGTTCCGCGAGGAGTAGACCAGCGAGATCGGGGCCTCGAAGCCCGGCACCAGACGGTGGTAGGAGTTCACCGTCGGGTTGGTGAACGCGAGCACCGCGGCGGCGTGCTTCAGGATGCCGCCGATGTACCAGCGGGCGACGTCGGACAGACCGCCGTAGCCGTTCTCGTCGTAGAAGAGCGGCTCGCCGTTGGCCCAGATGGACTGGTGCACGTGCATGCCCGAGCCGTTGTCGCCGAAGAGCGGCTTCGGCATGAACGTCACCGTCTTGCCGGCCTCCCAGGCGGCGTTGCGGACGACGTACTTGAACTTCATG
>Ga0164242_10002320_pt1 | contig 22057 bp, 23 predicted proteins | sample OricomgcompostMG_FD_108783 | JGI IMG/M metagenome (GOLD analysis project Ga0164242, IMG submission 108783) | Miracle-Growth compost microbial communities from Emeryville, California, USA - Original compost - Miracle growth compost (MG) ... | reverse complement strand
GGACCCTTACCGGCGAGGTCCCTGCTTGGCGCGCCCGCCGCGTCGCCGACCACACGATGTCGCTGCCGCCTGACGGCGCCGAGAGGATCGATGCTCGCGTCGCCCCGGTGGCCGGCAAAGTCGGCCCGGTCATCCTCGACCGGCTCCTCGGAGAGGCGGCCGTGCGATTCGACCCCGAGCAGGCCGCTGTCGCCGCATTCGAGGCGCTCGAGGAACGGCATGCCACGATCACCGTGGATCACATCCTCGACGGTGCCCTCTCCACCGCGCGCCTGGACGCGATCCTCGACGTCGCCGATGCGTTGGAGCTCGACACCGCGATCGCGGACGTCGCCGCCGCACTCGCCGATGCCGGTGACACCGACCCCCTGGACGTACGCCGCGCCAAGGCTCTCGGCCTCCTGGCCCGCGGCCAGGCGGCGACCGCCTCTGCAAGACCGGCCGGTCTTGCAGAGGCGGGAGCCTCAGCGCATGCCGGTGCGACGTCTCGGCGCCGTCGGCTCGGCATCGTGACGGTCGAGCAGATCCAGGCATGGTGCGCGGCGGATGGCGCAGAGATCACCGTCCAGCCCGTCCTCGACATCGGGGCACCGATCGAGTCGTCCGGCTACCGCCCGTCGACCCGGCTCCGCGACCTTGTCGTGGCGCTCAACCCTCGCTGCGTCTTCCCCCACTGCACCCGGACCTCCGACAACCTCGACCTGGATCACATCGTCGAGCACAACCGCGGCGGCCCGACCAGCAGCGACAATCTTGCGCCGCTGTGCCGCCGTCACCATCGAGCGAAGACCCACACCTCCTGGACCTACACCCGCCTGGCCGAGGGCGAGTATCTGTGGCGCAGTCCCCATGACTATGCCTTCGTCACCGACCCCGACGGCACCCGCGATGTGAGCCCCCGTCACTAGTGCGAGGTCATCCAGCAGGTTCGGGGACTACGTCAGGCTCTCGCAGGAAGGCTGAGAGCACGACCGCCACGAGAGGTACGACGGCAAGGGCGGTCAGGGCGCCGCGGGGGCCGTGATGCTCGGCGATCAGACCGAGGAGTGGCATGAAGAGACCACCAGCGCTGATCGCTAGCCCGAGGGTGACTCCCGCGGCAGTGCCAGGTCGGCTGGGCAGATAGTCCTGGCCGAGCTTGACCAGCACAGCGAAGGGGATGTTCGTTACCAGTCCTACGACCAGCACCAAGAACAGCGCTGCGTACTCGTTGTTGCAGGCCAGGAAGGCCCACATGGCAGGCAACAAGGCGACGTTTCCGAGTTGAACAGTGCGGATGAGCCCGAACCTGTCAGCGATTCGGCCGCCCAACAACGTCCCGGCGACGCCTCCGCCGAGTTCAAGAGTGAGCGCCAACCCGCCCATGGCGCTGGTGGCACCGAGGTGGCGGATCCAGTACAGGGCGACGAACGTGTTGATGCCGTTGGAGATCGCCGAGCGCACGACCTCGGTACAGGTCAGGACCGCGAACAGCCCGATCCGGTCTCTGCCGGACTGGGGTGCGTGCCGCATCGACGCGCCGCCGCTGCGACTGTGGTGCCGCAGCAGGATGAACGCCATCAGCACCGCAGGCGGAATGAAGATCGCCGTCGCACCGATGCCGATACTGTCCAGCGCGGGCGTGGCGAGCGCGGGTGCGATGAAGAATCCGACGCTTCCGCCGGCCGCAAAGTAGCTCATCGCGGTGGCACTGCCACCGGCTGCCCGGCGGGCGTCGCGGCCCGCCGGCGGGTGGAACATCGCGATGCCGAAGCCAGCCATCAGCAGGAGCGCGAAGACCGCCGGGTAGGCCGGCGCCAGGCCCGAGAGGCCGGCACCGAGGCCGGCGATGCCGAGCCCGAGCGGGGCCAACCACGCCAATCGTCGACGGTCAGCGAGGACACCGATCGCGATCTGCGGTAGAGCACTGCCCATCGTCGTGGCCAGGGCCAGGCCCGAGGCCTGCACGTAGCTGAAGTGGCGTTCAAGGACAAAGTACGGCACCGCCGCCGGGACCAAGCCCTGATAGAAGTCATCGATCGCGTGCGCGGCAGCCCAGACTCGCATCCGGCTCCAGTTGCCACGGGCGTCCGCCGTCCGCGCCGGCACGCTGTCTTGCGTTGTCGTCATAGACCAAGCGTTCGCCACGCCGTTGCCTCACGGCTTCCGATAGTCTGCCCACTAATGTCGGACATCCGCCACCTGCCCGAAGCACCCACCCACACGCTGATCCACCCCCACGGAGACGTGGTCGAGCGTCATCGGCACGACGACCACCAGTTGATCTACGTCAGCTCCGGAGTCAGCGCCATCCGCACTGAGCGCGGCGCCTGGGTCGCCTCGAGCGCACGCGCGCTGTGGGTGCCGGCGCAGACGTGGCACGAGCACCGGTTCTATGGCCACTCCAGCTTCCACACCATCGGCTTTCCCACCACGTGCGCGCCGCTTGCGACCGAGGCTCCGGCGGTGATCGCCGTCGACCCGCTCCTGCGCGAGTTGGTCATCGCCCTGACCAGCGCGGGGACTCCAGGCGACGAGGCGTCCCGCATGCGGGCCGTCCTGGACGATCGCCTCCACCGGGCAACGGAGACGCCCTTCAACCTCCCTACAGCCTCCGATCCGCGTCTGGCCGCGGCCTGCCGTCTGGTCGAGGACGACCTCGCCCAGCCACGCTCCCTGAGATGGCTCGCAACCCGTGTCGGCGCGGGCGAACGCACCCTGTCGCGGCTCTTCCGGAGCGAGTTCGGAATGACCTATCCGCAATGGCGCACCCGGACCAGAGTCTTCGCCGCGATGATCCTTCTCGCCGAGGGCGCCACCGTCACACACACTGCGCATTCCTGCGGCTGGGCCACGACAAGCGCCTTCATCGACACCTTCGTGACACACGCCGGGAGCACGCCCGGCGCCTACCGAACCACTGCCGGCGGGCGTCATCCGGTCACTCCCGGGTGAGGATCAGCCCACTCGTCGGGACGCCGGTGCCGGCGGTGACGAGGACATTGCTGGCATCGGGAACGGGATTCACCGACGTACCCCGGACCTGGCGAACCGCCTCGGCGATGCCGTTCATGCCGTGGATGTACGCCTCGCCGAGCTGGCCACCGTGGGTGTTGATCGGCAGCCGGCCACCGAGCTCGATCGCGCCGTTCGCGATGAACCCGGGGGCTTCCCCACGGCCGCAGAAGCCGAGCTCCTCGAGCTGCATGAGGACGTAGGGCGTGAAGTGGTCGTAGAGGACGGCGGTCTGCATGTCCGCAGGTGCCAGACCGGACTGGCGCCACAGCTCGCGCCCGACCACACCCATCTCCGGAATGCCGATGTCGTCGCGGTAGTACGACGTCATCACGAACTGGTCCCGCCCGCTCCCCTGCGCCGCCGCCGCGATCACCGCAGGCGGCTGCGCCAGATCCCGTGCCCGCTCCGCCGACACCACCACGATCGCCACCGCACCGTCCGATTCCTGGCAGCAGTCGAGTAGATGGAGCGGGTCGACGATCATGCGGGATGCCTGATGCTCCTCGAGCGTGATCGGTCGCTCGTAGAAGAACGCGTTCGGGTTGGTGGCCGCGTGACGACGGTCCGCCACGGCTACCCGGCCGAAGTCGGCGGAGGTGGCGCCGTACTCCTCCATATACCGCCGCGCCTGCATCGCTACCGTCGCGGCCGGCGTCCCGAGACCGAACGGGTAGGTCCAGGCGTTGTCGAGGCCGTTGGTGTTGACCTGGGTCGCGGCGGCCACCGACACCTGGCCGAAGCGCGAGCCTGAGCGCTCGTTGAACCCGCGGTAGGCGACCACGACATCGGCCACCCCCGTCGCCACCGCCATCGCTGCCTGCTGCACCGTTGCGCAGGCAGCGCCACCGCCAAAGTTGATCCGGCTGAAGAACCGCAGCTCCGCGATGCCCAGCTCCCGCGCGACAGCGATCTCCGAGGAGGTGTCCATGGTGAACGTCGTCAGCCCGTCGACGTCCGCGGCGCTGAGACCGCAGTCCCTCAGGGCCGCCTGGATCGCTTCGACGCAGAGCTGCAGCTCCGAGCGCCCGGACTCCTTGGAGAACTCGGTCGCGCCGATCCCGGCGATCGCGGCCGCCCCGCTCAACGAGCCGGTCACGCGACGGCCACCTTCACCGTGCCGGTGACATGCGCGCCGAACGAGACGGAGCCCTTCACCTCGATCGTCGCCACGCCGTCCCCGACAGAGGCGACGGTGCCGGAGAAGGTGAGCGTGTCATACGGGTACGCCGGCGCTCCCAGCCGGATGGCGATGCCCCGGACCTGCACGTCGGGGCCGGCCCACTCGGTGACATAGCGCTCGCACAACGCCGTCGAGGTGAGGATGTTGAGGAAGATGTCCTTGCTGCCCGCGGCCTGGGCGCGGTCCCGGTCGTGGTGCACGTCCTGGAAGTCGCGGGTGGCCAGTGCGGTCGAGACGATCAACGTCGGCGTGATCGGCAGCGAGTACGACGGCAGGACGTCGCCGGGCTTCACAGGGACCTCCAGATCGGCAGCGTCAGCTCCCTGTTCCCATCGGACGGGGCGACCCGGGTGAAGTCGACCCGTAGCCGCGTGCCGATCGCCATCTCCTCCGGCTCCACACCGGCGACCTCGCCCACCATTCGGACGCCCTCGTCCAGGTCGATCAGTGCGATCACGAGTGGCAGCTCCTTGCCGGGAAGAGGGGGATGACGATGGACGACGTAGGAGAAGACGGTGCCGAGCCCGGAGGCGACGACATGGCCGCGATCCAGCGCTCCGCACGTGGGACACGCCGGCCCGGGCGGATGCCGCAGCTCTCCGCAGGCGTTGCACGACTGGATCCGCAGCTCCCCGGCCGCCGTACCGTCCCAGAAGTAGGCGCTGTCGCGGTTGACCATCGGCCGAATCATGGGCGGACCTCGGGGATGAACTTCAGCACCCGGAACAGCATCGAGGCGACCCGCTCACTCGCGACACCCTCCGGCGTCATCGTGTCGACATACCAGGTGGAGCGGGATGTCACGAAGTACCCGACGCCCATTCCCGTCGCCTTCGGCCCGATCACCGACTCGAGGGCCGTAGTGATCCGGACCTGCTCCCCCACCCGGAGGTAGCGGTCGTAGTCCTGCTCGCTGTTGGTCCCGAGTACAGCGGTGAAACCGGCGTCGGTGAGCGCGTCCATCATGGCGTGCAGCGGGTCGCGCTCGGCGTGCTCCCCGCCCAGCCCGTACATCGTCCAGACCTGTGCCATCGACGGCGGCGCCTCGCCCGCCTGGAAGCGCTCCTGCAGCGGACCGGTGAAACCCATCGCCTCCAGCCAGGTGTTGATCGTCGGCTGGTTGACCGGGTCGCGCGCCAACCGCTCGGCGGCCTCCCCCCAACCCTTGATCTCCTCGGCGGCGGCCATGACGCGAGCATGTACCGACGCCTCGACAAGCTCGGCGGACGAGGCGGGCCCGGCGGACGAGGCGGGCCCGGCGGACGAGGCGGGCCCGGCGGACGAGGCGGGCCCGGCGGACGAGGCGGGCCCGGCGGACGACGCTCGCTCGCTCATCGCGGCACCCGCGGCAGCCCGAGCCCGAACTGGGCGATCAGCTCGCGCTGCACCTCGTTGACGCCGCCGCCGAAGGTGAGCACGAGGTTGCGCTTCAGCGTCGCATCCAGCAGATGTGTCAGCCACGCCGTCTCCGGGTCGCTCGGGTCGCCGTACGTCGTGACGATGCCGAGCAGCTCCCGGCCCCATCGCTGGACCTCGTCGGAGGCGAAGACCTTGCACGCGGACGCGTCGGCGACTGCCGCGCGGCCGACCGCGGGACGCGAGGCGACCTGCCAGTTGAGCAGCTCGTTCACCCGGAACGCCGCCGTGGTCTCGGCCAGCACGTCATGCACGCCCGGCCGGTCGAGCACGCCGCGCGGCCGTGCCCAGTCCAGGACCATGTCGCGCAGCCCCTCCAGCCGCCCAGCGGGACCGAGCATCACCCGTTCGTGGTTGAGCTGGGTGGTGATCAGCCGCCAGCCGCCGTTCTCCTCCCCGACAAGCATGTCGACGGGCACGCGGACGCCCTCGAAGGAGGTCGCGTTGACATGGTGGGAGCCGTCGATGGTCCGGATCGGCGTCCAGGAGAAGCCGGGGTCGCGGGTGTCGACGATCAGGATCGAGATGCCCTGGTGCTTGGGCGCGTCGGGATCGGTACGCGCCGCCAGCCAGATGTAGTCGGCCGCATGACCCCCGGTGGTCCACAACTTCTGCCCGTTGACGACATAGTGGTCGCCCTCCCGCCTCGCCGTGGTGCGCAGGGAGGCCAGGTCGGTGCCGGCGTCCGGCTCGGAGTAGCCGATCGCGAAGTGCACGTCGCCAGCCAGGATCCGCGGCAGGAAGAGTTCCTTCTGCTGCGCTGTCCCGAACTCCTGCAGCGTCGGGCCCACGGTCTGCAGCGTGACGGCGGGCAGGTGTACGTCGGCCCTGGCCGCCTCATTGGCGAAGGCCGCCTGATGAATGCCGTCGAGGCCCTTGCCGCCGTACTCCACCGGCCAGCCGACCCCGAGAAAGCCGTCGGCACCCATCTGCTTGATGATCCGGTGGTACGCCGGCCCGTGGCGGTCGACCAGGAGCTCCTCGCGGTCGGCCTGCGTCATCAGGCCGCCGAAGTAGTCCCGCACCCGCTCCTTGAACGCCCGCTGCTCCGGGGTGAGCTCCGCATTCTTTCCGCTGGGGTCGGCGATCGGCGCCGTTTGGACCGCGGCCAGCCGACCGCCGAGGCGCTGGGTGGCGTCGAGGACTCCCGCGGTGTACGCCGCCAACGGGTAGGTCTCGTCCACGCCGACACCGCCGTGCAGATGGTGACAGGTCTGGAGCGCCGCCACGGCCCGGTCAGTGCACCACAGCCGGGCGATGGCCAGGTCGCCGGCAACCGGATTGCCTGCGTCGAGGCGCCGCACCACCTCGGCCACCACCAGCGCCGTCAGCCTTGCGGTCACATAGACGTCCGCGATCTGCTGGGCGACCGCCTGGAACTCTGCCAGCCTTCGCCCGAACTGCTGCCGCTCGGCGATGTAGCCGGCGGTCATGTCGAGTGCGCCGGCGAGCAGACCGTCGATACGCACCAGCTCGGCCGTGGCAACGTGGGTGCGCAGGGACTCGTGGACATCGAGGACCGCTATCGCAGGTGCCTCGTCGAAGCCGTACGCGGGCGCTCCCCACGAAGCGGGCCCGGTGGCGACACCTGGCCCCACCGGATCGACGAGTGCGATCCGCGGTCCGTCCGCGGAGCTGACCGAGACGGCGAGGAGTGCCGCGGATCCCGCGGCGCCCACGGCGACGCCGACCTTGCGACCGCTGACCCGACCGTCCGCGAGGCGCGCAGCCGGCGATGCGGGCAAGGCGTCACCGGGCTCGGCGAGGGCCGGCAGGAGCAGCAGCTCCCCCGCAACCACCCGCTCGACAATCTCGCTTCCGAGCGCTGCACCGGCCGCCGACACCACCGCCAACGTCGCTCCGAGCGGCAGTGCGACGGCCCGCTTGGCGGCCTCGCGGATCAACACCGCTGCGGCTGGGAAGCCAAGACCCTCGCCGCCGTACTCGCTCGGGGCGGGCAGCGCGAGCAGGCCAGCCTCCGCGAGCGCCGACCAGGCCCGCGTAGGCTCCTGCGCGGCCGAGACATGGGCAAGGACATCGGCCAGTACACCGGCGATCTCGCCCTCCAGCTCGCCGTCAGGGTCGCTGTCGATGTCGCTCATCGCACCTCCTCCACAAGGTCATTTCTGAAACATGTTCTACTCTAACCACGTGCGGCTGCCAACCCATCTGCTCTCCGGAGTCACCGGCCTCGCTGCCCACGTCACGTCGTCGATGACCCGTCTTCTCGCCCAGCGTGCGCGGGTGCCACAGGTCCCGATCCCAGCGGGCCGATGGCTGCAGTTGCCGGACCGCGGACGCACCTGGCTCACCGACACGGGCCCCCGCGATGCGCCGGCCGTGGTGCTGCTGCACGCGATCGGATGCACCGGCATGCTGACCTGGTTCCCCACCGTCGCGGCGCTCTCGAAGACGCATCGCGTGGTCACCTTCGACCAGCGCTGGCACGGCCGAGCCGAGCTGGACAACGGCTTGCAGACATCGGGCCTGTTCTCCCTGCCGGACTGCGCCGACGACGTCGCCGCGGTGATCACCGAGCTCGGTCTCGAGCGACCGGTCGTAGCGGGCTACTCGATGGGTGGCGTGATCGCGCAGCGCACCTGGCGGCAGCATCCGAGCCTGGTCGGCGGTCTGGTGCTGGCTGCCACCACCGCCCACTTCCGCGTCAGCGGACCGGAGATGGCGTTCCACCAGGGCATGCAGCTGAGCAGCACCGTCCTCCGCACACTGAAGTACGGCGCGCCCTCACACTGGTCGGCCACCCGGGCGGCCACGCGAGTCGCAGAGCGAGCGGCCGGGGAGGCGCTCGACGCCGATACGCCGATCGGGCAGTGGGCGCTGCGGGAGTTCCTCAGCACCAGCCCGTGGACGGTGGCCCAGGTGCTGGCGGTCCTCGGGCGCCATCACAGCACGCCGTGGCTGCCGCGGGTCGACGTACCGACAGCCGTCGTCGTCACGACGCAGGACCGGGTCATCCCTGTGCAGCGACAGCGTGCGATGGCTGCGCTCATCCCGGGTTCGACGGTGCACGAGGCTGCCTGTGGGCACGCCGGTTGCGTGCTCGGCGCGGCGACGTTCGTGCCGGCGTTCCTGGACGCCGTCGCCAGCGTCGAGGCGCGGACCGGCCAGCGTCCATCAGGCCAGCGCTCAGAGCAGTGCGGCTGAGAGTGCATCGAGCTCCTTCGGGAAGTCCTCGGCGAGCTCCCACGGCCGCGGCATCGACTCGCGGCAGGCGATGATCCCGATGTGCATCGCGCCGTCGTGGCTCATCACCGTGACGTTGAGCCCCGAGCCGTGGAAGACCGGCCCCAGGGGGTAGAGCGCCTCGATCCGCGCGCCGAGGAAGTAGAGCGGAACCGGCGGACCGGGGACGTTGGAGATCACCAGATTGTGGATCACCGGTCCGCGCTCGGCCAGACGCAGCGAGGAGACCATCCGCACCGCCAGCCCGAAGGTCCGCGGTGCAGCGAACTCCGCCCAGTCCTGCAAGGTGTCGGCCGGGATCGCGCGGTGGTGGTCCTTGGCATGTGCGTTGGTGACGGCGAGCTCGCGCAGTCGCTCGACCGGGTCGGCGATGTCGGTGCCGAGCCGGGTGAAGAGCGTGGAGATCTTGTTGCGGCCGTTCTCCCGCTCCGAGCGCTCGTGCACCGAGACGGGGACCGTCGCCAGCAGCGAGGTCGCGGGCAGCTCACCGCGGTCCTGAAGGTAGCGCCGCAGGGCACCGCCGCTGATGCTCAGCACCACGTCGTTGACCGTCGCACCGTCGACCGCGTTCTTGATAGCGCGGACCCGGTCCAGCTCGACATCGATGTAGGCGACGCTGCGGTGCCCGGTGACGGTGCCGTTGAAGGAGGTGCGCGGCGCGGTCAGCGGCGCGGCCATCGCCGTGCCGCGGCGTGCCCGGGCGGCCGCTCCAGCGAGGATGCTGACGGTCGGACGGACCATGCCGGCCAGCTGGAGCGGCTTGCGTGCCGTGGCCAGGGCCCCGCGCACCAACAGCTCGAGCTGGTGCGGATGACGGGCGCTGCCGCCGTGCGCCGGCGTGACGTCGAGCAGCGGAGCCTCCGGCTCGAGGCTGCAGAAGAACGACAACGCACTGGCTCCGTTGACGCCGTCGACGCTGGCGTGGTGCATCTTGGCCAGCACCGCGACCTGCCCGCTCGCCAGCCCCTCGATCACGTTCATCTCCCACAACGGTCGCGACCGGTCCAGACTCTGGCCGGCGAGGTGCCCGACGAGCTCGGACAGCTCGACGTCCCCTCCAGGAGCGGGTACGGCGAGGCGGTGGACGTGCCGGTCGACGTCGAAGTGATCGTCCTCGACCCAGATCGGGTGGTCGAGCCCGAGCGGCATATGGCGGACCTTGCGAGTGAACATCGGGACATCGTGGACTCGCGCGGCGATCCGGTCCCTGAGCCGCCCGAAGTCATAGCCGTCCGGCATGGTGCTCGGATCGAGCAGCAGCAGCCCGCACACGTGCATCAGCTGCTCGGGCGTCTCGAGGTAGAGAAAGGTCGCATCGAGTCCGCTCAGCCGGTCCATGGGCAGAGGATACGTGGCCGGAATGGAACTTGTTCTAGGTCTCGCCGTCTACATTGGCGCCATGCGCGGACACACCTTGCGGCAGGCGGCCCTCGCCGTACTGACGGCCAACGCGGTGCGGCCCCTCCGGGCGCCGTTCCTCGGGCCGGAGGCGACGGCCATCCCTGCGTTCGCCGCCGGCTGGTTGACCGGTGAGCTCGCGCCGCAGCTGCTGCTCGTCGGCCTGGCCGACACTGCCGCGGCGGTGGCGCGACGGAAGGCCTCCCCCGTTGGTGTAGCGCTCTCGGCCGCCACCACCGCTGGCCTGGGCTACGTCGCGTGGCGGGCCACCGGCACCAGCACGACCTTCAAGGAGGTGCTCGCCGAGACGGTAGCGGCAGTCGACCCGACGCAGGAGACCGAGCGCACGTCGCTCCGCACGCTGGCACGCCCCTTCGCGATGACAGATCCCCGGGTCGAGGTGATCCGCGACGTCCCCTACACGCGTGGCGGCGTCAAGGCACGACTCGACATCTACCGCCCGCACGACGACGCCGACCGCCTCGAGGACGCGCCGGTCCTCGTCCAGATCCATGGCGGCGCATGGACGATCGGCAACAAGGAGCAGCAGGGCCTGCTGCTGATGAACCGGATGGCCTCCCGCGGCTGGGTCTGCGTCTCGGTCAACTACCGGCTCGCACCCAAGTACCGTTGGCCGACGCAGATCGGTGACGTCCGCAACGCCCTGTCCTGGGTCCATGACCACATCGCCGAGTACGGCGGGGATCCCGGCCACATCGTGCTCACCGGCGGCTCCGCCGGCGGCCATCTGGCCGCCCTCGCCGCGCTCACCGCCAAGCCCCGCGTGGCGGCGTGCGTGCCGTTCTACGGCGTCTACGACATGGCGAGCGACGACCCGTACGCCGTCTACATCCGCCGGTTCCTGTCCCGCCGCGTGTTCCCACCCGGCGCCACCATGGACGACTTCCGCGACGCTTCCCCGATCGAGCACATCACCCCCGATGCACCGGACTTCCTGGTGGTCCACGGCGCTTCCGACACGCTCGTCTCCGTCCGCCAGGCCCGTGCCTTCGTGGAGCGGCTGCGTGAGGTGTCGAAGGGCAGCGTCACCTACGCGGAGCTCCCTGGTGCCCAGCACGCCTTCGAGATCTTCGGATCCATCCGTGCCCACGCCGCCATCAACGCCGTCGCGCAATGGCTGGAGTGGCACCGCCAGCGCGACGCCACCCCAGCCGAGCCGACCGGCTGAGCCAGACTCTCAGCCGACCGACGCCTGCGCGCCGCTCGTCACCGTCACCCCGTCGGCGAACTCGACCAGCTGCGCATCGGTGAGCCCCAAGCCGGACCACGCCTGGATCACGACGTCGTGGTCACCGTCGAGATACTCCAGCGCGGTCGCACCGCCGTCCTCGGCGCGGAGGTACCCGGTCGTGCCGTGGACGGTGACAGCGCGGTTGGTCTTGTGGAATGTCGCGTCCTTCGACTGGAGCATCACGACGAGCTTGCCCTCGAAGTCGTTGAGACTGCTGTGGTCGCCGGCCTTGGCGACATCGAGGGAGTACGGCGTCGCGCCCTGGAGCACGAATCCAGCCGGCACCTTGGCGACGGTGAACCCGGGCTGCTGGATGCCGGTGTAGTCCACCAGCCGAAGCGTGGCCGCGTGTGTAGGCGACGGTGTCGGAGCTTCGGCGATGTCGGAGCCCTGGCCACCGGGCTGACCCGCGACAATGACCGTCGCGACGACCCCGACCGCTGCCACGGCAACGGCCGCCGAGCCGATCCGGGCACGTCGGCGACGGCTCAGCGCGCGCCGCGCACGGCCGATGTCGGCACGCACCGTGTCCTCATCCACCGGCGTCGTAGTGCCACGCAGTCCGCGCAGCCGGCTCTCAAGATCAGTCATCGGTTTTCTCCTAGGAGTGTGGTGTTCTGGAGGCGCGCGCGGAGCTTGTCGAGCCCACGCGCGGTCTGGCTCTTGACGGTGCCGGTGGAGCAGCCGAGCGCATCGGCCACGTCCTCGACCGAGCGGTCCTCGACATGCCGCAGGACGACGGCCGCCCGCATCCGCGGCGGCAGGTCGCGGAGGGCCTGGAGGAGCTCGGCATCTTCGTACGTCGCCGGCGCGGCGGCGTCGGGAAGCGCCTCGACGCTCCGCTCGCGACCGACCCACGGCCGGCGCCGGTGGTCGATGAAGCAGTTCACCAGCACCCGCCGGGCGTAGGCCTCCACCCGGGTACGACGGGCGCGTCCCCAGGCGAGGTAGAGGCGGACCAGCGCGGTCTGGGTCAGGTCCTCGGCGAGATGGCGATCCCCGGCAGCCAACGACGTCGCCGTGGCCAGCAGCTCGCCGCGGCTGCGCCGGACGAACTCCTCGAACTCGTCCTGAAAAGGTGCTCTCACACCCCTACAACGGCCGGAACGCCAGCCCGGGTTGCATCCTCGTCAGCCGATATTGCCCTGTGCCCGAACGGCGTGATTGAACAGATGCGCAGCGACCTGCCGGTCGTCGCCGAATTTGAACGGTCGTGCACCGCTGAACGCTCGTTCAACTGCCGCGATGCGTCGTCTCCGGCTGATCAACCGTTCAATCTTGGACGCAGGCGGTCCCTGGCTGAGCAATCGTTCAGCGCGGCAGGCCCAGAATCTGCTCGGCAGCAACATTGCGCAGCACTTGCGTCGTACCCCCGGCGATCGAGAGGCACCGCGTCAGCAGCATCTCGTGCACGTCCTCGCTCTCCTCCGCACCGAGCAGCAGGGCGGCTGGGCCGAGCAGCGCGACCGCCAGCTCGGACGCCTCCTGGCGGCTGCGGACACCAAGCAGCTTCGCCACGCTCGACTCTGCTCCCGGCCCGGCCCCGGCCAGGGTGCGGAGCGTGACCCGGGCCCCGAGAAGCGCGCACACGGTCGCCAGCGCGACCTGGTGACCGACCCGCACCCGGTCCGCCGCAGACGCCGAGTCATCGTCACCGGCGACCAGCTCCACACACCGCTCGACGCTCGCGCCCAGTCGCGCCGACGCCATCGCCACTCGCTCGTTGGCCAGCGTCGTCCGGGCAAGCGCCCAGCCTCCGTCGACCTCGCCGACGACGTACTCGTCGGGGACGAACACCCCGTCCAGGAAGACCTCGTTGAACATCGCGTCGCCGGTCATCTCCCGCAAGGGGCGTACGTCGATGCCCGCGCTGCGCATGTCGACCAGGAAGTAGGTGATGCCGCGGTGCCGCTTCGCGGCCGGATCGGTGCCCGTGCGCGCCAGGCAGATCGCCCAGTCAGCCTGCCGGGCCAGTGAGGTCCACACCTTCTGCCCGGTCAGCCGCCAGCCGCCGCCGTCAGGACCGTCTACACGCTCGGCACGCGTACTCAGCGAAGCCAGGTCGGAGCCTGCGCCGGGCTCACTGAAGAGCTGGCACCAGGCGATGTCGCCCAGCAGCGACGGCCGCACGAACTGCTCGCGCTGCGCATCCGTGCCATGCCGCAAGATCGTCGGCACCGCCCAGCCGGCGATCTTCAGATCGGGTCGTTCGACGCCGGCGGCGGCGAGCTCTTCATCGATCACGAGCTGTTCGACGGCCGAGGCGTCGCGGCCGTACGGCGCCGGCCAGTGCGGCATCAGCAGGCCACTCTCAACCAGCGCTGCACGACGATCCGCCGCTGACGCCACCGCTGCGACCTGGTCGCGCACCACTGCGCGGATCGACTCGTTCTGCCCATCGCCTCGCAGGTCATCGAGCGCGACCTGCAGTCGGCGGCGGATGCCGCCGGACGCGTGCCGCGCCAGCTCCACGGCATGGCCGTCGCCACCGCCGAGCAGTGCACGCAGCGCCAGGGTCCGACGCAGGTAGAGATGAGCGTCATGCTCGAAGGTGAAGCCGATCCCGCCGAGCACCTGGATGCAGTCCTGGGCGACCTTGACGGCCCCGTCGAGACAGATCACACCGGCCACGTCGGCGGCGAACGCCCACTGCTCGGCGGTCTCACCGTCGGCGGCCTCATCAGCGGCGGAAGCGACGTCCCAGGCTGCGGCTGCGACCGCCTCGGTCGTCTCCAGCATCGCCGCGCACAGGTGCTTGACCGCCTGGAACCGCCCGATCGGCTGACCGAACTGCTCGCGCTCCTTCGCATAGGCGACGGCCGTCGCCAGGCACCAGGACGCTGCCCCTGCACACTCAGCAGCGGCGAAGGTCATCGCCGTCCGACGCACCTCCTCCGCAGTCGCACCGGAGACCTCGATCCCGCAGTCGCCATCCCACGACACCGACGCGGCGCGCCGCGTCAGGTCGGGTCCCTCGGCCGGCTCGACCGTGGCCGCGTCCCGCGTGACCAACCACCAGGAGTCGCCGCGCGGAAGCAATACATGGTCGGCCGCACCGGCGTCGTACGCGATCGTCCCGCCCGCGGATGGGCCGAGCGCGAACCCCGCCCGCGCTCCGACCGGCAGGCTGGCCCCGTGCCGCGCCAGCACGCTCGCCACCACCGCCGTCCCGAGCAGCGCACCAGGCACCAGCTCGTGGGCGCAAGCCTCCAGCGCCACCGCCGCGTCCAGGGTGGTGCCGCCGGCACCACCCCGGTCCTCCGGTACGCCGATGGCCGCGACACCCTGATCGACGACCTTGTCCCAGACGGCATCGAACCGCTCGCCCGGGTCCCCCTCGGCAGCTCGCGCCACCGCCGGACCCCCCAGGCCGTGGGCCCATCCGCGCAGGCTCGCTGCCAGGTCCCGGTGCTCCTCGCTGACCCCGATCGGCATACGGCTCCTCCTCATCGGGAACGTCTATCACCATGAAGTAGAACGTGTTTCAATCTAGCGCAAATCGAGAACGTGTTTCATGAATGGACGTCCGGACCGATAGCCTGGAGCCACCGGAGACAAGGGAGGACACGCGGTGACGACCACGGGGGCAGCGGACACGGCCAGCACGCAGCCGGGCTCTGCAGCACAGCGCGAACGGCGCCGACGGATCCTGGACGCGACCATCTCGCTGGCCTCCGAGGGCGGCTTCGATGCGGTGCAGATGCGCAGTGTGGCCGATGACGCCGAGGTCGCGCTCGGCACCCTGTACCGCTACTTCCCCTCCAAGATCCACCTGCTGGTCTCGGCGCTGGGCCGCGAGTTCGAGCAGGCCGAGCAGCGCACGGTGCATCGCGCCATCCCGGGCGAGACCGCGCACGAGCGGGTGATGTACATCCTCAGCCGCACCACCAAGCTGCTGCAGAGGCAGCCGCTCCTGACCGAGGCGATGGTGAGGGCGTTCATGTTCGCGGACTCCTCGGTAGCGGGCGAGATCCACGAGGTCGGCATGCGGCTGACGGCGATGATCTCGCATGCCATCGCCGGCTCGCAGGAGCAGGGCGAGCCGACAGAGGAGCAGACAGCGATCATCCGGGTCATCTCCGACGTCTGGCTGGCTGCCCTGGTCGGCTGGGTCACCGGACGCTCGCAGGCGGAGGACGTCGAGAAGCAGATGGACGTCGCGGTCGGCCTCCTGCTTCGTTGATCAGCCGCCGAAGGCGTGGGTAGCGGTCGCACCGCCGTCGATCGCCAGCTCAGCGCCGGTCATGTATCCGGACTCATCGCTGGCGAGGTAGACGTAGAGGGGTGCGACGTCGTCGGGTACACCGACCCGCTTCAGCGCGACCTTCGAGCCACCCCACTCCATCGCCGCATCGTCGGCGCCGACCCCTCGGGTCATGCCGGTGTCGATCATGCCCGGGTGCACGGAGTTGACCCGGATTCCCTTCGGGCCGAGCTCGAGCGCCGCCGCCTTGGTCAGCCCGCGAATGGCGAACTTCGTGGAGGTGTAACCCGCGACGACCGGCATGCCGGCCAGGCCCTCGATCGACGAGGCGTTGACGATCGACCCGCCGCCATGCTCGGTCATCACCGGCACGACGGTCTTGATGCCGAGGAAGCAGCCGAGCGTGTTGACCCGCCACAGCAACTCGAACTCCTCGACCGGCTGGTTCACGATCTCGTTGAACCGCAGGATGCCGGCATTGTTGACCAGCACGTTGACCGGACCGAAGCCCTCGACCGCCTCCTCGACCAGCGCTGTCCAAGACTCCAGGGAGCTCACGTCGTGGTGCACGAAGCGCACGCCATCCCCGAGCTCCTTGGCGAGCAGCTTTCCCGGTTCGTCGGCGACGTCGGCGATCACCACCCGGGCACCCTCGGCCACGAAGGCGCGCGCGATCGCCGCACCCTGGCCCTGCGCACCGCCGGTGACGATCGCGATCTTGTTCTCCAGGCGTCCCATCTCAGCTCCCTGAGGTCGATGCCAGCGCTTCAGCCGGCTTCAGTTGCATAACGGCATCGGCCGCGAAGCCGACACTCGGATCGCGGTCGGCGAACCAGCCCCCGACCTGCTCCTCCAACGATTCGATGTCCCAGGTCGGGGCACCCGGGCGGTCCAGCGCCAGGTCCCAGCGCTCCGCCACCGTGGGAGCGGCGAGCACCGCGATCATCCCGCCGTACACGACGAAGACCTGGCCGGTGATCCGCGCGGCGGCCGGCGAGGCGAGGTAGGCGACCAGCGGGGCGACATGGTCAGGGCTGTAGGGGTCGACCGCCGCGCCCGACTCGTCGGCGCCGAAGACATCGGCGGTCATAGCGGTCCGCGCCCGCGGGCAGATCGCGTTCGCGCGTACGCCGGAGCGCCCCAGGGCCCGTGCGGTCGACATCGTGAGCGCGGCGATCCCGGCCTTGGCGGCTGCGTAGTTGGGCTGACCAGGTGGACCGGAGAGGAACGCCTCGGATGCGGTGTTGACGACCGCCGCGTCGCACGGCGCACCGGTTTGCTTGGCGCGCGCACGCCAGTAGGAGGCGGCATTGCGGGTGAGCAGGAAGTGGCCGCGCAGATGGACCCCGACGACCGCGTCGAACTCGTCGTCGGTCATGTTGAAGAGCATCTTGTCGCGGGTCATGCCGGCGTTGTTGACCACAACATCGAGACCACCGAAGCCGTCGACAGCGGCCGCCACCATCGCATCCGCCGTCGCCCGCTCGCTGACGTCTCCAGGAGCCAACGCCGCCTCGCCGCCCAGGGAGCGGATCTCCTCCAGGACGCCGTCGGCGCCACCGGGAAGGTCGTTGAGCACCACGCGCGCGCCCTCGCGCGCCAAGGCCAGTGCCTCTGACCGACCCAGGCCGGCTCCGGCACCGGTGACGATGGCGACCTTGCCGTCGAGCGCGCTCATCGACTCAGCCCTCCACGATGCTGATCGCGGACTTGGGACAGGCGGAGACCGCCCGCTGAACACGCTGCCGGTTGTCGTCGGTCACCGTCGGATCCGCGACCTGGAGCATGTCCTCGTCGTCGAGCTCGAACACGTCGGGCGCCAGCCCCTCACAGAGACCGTTCGACTCGCACAGGTCCCAGTCGACGCTCACCTTGGCCATCGTGACTCCTTCTCTCGCGGGCTACTTCTGGCCGGGCAGAGCCGACATCTTCCGGTGGTCCCAGCTGGCTACGCGTCCAGGCTCGATCACCACGCCGACGCGCTTGGTCGCCTGCTTGTCGAGCACCTGGCCGCCGAGCTCACCTAGGTCTGCGCCGCCGGTCATGCGGGCCATCACGCCGGCCCCGATGGCACGAATCTCGTCGTACTCCTCGACCAGACGAGCCGTGCCAGTGATGCTCACGCCGCGTAACTCGGCGTAGTCAGTGCCATCCTCGACGAGCACGCTGACCCGCGGGTCGCGGCGGAGGTTGATCACCTTCTGCGAGGCGCCGTAGGTCCAGAACGTGATCCGACCGGCGTCGTCGAGCACATAGAAGAGCGTGGTGAGGTGCGGCGCTCCATCCGGGCCGATGGTCGCGACTTGGACCTTCATCTGGTCGGCCAGGAACTGTGCGAGCTCCTGGTCGTTCAGCTGTACGGCGTCCCGTCCTGCGGCCATGCCTGCCCTCCTCCACGCAGCCCTACGCGCTCAAATCTAGAACACGTTCTACTCTAGCGGAAGGGTCAGTTCGCCGCCATGTCATCGATCAGCCAAGAACCGTTCCGCTTCACCAGGGTCAGCAGCTCCCACGCGGGACTGGCCACGCTGTGCTTGCTGCTCGCGGCGGTGGCGCTCTGGTCGACGAAGACCAGCACCCGGGCACGATCCGCGGTCGCCGAGACGATCGAGACCGCACAGTCGTCGGACTGGCAGCTCGCCTTTCCCGACAGGGAGGCGATCGCAGCGGTGACGGCGACGTTCTCCTTCGCCTGGGTGGCACGGTCGGCGGCCGGTGGCAGATCCGCCTCGTACTTCTTGCGCATCGCTGGCGTCATCAGCTTCTCGGCGGCGGCGATGTCGGCGTCGGCATGGGCCGCGCGATAGGACATTGCCGTCTTGGTCAGCGTGCCGGCCTCGGCCATGATCCCCGCACGGGCCGCCGACGAGGACAGCTCACCGTCCGGCGCCACCGAGTCGCCGTTGGCGCGATGTACGGCGAGGACCAGCCCCGCGGCGGCCAGCAGCACGAGCACTGCCAGGCCGGCGGTCAGCAAGAGCTGCTTGTTCACAGCTCGCTTCGTTCGCGCGGCCGCGGGCTGTTGCGCCTTCTCCGGCTGCTGCGCCTCCCCGGACTGGAGCGCCTTCTCCGGCTGTTGCGCCTCCTCGGACTCCACCGGCTTCGACGTGGTCGGCTCGGGCGTCTCGGCGGGCAGATCGGAGCCGCACCAACGGCACTTCACAGCCGCCTTCTTGATGACCTCAGCGCAGAACGGGCAGAGCTTCTCGTCTTGCCTCAGACCTCCACTCAGCGGCTCACCGGTCATGAGACACCTGCCAGGTCCGACATCTTCCAGGTACCGCCGGTGCGAGTCATGGTGACCACGAAGCGGTACTGGTCGCAGCGTGCGCCGGCGTGCGGACACGCCTTGGTCGCCTTCTGGCTCTTGGTCGAGCTGTTCTGCACCACCACGTCGGCGGCGACCAGCGCCTTGGCGGTGGAGCCGGAGAGCGCGTTGACACCGACGTAGCGGACATCGCCCTTCGAGATCGCCTTCGCCTGCTGGGCCGCAGCCTTGAGCTCAGTCGCCGTCGCGGCGTACTGCTTCTCGAACGTGCCGGTGGCGAGCGACTCCATCGCCTTCGCCTTGTCGTCCATGTGCTGGTAGTCGACGTCGAGGAAGGCCAGCACCGACTTCGTCGCGGCAGCCTGCACGTCGCTGTAGGTGTCGACCTTCTTCTCAGACTGCGTCTTCCATGGCAGCACCTTGTTACCGCCGATCAGCACGATCGCCAGCACCACCAGGATGAGGACGAGCAGACCGGCCAGGGCAGCATTCACCCGGCCGGTCACCCGCCCGATCCCATCAGGGTCTGCTCCAGGCTGTCGAGGACGGAGAGCGGACCGTCGCCGCTGCTGCCGCTGTTGCCAGGTGTCACCGTCACCGTCTTCCCGTCGCCAAGGTCCGTGGTCCCCGTTCCGGCATCGTACGACCCGAGTCGCAGGTCACTGCCCGCCTCCGGAACCGTCGGGGCCATGTTGACACCCCGCTGGTTGATCGGATCCGACCCCGTGTAGCCCGGCTGGGCACGGGGGTCGGTGCACTTCGCGTTGTACACCGGGCGCGAGTCCTCGGTCTGGACGCCGGGGATCCACTCCGAGGGTGGCAGGTAGCCCTGAGTGCAGGCGGGGGTCGTGTAGGTCAACTGCATGTTGAGGTGGCCGTAGCCATCACCGGGTGTGCCGACAAAGCCGTTCGCGACCATCATGGGGAATGTCACCAGCGTCTGCTCGAGTGCCGGCAGCCGGGCGGTGAGGACCTGGTTGACGGTGGCGAGGTTGGCGATGAAGACCGGCAGCACCGGTTGCAGACCCTCCACCAGGGACTGCACCTGGGTGACTGTCGTCGTGCCGCCCTGGAGGATGTCACGCAGCTGCGGGTCGGAGGTCTTGAGCGCGTGGGTCACGTTCGCCAGTCCGCTGGCGAACGTGCGGATGTCGTCGGCGTGGGCCTGCTGGGTCGCCAGTACCTGCTTGCTGCTGTCGAGCAGCGAGATCGTGTTGTCCTGATGCTCATGGGCGACGTGGATGAGATCGGCGCCTGAGTCTACGAGGGTGCGCAGGTTTCCGGCGTTGCCCTCGAACATGTCACCCAGCTCCGAGACGAACGTGCGCAGGTCGTCGGCGTTGACCGAGTCGGCGAAGCCGCTGATCTTGGTCAGCAGGTCGTCGGTGGACTGTGGCAGCGCGTCGGCGCCCGCCGTCACCTTCGAGCCGGCTTGCAGATACGGGCCCTTCGTGGTGGCGGGGAGGAAGTCGAGGTACTGCTCGCCCACCGCCGACAGGTCGTGCACCTGCACCTGGGCGTCCCGCGGGATCTGGGTGCCCTGCTGGAGCTGCAGTACGGCGCGAGCACCGGAGCGGGTCAGGTCCATCGCCGTCACCTTGCCGACCTTGACCCCGCGATAGTCGACCTCGCTGCCGACGTACAGGCCGCCGGACCCCGGCAGCGAGACGTCGACGGTGTAGCCACGGCCGAGCACCTTGTCGACCACGCCCAGGTACGAGGCGGCGACGTAGACGATGCCGACGGCTGAGAGCACCAGGAAGGTGAGCAGCCGGACCTTCACTCCGCGGGTCACTTGCCACCTCCCAGAAGGCCGAGCAGGGAGCTCAGTCCCCCACCGCTGTCGCCGCCTGACGACGACCCGCTGGAGCCACCTCCGGTCAGCGCGCCGGTGATCCCCTGGAGCGGGTTGGTCGTGCTGGGGGCGGCGCTGCCACCCTTCGCGGCCTTCGGGGTCGATCCCGTGCTGGTGTTGGGCAGGACGCTTGCCTTGCCCACCATCGAGCAGGCGAAGTCCAGGCCGGTCAGCTTGCACAGCGTCTTCACCAGCGGCTGCAGCTGCGAGCAGTCGCTGCTGTAGGTGCCGCACAGCTGGAGCAGCTGCGGCAGGCCGGTGTTGCCGCCGGTCTTGAGCCCGTTGAGCACCTTGTTGAGATCGAAGTCCATGTGGAACAGGGCGTTGGAGTAGTCGCCCTTGGCCAGCGTCTCTGCCTGCTTCGGGAACGGGAAGCTGGCCGCCATCATCAGACCACGCGGCAACGAGTCGCCGGCGTCGGCGAGCTTGGTCAGCGTCGGCTGCAGCTGCTTGAGGATCGTGGTGATGTCTGAGCCGTTGCGGTTGATCACGCGGGTGGCGACCGTGCCGAGGTTGTCCAGCGCCCGCAGCATCGTCATCAGATCCTGGTGCTGCTGGGTCAGGACCTTCAGTGCCGGCCCGAAGGAGTCGAGTGCATCGCTGATCGTCGACTTCTCGTGGTTGAGCGTGGTGGTCAGTCGGTCCACCTGGGTCATCGCGTTGATGATGTCGTTCTTCTGCAGGTTGAGGGAACCGACGAGGGTATTGACCTGCGTAAGCAGCCCGCGGATGTCCTGAGTACGGCCGTCCATCATCTTGTTCAGCTCGGTGCTGATCGTCTTGAGCTGGCCGACGCCGCCCCCCCGCCAGCAGTGAGGAGAGGGCTCCGAGCACCTCCTCGACCTCCGGGTTGCGGCTGGTGCTGGCCATCGGGATGAAGGCGCCGTCCTTCAGTCGCCCCTTGGTCGCGACCGTGGATCCGCTCGGCGCGGCAAGCGAGATGTACTTCTCCCCCAGCAGGCTGGTCTGCTGCACGTCTGCCACCGCGTCGGAGGGCAGCACGATGTCCTTGCGGATCGTCATCGTCACCCGCGCGTGCCAGCCGACCCGCTTGACCGAGTCGACCTGCCCGACCGGGACGTCGTTAGCCATCACGAGGGTCCGCGGCACCACGTCGACCACATCGGCGAAGTCGGCGGTGACCTGATAGCCGTCAGAGGACTTCACCTGCTTGCCTGGCAGCGGCAGATCATAGGCCTGCAGGCCACACCCACTCATCCCGAGCAGGCCCAGCAGCGTGAAGAGGAGCAGCGACAGTACGCCGAGGCGCCGCGGGCTTCTGG
>Ga0164242_10002319_pt1 | contig 22058 bp, 19 predicted proteins | sample OricomgcompostMG_FD_108783 | JGI IMG/M metagenome (GOLD analysis project Ga0164242, IMG submission 108783) | Miracle-Growth compost microbial communities from Emeryville, California, USA - Original compost - Miracle growth compost (MG) ... | reverse complement strand
GAGTCAACCCAGTGGCAACCTCGAGCGCATGAAGCGCACATTGCGCGCCATCACGGTCGGGCGAGCCTGGCGTAATCGCACCGGCATCCTCGACGCTCAGGACCGGAAGCGCCTTGGCGAACACGCGCAAGGCGGCATCGGGAGCTTCGATCCGCGCTGTTGGCCCTTGCCAGATGCGCTCGATCGCGCGCACGTCGCCGACCGCGAAAAACGGGCGCAACCCGGCGCGGCGCCGCGCCATCCAGGCCTTGGCGATAATTTCAGGCCCGATCCCGGCGGGATCCCCCATCGATACGGCGAGTGGCGCGGTCATGGCGAGCCTCCCGCTATGCTCAGCGATATTCGATCACCGCGTCGCGGCGCAGGTCGCGCAGCTTCTGCTCGGCGCGCAAATTGACACGCTGCTGCTCGAGCTGACCCTGGACCTGGTCCGGGCGAGGCATCGCATTAGTCGGGGGATCGTCGCGGCCACACAGGACCAGCGCGCGGATTCCCTCGGTGACCGAGCCGAACGGCGGCGTCGCCTGGCCAACTTGCAGCTTGAGCATGATGTCCTGCAGCTGCGGCGGCAGCTGGCGGATGACCACGCTGTCGTTGTCGACCACCTCGGCATTGATCTGCTTGGCGATCTTTTCGACGTCGCCGCAGCCGTGGATGTCCTGCGTCGCCTTGGCGAATTCGGCGGTCTGAGCCTGCGCCTGGGCCTGGGTGATGCCGGCCGGGAAATGGACGGTGAGCTGGCGAAGGCTGAGCCGCGCATCGCGGGGATCGGCGGCGCCGACGGTGCGCTTGTCAACGAGATAGAGGATCGAAAAGCCGCCCGGGACCTGGATGGGACCGGCGATCTGGCCAACTTGCATCTCCTGCGCGGCCTGCGCCAGCGAGGTCGGCAACGTATTGAGTTGCACCCAGGACAAGTCGCCGCCCACCGATCGCGTGGAGGCTTCCGAGAACTGCGCATAATATTCAAACGGGTGCTGCCCGCTTTGAATCTGCTTCATCAATTCCTGCATGTTGCTCTGCACCTGGGCCGCGCGATCGGGCGAGGCCGACATGTAGATTTCCTTGAGGTGATATTCCTGCGTGCCTTGCTCGGCTTTCAGCCGATCGAGGATCGCATTAACCTCCTGGTCGCCGACGTTGACGAAGGGCTCGACTTCCTTGCTTAGATAGTGCTGCCAGGCGATCTCCGCCTCGATTTGGCCGTCGAGCGAACGCTCCGATGAACCAATCTTGGCGAGATAGGCGCGCAGGCCCGTCGGCGTCATATTGAAACGCTGCGCGACGCGGGTGAAGCCTTGCTTGATTTCATCGGGCGTCACTTTGACATCGTTGCCCTTGGCTTCCTGCACCTCGAGCGCCTCATCGATCAGCCCGCGCAGCACCTGCAGCTTGAGACGGTTTAGGTCGTCACCCTTCATCTGGATTTTGTTGGCTGCCTCGATCAGCGCCACGCGCTGGTCGACGTCGGTACCGGTGATGACGGTGCCGTTGACGATTGCCGTCGCCTTGCGGACGTTGGGATCGAGCTTGCCGAACAATTGCACGTCGCTGGGGATGTTGAGCCCCGATTCGTCGGTCGTCGCGGTCTGATCGTCCTGATCGGCCTGGGCAAAGACCGCTGTGCCGAGCGCCAGCGCAGCAATGAGCCCGACCGAGCGGGTGACCCGCACCGCCTTCGAAATCGACATGATCACGTGATAATTTTTCCCATCAAGCGTGAGAGTTTCACTCGCGCCGGCCCATACCAAAAACAACTGAACCTGAGCTTAGCGGCCCAGATTCTTGAACGAAAGCGTCAACAGGTAGCTGTTGCCCGCCTTCGCGTCACCCGTTTCCTGATAATCACGTTTCCACGTCAGGCCAAGCTTGAGGCAATTGTCTTCATAAGCGACACCAAGACGGTGGCGGACAGGATCGAAACCATCGGCAAGCGAGAGCGGGTCTTCGCTCTTGTCGGTGAGATCAATCACCGTTGAGCCGAACGCAGACCAGAACTTGCCGAACTGGACTCTACCGCCCAGCCGCACCTCCTCGCTGTCGCGTAAATCCTCGATCGAAGGGTCGATGTTGCGGTTGAGACGAAGATAGCCCGCCATGATGTATGTCGCGCGGGAGCCAATGGTGGCATCGATCTCGTTACGACGGAACGCCAGACTGTCCTTGTCAAGGCGGTAGCGGTGGACGATCGAGACGAAGTCGCGATAGCGTAGCTCGGTCCGCCCGACGATGTCGGAGACGCGATCGGTAAGGCCCGTGCCATCGGGAAATAAGGTGGGCTGTGACGTGAGGCGATAGCTTTGGCCGACCACTGCATCGAGCGAGAAATCGGGAAGGTCGACCTGCCATTCGAGACCGTAGGTGAAGCGAGTTGAATCCTCCCAGCGGTCATAGCCGGGGAAACGGTTGAGCGCGAACAGGTTCGAATCCTCGAGATCGACCGCACGCGCATCCTCGTTGGGTACGTTGAGGTTGGCGGTGTGCGGCGAGGCAACGACCTGGAATCGCGGCGTCAGCCGCTGCGTGCCATCGAGAAAACGACCAATGAACGGCCATTTGACGTCGATTGCGAGCGCACCGATGAACCGATTATCCCAACCAGGATCGCCGCGATAGCTTGGCACGGTCGTCGCCAGAGTGTCGTCCGTATGGTAGACATCGCCGCGGCCATAAGCGGTGAAACTAACCTGCTGGCCCCAGTTGGTGAGTTTGTTCAATTGCCATTGCAGGCTGGCAAAGGCACGCTGAGTGTCCTGTCCCTCGGAACGATCGAGCGCCAGGCTGTTCGCCTGAACGGTGACGACACCACCAAGCCAAGGATCGGCGATGCGGCGGCGATAGTCGATCTCTGGCAGGGCAATCGGCTGAAGGTTCTGGTTCTCGTCGAGCCTGAGCGTTTGCACCGCCCAGCCGGCAATCGACAGATAGCTGTCCTGGTCGATCCGCTCGATGTTGACGGTATTGCGCAGGCGATCGTCCTGCGAAATGTCGTAGCGGCGCAGGAAGGTCTTGTCGGAGGCAATGCGAAGCGATCCCGAGATGCTCCAGTAAGGATCGAGTTGGAAACGGCCGACCGCGTCGATGTAGCCGCGGAACTGGTTGTCGCTCGATTCATTCGTCGTGATGCCGGGCAGATCATCGCTCTGTCGGCTGTAGGTCCCGTAAGCGGTAATGCGGAAGGCGCCGAGCGAACTCAGCGAGCGGAACTCGCCTTCCAGCATCGGGAAGGTGTTGGAGAAGACATAAGGTTCGATCGTCAGCCCACGGTTGGGCGCGAGGCGGAAATAATAAGGCAGGCCGACCTGCAAGCCGTTAGTGTGGTTGATCTGGATGTCGGGGGTCAGAAAGCCGCTGGCGGAATCGCCGCCGACTGGATTGGACATCGCAGGCAGCGGCACCCCGAGACCGAACAAGTGGAACTCGGCGCCCTTGTAATAGATGCGCTGTTTATCCGGACGGTAGATGACTTTGACCGCGGTGATCTTCCACGACGGATCCTTGGGGCACCCTTCCGAATCGGTGACATCGCAGGGCGTGTAGGCGGCGTGGTCGAGCGTCACCTCACCATTATCCTGTCGCGTGCCCTGCTTGGCAGCCAGGCGCCCGCCCTGCTCCAGCACCACCAGGATGTTCTGGACGACGCCGTCTTTAAGCGTGTCGGTGAGCTCAATCGAATCGCCGTAAGCAATATCGCCCTGCGGATTGGTGACCGCAATGTTCCCGCTGGCGATGACCTTCCCGGTCTTTCGGTTCCACACCACCTTGTCGGCGCGCAGCCGATTGCCCTGCCGAAACATTCGCACGTCGCCCGCGACGGTGACGATGTCGGCCTTGCTGTCATATTCCAGCGTATTGGCGCTGAAGGTGACCTGGTTGGGATCCGTCGGCGCCGGCGTCGTGGATGGCGGCGGCGGGCTCTGTGGACGATCACCGAGATTCTGCGCGCGCGCCGCGGTAGCAGTCAGCGCCAGCGGCAGGCTGCAGCACAGAAAGAGATCGCGACGGCGCACTGTTTCCCGATACTCCACTTGCGCCAACGCGGCGGCGGCAAGCGCGCCCTATCGCATCGCGGGCCCGCGACCGCAATCGCGTCCATGGCTTTGCCAGCGGGCCCAACAGTGCCTAGATGACGAGTTATCCGATTTCGTGAACTATCCGAGGTATTGATGCAAATCCAGTTCGCTCCCCGCGCCGCAGGTGCCGGCGTCCTTGTCCTGCCGGTTGAGAAAGACGGGCTCGCGCGGCTCGATGTCGCGAACCTCGCCGATGCAGAGGGTAAGACGGTGCTCGCCGCAGCGCGCGCCAACCGCTTCGACGGTGATGCGGGATCGATATCGGAAACGTTTCTAGGCCAAGGCGACGAGGTTCGCCGGTTGCTGTTGCTCGGGCTCGGCGGCGGAAACGAGGAAGACTACGAGCGCGCCGGCGGGGCGCTGGTCGCCAAGCTGCTCGCCTCGGGCGTGAGCGCGCTGACCGTTGATTTGACCGCGTTGGCCGGCCGGCCCGCAGCCAAATCAGTAGCACGGTTCGCGGCCGGCGCGGCGCAGCGGGCGTGGCGGTACGACATTTACCGCACGAAGCTTCCCGATAGGCAGAAGCCGACCTTGCAGACCATCATCATTGCCGGCGCGCCTGACGACGCCGAAGCGGCATGGGCCGATTTCGACGCGGTCACCCAGGGCATGGCGCTGACCCGTGGACTCGTCACCGAGCCAGCCAACGTCATCTATCCGGAAAGCTTTGTCGAGCGGGTCAAGCAATCGGTTCAGGGGCTCGGGCTCGAGATCACCGTGCTGGGTGAGCCCGAAATGCGCGAGCTCGGCATGGGTGCGCTGCTCGGCGTCAACCAGGGCTCGCGGCGCGAGCCGCGACTGCTTGCCCTGAAGTGGAACGGCGCGGGCGCGGGCAATCCCGAGGTGGCGTTCGTCGGCAAGGGAGTAACCTTCGACACCGGCGGCATTTCGATCAAGCCAGCTGTTGGCATGGAGGACATGAAATGGGACATGGGCGGCGCTGCCGCTGTCGTGGGCACGATGAAGGCGCTCGCGCTGAGGAAGGCCAAGGCCAACGTGATCGGCGTTTGCGGCTTGGTTGAGAACATGCCCGACGGTAATGCGCAGCGGCCGGGCGACGTCGTGACGTCGATGTCGGGCCAAACGATCGAAGTGATCAACACCGACGCCGAAGGGAGGCTGGTGCTGTGCGACGCCCTGTGCTGGGTGCAGCGCACGCATCGTCCTAAGACGATTATCGATCTTGCTACCCTGACCGGGGCGATCATCGTCGCACTCGGCCACGATCATGCCGGCCTCTTTTCGAACGATGACGGCCTGGCCGATCAGCTGATCGCGGCGGGCCGCGCCTCGGGCGACAAATTGTGGCGAATGCCGGTCAATGCGAGCTACGACAAGCTGCTCGACAGCCAGATCGCCGACATGAAGAACGTGGGTCCGCGCGCGGCAGGATCAATCACCGCCGCGCAGTTCCTGCTGCGCTTCATCGAGGACGGCGTACGCTGGGCACACCTCGATGTCGCCGGCACCGTGTGGGCCGAAAAGCCGGGCGCCAATTTCGACAAGGGTGCCACCGGCTTCGGCGTGCGCGCGCTGGATCGCTTCGTGCGGGATAACGTGGAGAAATAAATGGTCAGCATGCCAGCTAATGCTGGCATCTCGCGGTGCCGGAGACCCCGAGCTTACGCCCGGGTGACGTGACGCATATGCAGGTCGACTTCTACCATCTAACCGCCAGACCGCTCGAGCGAGTGCTGCCCAGCATCGCCGAACGCGTTCTGGCGAAGGGCGACCGGCTGCTGATCGTCGCCGAAGCACCGCGACTGCCGGCGCTCGACCGTCTGTTGTGGACTTACCGACCCGACAGTTTTCTTCCGCACGCCTGCGCCGGGAACGAGAGTGATGCCGATCAGCCCATCCTGTTGTCGGCCGAGGTCGCGCCGGCCAACCACGCGCGCAACGTCGCGCTCGCCGACGGCGTGTGGCGCGATGCCGCGCTCGACTTCGATCGCGCCTTCCACTTTTTCGACGAGGAGCGGATCGTCGAGGCGCGGCAGGCATGGAGGGCGCTCGGCGATCGCACGGGGATCGAGCGCCGCTATTGGAAGCAAGGCGAGGCCGGTGGCTGGGAGCAGCTTGCCTAAAGCCCGGCCGCCTTCGCCGCCATTTTTTGGCCTAGGCTTGGGGAAGCGCATTGGTGTAAATGCAATTCGACTTCGCTCAGCACCGACAGCTGCGCGTGGCTTGCATAAGCCGCCTTCGCCGACTAGGGCGGCGCGACCTCATTCAACCGATGCAACAGGAGCCGCACGGCCATGGCCGCGAACCGGACGTTTTCGATCATCAAGCCCGACGCCACCCGCCGCAACTTGACTGGCGCGGTCACCAAGATGCTGGAGGACGCCGGCCTGCGCGTCGTCGCATCGAAGCGCATCCGCATGACACGCGAGCAGGCCGAAGGCTTCTATGCGGTCCACAAGGAGCGGCCGTTCTTCAACGATCTCGTCGCTTTCATGACCTCCGGCCCCGTCGTCGTGCAGGTGCTCGAAGGCGAGGACGCGGTGAAGCGCAACCGTGACGTCATGGGCGCAACGAATCCGGCCGATGCCGCAGACGGCACGATCCGCAAGACCTTTGCCGAATCGATCGAGGCTAATTCGGTCCACGGTTCGGACTCGGGCGAGAACGCGGCGATCGAGATCGCCTATTTCTTCAAGCCCGAAGAAATTGTCGGCTGACCTGAAACCTGTCCTGCGCCGCGCCGTGGCCGAAGATGCCGCGGCGCTGGCGTTGGTCGCGGGCGCAACGCTGCTGGACACATTTGCCGGGATTCTCAGCGGGCGCGATCTGGTTGCGCATTGCGCCGCCAACAACACCGCGGCGAAATTCGCCACCTGGGTGAACGACCCGGCGAGCGTCGTCATACTCGCCGAAGCAGCGAACGGCGCCGCGCCGGTAGGCTATTCGGTGCTGACCACGCCCGACTTGCCGGTCGAGACCGTTCCCAACGATATCGAGCTACGCCGCATCTACACGCTCTCGCGGCTACACGGTTCCGGGCTTGGGCAGGCGCTGATGGTACGTGCCCTCGAGGATGCCCGGGTATTGGCCAAGCGCCGGGTACTGCTCGGTGTCTACGGCGGTAACCTGCGGGCGCGTGCGTTCTACGAGCGGCAGGGCTTCACGCCGGTTGGCACACGCCAGTTCTTAGTCGGCGAGACGCTCCACGACGACATGGTCTACGCGCGGGTAATTTAAAAATCTTCGCTTTTTGCCGGACGAAGCCGCCAACGCCCTGAACTCCCTTTTGGAGCCAGCGCAGGGCAAAGGATGGTTGGCTAGTGCGGCTTATCCCTTGGGCTTCACCCGTGCCCACCTGGCATCCACAGCCGACTGCGTCGCGCCGTGGCGACGCTCCAGCACGATGCCCTTGAGGCGCAGCGCGCGGCCACGCAGCAAGCGGCCGTGGGTCTGCCACACGATGTCGTAGACCGCGGTGTCGCTGAGATGATCGCCGCCCTCCCAATAATCGGCGGTGATCAGCACCGGGAGGCGCCCCTGTTGTTCGGCGCCACCGCTCGCAGTCGCCTTGAGCAGTGAATCCCCGAAGGTGCTTGTCTCGATCGCGGGCTCGAGCGAGCTCGATTGCGGTGCGACGCCGAGCGCGCTCGGAAACCGGACCTCGATGCTCTGGATGTCATGGGCCGGATCGGTCAGCACGAGGCGCGCCCCGTCGTCCTTGGGAGTCGCGTGAAGTGTCACCAACGTTCCAGCATGTGCCGACCTCGCAGCATTGGCCTGCTCGGCGGCGCGTGCAGCCTGGTCGGCCTCACGCCCCTGCCAGTTGTTCCACAAGGTAAGGCCGGCGATTACCACACCCGCGATTGCCATCACCTCGGCGAGCGTTAGCCAGCGGCGGCGAGTGGCGGCGGCCTCGGCCCTAGCCTCGGCGCGTTCGGCGGGGGTTTCGGGCATGATCGGATCTTCCTGATAGCCGCTCATCGGCCACCGGCTTCGAGAAGACGCGCCGGCGCGACCATTTCCCAGCTCGCCGCGACACGGTCGCCAACTCGGTCCCAGTCGGTGTCATCCTCGCCGACCCGCATGGCGATCCATCCATAGGCGCCAAGATAAGCCGGCTTGTAGTAGAAGTCGGGATCGGCCTCGATCAGCATCGCCTGTTCATCGGGGCCCGACGTCTTTACGATTACGGCCGTCTCGCCGTCGCCGTGATGATTGTGCCAGAAATAAGCGTAGAACTTGCCGTTTTCGATATGGAAGCCCGGTGCACCGTGCGATTCGCGCTCGGCGCATTCCGGGAGCGCCAGTGCGATTGCGCGAAGTCGCTCGAGATCGGCGGAATAGTCTGGGCTCATCGTCTCACGAATGCCGACAGAACCTTCGGATACAGCCGATGTTCCTCGATCAGCACGCGGGTCGCAAGCGATTCTGCAGTGTCGCCTGGCTCAATCGACACCTCGGCTTGGCCGAGCACCTCGCCGCCATCGAGCTCCTCAGTGACGATATGAACCGAGCAGCCTGCCACCGCATCGCCCGCGTCGATCGCGCGCTGGTGGGTGTCGAGCCCCTTGTACTTGGGCAGCAGCGAGGGGTGGATGTTGACGATTCGCCTCTGCCAGCGCCCGACAAATTCGTCGGAAAGGAGCCGCATGTACCCAGCGAGCGCAATCACCTCGGCGCCCGCGTTGCGCAGCTCGGCATCGAGTGCCGCTTCATAGGCGGCCTTGCCGATGCCTTTTGGCGACAGCGCAAAGGTAGCCAAGTGGTTCTGGCGCGCCCAGGCGAGACCTGGCGCATCGGGCTTGTCGGAAGCGACGATCGCCACCTCGTAAGCGCAATCGGGATCGAGCGCAGCCTCGGCGAGCGCCATCATGTTCGAACCGCGGCCGGAGATGAGGACGGCGACCCTGGTTTTGTTCATCGCACCATGCCGATGCTGGCCCAACGGCGCTCTGCTAGCGGCGCCCCGGCGACATCCGGAGCATGGGACAGAGAGGTCCGAAAAACCGACGCTTTCGCCGGGGCGGCTAAAGAGCAGGGAACGATCATGCTGTGTGAGTCGCCGACCAATTTTCGCGCGCGCTCCACGTACCCGCCGAGCCCCGGACGGTGCAGCCGCGCTTTCCCTTTTCGATGGCGCCGACCGTCTCGATCTTTTCGCCGGCAGAACGCAAAGTGTCGGCGACCACTTCGGCGCGGTCCGCGGCGACGATCACCACCATCCCGATGCCGCAATTGAAGGTGCGGGCCATCTCCTCGGGCTCGATCGCTCCCTGCGCCTGAAGGAAGGCCATCAGCCGCGGCTGGACCCAGGCGTCGGCATCGATCCTGGCGTGGGTACCATCAGGCAGCACACGCGGAATATTCTCGAGCAAACCGCCGCCGGTGATATGCGCCAAACCCTTGATTTGACGCTCCCGAATCAACGGCAGCAGGCTTTTAACGTAAATGCGCGTCGGCGCCATCAGCGCGTCGATCAGCAACATCTCATGGTCGAACAGGGCAGGGCGATCGAGCTTCCATCCCTTGTCGGCCGCCAGCCGGCGGACAAGCGAAAAGCCGTTCGAGTGAACGCCGGACGAGGCAAGGCCGAGGACCACGTCGCCTGCTGCGATATCCTTTCCAGTCAGCACTTGGTCGCGCTCGACCGCACCGACGCAAAAACCGGCGAGGTCGTAGTCGCCCGCCGCGTACATGCCCGGCATTTCCGCGGTCTCGCCGCCGATCAGCGCACAGCCGGCTTGGCGGCAGCCTTCGGCGATCGAGGCGACGACGCGCGTCGCAACCTCGTTGTCGAGCTTTCCACTGGCGTAATAATCTAGGAAAAACAGTGGCTCGGCGCCTTGGACGATCAGGTCGTTGGCGCACATGGCGACGAGATCGACACCGACGCCATCATGCCAATCATGCTCGATAGCGAGCTTGAGCTTGGTACCGACGCCATCGTTGGCCGCGACCAGAAGCGGATCGGTAAATCCCGCCGCCTTGAGGTCGAAGAAGCCGCCGAACCCGCCGAGATTCGCCTCGGCACCGGGTCGCCGCGTCGCCTTGGCCAGTGGTCCGATCGCCTTGACCAGCGCATTGCCGGCCGCGATCGAAACGCCGGCGTCGGCGTAGGTGTAGGAGCTGTTTGGTGAAGTGTCGCTCATGGTCGCCTATGGCTGATGCTGCCGACCCGAACGGGTGCGACTAATGGTCTCGCTAGCGATATCGCGCTTGGATTTCCACGCCTGCTTCGCCAAAAGGGCGCGCACCATGATCGTTTCCCGTCTCCCGCGCCTCATCGTTCCGCTACTCGGCCTGGCACTGGTTGGCAGCGCGGGCGTCGTGTTGGGCCAGGTCGAGAGCGGCGCGCCGATCGCGCCGGTCGACGATTCGGGCAATTTCGAGGTTGACGGCGTCAATGTCGACGTCTCGGGCAAGACCTCGCTGGAGGCGCGTGCTGCCGGCTGGCGGCTCGCCGAACGCAAGGCGTGGGGACTGCTGTCGAAAAGGTTCGGCCAGGGCGGGGGGGCTGTTTCCGATTCGACGCTCGATTCGATCGTTTCGGGCATTGTCGTCGAAAACGAGAATGTCGGACCCAATCGCTATATCGCTCGGCTGGGCGTGACCTTCAGCCGAGCGCGCGCCGGGCCGATGCTGGGGGTCGCCGGTGGTGGGTTCCGTTCGCCGCCGATGCTGGTGCTGCCGATCGAATGGTCAGGCGGCACTGGCGTAGCGTTCGAGCAGCAGAGCGATTGGCGGCAGGCTTGGGCTCGCTTCCGTACCGGCAACAGCTCGATCGATTATGTCCGCCCGGCCGGCACCGGCCCCGATTCGCTTCTGCTCAACGTCGGCCAAGCCGGCCGACCAGGTCGCGGCTGGTGGAAGGCGATACTCGACCAATATGGCGCGTCCGACGTGCTGATTCCAACCGTCCATCTCTACAGCACCTATCCCGGCGGGCCGGTGATCGGCGTGTTCGAGGCGCGCTACGGCCCCGACAATCGGCTGGTCCGCCGCTATACCTTGCGAGTCAACAATGCCGACGGCGTCGGCTCGCTGCTCGACGCGGGCGTGGCACGAATCGACGGCGCCTATCAGGACGCCCTTAAGGGCGGCATCCTGCATACCGATCCGGGGCTCGCCTACGTGCCGCCGGTGCCGACCCCGACGCCAGACCTGGAGAATCTGCCGACCATCGAGACCAATCAGCCGACGACCGCGGCGCAGGGAACGACAGTCGATATCCAGTTCGACACTCCCGATGCCGCCGCGGTCAATGCCGGCGAGGCGGCGATGCGCGCGGTGCCCGGCGTCAGCTCCGCCGCCACCACCAGCTTGGCGATCGGCGGTGTCTCGGTGATGCGCGTCGTCTATGGCGGCGACCAGGCAACGCTTGCAGAGTCATTGCAGGCACGCGGCTGGCAGGTGCAGAGCGGTCCCGGCGTGCTGCGCATCCATCGCGCGGCGCCGGCGCCGCCTCCCACTCCGAAGGAGCAAAAGGCGGGATGAGCCAGTTCGCCCTGCCATTCGAATGGCCGGCGGACCCGCGCGACGACGAATTCCTGGTCAGCGACTCGAACGCGCGAGCGGTCCACGGCCTCGAACATTGGGGCGCCTGGCCGGTGATGTCGGCGCTGTTGACGGGCCCGCGTAAATCGGGCCGTAGCCTACTCGCGCGCATCTTCGCGGCCAAGAGCGGCGGCGCGATCCTAGACGACGCCGAGCGTCAGAGCGAAACGGCGATCTTCCACGCCTGGAACCGAGCTCAAGCCGAGCGCCATCCGCTGCTGATCGTTGCCGATGCGGCGCCGCCCGAATGGATCATTAAGCTTCCCGACTTGGGATCTCGGTTGGCGGCGACCCCCGTGCTGCAGATCGGCGCGCCCGACGATATGCTGATGCGCGCCCTGTTCGAGCGGCAGTTCGTCAAGCGCGGCCTCGACGCCAGGCCCGACCTGATCGACTGGCTGATCGCACGGGTCGAGCGCAGTCATATTGCTGTCATGCGCGCGGTCGATGTGCTCGACCAGGAAGTACTCGAACGGCGCAAGCGCTTGTCGATCCCGCTCGCCCGCGCCACATTGTCCGCGGCCGGGCTGATTGCCGAGCCGGCCAGCAAGGTTGATGATCGATGACGACTCGCCCTGCCCATATTCCGATGTTCGACGACGACGATCCATTCGTCGGCGAGGAAGGCGGAGAGCGCTATTTCAACCGCGAGATTTCATGGCTGGCGTTCAATCGACGCGTGCTGGAGGAGGCGCTCAATCCGGCGCATCCGCTGCTCGAACGCTTGAGGTTTTTGTCGATCTCGGGCTCTAATCTCGATGAATTCTTCATGGTCCGCGTCGCCGGGCTCAAGGGTCAACAACTGCAGGATGTCGAACGCAAATCGGTCGATGGCCGCACGCCGACCGAGCAGCTGCGCGACATTGCGCTGGAAGCCGACCGGCTGATGCAGGCGCAGCAGCAGGTATGGGTTTCGCTACGCGAGGAAATGGCGGCGAACGGCATCGCCGTCCTGGACACCGATGACATCGTGGGGGACGATGAAATCTGGCTGGAGGCGCATTTCCGAGACCAGATATTCCCGATCCTGACACCGCAAGCGCTCGATCCTGCTCACCCGTTCCCGTTCCTGCCCAACCGCGGGTCGAGTCTGATTTTCGACCTTATCCGCCTGTCCGACCATGAGCCGATCCGTGAAGTCGTGCTACTGCCAACCACCGTTCCTCGTTTCGTTCGTCTGCCGGGCAAAGCTTCCCGCTACGTGGCGATGGAAACCCTGCTCAAGCATTTCTCCACGCTGATCTTTCCCGGCTATCGCGTGAAGGGCTGCGCCGCGTTCCGACTTTTGCGCGACAGCGATATCGAAATCGAGGAGGAGGCGGAGGATCTCGTTCGTTATTTCTCGAATGCGATCAAGCGGCGGCGGCGGGGCAGGGTGATCCGGCTCGATTTGGAAACGGGTATTGAGGAGGAGCTTGCTGTCCTGCTGCGCGAGGAGCTCGGCGGGGGTGATGCGATCATCACCGAGAGCGCGGCATTTCTTGGCGTCAGCGACCTTGAACGGCTGGTCGACGAAGACAGGCCCGATCTCAAGTTCCCGCCCTATTCACCTCGTTTTCCTGAAAGAATTCGGGAATTCGGCGGTGACTGCTTCGCTGCGATCAAGGCGAAGGATATCGTTGTCCACCATCCCTATGAGACGTTCGACGTTGTTCTCGCGTTCTTGAAGCAGGCAGCCAACGACCCCGACGTGGTTGCAATCAAGCAGACGCTTTATCGCGCTGGCAAGCAGCCCGCCGTCATCAATGCCCTGATCGCGGCGGCCGAAGCGGGCAAGTCGGTGACCGCGGTTGTCGAGTTGAAGGCGCGTTTTGACGAGGAGCAGAACATGCTCTGGGCGAACGCGTTGGAACGCGCGGGCGTGCAGGTGGTATACGGCTTCATCGACTGGAAGACGCACGCCAAGATTTCCATGGTGGTGCGGCGCGAGGGAAGCGAATACCGCACCTACTGCCACTTCGGCACCGGGAATTATCACCCGATCACCGCGCGCATCTACACCGACCTCAGCTTCTTCACCGCCGATCCGCGGGTCGGCGCCGATGCCGCGCATGTTTTCAACTACATCACCGGCTATGTCGAGCCGAAGCATCTCGACCTCGTCAGCATGTCACCGCGTGACTTGCGGTCCCGGCTGGTCAAGCAGATCGATGCCGAAATCGCCAATGCCCAAGCTGGAAAGCCGGCCGCCATCTGGGCCAAGATGAACTCGCTGGTCGACCCGGCGGTGATCGAGAAGCTTTACGAAGCCTCCAACGCGGGCGTGGAAATCGATCTCGTCATTCGCGGCATTTGCTGCCTGCGACCGGGGATTCCCGGTATGTCGGAACATATCCGCGTCAAGTCGGTGATCGGCCGCTTCCTCGAGCACAGTCGCATCTGTGCGTTTGGCAACGGCAAGGCGCTGCCCAATGACGGCGCCAAGCTGTTCATATCCTCGGCCGATTGGATGCCGCGCAACTTCGACCGCCGCGTCGAATATCTGCTACCAATAGAGAATCGGACGGTGCACGACCAGATTTTGGATCAAGTGATGGTCGCCAATTTGCTCGACAACGAACAGAGCTGGGAACTGCAGCCCGATGGAAATTACCTCCGCGAAGAGCCGGGCGACCGCCCCTTCAACCTGCACCGTTATTTCATGACTAACCCCTCGCTGTCCGGGCGCGGCGCGGCATTGAGGAAGAGCGAATCTGTGCCGAAATTGTCGCTGCGGCGCAGAGGCAACGGATGACGACACCACCTCTTGCCATCAAGAGCTTGCCTATCTCGCCGCGTGAGACGCCGGCACTTGCAGCAATGACTGAAATCGAACCGGCCAAAGTCCAACCGCGCACCGCAATTATCGACATTGGCTCTAACTCGATTCGCTTGGTCGTCTATCAGGGCCCCGAGCGATTGCCGTCGATCTTGTTCAACGAGAAGGTGATGGCGGGTCTCGGCCGCAGACTTGCCAGCGAGGGAGCAATCGATCCTGAAGCGATGGTGCGCGCGCAAGCAGCGCTCGCTCGATTTGCCGCTCTTGCCGAGGCGATGGAGGTAGGCGAGCTGCGCACCGTCGCCACGGCGGCCGTACGAGAGGCCGCCAATGGCCATGACCTGGTAGACTATGCCCAATCGATTGGCCTCGATGTCGAATTGCTCTCGGGCGACGAGGAAGCGTTGGCCGCTGGCCGCGGCGTGCTGTCGGGCATCCCCGAGGCGGACGGTATCGTCGGTGATCTCGGTGGTGGCAGCCTTGAACTGGTCGAAGTGTCGGGTGGCCAAATCGGCGAGCGCGTCTCTTTCCCGCTGGGCGTCCTGCGGCTCGCTGCGGTTCGCGCAAAAGGAAAGGGTGCGCTCGATCGCCATGTCGCCAAGCTGTTGAAAAAGAGCGGCTGGCAGGGGCGCGGCAAAGGGCGGCCCTTCTATCTCGTCGGTGGTTCGTGGCGGTCGCTGGCGCGGGTCGATATGCACCTGGCAGATTACCCGCTGCCGATCGCGCACCATTATCCGATGCCGCCTCAGCGCATCACCCGTCTCAACCGAGCACTCGCCCATATCGACAAGGCCCGATTGCGTGAGGTGCCCGATTTGTCGGCCGCGCGCATTCCGACGCTGGGAGACGCTGCCGCTCTGCTCGGCGTGGTGCTACGACATCTCGGCAGCCCGACGACGATCGTCTCCGCTTACGGTCTGCGCGAAGGACTGCTTTATGCGGCGCTAGACCCGGCGGTGCAGCGCGAGGACCCGCTGATCGTTGCCACCCGAGACGAAGGCCGGCGGCTCGGCCGCTTCGCCGAGCATGGCGATCTGCTCGACCGTTGGATCGCGCCGCTGTTTGCCGGCGAAGCCGCCGATCTCGCTCGGCTTCGCCATGCCGCCTGTCTGCTCGCCGACGTCGGCTGGCACGCGAACCCCGAGTTCCGTGCCGAACGCGGACTGGACGTGGCGCTGCATGGCGATTGGGTGGCGATCGACGCCCGTGGTCGGGCGTTGGTGGCGCAAGCCCTGTTCACCGGCCTCGGCGGCGGCGTTAGATCACCCGAGCCGCTACCGTGTTTGGCGCAGGAACGTGATCTCAAGCGTGCCGCCGCCTGGGGCCTCGCGATCCGCCTTGGCCAGCGGCTGAGCGGCGGTGTGGCCGGACCGCTCGGCAGAGTCCGGCTTAGCCGCGATCGCGACGCCGTCTCGCTCACCTTTCCCGAAGCCGATGTCGCGCTCTATGGCGAAACGGTCGAGCGCCGCCACAAGGCGCTCGCTGCGGCGCTCGGCGGCGAGGCGCGTCTCGCTATCGCCTAGGAAGCCTCGGTCTCGATCCGGCTCATCTTCAGCTTGCCGTTCTTGACCGCGAAGCCGAGCCGGCCTTCGACGAGATCGAGCGCATCGTGGCCGAATTGCTCGTAGCGCCATCCTTCGAGAATCGGCAACCCCTGGCGGCGGCCCGCAGCCAATGCTTCGAGATCATCACTACGGGCGAGCAGCTTCGGCGCTACATCAATTTCTCTCGCCCGGATCTTCAGGAGCAACTTTAAAAGGTCGGCGACCAGCCCCCCTTCCTTGCCAAGTCCAGGCTTGCGATCCTCGCGCGGAGGCATCTCGTCGGCGCAGAGGGGCTTGGCTTCGACCAGTGCAGTCATCAGCCGGCCACCGATATCGTTCGATGCCCAAGCGGCCGACAGGCCCCGCACCCGCGCCAGATCTGCCTGCTTCTTCGGCGGCGAGCCGGCAAGGTCAGCGAGCGTTTCATCTTTCATGATGCGGCCACGCGGCAGGTTCTTGCTCCGCGCCTCGAATTCACGCCAGCGCGCGAGCGACTTCAGTCGGCCGAGCACCTCGGGCTTGCGGCCGGGGATACGGACGCGCTGCCATGCCTGATCGGGATTGTTGGCGTAATTGTCGGGATCAGCGAGCCGCTCCATCTCCTGGTCGAGCCATTGCCCGCGCCCCGTTTTCCTGAGCCGAGCCAGCATCTTGGGAAATATCTTTGCGAGATGCGTCACGTCGGCGATAGCATAGTCGATTTGTCGCTGGTCGAGCGGGCGACGCGACCAATCGGTGAAGCGCGCGCCCTTGTCGATGGCAATGCCTAGCCAGGCGTCGACCAGATTGCCATAGCCGACCTGCTCGCCTTGCCCCAGCGCCATTGCCGCGATTTGCGTGTCGAACAACGGATGTGGGGTAGTACCGGTCAGATTGTAGATGATCTCGAGGTCCTGGCCACCGGCGTGGAAGACCTTGAGGACGTCCTCGTTTTTTGTGAGGAGGTCGAGCAGCGGCGTAAGATCGAGCCCCGGCGCCATCGGATCGATCGCCGCGGCTTCTTCCTCGTCGGCGACCTGGATGAGGCACAGTTCGGGCCAATAGGTGTTCTCGCGCATGAACTCGGTGTCGACGCATACGAACGGCGAGTCGGCGAGGCGGGTGCAGAGGTTGGCGAGGCTGGCCGAGTCCTCGATCAAATCATGGATGTGCATCGCGGCTCTTTAGCGAGCGCCATGCGGGTTGACAAAGCGCCTGTTGCAAGGGAAGCGCGGCGCCATCTTTCAACCGTCAGCCTAGCGGAAGCCGCGATCTCAGGCCGCACATGTGGATCATGTGGCAGAGACCCAGCTTTCGCGGAGGTGACGTAATCAGAGACCGCACCATGCACGCCTATCGCACCCATAATTGCGGCGAGCTTCGCGCCGAGAATGTCGGCGACGAAGTCCGGCTTTCCGGCTGGGTCCACAAGAAGCGCGACCATGGCGACCTCGTGTTCATCGACTTGCGCGATCATTTTGGCATCACCCAGGTCGTCACCGAGGTCGACGGGCCAGCCTTCAAGGTGATCGAGAGCCTCAAGAACGAGTCAGTGGTGACGATCACCGGCAAGGTGACGGCCCGCGCCCCCGAGGCAGTCAATCCGAACCTCGCAACCGGCGCGATTGAAGTCCGCGCAACAGAGGCGGTGGTGCAGTCGCAGGCGCAAGAGTTGCCGATGCCGGTCGCGGGCGATGCCGAATATCCCGAGGACATCCGCCTCAAATACCGATTCCTGGACCTTAGGCGCGAGCGGCTGCACCAGAACATCATGCTTCGCTCGGCGGTGATCGCAAGCGTGCGGCGGCGAATGATCGACCAGGGCTTTACCGAGTTCCAGACGCCGATCCTCACTGCGTCGAGCCCGGAGGGCGCGCGCGACTACCTCGTCCCCAGCCGAGTCCATCCGGGCAAGTTCTATGCGCTGCCGCAGGCGCCGCAGATGTTCAAGCAGCTGCTGATGGTCGCCGGTTTCGACCGCTATTTCCAGATCGCACCGTGCTTTCGCGACGAAGACGCACGCGCCGACCGCTCCCCAGGCGAGTTCTACCAACTCGATTTCGAGATGAGCTTCGTCACCCAAGAGGACGTGTTCGCTGCTATCGAGCCCGTGCTGCACGGCCTGTTTGAAGAATTTGCCGACTGGCAGGGCAAGGGACGCACTGTCAGCCCGCTGCCGTTCAAGCGCATTGCGTACCGCGAAGCGATGCTGAAATACGGCTCTGACAAGCCCGACCTTAGGAACCCCATTCTGATTTCCGACGTCTCCGACCATTTCAAAGGATCGGGATTCGGCCTCTTCGATCGCATCGTCTCGGGCGGCGGCGTGGTACGCGCGATCCCGGCGCCCGACACCGCGGGCAAGAGCCGCAAGTTCTTCGACGATATGAACGACTGGGCGCGCGCAGAGGGCCACGCCGGACTAGGTTATATCACCCAGAAGGGCGGCGAACCCGGCGGCCCAATCGCAAAGAACCATGGCGAGGAGGCGACCCGGAAGTTGATCGCCGAGCTCGGCATCGGTCCCGATGACGGCATCTTCTTCGCCGCCGGCAAACCCGATCAAGCCGCCAAGCTCGCCGGTGCCGCGCGTACGCGGATCGGCCAGGAGCTCGGGCTGGTCGACGAAAAGCGGTTCGAATTCTGCTGGATCGTCGACTTTCCGATGTTCGAATATGACGAGGAGGCGAAGAAGATCGACTTCAGCCACAATCCATTTTCGATGCCGCAGGGCGAGCTGGAAGCCTTGGAAACGAAGGATCCGCTCGATATCCTTGCTTATCAATACGATATCGTCTGCAACGGCGTCGAGTTATCGTCGGGTGCGATCCGTAACCACCGACCGGAGATCATGTACAAGGCGTTCGAGATCGCCGGCTACAGCGGAGAAGACGTCGACACCAATTTCGGCGGCATGATGAATGCCTTCAAATATGGCGCGCCGCCGCACGGCGGTTCGGCGCCAGGGATCGACCGCATGGTCATGCTGCTTGCCGGGGAACCCAACATTCGTGAGGTGGTGGTGTTCCCGATGAACCAGCGTGCCGAAGACCTGATGATGGGCGCACCTGGGCCGGTGACAGCGAAGCAGTTGCGTGAGCTCAACATCCGTCTGGTCGAGCAGCCGGCGGCGACCGCCAAGGCAGATGTCGATGCAGCGGTCTCGCCGAAGGCGGGCTGAATTTCCTCGTCGCCCCCGGGACTTGTTCCGGGGTCCGCCGTGCATCAAGCTGAGTTCTTGCGGCTCCGGTTGGACCGGGACGCGCCCGGCACGACGGTGAAAGCATGACGATCGACCTGCGCGATTACGAAATCGGTCACAAATACCACGGCCACTACGAGCCCGATCTGAAGAAGCTGCAGCAGCAGCTTGAGCATATCCTGGTCGCGCACATCGTTCATCACCGGCGCGCGGTCGTTATGTTCGAGGGTTGGGATGCCGCCGGCAAGGGCGGGATCATAGAACGCCTGACTGCCAAATGGGACCCGCGCAACTTCCAGGTCTATCCGATCGGCGTGCCGACGCCCGAGGAAAAGGCCCACAATTTTCTCTGGCGTTTCGAAACCAAGCTACCCCAACCGGACAACATCGCCGTATTCGATCGCAGTTGGTACGGCCGCGTGCTCGTCGAGCGAGTCGAGCACTTCGCGACCGACGCCGAGTGGCAGGCCAGCTATGGTCAAATCAACGTCTTCGAGAAGAAGTTGATCGAAGGCAGGACGACGCTGGTCAAGCTGTTCGTCCACGTCAGTCAGGACGAGCAGGACAAGCGTCTTAAGGCGCGGCTGGAAAATCCGTGGAAACGGTGGAAGACCGGCCTCGACGATTACCGCAATCGCGCCAAGCGTCCCGCGTATCTCGCGGCCATGCACGACATGTTCGCGCGGACCGACACGCCGATCGCTCCCTGGAAGGTGATCGACGGCGACAACAAGAAGTCCGCGCGGATCGCGGCGCTCAGCCATATCGCCGATCGCTTGGCCGCTGTAGTGCCGATGTCGCCGCCGCCGCTCGATCCCGAGTTGGAGAAGGTCGCCAGAAAAGCCTTGGACTTGTAGCACGTTACGTCGCGTCCGCAGACCGGTTTACCGCCTATTCGGGCAAAACGACGCTGGCCCTCTACGTTCGGCCGATGACTACCCCATATGGGTGAGGTCAGCGATGCCGATCTCGATCTGACGGTTCAACCAGTTCCAGCGCCAGTGCTCAAATTCCTGCAAAAGGGGTGCGACAATTATGGCCTATCTCAGCCGCCGTGAATTCACCAGTTCGGCCGTGCTTCTTTCTGCCATGGCACCAACCCGGCTTATCGCCGCGACCGCCTATAGCACGGTGATCAATGGCCAGACATTTCAGGGCACTCGGCCGCCCGGCGGCATTGGAGACATCGGCGGCACGGCAATCACTGCTACCAGCAACACGTTGGTCGAGAACTGCCATTTCAGCAATTTCGGCGACGGAGCTGTCTGCCTGCTCGATCAGGCAATTGACAACTTTGCCATGAAGGATTGCGACGGCGACAATCTATACTGTTTTATCAACAATCTTTCCTGGACCGCGCCGACCCGCAACGTACCACTCACAAACTTCACCTTTTCCCGCATTACCGGCACGAACATAGAACGGAACATGATACGGATCGGTGCGACGTCTTCTCACGGACTGGTCCAGGACGTCGTCGGCCGCGGCAATGGAAATTGCGCCAATTATTGCGCTGGTTTTCAGACAGCCGACAATGCCAGGGACATCGCCTATAAACGATGCGAGGCGCACAATTTTGCCGAAGCGCGCCGCTCGAAGACCACGTATTGGAATGGTGACGGCTTTTCCGATGAACGGACCAATAGCCTCATCCGCTATTATGGCTGCCTAGCGGCCGGATGCACCGACGGCGGCTTCGACACCAAGTCGGCCGGCGTCTATATGGCCGATTGCCGATCAAGCGGGAATAAGCGCAATTTTCGTTTATGGAACACAGGTTCATTGATCCGATGCACCAGTGAGGAGCCGGTCAAATTGGGCGGCACCGGCGAAGCGGCGCATTTTTCTTTTTTTGGCGGCTCGGGACCAGTTTACATATTCGACAGCCCGGTGGTCCGCGCCAGCGCCAACAACACCGCACCGGTCTTCCTGTTCATGTCCACCACCAAGGCATCAATCGGCATCTACAATGCCGACATCGACGCGCCCGGAGCCCCGCTTATCAAGGTGATCGGACCTGAGCCGAGCATTCATTGGTACCCGGACCGCTCGCAGCAGAAGATCCGTGTCGCGACGCTGAGAGCTTAGATGAATGAACTACGCTCACTGCACCAAAACAGTGGGCGAATTTACGATGCGAGAACTGCGGGCCTGATGAATCATTCAGCCGCGCGCTCTGGAACATGGCGATCGACGCAACGCTCGCGGCACATTTCGACCCGCAGGCGAGGTGACGGGCTTCAATTCATGGCGACCGCGTGGCCCTAGGCCGGCGCGAACCCGCCATCGTCTCCCATCACCCACAGAATTCCGTCGCGGATCGCGAAATAGGCACCTCGTACCGTGAGCTTGCCCGCTTTCTCGCGCTCAGCGACCCGTGGGAAGGTGCGCAGGTTGGTGATCGAAAGACGGACGGTTTCGAGTTCGAGCTCGCGCGTAGCTTGCTCTCCGGTACCATGCTCGGCGACGATGCGATCGCGTGCCTGGTCGAGCAAGTCGACCCAATGGCCGATGAAGCCACCTTCGCCATTCGGCAAGCCCGCAAAGTTCTGCGTCAGCGCTGCGTTGACGCCACCGCACGAACCATGCCCCATGACGACGATCTCGGGCACTTCAAGTTGATTCACGGCGAATTCGATCGCCGCAGAAACGCCGTGGCGGCCGCCTCCCTGCTCGAACGGCGGCACCAGTGCCGCGATGTTGCGGACGACGAATATCTCGCCGGGGGCGGCGTCGAACACCATCGCCGGATCAGTGCGGCTGTCGGCACAAGCGATCACCATCACGCGAGGGCTCTGGCCCTCGGCGAGTTCCACCCAGCGCGCACGCTGACGCGCGTAGTCTCGATCGCGGAAGCGGTGATAGCCGCGGATGAGGTCGGAAAAGTCAGTCATGATTGCATCCATTGCAGGCGCCGGCGGGGGTGGCAAGCGATCGCGACAGTCGCTAGATGGCGCGCATGAACGAGATCACCCCGATTGCCCCTT
>Ga0164242_10002318_pt1 | contig 22062 bp, 27 predicted proteins | sample OricomgcompostMG_FD_108783 | JGI IMG/M metagenome (GOLD analysis project Ga0164242, IMG submission 108783) | Miracle-Growth compost microbial communities from Emeryville, California, USA - Original compost - Miracle growth compost (MG) ... | reverse complement strand
GTCGTGGTGCGCTACGCGCTCGGCCAGGCCCACTACCGCTCGACCATCGACTACACCGACCGCTCGCTCGCCGAGGCCGAGGCGGCCGTCGAGCGCATCGAGGGCTTCCTGACCCGCAGCGCCCGCCGGCTCGAGGGCACCCGGTTCGCCGCGGATGCCGTGCCCGTGATCCCCGACGAGTTCGCCGCCGCAATGGACGACGACCTGTCGGTCCCGCAGGCCCTCGCCGTGCTGCACGACACCGTGCGCGAGGGCAACACGGCGCTCGACGACGAGGACCTGCAGCTCGTGGCATCCGCACGCGGCAAGGTCATCGCGATGACGCAGGTCCTGGGCATCGACCCGCTGTCGCCCGAATGGACCCGCACCCAGGACACCGCCGCGCGCTCCGCGCTCGGCGCGCTCGTCGAGCGGCTGCTCGACGACCGGCAGGCGGCTCGCGCCGCAAAGGACTACGCAGCAGCCGACCGCATCCGCGAGGAGCTCGCGGCGGCCGGCATCACGATCGAAGACACGCCCACGGGCGCGCAGTGGACGATCACAGAGGACTAGGGGAATAGAGATGGCTCGACCGCGCGCTGGCGCTGTTAGTAAGACGAAGAAGGGCTCGACCGGCAAGGGCTCGGGCGGCAACGGCCGCCGCGGGCTCGAGGGCAAGGGCCCGACGCCCAAGGCGGAGGACCGCGAGTACCACCCCGCGTACCGCAAGAAGATGCTCGCCGACCGTGCCGCCGCCAAGCGCACCGGGCAGTCGCCGAGCCGCACCAACACCGGCGGCGGCGCCGCGCAGCGCCGGGCGAAGAGCGACGACACCGAGCTCGTGACCGGCCGCAACTCGGTCGTCGAGGCGCTGCGCGCGGGCATCCCGGCGTCGACGCTCTACATCGCGGCGCGCACCGAGATGGACGACCGCGTCAAGGAGGTGCTGTCGATCGCGACGCACCGCGGCATCCCGATCCTCGAGGTGATGCGCCCCGAGCTCGACCGCATGGCCGGCCGCGACGCGGTGCACCAGGGCCTGGGCCTGAAGGTGCCGGCATACGAGTACGCGCACCCCGCCGAGCTCCTCGACATCACGATCCGCAAGGGCCAGAAGCCGCTGTTCATGGCGCTCGACGGCATCACCGACGCGCGCAACCTCGGCGCGATCATCCGCTCGACCGCCGCTTTCGGCGGCCACGGCGTCATCGTGCCGCAGCGCCGCTCGGCCGGCGTCAACTCGGCCGCGTGGAAGACCTCGGCCGGCGCCCTGGCGCGCACGCCCGTCGCGATGGCGTCGAACCTGACGTCGACGCTCAAGGAGTTCAAGAAGGCGGGCGTCTTCGTCATCGGCCTCGCGGCCGGCGGCGACACCGAGCTCTACGACCTCGATCTCGCCGACCGCCCGGTCGTCGTCGTCGCGGGCTCCGAGGGCAAGGGCCTCTCGCGCATCGTCACCGAGACCTGCGACGCGATCGTGTCGATCCCGATCCAGGGCATCGAGTCGCTCAACGCCTCGGTCGCGGCATCCGTCGCCCTCTACGAGATCTCGAAGGTGCGCTCGACCAAGAAGTGAGCGCGTCCGATCCGACGCGAGAGCGCCCGGCGGCTTCGGCCACCGGGCGCTCTCGCGTCTCGGCTGCTGCGGATGCCGCGCCGCCACCCTACTTGATCGTGAAGCCGTCCGTGTCGGTCAGCGAGAGCGACAGCGTCTCGGTGTTCGGCGCGAAGACGGTCGCCTCGTCGCGGCGGTGGCGCAGCACGTTGTCGATGTAGCTGGTCAGCGCCTCGGCGAGCGGCACGTCGCGCTTCTCGTCCTGCGACATGTACCAACGGTGGTCGAGCAGCTGGTGGAACACCTCGGCGGGCTCGAGCTTGCCGCGCAGCTCGCGCGGGATCGCGGCGACGACGGGCTCGAACACGCGCGTCAGCCACTCGTGGGCGGTCGCCTCGTCGTCGGGGTCGCGCTGGCCGTTGGTCGCCGCGTAGGAGTCGAGGTCGTTGAGCAGGCGGCGGGCCTGGTTCTCGCCGGCCTCCAGGCCGGTCAGCCGGAACAGGCGGCGGGCATGGTGGCCGGCGTCGACGACCTTCGGCTGGATGATCACGTTCGTGCCGGCCTCGTCGGTCTTGATCGTGAGCTCGCCGATGTCGAAGCCGAGGTCGTTGAGGCGCGAGACGCGCTCGGCGATGCGCCAGCGCTCGGACACGGCGAAGCTCTCCGCTCCGGTGAGCTCGCTCCACAGCTCGCGGTACTTCGCGATGATGCCGTTCGCGATCTCGACGGGGTCGAGCTCGGGCGCCGCCTTGCCGCCGGCCTCGATGTCCATGAGCTCGCCTGCGATGTTGACGCGCGCGATCTCGAGGTCGTTCTCGCGCTGGCCGTTGGAGAGGCCGGTCTCCTGCAGCTGGCCGGTCTCGGCGTCCACCAGGTAGGCGGCGAAGGCGCCCGCGTCGCGGCGGAAGAGGGTGTTGGAGAGCGAGACGTCGCCCCAGTAGAAGCCCGTGACGTGCAGGCGCACGAGCAGCACCGCGAGCGCGTCGACGAGGCGCTTCGCCGTGTCCGGGCGCAGCGTCTGCGAGAACAGCGCGCGATAGGGCAGCGAGAACTTGAGGTGGCGCGTGACGAGGACGGTCGGCAGGTCGTGCCCGTGGTCGTCCGTGCGGTTCGAGATGACCGCGACCGGTTCGACGCTGGGGATGTCGAGCCGCTGCAGCATGCGCAGCATCTCGTACTCGCGCCGCGCCATCTCCGTCGTCGTCTCCTTCACGGCGACGACGTAGTCGCTGAGGTTCGCGAAGCGGACCAGGTGCCGGCTGATGCCCTTGGGCAGCTGGGCGATGTGCGACGACGCCCAATCCTCGAGGGGGACGTTCCACGGCAGATCGAGCAGTGCCGGCTCGACGGTCGCTGCGGTGATGTCAACGGATCCGACCACGGGGTTCCTTCGCTGTGCGTGCCGGCCCGACGGGCCCGCAGGGGGAGGGGAGAACGGGGAAGGCCGCGGCCCCAACGGGACCGCGGCCTTCTGACATCCTTGCGGACTGACGACGACTTAGTCGACGACGGCGCCGCCGAGGCGCTCGCCCGAGGTCACGTCGAAGACGTGGACGTGGCCGGTCTTCGGGGTGATGTAGACGGTGTCGCCGGCGTTCGGGTGCTGGCGACCGTCGACGCGGCCGACGATGTCGATGCGCTTGCCGTCGATCTCGGTGTGGCCGTAGAGGTAGCCGTCGGCGCCGAGCTCCTCGACGAGGTCGACCGTCACCTTGAGGCCCGAGGACTCACCGGTGTTGACGACGACGTCCTCGGGGCGGACGCCGATGGTGACCGAGGTGGCCGAGCCGAGCGTCGAACGGTCGACCGGGACGACCGCGGTGCCGAACTTGACGCCGCCGTCGACGACGTCGGCCGCGAACAGGTTCATGGCGGGCGAGCCGATGAAGCCGGCGACGAAGACGTTCTTCGGGTCTGCGTAGAGCTCGCGCGGGGTGCCGACCTGCTGGAGCACGCCGTCCTTGAGGACCGCGATGCGGTCGCCCATGGTGAGGGCCTCGGTCTGGTCGTGGGTGACGTAGACCGTGGTGACGCCGAGGCGGCGGGTCAGCGAGGCGATCTGGGTACGGGTCTGGACGCGGAGCTTGGCGTCGAGGTTCGACAGCGGCTCGTCCATGAGGAAGACCTGGGGGGAGCGGACGATCGCGCGGCCCATGGCGACGCGCTGACGCTGACCACCCGAGAGGGCCTTGGGCTTGCGGTCGAGGTAGGGCTCGAGGTCGAGCATCTTGGCGGCCTCGCGGACGCGCTGGTTGCGCTCTTCCTTGTTGACGCCGGCGATGCGGAGCGCGAAGCCCATGTTCTCGGCGACCGTCATGTGCGGGTACAGCGCGTAGTTCTGGAACACCATCGCGATGTCGCGGTCCTTCGGCGGAACGTCCGTGACGTTGCGGTCGCCGATGAAGATGTTGCCGGCGTTGACCTCTTCGAGGCCCGCGAGCATGCGGAGAGCGGTGGACTTACCCGAACCCGAGGGGCCCACGAGGACCAGGAACTCGCCGTCGGCGACGTCGAGGTTCAGGGAGTCGACAGCCGCGATGTTCGAACCCGGGTAGATGCGGGACGCGTTGTCGTACGTGACAGTTGACATCTGTATGTCTCCTTCACCGGCAGGTACGTGCCGGACGATCCGTAGTGAATGGATGTTGTTACTGCCGGCACCCTGACGGCGTCGGCAGTGCTCCCACTGTACGCCATGGAACCCTCGGTTAGCATCGACGGGCACCATCGGACGGAATGAGGACTATGACCGACGCCAGGAAGATCGCGCGCGACAAGGCGCGGGCGCTGCGGGCATCCCAGAAGAAGAAGGACAAGCGCAACCGCGTTCTGCTCCGCTCGGGGATCATCGCCGGCATCGTCGCCATCGCCGCAGTCGTCACCATCGTCCTGGTCACCTCGATCCGCCCCCCGCACGACGGCCCGGCCAACATGGCCAGCGACGGCGTCCTGATCACGACCGGCCTCAAGGCCGCGCGCTCGCCCGCCCGCGCCGCCGACGCGAAGCCGACGCCGCACCCGCTCGACACGAGCGGCCAGGTCGTCAACATCGTCACGTACGTCGACTACCTGTGCCAGTACTGCGAGCAGTTCGACCAGACCAACGGCGAGCAGATCGGGAAGCTCGTCTCGTCCGGGGCCGCGACGCTCGAGATCCACCCGCTGCCGTTCTACGCGAACCGCTCGGCGCAGGGCACCCAGTACTCGCTGCGCGCCGCCAATGCCGCCGCCTGCGTCGCCAACTACTCGCCCGACCAGTTCTTCGACTTCAACCGGCTGATGTTCGAGCACGAGCCCAGCCAGACGAGCGTCGGGCTCACCGACGACAAGATCGCGGGCTACGCCGAGCAGGCGGGAGCGGGCTCGATGTCCGACATCCGCAGCTGCATCCGGGACAAGACCTACGCCGACTGGACCCAGACCGCGCTCAGCCGCGCGTCGACCGGCCCGCTGCCCAACTCCGAGGTCAAGCGCGTCACGGCTGACGACCTCCCGCTCGTCCTGGTCGACGGGCAGCGGTTCACGGGCTCCGTGACGGATGCCACCGACTTCCGCGCCTTCATCCAGCAGGCCCAGGGCCAGCGCTACTCGACGGGCTCGCCGACGCCCACGCCGACCGCCACCTCGACGGCTCCCGCGACATCGACGGCGACGCCGACTCAGACGGCCCCCGCGACGCCCACCAGCACCGGCACCCCGAAGCCGTAGCCGGGCGGGAACATTCCCGCCACGGCATCCGTAGATTGAGAAGATGGCAACCATGCTGAAGGCCCACCGCTCCGTCGCCGGCTCCCGCATCGCGGGCGTCGGGCACTACCAGCCCGAGCGTGTGCTCACCAACGCCGAACTGGCCGAGATGGTGGACACGAACGACGAGTGGATCCGCACCCGCACCGGCATCATCGAGCGCCACATCGCCCGCGAGGACGAGACCGTGGGCGACCTCGCAGCCGAGGCGGCGAAGTCGGCACTCGCCGACGGCGGCTTCGAGCCGGACGCGATCGGGATGATCGTCGTGGCATCCACCTCCGTCATGGACCACAGTCCCAACGTCGCCGGCCGCGTCGCGGCCGCGCTCGGGATGACCTCGCCCGTCATCATCGACGTCAACACCGCGTGCTCGGGCTTCGAGCACGGCATCGCGCTCGCGGACGCCGCGATCCGCGGCGGCCAGGTCGAGCGCGCGCTCGTCATCGGCGCCGAGAAGCTCTCGTCGATCACCGACTGGACCGACCGCACGACGTGCGTCCTCACCGCCGACGGCGCCGGCGCCTTCGTCCTCGAGGCGTCGGACGAACCGGGCATCGGCCCGACCGTCTGGGGCTCCGAGCCGACCATGTCGCGCGCCGTCCTCGTCGAAGAGGAATCGGGCAACAAGTTCAGCCAGGACGGACGCATGATCCTGCGCTGGGCGATGTCGAAGTCGTCGGACATCAGCCGCCGCGCCGTCGAGGAGGCGGGCCTGTCGATGGACGACATCCAGGTCTTCGTGCCGCATCAGGCCAACCTGCGCATCATCGAGCCGCTCGCCGAGCAGCTCGGCCTCACCGACCGCATCGTCGTCACCGACGTGCAGTACTCGGGCAACACCTCGGCTGCGTCGATCCCGCTCGGCTTCTCGAAGTGGTGGCACGAGGGCCGCATCCCGGCCAACGTGCCGGCGCTGCTGTTCGGCTTCGGCGGGGGCTTCGCCTACGCGAGCCAGGTGGTCATGACGCCGAGCCGGAAGGCGTGAGGGCTTCCCGTAGAATGGGCGCGGCGGGGAACCGCCAACGCCGGTTTAGCTCAGTCTGGTAGAGCATTCGCCTTGTAAGCGAAGGGCCAGGGGATCAAAGCCCCTAACCGGCTCCGATGTCGGACCTCGCACATAGGTTCGCCCTATGGGGGTTTGTGAACACTGCGGTGTCGCCACCGCGAATCCGAGATTCTGCTCGCGCAGCTGTGTGGCCTCGGTGACGAACCGCGGGGTGCGGAGGCATGGGCGCGACCGACCGCCGTGCGCGCACTGCGGTGTGCAATTGCATCCGCCGCAACGGAAGTTCTGTTCAGAGGCGTGTTCGGCCGCGGCCCGTCGGGAGCAGGCGGTTCGTCTGTGGTTGGAGACCGGCCTGCCTGGGCAGATCCATCTGTCCCGATCGGTCCGCGCATACATCCTGTCGGAGCAGAAAGGGCGCTGCCGGATTTGCGGGATCCCTGCGGAGTGGAACGGGCTACCGCTCGTGTTCGTGCTCGATCACATCGACGGGAACAGCAGCGACAACTCAAGATCGAACGTCCGATTGATCTGCCCGAATTGCGACACCCAGCTGCCGACATACAAGGCGCGAAACCGCGGCAACGGGCGGCACTACCGCCGCGAGCGGTATGCGAACGGGCAGTCGTACTGACGGCAGCGGCGCCGGTCGGCTAAGCCGCGGAGTCGGGGTCCTCGGCCGCGTGAGCTTCGGCCGCGGCGACCCGTGCCACGGTCGCGCGCGGGTGCGGGGTGGCGATGGGCTCGGGCAGGCCGAGCCACCACTCCGGGCCGGAAGCCAGCACGACCTGGGCGTAATGGCGCACATCCTCGAGCTCGTCGCTGAGGATCCAGGCGAAGAAGGCCGCCGTCGCGCCGGAGGAGGCGTAGCCGAGCGACATCTGCCGGATCGCATCCGTCATCGGCAGCAGCTGAGCCGGCACGATCTCGGGGTGGTTGTCGAGGTGCGTCTCGATGACCTGCCGCGAGGCGGCCTCGATGACGGCGGTGAACCGCGCGCCGCTCTTGCTGCCGGGGGCCTGGCGGTAGATCGCGGCGTGATCGCGCATGTGCTCCATGACGGCCGCGGCCGGGGCGAGGAACACGCTGTCCTCGCTGCCGGTGACCACGGGCATCGCGAGATAGGCCGAGACGGACTCGGTCAGCTCGTCGGCCAGGCCGCTGCAGAGCAGCTCGACCGGGTCGGCCGCGTGGCGGTAGAAGGTGTCGCGGCTCACGCCGGCCTCGGCGGCGACATCCGTCACGGTCAGGTGGTCGATGCCCTTCTCAACAGCCAGCCGGTAGACGGCGTCTGTGAGGGCGACGCGCGAGCGCCGGGAGCGAGCATCCATGCAGGGAACACTAACCCAGAAAAATGGACAAAACACGACAAGTGTCCTATAGACAACGCGACACGTGTCCGATAATCTTTCTGACAGTTGTCGTGTTAGTCGCGGGAAGGAGAGCAAGATGGCCGTCACGATCACCGTTCCGGCGCCGTCGGTCTGGGAGCAGTTCACGCACCTCTTCGTCTCTCCGGGCGGCCCCGTGCGCCGCTCCCCGCTGGCGCTTCCGCCCGCGCGCGAACTGCACGCGGAGGTGTTCATGAGCGAGCGCACCGGCGATTGGATTCGCGTCGGGTGCGACTGCCGGCTGGGCTTCGACCACTGGCACACAAACCACTGAGGAACGTGACAAGGGGTTGGGCGCCCTCAGTGCGGATCCGCCCCACTCCCTCGGGGATTCGGGAACCTCGAGGTCGAGTGGGGCGGATCAATTCTTTGCGGGCGGATGCCGCGCCGGCTGAATTTGTAAGCCTGGGTTGATAAAGCTAGGCTTATAAATATGGCCGATGAATCCGTGCTCGCCGCCGAACTGCTGGGGAGCATCCGCCTCTTCATCACCGCCGTCCGCAAGGCGAAGCCCGAGGGCGAGCTCAGCGCGGCCGAGATCAGCGCGCTGCTGCACATCAAGCGCGCCGGCGAGACGACATCCGCCGCCCTCGCCCGGCTCGAGGGCATCTCGCCGCAGGCGATGGGCGCGACCATCTCGGCACTCGAGGCGCGCGGCCTGATCGAGCGCGAGAAGGACGCCGAGGACGGCAGGCGCATCCTGCTGCGCCTGACGGCGGCGGGCTTCGACGTGCTCGACGCCCGGCGCGACGCGCGCGTCGACAGGTTCGCGGCCCGCCTCGCGAGCGAGTTCACGGCCGCGGAGCGCGAGACGCTCCGCGCCGCCGCCCCGCTGCTCGAGCGACTCGTGGGCGAGCTGTGACCGCTGCCGCCGTCCGGCCTTCGCGCGGGACATCCGCAGGCGGCCCCGACCGCTATCGCTGGGTCGCGCTCACCAACACGACGATGGCGGTCTTCATGTCGAGCCTCGACGGCTCGATCGTGCTCATCTCGCTGCCGGCGATCTTCCGCGGCATCCACCTCGACCCGCTCGCGCCGTCGAACATCGTCTTCCTGCTCTGGATGATCATGGGCTACCGGCTCGTGCAGTCCGTGTTCGTCGTCGCTGTCGGCAAGTTCGGCGACATGTACGGCCGCGTCAAGGTCTACAACTCGGGCTTCCTCGTGTTCACGATCGCGAGCGTCCTGCTCTCCTTCGACCCGATGCGCGGCGGCGCCGCAGCGCTGTGGCTGATCGGGTGGCGCATCGTCCAGGCCTTCGGCGGGTCGATGCTGACCGCGAACTCGCAGGCGATCCTGACGGATGCCTTCCCGAAGGAGCGCCGCGGCTTCGCCCTCGGCATCAACCAGGTCGCCGGCCTCGCGGGCATGTTCATCGGCCTCACCGCGGGCGGCCTGCTCGCCGCATGGGACTGGCGCAGCGTGTTCTGGGTCAACGTCCCCGTCGGCATCGTCGGCACCCTGTGGGCGTACTTCATGCTGCGCGACAACGGCGAGCGGCACCCGAGCCGCATGGACTGGTGGGGGAATGCGACGTTCGCCATCGGGCTGTCCTCCGTGCTGATCGCGATCACGTTCGGCCTGCAGCCGTACGGCGATCAGCCGATGGGCTGGGCGAACCCGTGGGTGGTCGCGGGCCTGGCGGGCGGTGTCCTGCTGCTCGGCGCCTTCGTGTGGATCGAGCTGAAGGTGCACGACCCGATGTTCGAGCTGCGCCTGTTCAAGATCCGCGCCTTCGCGTTCGGGAACATCACGCGCTTCGGCGGCAGCCTCGCCCAAGGCGGGCTGCAGTTCATGCTCGTGATCTGGCTGCAGGGCATCTGGCTGCCGTTGCACGGCTTCTCGTATGCGTCGACGCCGTTGTGGGCGGGCATCCTGATGCTGCCGCTCACGTGCGGCTTCCTGCTCGCCGGCCCCGTCTCGGGCGCCCTCTCGGACCGCTTCGGGGCGCGGCTCTTCGCCACGACCGGCATGGTCCTGTTCGGTCTGTCGTTCGTCGGTCTGATCTTCCTGCCCGTCGACTTCCCGTACTGGCTGTTCGCCGCGCTGCTCGGGCTCAACGGCATCGGCATGGGCATGTACTCGGCGCCCAACTCCGCCGCGATCATGAGCTCGGTGCCCGCGCGCTACCGCGGCGTCGCGAGCGGCATGCGCGCCACGTTCCAGAACTCGGGGACGTCCCTGTCGATCGGGGTCTTCTTCTCGCTGATGATCGCCGGCCTGGCCTCCACGCTGCCGCACACGCTCACCTCGGGCCTCGCCGCGCACGGCGTCCCGCACGAGATCGCCGCCAGGATCGGCGCGCTGCCGCCGGTCTCGTCGCTGTTCGCCGCGATGCTCGGCACGAACCCCGTGAAGTACCTGCTCGACAGCTACCACGCGCTCGACGGGCTGTCCGCGCAGGCCCAGGCCGCGCTCACCGGGCACACCTTCTTCCCGCACCTGCTCTCGGGGCCGTTCCACGACGGGCTCGTGATCGTGTTCTCGGTCTCGGCGGCGATCTCGCTCGTCGCGGCCGTCGCCTCCGCCATGCGCGGAACCGGCGTCGTCACGGACAGCGAGGCGCGGCTTCCGATCGCACGAAACGAAACGGCATCCGCCGCAACCATCAAGGAGAACGCATGACCATCGAACTCGAGCAGACCCCGGCCCTCGTCGTGATCGACCTGCAGGCCGGAATCGTCAGCTACCCGACGGCGCACCCGATCGCCGACGTGATCTCGAACTCGGCGAAGCTCGCCGAGGCCTTCCGTGCCAAGGGCTTGCCCGTCGTGCTCGTGAACGTCGACGGCGGCGCGCCGGGCCGCACCGAGCGCACCAAGGCCTCCGGCCGCCCTGCGGGCGGCTCGATCCCCGCCGAGGCGACCGTGATCGTGCCCGAGCTGAACCAGCAGCCGAGCGACATCGCCGTCACCAAGCAGACCCTCGGCGCGTTCCTCTCGACCGATCTCGACGCGCGGCTCAAGGCCGTCGGCGCGACCCAGATCGTCCTGACCGGCGTCTCGACGACCTCGGGCGTCGAGTCGACCGCGCGCTCGGCCTACGAGCTCGGCTACCACGTCGGCTTCGTGCTCGACGCGATGACCGACATGGTCGAGGAGGCGCACGACATGTCGATCAAGCACCAGTTCCCGAAGCTCGGCGAGCTCGGCACGACCGACGAGGTGCTCGCGGCGCTCGACGCGCGCTGAGGCCGTCCTCCGACGCGAAGGGGCGCCCGCCGACCGGCGGGCGCCCCTTCGCCGTCGACCCGGCGCTTACTCGGCCCAGTCGCTGTCGAGGATGATCTCGACGAAGTCCTCGCGGCGGTAGCCGGGCTGGAAGCGGGCCAGGACATCCGCATTCACGTTGCCGAACGTCGACGCCGGACGGTGCAGGTTGCCCTCGGCGAACGCGGCGAGGATGCGGTTCTTGAAGTCGGGGCGGGGGTGCGCGGCGACGACCGCGGCGCGATCGGCCACGGCGATCGAGCGGTACCAGATGCCCAGCACGTCGGTCTCGACGCCGGCGGTGACGAGCGCGACCTCGGGGGCGAGGAACTCGGGCACGCCGGGCGTCGTGTGCAGCGCGATGCCGAGCCAGACCTGCTGCGCGCGCTCGGGGGAGACCCCGCGCTCGAGCAGGAACGCGCGCGCCGCGTGGGCGCCGTCGACCTCGAAGCGGAGCTGCGAGGCGCGATAGGCCTCGGTCAGGCCGATGTCATGGAACATCGCGCCCGCGTAGAGCAGCTCGAGGTCGACCTCGAGCCCGCGCTCGCGGCCCATGAGCGCGCCGAACAGGAAGACGCGGCGCGAGTGGTTGAAGAGCAGCTCGTCCTCGGTGTCGCGGATGTACTCGGTGATGTCGCGCACGAGTGCGGTGTCGGGGATCTCGATCCCGGCGATGTTCTCGGTCATGGGGTGTCCTCTTCTCGGGGCGGTGCGGGTGATCTGCCGATCATCGCGGCGCGTCCGGCCCGACCGGCTCCGTCCAAGAGGACACGAATCACACAGATCAGGACATGATGGGGGTGTGCCGCACGACGTCGTCTTCCTGGTCTTCGGCGGGGTCACCCTGCTCGACGTCAGCGGCCCGGCCGAAGCGCTCGCCGAGGCCGCGCGGCGGGGCGCCGACTACCGCCTGAGCTACGTGTCGCCCACCGGCGGCGCGGTCACGACCTCGATCGGCACGCGCCTCGAGGTCGACGGGCGGGCTGCGGATGTCGCCGCCGCCGGCACCGTGATCATCCCCGGCGCCGACCGCCTGCCCATCGAGCCCATCGAGCCCGGGCTCGTGGCGGCCGCCGAGCACCTCGTGCGCCTGGGCGGCCGCGTCGCATCGGTGTGCACGGGTGCGTTCCTGCTCGCCGCGACCGGGGCCCTGACCGGCCTGCGCGCGACGACGCACTGGCAGCACACGGCCCTGCTCGCCCGCGCGTACCCCGGCATCGCGGTCGAGCCGGACGCGCTCTTCGTGCACGACGGCCGCTTCCATTCCTCGGCCGGCGTCACGACGGGCATCGACCTGACCCTCGCCCTCATCGAGGAGGACCACGGTGCGGACATCGCGCGCGCCGTCGCGCGGAAGCTCGTCATGCACCTGCGGCGCCAGGGCGGCCAGTCGCAGTTCTCGGCCGCGATCGAGACGCCGCCCGCGCGCAGCGCCACCGTGCGGCGCGCCGTGGCGGCGATCGAGGCCGACCCGGCGGGGCCCCACGCGTTGGCGCCGCTCGCCGCCGCGGTCGGCGTCAGCCCGCGCCACCTCGCGCGGCTGTTCCAGGCCGAGCTCGGCCTGTCGCCGGCTCGGCTCGTCGAGAACCACCGGCTCGAGCTCGCGAGCAACCTGCTGCTCGGCGGCGAGGGCGTGGCCGAGACGGCCCGCCGTTCGGGGTTCGCGACCGCCGAGACCCTGCGCCGGGTGTTCCAGGCCCGGTTCGGCATGCCCCCGAGCGCCTACCGGGCGCGATTCGGGAGCACGCGCTCAGGCTGAGCCGCGCCGGCCGTCGTCGCCGGGGTCGTCGGCCGCGGCATCCGCATCGAGCACGCGCAGCCGCCATTCGGGGAAGCTCGCCTGCTCGAAGGGGCCGCGCCCGTCCGCGGTGCGGGCGGCACCCTCGAACGCGACAGCCCAGTAGCGCGGGCGTTGGAGGCCGGGATACGGCGAGATCTCCTTGTCGCCCGACGAGACGACCACGCCGACCGGGTCGCCTTCGCCGGCCTCGTTCTGCTCGGGGTCGCTGATGACCGCGACCAGCGCGCCGATGCCCACCGCGGGCCCCTTCGGCAGGGGCTGCGCGGGCGGCACGAAGCGGCGGAACCAGCTCATGCGGACAGGCTACGCCGGGCAGGCGCCGAGCAGCCGGGTGAGCGCCGTCATCTCGCTCGACGGCACGCTCAGGTCGTACTTCGCGAGCACCGTGACATAGCGCTCGACGTACGCGCAGCGGTACGACTTCAGCGGCGGCAGCCACCGCTCGGGGTCGAGGTCACCCTTGTCCTGGTTGGCGTCGCCGTCGACGGCGATGAGGTTGAGCGGGTCGTTCGCGAGAGCCTCGCGCTTCCGCTGCGTCCACGCCTGGGCGCCCGTGCGCCACGCCTCGTAGACGGGGACGACGTGGTCGATCTGCACGGCCTCGCTCGACTCCCGGCCGCGCGTGTAGGCGACCGTCTTCCCCGAGTACGGGTCGTGCAACATGCCCGAGTCCACCTTGCAGCCTGTGCTCGGCGAGACGCCGGCGAGGTCGCGGCGCAGGATGTCGCTGCGGGTGTCGCAGCCGTTGCCGTCGACGTCGAGCCACGCCTCGCCGAAGTCCTTGACGCGGTCGTAGCCGTTGTACGGGTCGACGCGCCGCACCTCGACCGTCGCGAGCTGCGACTTCACCGCAGCGAGGTCGAAGCCCATGTCGGCGCCGGCGCCGGTGCCGCCGCCTGCCGCCTCGGGGCCCGAGCCCGCCGAGCCGCCTGCGCCGGCATCGCCCGCGAGCGGCCCGGCGGCCGTGCACCCCGTCAGCAACAGCGCGGCGGCGAGGGCGAGCGGGGCGGCGAGGCGTGTGTGCGGCACGAGACCATTCTGTCCACCCGGCGCCGCGGCATCCGCATCAGGGCGCCGCCAGGCCGCGCCGCGACCACAGGTCGCCCGCTTCGATCGGCGCCGCATCGCGCGCCGCGAGGAACGCGAGCCCGTCGGCGTCGCCGCGCAGCTCGCGCGTGAAGGCGGGCCAGTGCTGCCGGCCGACGACGATGGGGTGCGCGGGCCGGCCCGCGACGGTCGCGTGCCGCAGCGTCGTGACGCTCACCGCGCCGACGAGCCGCTTCACGACCGCGACCGGCAGGTCGGGCAGATCGACGCGCGTGATCACGGCCGCCGAGACGGAGGGCGGTGCGGATGCCTTGAGCCGGCGCATCCCGGCGCGCAGCGAGACGCCGACACCGTCGGTCCAGTGCGCCTCGACCACGGTGTCGACGCGCGGGTCGCTCGGCACGAGCTGCCGCGCCTCCTCGGCGGAGGCGCCGAGCACGACCGTGACGTACGAGCACCCGCCGTCGAGCAGCCGCTGCACCGTGAGCTGCAGCCACGGCGTGCCGTCGGCGGCGCGCGAGAGGGCCTTGGGCACCCCGTAGCGCGTGCCGGCCCCGGCCGCGAGGACGACGCCGGCAGCACGCGAGAGGGCGGACCCGGTGGTCTCGCGGTCGCTCATCGCGGCTCCTTCCGTGGCGGAGTATGTCGGTACTCAACCACGGCCCTTGTTGCGCGCGGGTTACGAAGTCGGGCGGCGGGGCGCTCAGCGCGCGTGGTCGCCGCCGCGCAGCTGGTCGAGCGCGTGCACGTACAGCCCGTCGAGCAGGGCGAGGCCGTCGCGCACGCCGCCGCTCGAGCCGGGCAGGTTCGCGATGAGCGTCGTGCCCGTGATGCCGGCGATGCCGCGCGAGAGCAGGGCGGTGGGGCTGTGGGCGGCCCCGAGGCGGCGCAGCTCCTCGCCGAAGCCGGGCAGCTCGAGCCCGATCACGGCGCGCGTCGCCTCCGGTGTGCGGTCGCTCGGGCCGATGCCCGTGCCGCCCGTCGTCACCACGAGGTCGAGGCCGGCATCCGCAGAGGCGCGCAGCGCGGCCTCGACGGCGGGGCCGTCCGCGACGACCTGCGCGGCGGTGTCGAAGCCGCGCTCCTCGAGCCACGCGGCGATCACGGGGCCGGTCGTGTCCTCGTAGACCCCCGCGGCGGCCCGCGTCGACACGGTCAGCGCGAGGGCCCTCACGCCGCCCGCCATTCGCCGGACTTGCCGCCGTCCTTCTCGAGCACGCGGATGCCGGTGATCACCGCGGCCTTGTCGACGGCCTTGATCATGTCGTAGACGGTGAGCGCGGCCACCGAGACGGCGGTGAGCGCCTCCATCTCGACGCCCGTCACGCCGACGGTCGTCACGGTCGCGCGGATCTCGACGCGGTCGCCCGCGGCCTCGAGCTCGACCTCGACGCCGCTGATCGGAAGCGGGTGGCACAGCGGGATCAGCTCCGGCGTCTTCTTCGCGCCCATGATGCCCGCGATGCGCGCCGTCGCGAGCGCCTCGCCCTTCGGCAGGCCGCCCTCGACGATCAGGGCGATCACGTCGGGGCGGGTGACGACGGAGGCCGCTGCCAGCGCGCGCCGCTTCGTCACCTGCTTCCCGCTCACGTCGACCATGTGCACGGCGCCGTCGGGGCGCTGGTGCGTCAGCTCGCCGGCGTCGGCACGGGGTTCAGGGTCAGTCATCGATCCTCCAGACCTCGACGCGGTCGCCCGCGGCGGCGTGCCCGATGCCGACGGGCAGGTGCACGAGCAGCTCCGAGCGGGCGTAGGCCACGAGCAGGTGCGAGCTCGGCCCGCCGACCAGTTCCACCGAGCCGTCGGCGGCGAAGCGGCCGCGGCGCACCTGGTGCTTCGCCTCCGGCGAGTCGACGGCGGCTGCGAGCGGAGCCCATTGGCTGCCGCGGATGCCGCGCAGCACGGGCCGCAGGAACAGCTCGAACGACACCAGCACGCTCACGGGGTTGCCGGGGAAGGCGAGCACAGGCGTCTCGCGCCCCGCCACCCGGATCGTGCCGAGCCCCTGCGGGCCGCCCGGCTGCATCGCGACGGCGCCGAAGCGCACCCCGCGCGGCTCGAGCGCGTCGCGCACGACCTCGTGGGCGCCGGCGCTCACGCCGCCGCTCGTGACGACGAGGTCGACCTCGCCGGCCGACTCGAGTGCCGCGGCGAAGTGCGCGGGGTCGTCGCTGTGCACCGCGGTCGCGAGGGCGATGCCGCCCGCGGCCGTGATCGCAGCGGCGAGGGACAGGGAGTTCGCGTCGTAGATCCGGCCGGGCTCGAGGGGCGCGCCGGCGGCAGAGAGCTCGGCGCCCGTCGAGATCACGAGCACCCGCGGACGGGCGCGCACCGGCACCTCGGCGAGCCCGGAGGCGGCGAGCGCGCCGAGCTGTGCGGGGCCGAGCAGGGCGCCGGCGGGCAGGAGCTCGTCGCCGGCGGCGAGGTCGCTTCCGCGCGTGCGCACGAAGGCGCCGGCATCCGCATCGGCCTGCAGCGTGATCGAGCCGCCGACGGGCTGGAACGCGCCCGCGTCGCCGACCGCCTCGACCGGCACCACGGCGCCGGCGCCGCGGGGCAGCGGGGCGCCGGTCATGATCGCGACGGCGCCGCCGGGGAACTCGGACACGCCGTCGCCGGCGGCCACGTGCCCGGTGACCTCGAGCGGGCCGGCGACGGCGCCCGCGGCGACGGCGTAGCCGTCCATCTGCGAGTTGTCGAAGGGCGGGAGGTCGATGGGCGACGACACGCCTGCGGCGAGCACGCGGCCGAGCGCCGCGCCGAGCGGGACGCGTTCGACGGCGGGATGCCAGTGCTCGTCGATCAGCGCGCGCACGGCGCGCTGGTGCTCCGCGACGGTGGTCATGCCTCCATCTTGGCCCGTGCGGGCGCGGAGGCGCCCCGGCCGCCGCCGATCAGGTCGATCAACTCGGCGGCGATCGCGGCGTGCCACGGCCGGCCCGCGACGAAGACCACGACGAGCGCCAGGGCGATGAGCACGAGCGAGAGGGCCACCGCCGCGTCGGGGTCGGTGTTGTTGCGCAGGTAGATCTCGAGGGGCAGCGTGCGCGTCACCCCCTGCAGCGAGCCGGCCACGGTGATCGTCGCGCCGAACTCGCCGATCGAGCGCGCGAAGCTGAGCACCGCGCCCGAGAGCAGCGCGGGCGCGAGCGCGGGCAGGGTGATCTTCGCGAGCACCTGCGTGCGGCTCGCGCCGTACGCGAGCGCGATGTCCTCGTGCGTCTCGGTCTGCGCGCGCAGTGCCCCCTCGAGGCTGATCACGATGAACGGCAGCGACACGAAGGACTGCGCGAGCACGACCGCGGCCGTCGTGAACGGCACCTGCCAGCCGAGCTGCTCGAGCAGCGGGCCGAGCAGCCCCTGCCTGCCGACCGTGTACAGCAGCGCGAGGCCGCTCACGACGGGCGGGAGCACGAGCGGCACGAGCACGAGGGCGCGGGCCACCGACTGGCCGGGGAAGTCGCCGCGGGCCAGCACGACCGCCATGGGCACGCCGAGCAGCACGCAGATCGCCGTCGAGACGAGTGCGGTCACCACGCTGAGGCGCAGGGCGTCGAGGGATGCCTGCGAGCCCACGAGCGAGAAGAAGTGCGCCCAGTCGACGTGCACGCCGACCGCGATCAGCGGCACCAGGACGAACAGCGCGCCGACCCCGACCGGCATCCACAGCCAGCCGGGGTAGGCGCGCCGCGCCCGGCTCACTTCTGCGGGGCTCCGAACCCGGCCTCGGCGAGCGTCTGCTGGCCGTCCGTGCCCGTGACGTACGCGACGAACTTCTTCGCGAGGTCGCTCTGCGTCGAAGCGCGGGTCACCGCGATCGGGTAGGTGTTGACGGCCTGCTGCGCCTCGGGGAACTGGACCCCGGTCACCTTGTCGCCGGCGGCCGTGACATCCGTGACGTAGACGACGCCGGCATCCGCATCGCCGCTCTCGACCTTGGCGAGTACGTTCGTGACGCTCTGCTCCTGGCTGATCGGCTTGAGCGCCACGCCCGTGTTCTTCTCGACCTGCTCGACGGCGTTGCCGCAGGGCACGCCGTCGGCGCACACCACGGTCTTGATACCGGGCTTGGCGAGGTCCGCGAACGCCGCGATGCCCGCCGGGTTGCCGGGCGGGGTCGCGATCTCGAGCACGTTGGTCGCGAAGTCGACCGGCTTGCCGGCGATGAGCGTCTGCGAGACCGCGTTCTGCATGTTCTTCTCATCGGCCGACGCGAACACGTCGGCCTGCGCGCCCTGCGCGAGCTGCGTGACGAGCGTCGACGAGCCGTCGAAGTCGAACGTCACGGCCACGCCCGCGTGGGACTTCTCGAAGTCCTTGCCGAGCTCGGTGAAGGTCTTGGTGAGCGATGCCGCCGCGTACACGGTGAGCTTCTGCTTCGCCGCGGGCGACGAGTCGCCGCCCGTCGAATCGCCTGAGGTGCTCGAGCACCCGCTCAGTGCGATCGCGGCGGCTGCGGCGGTTGCCGCGAGGGCGGTGATGGTGCGCTTCATCGAGTCTCCTTGAGGGTTTCCACACTCACGTTCGTGGCCTTCACGACCGCGGTGGCGAGCGAGCCGACCTCGAGGCCGAGCTCGCGCGCTGCTTCTGCGCTGATCAGCGAGACCACGCGATGCGGGCCCGCCTGCAGGTCGATCTGCGCCATGACGCCGTCGATCTGCACGTTCGTGACGATGCCGACGAAGTGGTTGCGAGCCGATGAGAGCACCGGCGAGCGATCGGGTGCGGCTTTCGCCCGTTCCACGGCGAGCGAGGCGAGGCTCGCGCCGTCGACGAGCTGCGGGCCGTCCGATGCGGATGCATCGAGCTCGCCGCGCTCGATGAGCCGGCGCACGGTGTCGTCGCTCACGCCGAGCAGCGCGGCGGCGTCGGAAACCCGCAAATGCGTCATGAAGGACTATTTAGCCACGCAAATGCGTCGAGCGTGTTACGTGCCGCCCCGTCGGCGCGAGCGGACCGGGCGGCACGATGCGAGAAGACCTGCGGAGCTATGCCTCAGGGGTGAAGTTGAGGGCGATCGAGTTCATGCAGTAGCGGTCGCCGGTCGGGGTGCCGAAGCCGTCGGGGAAGACGTGGCCCAGGTGCGAGTCGCAGTTGGCGCAGCGCACCTCGGTGCGGACCATGCCGAGCGAGGTGTCCTCGATGAGCTTCACGGCCTCAGGGCGCACGCTCTCGTAGAACGAGGGCCAGCCGCAGCCCGAGTCGAACTTCGTGCCGCTCTTGAACAGCTCGGCGCCGCACGCGCCACAGGTGTAGACGCCGGCGCGGTCCTCGTCGAGCAGCTCGCCGGTCCACGCGCGCTCGGTGGACGCCTCGCGCAGCACCGCGTACTGCTCGGTGCTCAGTTCCTCACGCCACTCGGCGTCGGTCTTGCTGACATTGGGGGAGACCTGGGACACGGTCGTTCCTCTCTCAAGATGGGAAGCCTGACCTAACAGTAAACTCGCTCGGATGCCCGAGTGTTCCGTCATTACGAAGGCCTTCGACGAGCTCACCACGCGCGAGCTCTATGAGATCGCCAAGCTGCGCACCGACGTCTACTACGTCGAGCAGAAGGTCGACGAGACCGAGCTCGACCGCCGCGACCTCGAGCCCGCGACCCGCCACTACTGGCTCGCGGACGACGACGGCTCCGTGCTCGCCTACCTGCGGACGCTGCGCAACGACGAGCCCGAGCACGGGGACGCCTTCCGCGTCATCGGCCGCGTCGTGACGCGTGCGGATGCCCGGGGCCGCGGCCTCGCGAGCCGGCTCCTCGCCGCCGCTCTCGCCGACAGCCCGGGCGAGGCCTTCGTCCTGCACGCGCAGGAGTACGTGCAGGGCCTCTACGCCAAGGCCGGCTTCGAGCCCTTCGGCGAGGTGTACCTGGAAGCCGGCATCCGCCATATCGGCATGTACCGCGGGCCGCAGGCCGCCTGATCGCTACCCTGACTCCATGCCGCCAGCCGATCTGACCGAACTCGAGGTGTCCGTCCTCGACTTCGAGCGCGGCTGGCTGCAGGGCCCGAGTGCCAAAGAGCAGGCGATCCGCACCCAGTTCGCTCTGTCGGCGGCCCGCTACTATCAGATCCTCGGTCGGCTGATCGAGACCCCCGCCGCCCTGGCGTACGACCCCCTCCTCGTCAGGCGGCTTCTTCGCCAGCGCGATGAGCGCCGCGAGCTCCGTGCCGCGCGCGTGCGGCCGATCGACTGAGCGCGACCCCAGGAAGGACAGCCGAGCGAGCATGGCCACCCAGCAGTACCCGCGGGACCGCTTCGACATCATCCCCGCCGACCTTGAGCGCGTCGGAGCCCACCGCGCGCCGGCCCGCAAGAGCCGCGGCTGGCTGTGGATCGTGTGGTGCGCGGTCGCGGTCGCGGTGATCGTCGGCGGCGGCTGGCTGTTCCTCCACTTCGCGAACGGCGACTCGTCGTCGGGCGCGGGTGACAGCGGCAGCGCCGCGGGCCCGTCCTCGACGCCGGGCAGCGCGCGCCCGACGCCCTCGACGACGCCCACGACTCCGACACCCACCCAGACCCCCACGCCGACGGCGACGCAGATCCCCTCGACGCCGATCGCGGTGCTCAACGGCGTCGGCACCCGCGGCCTGGCGGCGAAGGCGAAGACGAAGCTCCAGGGCGCCGGCTGGACCTCGGTGGTCGCCGCCGATGCTCCGCAGACCGGCATCCAGACGACGACCGTCTACTACATCGACGATTCCGAGCGCGGCTTGGCGCTCGGCGTCGCGCAGGCGCTCGGCGTGCAGACGGTGACGAAGGCGCCGCCCGTCTCGGCTTCGGTCACGCAGCACATCGTCGTCGTCCTCGGCGCCGACTTCTCCGGCTAGCCGGGGTTCCGCGGCCGTCGATCGCGCCCTGCGTTTCGGGCATGTGACGGGTTGCGGACAGCGCCGTAACCAAACGGAAGATTCCGTAAAAGGGCTTCCCTTCCGTACCCCTCCGCTCGCTACGATCGTGCGAACAACAGGCGCGGGGGCAATCATCGCGTCGGCAACACGCACGGGAGAGACAATGGCGAACGGAACCGTCAAATGGTTCAACGCTGAGAAGGGCTTCGGCTTCATCACGGTCGACGGCGGCGGGCAGGACGTATTCGTCCACTACTCGGCCATCGAGATGAACGGCTACAAGTCGCTCGAAGAGGGCCAGCAGGTCGTCTTCGAGGTGGGCTCGGGCTCCAAGGGCCCGCAGGCCGAGTCCGTCCGACTCGCGTAACCCTCAACAGCTTCACGAGCCGCCCGGTCCAGGTGACCGGGCGGCTCGTTGTGTTTCGGGCTTTCTTGCACTCGCGGTGGCAGAGTGCCAGAATCGCTTCTAGCACTCCGGTATTTCGAGTGCTAATGACATCTTTCGCTGCTACGTCCGGGAGGGACGAGAAACAACCATGGCAAAGATCATTGCTTTCGACGAGGAAGCCCGCCGCGGCCTCGAGCGCGGTCTGAACACGCTTGCCGACGCCGTCAAGGTCACCCTTGGCCCGCGCGGTCGTAACGTCGTCCTCGAGAAGAAGTGGGGCGCTCCCACGATCACGAACGACGGTGTCTCCATCGCCAAGGAGATCGAGCTCGACGACCCGTACGAGAAGATCGGCGCCGAGCTCGTCAAGGAGGTCGCCAAGAAGACCGACGACGTCGCGGGCGACGGCACCACCACCGCCACCGTCCTCGCCCAGGCGCTCGTGCGCGAGGGCCTCCGCAACGTCGCAGCCGGCTCCGACCCGATCAGCCTCAAGAAGGGCATCGAGAAGGCCGTCGCCGCCGTCACCGCCGAGCTCATCGCCGGCGCCAAGGAGGTCGAGACCAAGGAGCAGATCGCTGCGACCGCGTCCATCTCCGCCGCCGACCCCGAGATCGGCGCCCTGATCGCCGAGGCCATCGACAAGGTCGGCAAGGAAGGCGTCGTCACCGTCGAGGAGTCGAACACCTTCGGCACCGAGCTCGAGCTCACCGAGGGCATGCGCTTCGACAAGGGCTTCCTGTCGCAGTACTTCGTCACGGACCCCGACCGCCAGGAGGCCGTGTTCGAGGACCCCTACATCCTCATCGCGAACCAGAAGATCTCGAACATCAAGGACCTTCTGCCCATCGTCGACAAGGTGATCCAGTCGGGCAAGCAGCTCCTGATCATCGCCGAGGACGTCGACGGCGAGGCCCTCGCGACCCTGATCGTCAACAAGATCCGCGGCATCTTCAAGTCGGTCGCCGTCAAGGCCCCCGGCTTCGGTGACCGCCGCAAGGCCCAGCTGCAGGACATCGCGATCCTGACCGGCGGCCAGGTCATCTCCGAGGAGATCGGCCTCAAGCTCGAGAACGTCACGCTCGACCTGC
>Ga0164242_10002317_pt1 | contig 22062 bp, 19 predicted proteins | sample OricomgcompostMG_FD_108783 | JGI IMG/M metagenome (GOLD analysis project Ga0164242, IMG submission 108783) | Miracle-Growth compost microbial communities from Emeryville, California, USA - Original compost - Miracle growth compost (MG) ... | reverse complement strand
CCGGACACCGAGCTGACTCCGACCAAGATCGACGAGATCAAGGAGCAAGGCTACAGCCGCATCCCGATCTTCAACCGGGCGCTGACCCGCAGCTACGGCATCCTGCTTATGAAAGATCTGGTCGGAGACGACTTTGACGACCGCACCTACCATGTCGACGATCTGCCGCTGCACCCGGTGCAGCTGGTCGGCAGCATGACGGCGCTGGACACCATGTTCCGGCGCTTCATTTCCACCGGTACGCACCTTATCCCGATCGAAAGAGACGATGAGATCGTCGGCGTGGTGACCATTGAAGATCTCATCGAGGAAATCGTCGGTCACGAAATCGAAGACGAGACCGACCGTCAAAAAGGCCGCGTTTAATTTTTACATCATTTAGTTGTCCCACTTGCAAATTCTGGCCGGAGGACTATCATAGACCATTATGTCGAGCGGAGAGCTTATTCCCGGTGATCCGGCCGCCCTGGCCGTCGAAGCGAACGAAAGACTTTTCTACGCGCCCGACGATTGGACGGACGGCACGACCGAGGAGGTAAACCAGACGCTCGAGTTCCTGGGCACCATGGCACGGAGCCTTGACTTCACCGACCGGTCATACCGGGTCAGGGCTAATCGCGCCCTGACTATCCCGGAGAGCGCCATCGGCGGCAAGGTATACGGAGAAGTTACTTACGGGGACTTATACAACGTATCGTTCCGGGGCGTCTTCAGCCAGTACGCTCGGGTGCAGATTGGCCGTATAATCGGCGCGGGCAGCGTACGGGCCTACTGTTTGCATTTTAATGATATTGTCTTCACCGCAAGCGACAACTCAAATGAGGACGCTTCAGGCGGCATCACATTTGTTCCGGCCGACGCCAGAGTTCCGGAAGGCCGCTTATTTTTTGTGCCGGCATTGGCCATAAACACCATCGACAGCCTCCCGCGGGACTGTTAATGACTGGTTGACATAAAAATTTTATTATCTTATAATAATTAACCTCATGCGTGTTGTTGAAGCTATATCAGAACGCCTTGATAATGTCTTCCGCGTCTCTGACGAGTATGCCGGGACCTACCAGAAATTAAGCGGCGCTTGGTACGCTGTCGGCGGGTTTTGCGTCGAGCAGGTGTTCGACCAGATAGACCACGGAGTCGATAGCGGCGACGTCAAGAATTTCGCCGCCTATGTCGCCTTGAGCGCCACCACATTGGGAACCGGCGCGTTTTTCCATAACCGAGCCCAGCGATCAGTGGGCGAATACGCCGACTAGGCCGCCTTATGAATCAGCCAGATCACGAAATCCCGCGCTCGCCGGCCGAACGCGGTTTCGACCTCGTCATAGCCGTTCCCTCCGGCCTGGTCTCCGGCGCCTTCACGGAACGGATCATTGACTATATCCAGACCAAACCGCCGGAATGGGGCGTGGCCGCCAGCGGCCTCGGCTTCATCGCCGTCACGTTCGGCGGTATCGCCGCCCATCATTGGAACACCGCTTTTGACACCACTCTCACCGGCGGCGAACGTTCCGGACCGCAAAACTGAGAAATAATTCACAGCGCCGACTCAGACTTTGCGGTTATGCTAAAGGTACTAAAAAGGAAGCATAATCATGAGCCAGAAATGGGACCGCATCGCCAACCAGGAATTCGAATCAATGAGCAAGAGCGCCCAGCGAGATTGGGCCGAATTACGTAAGAAAGTCGAAAGGAGCTAGACGCTATGGTCGGCGTAATAACGCTTGAGCCAACTTTGTTTGAGGGTTGCGAAGGAGCCGTCCGCTACCGCAGCCCGGATGTCATCAACGAGCTTGATGATGAAGTGTTCGTTGTGGAGCGATAACAGCGTCAGCGCCAGGATCTCTTTGGCCCGGTAGAGGTGCTGGATGTACGCTCGGGAATAGTTTTGGCAGGCGTAGCAGCCGCAATCTTTTAGGAGCGGGGCGAAGTCCTCGCGGTATTTCGTGCCGCTGATGTTTTTGCGGCCTTCGTACGTGTAAAAGGCACCGTTCCGCCCGACCCTGGTCGGCGACACGCAGTCGAAGGTGTCGACGCCCTGTTCGATGGCCGCGAAGATATCGTCCGGCTCGCTGATGCCGAGCATGTGCTTCGGCTTGTCTTTTGGAAGTTCTTCATTGACCCATCTGACGATGTCGCCTAATTTGGCTTTTTCTATGGCGCCGCCGATGCCGTATCCGTCGAATGGCAGCGCGCCCATGAACTGCCCAGCTTGCCTGCGTAAGTCTTCGTATTGCGCGCCCTGGATGACGCCGAACAGCGCCTGGTAGTCTTTTTTGGGATTCTCTTGGCGCAGCTTTTTCATTTCCCTGACGCATCTTCGCGCCCACTTATGGGTTCGTTCCAATGAGCCTATCTGGTATTCGTACGGATCGTGCAGCGAAGTCAGCTCGTCGAAGGCGAAGATGATGTCTGCGCCAAGCTTGTGCTGGATCTGGATGGAGTGCTCCGGCGTAAACCGGTGCTCGCTGCCGTCCAGGTGCGACTTGAAGGTCACGCCGTCGTCGTCCACGAAGGCATGCCGCTCTTTGGCCGTCGCCTGCACCTCCTCCGCCGGCTCTTCGCCGCTCTGCATGGGCAGCACTTTCTTGTAGCCGCTGCCGAGGCTGAGCACCTGAAAGCCGCCGCTATCGGTGAAAGTCGGCCCGCCCCAGTGCATGAACTTACTCAAACCGCCGGCTTTTTCCACCAGCTCCGGGCCGGGCCTAAGATACAGATGATAGGCGTTGGCCAGCACGGCCTGCGCCCCGGCGTCTTTCACCATCTCTGGCGTCATTGCTTTCACCGTGGCATTAGTCCCCACCACAATGAAAGCCGGCGTCTGGATGTCGCCATGCGGCGTGGAGATGGTGCCCGTCCGCGCCAACGTCCCGCCCCCGAGTTCTTTCTCAACCTTAAAACTAAAGCCTTTGCTCATCTACCAGAGTATAGCAGGCTGACTACTGTGCCGCTGTTAGAGCCACTGAGCGACACCACCGTGATGCGAACAGGTTCCGCGTCTAGATTGACTAAAGCTATAGGTGCCATCAACGCACTGTGCGGTCGCACCCGATGGACTAGATGAACTTTCTTCAGGACTACACACCGTATTACCGGCAGAGTTCACATATGTTCCGTTTGTGCACGTCGGCTGCGGTGCTGGGGCCGGTGCGGACATGGGAGCCGGTGTCGACGCGGGAGCTTGAGTTTGTGTAGACGCCTGCGTAGTCGAAACTCTAGGTGGATTAGAGAATTTTACCTTTCCGCCTGCTACCTTATATAGCTTAGTATAGTTGATTGGTTTCTGATAAGATTTACCGTTCTTCTTCAGTACTTTGGTAAAGGACACTTTTCCTGAACCGACAAGCTTCACTCGATGAAATGTGGCCCAGTCTTTCTTGTTGACGGTCGCTTTGGTGGGATTTTTGTCGTTAACGTACATCACCAGCTTAGTGCCGGGATTATCTTTAACTACCACGTCAAAGGTTCCACCGTTTTTAGCATAGCCGGCCGCGACGGCAATCTTCACAGAATTTTGGGCACTTACTTGACCGACCAACAGTAACGCACCGACCGTAAGCGTCGCAAATACTGCGAGGACTCCCTTATACATACCTATACAATACCACTTAGAATATCGGTGTACAGCAACCGATTTAATAAAAAATTAATAATCACACGACTGCGACACGAAACGTTTATTTTATTGTTATACTTCTCACATGGCACTCTTCGGCACTTACTACACGAGTAACATGCTTGCGCATATGAAGTGGCCACGGAAAAAAGGCGTATTGGGTAAGGAGGTCTATGAGATATTTATTGTTGACCAGACCATCAATCAAATGGTGGACTGGGCCGCCTCGATAGGATCGGGAATGCCACGACTAGCTGCCGAACTTCTTGCTTACAACTATCGTGATCGAAATTGGAGCAGCGATGACGCTCCTAATATCAAATTATTCGCAGATGAGACTAGTAAGTCGCTTCATGAAAAACGTCTAGACCTAGATCACGCTGCGCCACATGAAGCACTCGAACCATTTCAGTTTGCCAAACACTTCAAAACAAATCTACCTTCAAACATTTTTGAAAATGAGCATACCCGTAGTGTTTTAGAAACCGCCTTTATAACTGCCCTGTTATATGGTTTGAGTAATCCAAAACATTATGAAAATTGGTATAAAAACTATCTTAAAGAATTCGAAAATAATCGAGAGACTTATGAAAAAGCCGGACTTGGTGTCAGCGAATTGCCCTCATTAAAGGAAAGCTATGCTAATGCAAAGGAAATAATAGATTTATACCAGGCAGAAACGGGTATTAGTTTTCCACCAATCCCAGAAGAATTAAAACAAATGATTAAAAAAATTCGTAACGAATAAGTCTACATAAAATCAGTCACATCCGGCTCAGTACGAATAGAGTCTCGTTTAGGAATGTTTATGATTTACCCCTGCACGAAAGTAAGGGCGTGGCCCACACGGCCGGCGGGGCCGATGCGGTGGACGTAGCCCTAGTAGGAGCGTGGCCGGCGAATAGCTGACTGATTACTTCTTGAAGAAATACCTAATGGTCGCGAAGCCAGTGTACGCCACGATGCTAATTACCAACACCAGGTACGCTTCGTCTGTTCGGTGTAATTTAAAACCGATACCCATGACCAGCGCCGCACAAAGGACAAGGTATATGTACGGAATCGCTCCGATTGAATCAAAGTACCGCGAATTGTAGTAGGACTCCGCGTTGTAGTCATGGAGTTGGCTGGCGGCCGCAGCGGCAGCGCCGTTCAGAGCCGCCTTTTCCTTATCTTCTTTCTCAAGGTCAGACAGCAACGTCCGGGCGACTTTATCCGCCGCCTCAGGATTATTTTTCATATACGTCTGCAACTTATTGTCGGTAGCGGGCTGATTCGGTTTACCGTCGTAAGGAAATTCGTACAGGGCATCCACGATTTCGGTGTTCGAATAGCCTAAATCTAGGAGCTGTTGCTTGGTTTGGGCAAACTTAATCGACTGCGCGTCATTATTTTTTAAGATAACGAGGATTTTTTGTTTTCTTTCGTCGGTTGGCTGCATATTGTTCGTAGAATAACACTCTTCTGGAGCATGTTAAACATTCTGGGAACAATCGATGCTACTTGCCGCGTTTGCGGAGTTTGGGGTCTAGTTCTTTTTTGCGGAGGCGTAGGTTTTTTGGAGTAACCTCCAGGAGTTCGTCGTTTTCGATGAAGTCCAGGCATTGCTCAAGCGAAAGGATGGTCGGCGGGGTTAGCTGGACGACGCCGTCGGATGATGAGGAGCGCATGTTGGTCAGGTGCTTGGTCTTGCAGACGTTGATCTCCATGTCTTCCTGGCGGGTATTGAGGCCGATGATCTGGCCGGCGTAGACTTGCTCGGACGGGCCGACAAACACCGTGCCGCGGGCCTCGGCGTTCTGCAGGGCGTAGGGCGTGGTGGTGCCAGCTTCAAAAGAGATAAGCACGCCGTTGCGCAGCTGCTCAAGGCCAGCGCCAAGCGGTTGATAGCCGGTATTGAGCGAGTTCATCACAATGGTGCCTTTGGTGCTGGTCATCAGCACGTTGCGCAGGCCAAGGAAGGCGCGGGTCGGCAGTTCGTACACTAATTTGGTAACGCCTTTCGGCGAGGCGAACTGCTCCTTGAGCACCGCCCGGCGGGCGCCGAGTTCCTGCTGGACGCTGCCGACGTGCTCGGCCGGCACTTCGATGATGACTTCTTCGATCGGTTCCATGGTCTGGCCGGCCTCTTCCTTGGTGACGACCTGCGGCCGGCCGACTTCGAATTCGTAGCCCTCGCGGCGCATGGTCTCGATCAAAACGGATAAGTGCAGCTCGCCGCGGCCGGATACCAGGAAGCCGATACCGTCGTCTTCGACCCGCAGGCCGACGTTGGTCTCGAGTTCCTTGTGCAAGCGCTCGCCGATCTGGCGCGAGGTGTTGAACTCGCCCTCGCGGCCCTTGAACGGCGAGGTGTTCGGCCCGAGATAAATCTGCAGCGTCGGCGCTTCCACTTCCAGCACCGGCAAGGCTTCCGGCTGGTCGGCGTCGGCGATGGTCTCGCCGATCTGGGCGTCGGCGATACCGGTCAGCTGGACGATGTCGCCGGCTACGCCGCCCTCTACCTCGAACTTGGAGACGCCGTGGCTCATATATACCGTGTCCACCTTGGCTTTGGACTGGCTGCCGTCCTTTTTGCAAAGCGTGACTTGGTCGCCGGCCGCCACGTGGCCGCGCGTGATACGGCCGATGGCGTATTTACCTTTGAACGTGTCGTACGCCAATGCCGTCACCAGCATTTGGAACGGCTTGTCGGTCTCGATCTTAGGCGCGGGAATCTTGTCGATAATGGCGTCGAATATCGGCGACAGGTCAGCCGCGGCGTCCGGATCGGCCGGCGGCTCCGTCCAAGCTTTGCCCGCCCGGCCGATAGCGTAATAGACGGGGTAATGCAGCTGATCTTCGTGCACTGCTAGCTCCAGGAACAGATCGGCCAGTTCGTCCTCAACTTCACGAATGCGCGCGCCGGTCTTATCGATCTTGTTGATGATGACTATCGGCTGGAGTTCATTGGCCAATGCTTTGCCGAGCACGAACTTGGTCTGCGGCATCGGGCCTTCCTGGGCGTCGACGATCAGGATGCAGCCGTCGGCCATGTTCAAAGTCCGTTCCACCTCGCCGGAAAAGTCGGCGTGCCCGGGAGTGTCAATGATGTTGATGCGGTAATCGCCATGCTGCACGGCCGTGACCTTGGCGGTGATGGTGATGCCGCGCTCGCGCTCCTGGTCGCCGCTGTCCATGATCAGTTCCTGACTCATCTCGGCTTGGTTATCACGAAAAGTCTGCGACTGCTTTAAAAGGCCGTCGACTAACGTGGTCTTGCCATGGTCGACGTGCGCGATGATGGCGATATTGCGGATCTTGGTGGGGTCTTGGGTGGTTTTCATAAATAAGCAATAAAAAAGGCGCTTTTTCTGTAAAGCGCCGGGCTTTCTTACCTGTAATTATACCATGAGCGATTATTTCCGGCCAGGGTTACCGGGTTATCTGCCGGCCTGAGCGACATGCGCCACGGCCAGCAAGGTAGTAACGCCGACATGCTCGTCGACGAGGTGCGAAGTACGCCGGCCTTCCGTGGCCCGCAGGCTGACGATTTTCTCACCGCCGTGCGGCAAGTGATCGGGCGTGTCGTGCGTCAGACCGCTGGTTTCGGCGAGCGGAATCATCACCGGCACGCCGTTACCGTCCAGAAATTCGATATTCTCCACGGTACGGTTGTCGTCTCCGCCTGTCAGGCCTTTCAGCCGGCTGAGTTTGGACATGCCGCGGAGCATGTGGGCGAACATCGCCGGTTCGTTGCCAGCCTTATCGATCAGGCGGCGCAGCAGCGGCTCGGCCAGGCGCGGATAGTGATCCGAGACGCGTAAGGTCGAGGCCTCGCCCACCGGGTCTCCGATAGTAAACCGTTTAGCAAGATCGGGCACGACATTCTTCGGGGCGATAATCAGTTCTTGGGCGGTGACCGACTTAATGTCTTTGCCGCCGTTCCAGACGATGCCGGCGGCGGCGCCGATGGCGCTGCTGGCGCCCAGCGAGGCGCCGTGCATATGGACGGTGTCGATCTGAGTTTCGCTGCGCGGGCCGTGCAGCTTGTCCTGCGCTACCGCGAGAGCCTCTTCGACGATACGCGCGGAGGGCCTGAAGTCACCCTGGCGGATCTGCTTGTATTCCTCATGGCTGTACGCGTTATAGGGGACGCTCGGCAGCGGGCTGAAGATGGTGAGCACCGGCATTTCCACGCCGGCCGCCCTCAGCACCTCGGCCATGACGGCGGATTTGGTGAGCTGGTTCCAGCTGTTCGGCTTGGCGAACACTTTGTCGGCCACGCCCACTTCGCCGGCCTGGGTATAATTAAACATCTGCTCGGCGCTGCTCTGAGGCGGCCCATCGGAAAATGGCGCCCACATCACGAACGCCTCATTACCATTGCCGGGAATCAACGAGCATTCGATATTCGCCCGCCTGCTGGAGAGAAATGAAAACGGGCCGCCATCCAGATCCTTAGGGAACGAGAAAAGACTGTCTTCCATTTCTTGCAAATACTGGCGCGGGTTTTCATCGAAAGCCCGGTCGGCGTCCGCGAATATACCGGAGACACCCGGCAAGGCGGCTTCGACTTCAGGGGTAATCACGACCTCTTTGGCTTCAGGGTCAACTATAACTTCAGCCGGTAATTCGGCGTACTGTTCACTCATTATGCTAATGATACCATATTATCTTAATTAAGTAAATACCCTACCGAGAGAAGGCGTAGGCTTCCATGCTCCAGCGCATAGTCGGATAGGCTGTGTGGTCGCGGTGGGTTCCCGGTACGATCAGCGCTTGCACGTTATGCCGCGCAGCCAGGCCGCCCAGCTGCCGCACCTGTTCCATGAAGCGCTCGATATCGGTCCGGTTGTTATAGAGCCGATCACCGGTCGGAAAGTGATACGTCAACAGCGCGTCCGGTTGGCGGCGCAGTGCCAAACCCGTGTCTTTGGCGGCCGGGTTGACCTGGCCGTATGTCTGGCCATGGCTTAGCGCCAACAAGTCGGTGTGCATCTTTTTCAGGCCATGGGTCTTGGTGGCTTCCGGCATCCGGCGGGCCTCGTTCTCCGCGTCGTCGCCATAGAGCCGGGGCAGGTTTTCTTTGGCCGCCTTGACCCGGTCTTCGGTAAGCCGCCAGGGGTCCCTTGACTGACGGGCGTGCCGTCGATCGTCCAGAATGTCACCGACGACCACCGCGGCGCCCCACAGCAGCCGCGCAGGATGGTCGCTGATATTCGGCCGGCTCTTCATGTAGGCGTGAGTCAGCTGGCCTTCCGGCAACGCACTCATCAACGCCGTGGCGTAAGCACCGCCGGCAGAGTTCGTGGAAATGCGAGTGACCGGCAGGTCGGCCTGCCGTAAAATCCGCGCCAAAGCGGCGATCGTTGGCAGCGGCTTACCTGTTTCGTCGGTGAATCTGCCGGTGGACTTGATGTGACGCTGCTCGGCCGGCGTCCAATAACTCGACTTACCGTTGCCGGGACTGGCCACATAGAGCCGCGGCCGTGCCGGATGCGAGGCGGCGTTTTCGGCGAATTCGACGGCGTTGCCGGGGTTACTGCTGAGGCTGGAGCTGAAAGTGGACTCTTCCAGGTCGACGCCGCCGCTAAAGTCGGCGTCGGTATTGGCCAGGCCCATCTCGAACTGCTGGCCCGTTTCTTCGTCCTCTAACACCGTCCAGCTATGATCGATGTCGTGCAAGGCCCGCCGGTAGCGGTGATCGGCGGGCGGGTTAACGCGCAGAATGGTGACCGGCTCCTCCGAAACATGACCGTTCGGAAACCATAACTTAGTCGCTTCGAACTGGCGGTTATTACCGTACGAGTACACTTCGCTATCGAGCTTTTCAATAGCCATAATCCGCCTATCATACCATCCTTGCAGATAATTGTCTATCTCCCCGCCCCTGAAATACGTTACAATAGAAGCATGGACACACGACCGCTGGCGGAGCAGATGAGACCCCGGAAACTGGACGATATAGTCGGCCAGGAGCATTTGGTCGCCGAGGGCAAGATTATCCGCGAGATGATCGAGCACCAGCAGCCGACTTCCCTGATTTTGTGGGGGCCGCCCGGCAGCGGCAAGACGACGCTGGCACGGATCATCGCTCAGGAGACCGGCGCCGAATTTGTGGAGCTTTCGGCCGTCACCGCCGGCAAGGCGGACGTCGTGAAAGTAATCGAGCACGCCGAACAGAACCAGCGGCTCGGCATGCAGACCATTCTTTTTGTCGATGAAATTCATAGATTTAATAAGGCGCAGCAGGACGCCTTTTTGCCGCACGTGGAGGACGGCACGATCATTCTGATTGGCGCCACCACCGAAAACCCTAGCTTCGAGGTGATAAATCCGCTTTTAAGCCGATCGCGCGTGCTGGTGCTGGAACCGCTCAGCAAGGATGAGATCACCAGGATCATCAAGCGGGCCGCCAAGGCCGAAAAATTGAGCGCCAAAAAACTGCCGGCCAAAAGCATCGATTTGATCGCTGAACTATCCGGCGGCGACGCCCGGGTGGCGCTCGGCAACCTGGAGCTGGCGCGGCAACTGGCCGACAAGAAAACCATTACGCCGGCGGTCGTGGAAACCGCCGCCCAGACCAAAGTGCCCGGCTACGACAAAAAAGGCGAGGATCACTACAACGTCATCAGCGCCTTCATAAAATCGATGCGCGGCGGCGACGCCACGGCCGCGCTGTACTACCTGGCGCGTATGCTGCAGGCCGGCGAAGACCCTAAGTTCGTTGCTCGGCGGATGGTCGTCTTTGCCTCCGAGGACATCGGCATGGCGGCCCCGGCGGCGCTCAATCTGGCCGTCTCGACCTTTTTGGCGGTGGAACGGATCGGCCTGCCGGAGGCCCAGTACAATCTGTTCCACTGCGCCACGGTGCTGACCAAGGCGCCTAAGTCGCGTGACATCACGGGCGCCATGAGCGCCGCGCTGGCGGCCGCCCGTGACTACCCCGATCTGCCGGTACCGCTGCAGCTTAGGAACGCGCCGACCAAACTCATGAAAGACCTCGGCTACGGCAAGGGCACCAAATGGGAGGCCGGCTTTAAACACCCCAAGGGCTTCTTGCCGGACGAGCTGAAAGACATCGACTTTTTCAGCTGATTTTAGGCGACTGCCTCAGCTGAGAAAATCGCGCAGCACAACCGCTTGATTGGCCTTAGGGTCGTGAGCGCCGTACAGCAGCGTAACTTTCGGATGTTCCTTGATAATCGTCCGCAGCTCGTCGACGGCCGGATTGGCTTGCAGCTCTTTTTCGTAACGGGACTTGAATGCTTTGAAACGTTCGGGTTTGTGTCCGAACCACTCACGCAGTTCCGGCGAGGGTGCGACCTCTTTCAGCCAAACGCCAAGCTTGGCCCGTTCCTTGCTGACGCCGCGCGGCCACAGCCGGTCGACCAGCACGCGATAACCGTCGTCCGAAGATGCTTCGTCGTAAATGCGCTTGATAGCCAGACTCATGCCCCCATTATACATCCGCCGTCTAAACGCTTATCCTTGCACCGCTGTCCTTTAGTTATATAATTGATGCCCGATGAGTGCCGAACAATTGCCGGAACCGCCGCGAGACAATGAGTATACCCGCTGTCTGTTAGCGGAACACAGCCAGGACATCGAGTTCTGGTACGTCGGCGACAAAGAACACGACGTTATCGCCGGCATGGAAAAGTTTCTTTACCGGCATAATTACCCGTATCGGCATATCGCGAAGAAACTCGGCGGCTTCGCGCTCGGCTATCTTGCCGCGGCAGGGCGCGCCATGTGCGCCCTGCCGTCGCCGGAACAGCTGGCCGACACGCCGCCGCTCGATTCCTAGCGGAATTTCCGTTTTCCCCCAAATCGCTTATACTTGAGAATATGAGCGACGTCGCCATCGACTGCCACAAACTCAGCAAGCGTTACGGCCACAGCGATTTTTACGCGCTCCACGAACTGACGCTGCAGGTCCGTCCCGGCGAGGTCTACGGCTTCCTGGGCCCCAACGGCGCCGGTAAAAGCACCACTATCCGCACGCTGCTCAATTTTATCCAGCCGAGCGGCGGCTCGGCGACGATTTGCGGGCTGGACAGCGTTAACGATTCCGTACAGGTCAAGCGCCACGTCGGCTACCTGGCGGGCGAGATCGCCCTGTACGACAAGATGACGGGCAAGGAATTCCTGGCTTACATGACCGCTCTCCAGCCTCTCAAACAAAAGCATTACGCCAGCGAACTTATCAAGCGGTTCGAGGCTGATGCGAGCAAGCCGCTCGGCACGCTCAGCAAAGGTAACCGGCAGAAATTCGGGCTGATCCAGGCTGTCATGCACCAGCCGGACGTGCTGATACTCGACGAACCGACCTCGGGACTCGACCCGCTGATGCAAGAGGAATTTTTCAAGCTTATCCACGAGAGCAAACAGCGCGGCGCGGCCGTGTTCGTCAGCAGCCACAATTTCGCCGAGGTGCAGCGCATGTGCGACCGGATCGGCTTTATCCGAGACGGCAAGCTGATCGTCGAACAGACACTGTCCGACCTGGCCAACAAAGCCGCCCACACCTTCACGCTCACTTTCGCCGACACGGCGCCGGTCGGCGAGTTGAAAAAATTGTCGAGAACGCATGTCAGCGCCCACGACGAGCACCACGTGACGGTTTCCATCGAGGGCGAGCTGACACCGCTGCTGCAGCTGCTTGGCGCACACCACGTAACGCGGCTCGAGCAACAGGAAATCAATCTCGAGGAGGAGTTCATGCGCTTCTACAAGGGCGCCGGCAAAAGCAATGTCGGCAAGACCGATAAAGGCGGGCGCTCATGAGCCGGCCGCTACTAGCGATCACCGCCACCGAACTGCGCCGGCGCAAAATGTATGTGCTGTGGTGGAGTATCGGTATCGTCGCCCTGACGGCCTTCACGGTACTGGCGTACGGCTCCATCAAAAACCAGGCCGACCAGTTGAACAAGGCCTTTTCGGGCCTAAGCTCGACGGCCGGCTCGTTCTTCGGCACCAGCAACATGTTTTCGCCGGACGGTTATCTTAACTCGCAGCTGTATTACATCACGCTGCCGATCCTGTTCATCATCCTCGGCGTCACACTGAGCAGCAATCTGATCAGCAAAGAAGAAAGGCATCACACCATGGAACTGTTGCTGGCCCGCCCCATCAGCCGCAGCCGCCTGCTGCTGGCGAAAATAATCGCCGCCGACGTCATCGTGGCCGTGCTGGGCGCGGTGGTGGCGGCATGCGTCGTCCTGTGCGGCTTGGCGGTGCATCTCGGCCTGCCGGCCGGACATATCCTGCTGGCCACGTTGTGGATGGTCTTGTTCTCGGGCGCCTTCGGGGCGGTGGCTTTCACGTTGTACGCCGCCAGTTCACTGACGCGGCACGTGGCCGCCGCGGCGGCCATCCTACTTGGCATGGGCGGCTACATCCTGACCTCGATCGGCAATTTGGTGCATAGCATCGCCTGGCTGGGCAAGCTGTTCCCGTATCATTACTACGACCCCGGCCAGATCCTAAACGGGCACGTGGCCCGCGGTTTGGTGATATACGTCGTCGCGCTGTACGTCGCCGCGCTCGTTATTTCGATCGTCGGCTTCCGGCGGCGCGATATCGACTGATCCGCGGCCGGCCGGAATCCAATACTTGAAACGCGTCGTCGAAAGCGGCGATGATATCAGCCGGGTCTTCAAAGCCCAGACTGAGCCGAAAGAAACTGTTGTCGATGCCGCGCTGCGCGCGCTGAGTTTGTGTGAGACCGCGGTGGCTCATAGTCGCCGGGTGCGCCAGGATGGTTTCCGGACTGGCCAGGCTCTCGCCGAACACCACGAGACCGCTGCTTTGCAGATTATCGACGAACTGGCCGATTTGCTCCAAATCCTGGGTCCGCAAATCGAACGACAGCGTGCCGCCGAAGCCGCGGCGCATCTGCCGGCGAACTACGGCGCGGCCCGGATGGTCCGGCAAGCCGGGATAATACACTTTGGCGACCTGCCCCTGCCCGGCCAAATACTCGGCAATCGTCTGGGCCGACTGGCTGACCCGTGCCCAGCGCAGCTCCATTGTCTTGAGGCCCTGGATAACCCGATAGCACTCGTCGGGCGACAAAATAGCGCCGACCGACCCCTGCAGCCAGCACAACCGCTCGTGCAAGGCGCGGTTACGCGTGACGATGGCCCCACCGATGACGTCGTTGTGACCGGCGAAGTACTTGCTCAAACTATAAATCACTGTTTCGGCGCCGTAGGCGAACGGATCGGTGGTAGTCGGCGGCGCGAACGTCAGGTCGGCGATAAAGCGTAGCCCCAACTCGTCAGCAATTCCGCCCACCTTGGCCAGGTCGATCACACCGAGCTTCGGATTGGTGGGGCTCTCGACCCATAGGGCCACCGTCCGGTCGGTTTTAGCGGCCCGGACCGCCTCAATGTCCTCGATATCGATGTAGTCGGCCGTAATGCCGAAACCGGCGAACAGCTGATCGAACAGCCGGATAGTGCCGCCGTAAAGTTCGCGGCAACAAAGAACATGATCGCCCGGCTGGAGCGTCAGCAAGAACATGGTGGTCGCAGCGTCGCCGGAGCCGAAGACCGTCGCCTGGCCGTCGCCGACCAACACCTCGAGCTTGCGTTCCAAGATGTCGCGGGTCGGGTTCTTGCCACGCGAATATTGATACGGCGCTTCCTCGCCGAAGACCGGCTGACGGAACGTTTTGGAGCGCACCAGCACCGGCGCCACCGCGCCGGTCAGCGGATCGCTCGGCTCGCCGCCGTGCACCAGCTTGGTACTGAATCCTTGAGATTTTTGTTGAGACATAAAAATATCCTTTCTGCCGGAATCCGGCCCAGAAAGGATACGCTGTTTGCGTTATATCTTTCCCTGCCGCGCGGCGGGCTAGACGGAGCACCAACACCACGCGCGCGTGGCAGGTTGCCGGCGGGTCATCGGGCTAGGTCCCTCACCGCGCTCTTTATATTCAAATTGTTAATGCTACCTATTGTAGCACATCACGCCGCCGCACGTTCGTCGGCCGTAACGACGACGTCTTCGATATTTCGAAGCGGCGGCTGGACGTCGTAACGCACGAACTCCCACGAACCGTCCCAACCACGCCGCCGGGTCAGCAGTATGCCTCTTTGTTCGCGTGGCTCTACAATAGACTCCGTCACAATGTTCGTTTCCATTATCACGTCATGATAGCCGTCGGGGTCTGGAGGAATCTCGAGCGAACGAGCCCCTATGAACAAAGGAAGCTCGTTACCCCCAAGCTCCAGCCGATAATCGTATCCGCCCAGCGCCCGGTTACCAAGCATCGTGGCGATGCCGCCCTTTAGTATCTTTTCCATATCGCCGTTCTCAAATACTAAGCCATACTTATCTATGCCGTAGTAAAAGTCAAAGCCAACCCCCGAATCCGCCCTGAAAGACTCTCCCGGCCCAAGTTTTCTAGCGGAACCGATGGCTTCATGCGTTTGACTCATATGACTTTATAGTAACACGCGCCGCTTAAAGCACTCTGGCCAAGCGATGCCGTTTTCGCTATAATCACCCCTTGAAGATCCAGCTAATGGGGATTAGCCAAGCGGTAAGGCAACGGGTTCTGGTCCCGTGATCGGGGGTTCGAATCCCTCATCCCCAGCCAATTTTTGTATCCGTTAGTTCCATCAACAATGAAAAAGACTCCTACGTTATATGTTTGTCACGCGGACGAAGGCGGCCCGCCGGGCCACCCGTGCGCTCGCGTCCAAAAGGCCCTTAAATCCGCCGGGATCGAATATAGTAAGGTGATTGCCGGGCACGGCGCCCCTATTCCGTTACTGCGAAAAGGGTCGCGCGAAGAGCTGCGGGCAGCCACGGGCGACACGAAACTGCCCGCGCTCAAGCTCGCCGATGGGACGGTTTTATTTCACACCAAAGCCATCTTGGCCTGGGTTGATAAACAGTAATCGGTAATTTTTTAAGCTTCCGCTGAGCTTTTTAAACTTTTTGCCTGATCACGATATTTTCTATGTCCGCGCTTGCTGTAACGAGCCGGCCTGGGCGGGCAGCGTGATGGTGACTTCGGCGCCGCCGGATGAGCGATTCTGGGCCGTGATGCCGCCACCGAGATGGCGCGTGATCAATCGATCCAGATACAGATCAAGTCCCATGCCGTCGTGATCGAAGTTCAAGGCGTCGTCGGCCCGCTTGAAAGCCTCGAACAGCTCGGCCGGATCAATGGCGAATCCCGGACCGGTGTCGCGGACTGATACCGTGACGGTGCCGGCGTCTTGGCCGGCGGCGATCTCGATTTCGCCGCCCGGCTTACTGAACTCGACGGCGTTATTAAGCACCGAGGTGATGGCCCTTCCAAACAGCTTGCCATCCTGTTGCAGCAATATGGGCGCGTCGTTGCGGGCAATGGTGAGCTGTTTGGCGGTGATCTGCTCCGATAAAGGCGCCAGCGCCTGATTGACCGAGTCGGCGAGCATGAAAGAGGAAACTTGGAGCTGCGTGGAATCTATCGTGGAAAGCAGCTGCAGCTTATCGAGCAGGACCTGCAAACTCGTGGTGCCGTTCGCCAGCATCTGGGCCACCTTCTCGTTAGCCGGCAACGTTTGCTGCAGCTTTTCGAGGTGATAGAGATTGGTAGCCAGGGCCTCATAAGTCGCGCTGGCGAATTCATTTTTTGCCCGATCCAACCGGGCGCGTTCCTGCAGGAGTTCGGCCAGCAGTTCGCGCCGGCGCCGGCGTATAGCCCGCGTCCGTATGGCGACGTACAGCAGAACGATCGCCGCCAGGCAGACGATCAGCTCTTCGGTAAGCGCGATCACCCGGACGGATTGTTCGCCAATCGCGGTCGCCGCCAGGTTTATGAGAACAGTCAGGACGACTGACAGGATGATCGGCATCCAGAAAATCGGCGAGACGTATATCTTAAAGGTGCTCCCGTGCATATCGGGTGATTCGATGGCTTGGATGTCACGGTTCTGTTCGGTGGCCTGCAAGATTTGCTCGACCTTGGCCTGCAGACTCTTAGCGATATCCCGAAGTGACTGGACGGTCGGCGCGTACGCGGCCGGCAACGTGCCGGCCAGCAGTTCGCCGCTTGAACTAATGATCGTGATCGGCGTACGCAGGTAATGAGCGCAGAGCGCCAGGAAGTTGTCTTTGTCTTCGGCCGTGCGCCTTTCCTTGTCCAGCACCGCTAAAAGCCAGCGGGCTTGTTTGAATTCTTTGTAGGCCTGCCATAGCAGCAGTACGGCGATACCGATCAGTATCGCGAACAAAAGATTCGAGAAGACAATCGGCGTAGCCGGAGCACCGAGCAGCCGCTTGATCGAGTGGCCGAACGCGGCCCAACCCCCGGCCGAAGAACCGACCGATGGGACGGCGCCGTTATTCAAGGTGTTGCCGCTGCCCTTATCCTGGCTCGGTGATGCCGGCTTAACGCCGATCGGGGTCGTCGAGTCGTTAGGCGTGCCGGGGTTGGCGCTGCCGGTCGGCTGCGGCGGCGTTCCGGAAGAACCGCCGGAGGTCGGCTCGGCCGTAAAGGGCGTGGAAATATCTTCGGCTAAGACCGTGCCCGACGCGTCGGTAAGACGAACCAGGGCGTAATAGGTTTTGCCGGCCGTTAGAGCCGGGAGCAGATCGGCTTCATAGCGGCCGGCCCCCGTCTTTTTAGCGTCCGCCAGCGAGGTCGTGGCGGTATTGACTTCATGCAACGTGCCGTCCAGCAATTCCACGTCGCCGCGCGCCGGGTCGGCGGCGGCCCCATTTTGCAGCGTCTGCACGTTCAGCTTGAGCAGATCGCCGGATTGGAAGGTGGCGGGCGCGTCGATCCGGGCCTGCCATGGTGACACCGGCACCGTTGAACGATTGGTCTCGGTTTCACCGTTAGTCGTGGTAGCCGTGGTGTTCAAGCTGTACGGGTTATCGCCCGGGTGCGGCGCAACGTCCGCCGGCTGGTAAGACACCGCCGCGGTATTAGCGAACGACTTCTGGGCCAGCGGATTGTTCAGCCCGTCCCGCCAGACAAGTTGCCAGTTAACCGGTTGCTGACTACCGCTTTGCTCGTTGGTAGCCTTCAGATTGAAGCTGGCTCGGCCGGAGATATCACCCTGATCATCGTAGGCAAAGAGCAAGGGATTCGTTACCAGCGAACCGCTGACATCGCGCGATTGGATGGTCTTGGTCGTATCGATACGGAAGCTCTGCACCGCGACGGCCAGCGTGGCATTCGTGATAGCTGGATTGTCCGCCCCGCCGACCCAGTCAGCCGCGGTGATTTGCGTGTTGCCGGGTTGGCTGTCGCGGTAGTACAGATTGAGATAGTCGAGCCCTTCCGGCACCGTGAAGGTGGCGGCCGACTGCCAGGGACCGGTCGGCGAAAGCGCGAACTCACCGCCGTTTGATCCGGAAGTAAGATGGACCGGGAAGCCGCCGCTACCCGCGTTCGACGGAGAGCCGCCGCTATCCTGCAGCTGCAGGGTGATGACATCCGAAGCCTGGTTCTTGACAGGGGTAAGCGGTGGCGGTGGCGCGGTAAAGACGAGTTTCGCTATCGGGCCGGCGGTATTGCCGAGCACGGTGATGTCCGTCTGTTGTCCCGTAATATGATTGGCGGTATCCGTCGCGGTTATCGTTTTTTCGCCCGGCGATTTAAAGGCGACGCTGTTCGTAAAGGTATGGATGCCTTTGTCCGTCGCCGGCTGGAACGTATAGCTGGGCGGCAATACGGCGGTGCCGTCAGACGATTCGAACGTTACCGTGCCGCTGTACCATTCAACTACGAAGTCATCGGCGTCCACGGCCGCGACCACTACCGAACTTGGATTGCCCTGGGTTTGAGGATCAGAAATATTAGTTACCAAAAAGTGATCGAGCACCTGCCGCTCTATCGTTTCCTGCTGCGACGTCCTGATGACATTGTCGTTCGGATCGGTCGATAAGCTGTTGCTGACGGTAAGGGTGGGCGTGCCCTCGTCTTTATCTCGGTAATAGAAAGAAACTGTGAACTGGCCGGCTGGCAACTGTATTGTGCTGATTCCCCACGAACTGCCGGTGCCAGCCGCGAATTCCCCGTTCGCGCCGGTACTGCGCAGGTACAGCGTCGTATTCACGGCCGGCGTGGTCGGCTTGCCATACCGGTTCAAGGCCTGCACAGTCAGCACGCTCGAAGGATGTTCGGCGGTAATTGTTTGCGGTGTAGTAGTAAAACCGAGCTGTGCGAAATCGCCCGCCACGACCGTGACGCCGGCTTGCCCGTTGGCAAGTCCGGCATCGGGTGATTCCGGCGGCGCCGACACGTCGGACGCGGTGAGTGTCGCCGTGCCTAGCGTGCTGTCGTCGCGGTAATAGAACGAGGCTCTTGATTGGCCCGAGGGGATCGTTATGTTCTCGGTCGATTGCCACGGGCCGGTGGGGGTATCGGCGAACTGGGCAGTAGCGGACGAGCTGCTCAGATAGACCGGCTGGTCGGTGCCTGCTTTTACTTCATAGCCGTAGGCGTTCGTCAGTATCGCCGACAACGGGCCGATCGTCCCGCCGCGCTCCAGCTGGCCGTCTCCCACGTCTAACTTTAAAGCGGCCGGCGCGCCGGTAATGATCGTCTCCGTTTGAACGCCGTTCGTAATGCCTTGGTCGGGATTGTCGAGCGGCGTGCGGTCGGATATCGTGACCGTGGGCGTGCCGATCGTCGTATCTTTGTAGTAGAACGTGGCGGTAGTCGCGCTGCCGGGCACCACCAGGCTCGTAATGTCATCGCTGAAATCAGACTTGCTCGAGAAGTGCGCCGCCCCCGAAGTAGAGTACAGATAGAGACGCACGGGTATGTCTCCGAACCGCACGGCGTTGCCCAGGGCGTCCACCGCCTGCACGGTCATCGTGCCCGGCTGATTGGCTTCCAGCGTCTGCGGCGGCGTAATAAATTGCAGGCCGCTGAAGGAGCCGGCGGAAATGGTGGCGGCAGCCGTGCCGCTCGCCAGCGCGTGGTCGTTGTCGGCTCCGGTGATGGTCGCGCTGCCGGCCGCGGTCTGTCGGTAGTAGAACGTAGCGCTGTCGCTGCCCGCCGGGATAATGACTTGGGTTATATTCGGCGCGTTCACGTCATTAGTATCTTTGAATGAGCCGCTGGGATCAGTACTGCTCAGGGCTACCGTGACATCACCGTCGGCGGCGTACGGCGCGCCGTACTGGTTCTGCAGATGGATCGTCAGCTGATTCAGCTGACCCGCCTTTGCCATGAAGGTTCCCGGGGTAATGGTAAGCGACGTCGGCGTGCCACGCGTTATGGTAATGCCCTGGGAAGCGTCAGTAAGCCCCGTATCGGTGGTTCCCGACTGGTCCCGCGCCCACAGCGTCGGCGTGCCGGCGGCCGTATCCTGATACGTGACACTGACGCTGCTTTGCCCGGCCGGAATCACCACGCTATTATTCGAAAATGTTCCGCTGGCGGCGGAAGATGAGAAATAAACCCTGGTATTCGTGTCAACGGGAGCGATATTGCCATACGTATCCTTAGCCGAGACGGTGATCGTGCCCGAAGTCTGCCCGGCCACGATCGTCTGCGGCGAGGTCGTGAAGCTTAGTTGGCTGGCCGCCGAATAGATGATCGTAACATTCTGGGAGGCGCTCGTCAGGTTCGTCCCGGAGACAGTGAGACTACACGTACCGGTATCCGTATCACGATAGTAGAAATACAGATCGCTCGTATTCGCCGGCAGCGTCGTTTGAGTGATCGGCGTCCAGCCGCCTCCGGCCGTGAGCGAAAAGCTGCCGGTCTCACACGTGCTTGATAACTGTATTTGCGTATCGGTCGCGGTCGCCGTTTTATTGTTATACGCGTCGCGCAACTCCACTTCCATCTGATCCGAATCCTGGTTGCTATGAATGGTCTGCTCGGGCGTGATAAATACCAGCGACTGGGGCGCGGCCGCTTTGATCGTCATGGTTTGACTGGCTTGGATCAAGCCGACGTCTTCATAGTTAAAGTCGTAAATGTGCACGGTCTGATCGCCGGCCTTGGTGGCGCTCGCGTAGAAGGTCGCCGTACTGCTGCCAGCGGGCACGGTCACCGTGGTAATCGGCGTAGACGCGGAATCCGGGGTAGCGTAGAACGTAAGCGCGCTGGTGCCGCTAAAATTGTCGAGGTTCAGAGTCACGTCGTGATCTTGAATGGCCGGGCTGCCGTCGCCCTTCTGCAACTGAACGGTTATGGCGTCTGACATATCGCCGGCGGTTATGGTGCGCGGGCTGGTCGTAAAGTTAACCTGGGAAGCTTTTTGGCCCACCACATCGATATCGGCTGTCGCGTTCACGATGTCCTGGTCGGGATTGTCGAGCGGCGACTGGTCGCTCGCCGTAATGGTACGGCTGCCCAGCGCCGTATCCTTGTAATAGAACGCCGCCGTGGAAGAGCCGGTCGGTATGTCAACGGACGCAACCGTCTGCGAGCCGCCGCTGTCAGAGGTAAAGGAACCGCTGCCGGCGCTGCTATAGAGATAGGCGGTCGTGTCTTGGTCAAGCGTCACCACGTTGCCGTACTGATCCTCGGCCGTCACGGCGAAGTTACCCGAGGTTTCCGTGACCGGCACGGTGGCGGGGTGGGCGGTGAAAGCGTATTTATAGAACGCCGTGGGCCCGACGGCGATATCCAGCTGGCCGGGCTGCCAGCCTTGCGACGGCGATTCCTGGGCGGTCAGCGAGTTCGTACCGGCCGTCGTTGAACGATAGTACACCGTCTGGTCGCTTTCGCCGGCATGAAGTGTGAGAGAAGTAATAGGCACCCACGGACTCTCTGTCAGCGAGAATTCACCATCGCCCGTCAAATTGATGGTCGTGTCATCCGATACCGGCGTGGCCAAACCGTCGCCGGTCTGCGCTTCTATATCTAGCGCCACGGCATCACCCGCCTGCATCGTCGTCGGCCCCGAGATATTGAGCTGGGCGACGATCCCTTCGACCACGCGGATACCCTGCTGGGCGCTCGTCAGGCCGTTGCCGGAAGCCGTTAACTGATATGTACCGACGGTGGGATCCTGGTAGTACACGATGCCTTGGCTGGAACCGGCCGTGAACGATAACCCGATACTCCCGGTTTGCCAGCCGTCCGACCCGTTCAGCGACAGTTCGCCGCTGCCGCTAGTGGTAGTTACGGTAGCCGTAAAGCTGCCGGCAGCGGGCGCCGGGTTGCCATACTGGTCTTGCAGCTGTACGAGTATCGCGCCGGAAGTCGCGTTCTTGGCGATGATCTGGGGGGCCGATAAGAACGCGTACCGGACCGGGTCCGCCGCGATGACGGTCGGGCTATACTCGATCTGTGTGGCTGGCGCGCCTGTCTGGACCGCGGTGAGCGTGATCGTGCCCGCCTTGGTATCACGATACTGGGCCGTGATAGAAGACTGTCCTGACGCGATAGTGCCGGAAAAACTTGAAGTCCAGGTCGTGCCGTCACTGGAGAACTCGCCCGTCGAGGCGGACGTATTGATCGTGATCGGCACGTTGCTGGTAGCCGT
>Ga0164242_10002315_pt1 | contig 22073 bp, 19 predicted proteins | sample OricomgcompostMG_FD_108783 | JGI IMG/M metagenome (GOLD analysis project Ga0164242, IMG submission 108783) | Miracle-Growth compost microbial communities from Emeryville, California, USA - Original compost - Miracle growth compost (MG) ... | reverse complement strand
GGACCACCGCCTGCGCCCGCATCTGCAGCGGATGGCCCAGACCTGCCGGACCCTGGCTGACCGGGCTGCCGCAGCCAATCCCCCGCTCGCATCAGACGGCCCGTATCGGCTATTGGGCAAGTGGGTGCACATGCTCGGGTTCCGCGGCCACTACTCCTCCAAATCCCGGCGCTACTCCATCACCCTCGGCCAACTCCGCCGCGCCCGACACCGCTTCCAACAGCTCGCCGCCACCGCGGCCCGCACCGGCGAACCCCTCGACACACGTGATCTTGAAGCCCGCCTGCTCGCGGACGAGGAGGAGACCACATTGGTGGTCGGGTCCTGGGCCTACCAGGGCACCGGCTGGACCAACCCCGGCGACGAAGCACTGGCCATCGCCGCGGCCGCCCGTGCCCGCGAGTACGCCCAATGGAAGGCCGAACAACACCGCGCCAACCGCAACCGAACCGCGCGACCAGTCGCCGGCCTTCCCGGATAGCCAGCCAGCCCTTGGGTCTGGCCCTGCTGGTCAAGGGTGAAATCCGCAGGACACGCAGTGCCCTTGACCAGCAGGGCCAGAGCCAGACACTCCCCCAGTCCGGGAAGGACGACCCCGGGCACCCACACCAACCACCGGAGGTTTGTGATCATGAAGCAAGCAAGTCGGGTCGGCAGAGAGGTGCCGGCCGTCGTGTACGACGTTCGGGAGACCGCGGCGGCATTGCGGTTGAGCGTGGCGCAGGTCTATGAGTTGATCCGGTCCGGGCAGTTGCGGACGATCAAGATCGGCAAGCGACGGTTGGTGCCGGTCGCGTCGTTGCAGGAGTTGATCGATCGCCTGGCGCAGGACGACGTGGCATGAGCAGCCGTCGCGGGCTGCGTGAGGGCAGCCTGTATTGGAGCCCTGATCGGCAGCGGTGGATCGCGGAAGCGACCGTGGGCTACGACGGCCGTGGCAAGCGCGTTCGTCAAAGACTGGTACGGCGGACGAAGACGGAGGCGCAGCAGGCGTTGCGGGATCTGGTCCGTGATGTCGCCGACGGCCAGTCCGTTGATGATCGCCGGCTCACGGTGGCTGATGCGGTGGAGGAATGGCTCGAGTACGGGTTGTCCAACCGGACGGCACTGACGCGCGCGAAGGCGCGCAGCTTGTGTGAGCGGCACGTCATCCCGCAGCTCGGTAAGCGGAGGTTGCGTGATCTGAGGGCGGTCGAGGTGGAGCGGTGGATGGCTGCGTTGACCGAGGACTTGAGTACTTCGACTATTCGTCAGGTCCGGTCGTGCTTGAGTCGTGCGGTTCGCAGGGCGATGTCCCAGGACCGGGTCAGGCGCAATGTGGTGGAGCTGGCTCAGATTCCGACCGGTCGGACGGGCCGGCCGTCGAAGGCGCTCACGCCCGAGCAGGTCGATGCCGTGCTCGAGCACACAGCCCAGGATCGGATGTATGGCTACATCGTGTTGTCGTTGCTGACCGGGGCCCGGACAGAGGAGCTCCGTGCACTGACGTGGGACCACGTCTACCTCGATCCTCTGCCGATTGCGGGCCGGCCCGTGCCGCCGCACATCGCCGTATGGCGGTCCGTTAGGGCCCAAGGTGAGACCAAGACCCCGAAGTCTCGACGGACGATCGCGCTGCCGCAGCTGTGCGTTGATGCGCTGCGGAAAGAACGCGGGTTGCAGGCCCGAGATCGGCGTTCTGCCGGCCCGTACTGGCGGGACAGCGGACTGGTGTTCACGTCAGTCATCGGCACGGCGTTGGATGCCGCGAACGTCCGACGATCCTTCCGGCGAGCGTTGGCCTTGGTGCCCGGTATCGATGCGTCAGAGTGGACGCCACGGGAGCTCCGGCATTCGTTCGTGTCGCTCCTCGCGGACGCGCACGTGCCGGTGGAGACGATCTCGCAGCTGGTGGGTCACCGCGGGACCAGCGTGACGGAACTGGTGTATCGACATCAGGTCCGTCCGGTGATCCAGACCGGCGCGCTGGTGATCCATGGTCGATTCAGAAGCGCAGACGTGACGGAGGCCAGTGGCTGACTGACTGGCTGACTGCGTCGCCTGCCCGGTGGTATTCGAACAGATCCTGAGGGGTGGAGCTAAGGGGATTCGAACCCCTGACCTTTTCCATGCCATGGAAACGCGCTACCAACTGCGCCATAGCCCCTCGCGTCGCCGCCTCGCAGGACCTGCGCCCTGCGTGAACAGCGGATGCGATCTTAGCGTGCCCAGCCCGGGGAAACGAAATCGCCCCGTGGTTCCGCGCCGCCCTTGGTAAGAAGGCCCGCCGGACGGCCACTAGCGTACGGAGGCAGCGGCAGCATTCACCAACGGCGTTCGAGGAGGAGCGGCCATGCCGGAAGGCGTCACCCGCATCATGTGTTTCGGCGATTCACTGACCTGGGGCTGGATCCCGGTCGACGGAGGTGCCCCGAGTCGCCGGTACGGCCCCACCGAGCGCTGGACAGGCGTCCTGGCCAACGAACTGGGGGACGGTTTCGAGATCGTCGAGGAGGGCCTGAGTGCCCGGGCGGCAGCCGGTGATCCGACGGATCCGCGGCTGGATGCAGCCAGGTATCTGCCGGCGGCGTTGGCCAGTCACTTCCCGCTGGACCTGGTGATCATCATGCTCGGCACGAACGACAGCAAGGAGTATCTGCGGCGCAGTGCCCGCGACATCGGCGTGGCCATTTCGGTGCTGGCCGGCCAGGTGCACACCTCAACGGGTGGAGTCGGCACGGCCTATCCGGCACCGGAGCTGCTGATCGTCTCGCCGCCGCCGTTGAGTGATCATCCGGTTCCGTGGTTCGCGGAGATCTTCGCCGGCGGCCGGGAGAAGACTCTTGAGCTGCCGCGGATCTATCAGGCGCTGGCTGCCTTCACCGGTTCGCACTTCTTCGACGCCGGGACGGTGATCACCACCGACGGCAGCGACGGCGTGCATTTCACCGTCGAGAACAATCGTGATCTTGGCCAGGCGCTGGCCGGTGAGGTGCGCAGGATCTTCAGCTGAGCGACAGGTCAGGCGACCCGATCGTCGTCGGGCACCACGAAGTCGGCCTGCACGTTGTAGGCGCCGATGTACCAGTGGCCGCGGGCGTGCCGGTCAAGCACGACCCAGGCGCAGTTACGCAGGCTGCCCAACCGGTCCCAGTCGATGCCGAGGAACCGGCCGATGCCCACCCGGCCTGCGGTTCCGTGCATGGTGATCACCACCGTGGACTCGTCATCGGCCGACTCGACGATGTCACTGATCGCCGCTGCGGCACGGCCGGCCACCTCGCTGGTGGTCTCCCCCGACGGCGAACGGCGTACGTCCTCCCCCGCTGCCACCGCGGCAACCAGATCAGGATCGGTCCGGGCTGCCTCGTCGATGGTGAGACCCTCCCAGCTGCCGACGTTGATCTCGCGCAGTCGCTGGTCGAAGCTGACCTCGAGACCGGTCACGTCGGCCAGTGCCCGGGCCGTCTGGGCGGCGCGGGACAGATCGCTGGAGAAGATCGCCGCCGGCTTCAGTTCCTTGATCACTTCAGCGGCCGCGGCGGCCTGCCGTCGACCAAGATCGTCAAGCGGGATGTCGGCCTGGCCCTGGTATCGCCCGGTGGCGTTCCATGCGGTCCGGCCGTGTCTCCAGATGACGGCGTGGCGGGCTGTCATCGGGCCTCGTCGATGTCCAGTTCGATCTTCGGACAGTCGTGCCACAACCGTTCCAGCGCATAGAAGGTGCGCTCCTCGACGTGCTGCACGTGCACAACGAGATCCAGATAGTCCAACAACACCCAGCGACCCTCGCGTTCGCCTTCCCGGCGGATCGGCTTGGCGTCGAGTTCACGCAACTTCTCCTCGACCCCGTCGACCACCGACGCGACCTGCCGCTCGTTGCTGGCGCTGACCACCAGGAAGACGTCGGTGATCGCCAGTTGTTCGGACACGTCGTAGGCGACGATGTCGGTGCCGAGCTTGTCGGCAGCCGCAGCGGCCGCTGCGTGGGTGAGCTGCAGAGCCCGTTCGGTAGCAGTCAGGATGTCCCCTTCGGTTGCATGACAGCCGTCGGTCTCACCCGAACGGGCTGTCGTGGACGATTTTCTCGATGTCCGGGAGTCGGTTCGCCGGAAGCGTACCGCCGCTGCCGCTCTCGAACCGCTGATGATCATCGTCGGGCTGGTAGAGCCCGCGCTTGGCGATGTACTGCACGATCCCGTCGGGCACCAGGTACCAGATCGGTTCGCCGGCCGACACCCGCTCCCGGCAGGCGGTCGACGAGATCGACAACGCCGGCACCTCCATCAGGGTCAGCCGTCCGTCCGGCACCTGCCCGACGGGCGGTACGGCCAGATCGTGCCCGGGGCGGGTGACGCCGACGAAATGGGCCAGGTCGAACAGCTCCTCGACACCACGCCAGGTGAGGATCTGGGCCAACGCGTCCGCGCCGGTGATGAAGTAGAAGTCGACATCGTCGCCCCGCTCGGTACGCAGGTCGTGCAGCGTGTCGATGGTGTAGGTCGGCCCCGGCCGGTCGATGTCGATCCGGCTCACCGTGAACCGAGGATTGGACGCGGTTGCGATGACCGTCATCAGGTAGCGGTCCTCGGGTTCGGAGACCTCCTTCGCCTCCTTCTGCCACGGGCGGCCGGTGGGCACGAACACCACTTCGTCCAAAGCGAACCGGCTGGCCACCTCGCTGGCGGCCACCAGGTGTCCGTGGTGGATCGGGTCGAACGTGCCGCCCATGACGCCGAGGCGGTACCGATGCCCCTGGTTCAGCCGCCTGTTGCGCGCCAGCCCCGCAGTGCGTTCAGTCACTCGTCGATTGCCCGTCCATACCCGTCACACCGATCGTGGAGTCCCACGGATCAGCTGTGCGGCCGACCTTTGCCGATGGACAGCACAATGGCCATCATCAACATCAGTGCCAGGAAGGCGATCAGCCCGAAGACGAGCGGCGGAACGGGCAGTTCCGTCTCCAACGCGGCGAGCTGCAGGGCGTACGTCATGGCAGGTGAGTTTATCCTCACGTCCGGACCTGGCCGGAACCGGTGACCACGTATTTGGTCGTGGTCATCTCCGGCAGTGCCATCGGGCCGCGGGCATGCAGTTTCTGGGTGGAGATGCCGATCTCGGCGCCGAACCCGAACTCGCCGCCGTCGACGAACCGGCTGGATGCATTGACCAGCACCGCGGCGGCATCGACCTCGGCGACGAACCGCTGGGCGGCCGACTGTGAATCGGTGACGATGGTCTCGCTGTGCCCGGTGCCGAATCGGCGGATGTGGGCCAATGCGGCATCCAGCGAATCGACCTCGGCGACGGCGAGGTCGAGCGAGTTGTATTCGGTGGCGAAGTCCTCCTCGGTTGCCGGGACGACCGGGGTGTCGCCCGCGTGGGCCATCACCGCTTCGTCGCCGTGCACGGTCACGCCCTCCTCGGCCAGCCGGCGCAACGCCTCGGGCAGGAAGTCCTCCGCGATCTCCCGATGCACCAGCAGCGTCTCCACCGCGTTGCACACGCTGGGCCGTTGGGTCTTGGCGTTCAGCAGAATCCCGATCGCCATGCAGGCGTCGGCATCGGCGTCCACATAGAGGTGGCAGTTGCCGACGCCGGTTTCGATCACCGGCACCCGACTGTTGGCAACGACATGGTTGATCAGTCCGGCGCCGCCCCGCGGAATCAGCAGGTCGATCAGGCCGCGCGCCGCCATCAGGTCGTCGGTGATCGAACGGGGGCCGGGCAGCAGCTGCACCGAATCCTCCGGCAGGCCGGACCGACCGACGCCGGTACGCAGCGCCCGGACGATCGCCGCGTTGGACCGGGCCGCCGACGACGAGCCCCGGAGCAGGGAGGCATTACCCGATTTGATACAGATGCCCGCCGCGTCCGCGGTGACATTCGGCCGGGCCTCGTAGATGATGCCGACGACGCCGAACGGGACGCGAACCTGACGGACCTGGACACCGTTGGGGTTGGTCCAGCCGCGTACCACGTCGCCCACGGGATCAGGCAGCACCGCCAACGAGCGCAGCCCGGCGCCCAGTTGGGCGATGCGGGATTCGGTGAGCCGGAGCCGGTCGATCAGCGCTGCTGACGTGCCGGCCGCCTCCGCCGCCGCGACGTCGTCAGCGTTTGCGGCGAGGATCGGGGAGGCCGCCTCCTCGACAGCATCGGCCATCCGGTGGAGAGCGTCGTCCTTGACGGCACGCGAGGCGCGTGCCAGCGCCCGCGCAGCCTTGCGGGCCCGGCCGGCGAGTTCGGCGACGGTCGGCTGGGCCGGTGCGGCTTCGGCAACGGGTTCGGGAGCCAGGCCGGTCGTGCTCGCTCCGCGGTCTTGTATCACGCACTCGATTATGACGGCGATCGCCGCCGCCGGGGAACGCGTTCCGGCGACCGACCGCGGGCTCCGGCTAGTCGTCGGTCCGAACCCGGACGACGGCGTACTCGGCGGTCAGGTTGTCGGCGTGGTCCGGCGTGGTCAGACTCTCGGCCCGCTGCGGCCGCAGCAGGTCGAACCACCGCAGCAGATAGCAGGCGAGGTTCGAACCGGACAGCAGGATGAGGCTGCCGGCAACAAGCTCGTTGGACAGGTCATGGGCGAGGACGCCCCAACTGAACCAAAGGACCTGACACAGCACGCCCATCGCCAGGAAGGTGCCGGATACCGCGGAGATGTCGGGCGCGGTGAGCAGGCTGCGGAGCTGCATCAGTTGGGAAACGGCGGCCGGGACGAAGACCGCGGCGGAGAACGCCAGCGGACCGACAGCCAACGCCACCGTGATCGTCATCGCAGCGACGACGATCGGCAGACCGTACGCCTGCCACAACTCCGAGCGGGACCCACTGTCCCGGAGATCGCGGCTGATCATGATCAACATCCAAGCGGCCGAGGCAGTCAGCAACAGGCTCGGCAACCAGAGATTGGCGTGCCCGGTGATCACTCCGTACGCAGTCCAGGACAGGTTGCTGGCCATGCTCGATTGCCAAGCGAGCAAAGGGATTCCGGCGGTTGTCCGGGTGCGCAGTACGCGCACGATCTGGGGCATAGCGATGCATGCCCCGTAAACACCGGCAGTCCAGCCGATGGCCTCGATGATCACGGGGGTCTTGCTTTCTGCCACTGCGGTGGCCGACTCAGGGGTTGACGCGATTCAGTTGTGCCGTGGCACGGCGGTGCCAAGGCTGCAAGAGACGGGGAGCACGGCCGACGATCCGTCGTCGGCGTGCAGCAGACCGGCTTGCGCCGGGTCAGCCACCCGGCAGGGAGAGCCCGCTGCCGGATTTCGACATCGAAATATTAAGTCCGGTCTCCGGCGCCGACAACTCGATCCGGGCCGGTGTCACGCAGATCACGTTGCCGGTGTCCGGCGGTCTCTTGGCGGACCGGCTGTGAGCCCGCAACACTGCCGCCGCGGGTCAGGCGATCAGTCCGCGGATCTCCATTGCAGTGAGCTTGCTGCTGGAGGCGGCTCCCCCGTTCATCACGCTGGCGAACAACTTCGCCTTGTCGGCCTTGAGCGCCATCACCTTCTCCTCGATGGTGTCCTTGGCGACCAGCCGGTACACCATCACGTTCTTGGTCTGGCCGATCCGGTGGATCCGGTCGATCGCCTGCTGCTCGGACGCCGGGTTCCACCACGGGTCGAGCAGGATGCAGTAGTCGGCCTCGGTCAGGTTCAGCCCGAAACCGCCGGCCTTGAGGCTGATCAGGAAGACCGGGGCGTCGCCGGTCTTGAACTCGTCGATCACCGCGCCACGGTTCTTGGTCCGGCCGTCGAGATAGGCGTAGCGGACGTCGCGGGCGTCCAGCAGGTCACCCACCTTGCGCAGAAAGGTGGTGAACTGGCTGAAGATCAGCACCCGGTGGTGTTCGGCGAGGATCTCGTCGACCAGATCGCCCAGTGCCTCGAGCTTGGTGCTGGGTACGTCTGCGTACTGATCGTCGTGCAGCGACGCGTCCAGACTGAGCTGGCGGAGCAGGGTCAGCGACCGGAACACCTCGAAGCGGTTGGCTTCCAGATCGTCCAGCAGACCGAGGATCTTTTGCCGCTCCCGATGCAGATGGGTCTGGTAGACGCGGCGGTGTTTCGGTAGCAGGTCCAGTGCGATCACCTGCTCCTGGCGTTCCGGCAGCTCGGCGGCGACCTGTTCCTTCGTACGCCGCAACATGAACGGCCGGACCCGCCGCCTCAGCCGTTCCAGCAGCAGCTGCGACTCGCCCTTCTCGATCGGCTTGGCGTAGTCGTCACGGAAGTCGGTCGGTCCGCTGAACAGACCCGGGGCGGTGATCGAGAACATCGACCACAGCTCCATCAGGTTGTTCTCCATCGGGGTGCCGGTGATCGCCAGCTTGAAGGGTGCTTCCAGCCGGCGTACGCAGGTGTAGGCCTGGGACCGGTGGTTCTTGACGAACTGTGCCTCGTCCAGGATCAGACCCGCCCAGGGCACCCGCAGATAGCTGTCGAAGTCGATCCGCAGCAGCGTGTAGGAGGTGAGCACCAGATCGGCCCCGGCGACCTGGCTGTAGAGGTCCTTCTTCGACTTCTTCTCGGTGCCGGTGATCACCGCGACCTCCAGGCCGGGGGCGAACTTCTCCGCCTCCGCGGCCCAGTTGCTGATCACGCTGGTCGGCGCGACGACCAGATAGCGTCCCGGCGGCCGGCCCTGTTGCCGGGCCCGTTGCTTGGCGTGGCAGATCAACGCCAGCGTCTGCAGCGTCTTGCCAAGACCCATGTCGTCGGCCAGCACACCGCCCAGGCCGTGATCGTGCAGGAACACCAGCCAGTCCAGGCCGTCGCGCTGGTAGTCCCGGAGTTCCGCGGTGAATCCCTCTGGCGTCGGCACCCGCTCCAATTGCGCGCTCGATCCCAGGCCGTCGACCACTTCCCGCCACTGCCGGCTCTGCTCGAAGTCGAGGCCGAGCCGTTCCAGGTCGTCCCACCAGTCGACCTGATAGCGGCTGATCCGTACGCCGTCGGCCGTCGGTTCGCCGATCGTGCGGGCTTCCTCGATCAACTCCTTGAGTTGTTTGAATTCCGGCTTGTCCAGCCGGAAGTACTTGCCGCTGGGCAGGATCATCATTCCCGCGCCCTGGGCCAGCGCCTTGAACAGCTCGGTGAACTGCACCTTCTCGCCGTCCACCTCGACGGTGACCGACAACTCGAACCAGTCGCGTTCGCCGCGGATGTCGTCATTGCGGACCTTGATCAGCGGCGGCCGCTCCGCCTCGCTGTACTCCGGAAGCTCACTGTCATAGATGATCACCAGACCCGGCTCGCCCTCCAACCGGGGCAGCACCGAGGTCAGGAAGATGATCATGTTCTCGGTCCGCAGCAGGTTGCGCGGCAACAGCGACCGGGAGACCGTCCGGTCCAGCAGGATGTCGAAGCGTTTCAGATCGAGCCGGCTGAGGATCTGCTGCTCCGCGACGAGGTCACGATCCGCCGAACCGGGACCGACCAGCAGCGGATGCCGCTTGCCCGGGTCCTCCTCGGAATTGCGATACCACCAGTCCCAACGCAACTCCATCTGGTGGTCCGAGCGCGGCCGCAACTCCAGCGCCAGTTGCGGAACCCGCGGAGCCGGTGGGTCGAAGCTGTGATCGCTGGAGCGGACGTTGATGGCGGTGCGCAGCTGAGGGAAGTAGTCGTTGAGGAACCGGTCCTCGTCGGCGACCGGGACCACGACCCGTTGGCCGAGCGTCACCAGTCGGGACATCGCCGGGCTCAGCGGTTGGTCGAGCATGGCGATCCGGAGCGCGTCGTCGGCGTCGCGGCGAACCACGAGTTGTTGCGGCACGCCGATCACCACGACCTGGCGGATCTCGATCTCCTGGTCGGCGATGGTCAGGGTCGGTCGGAAGATCAACTCCTGGTCGTCGCGATGCGCGTCGAGGTGCAGTCGGGCCGGTTCGTCCTCGAGCACCACGGGTGCGCTGGTGTCACTGCCCAGCAGCGCGATGCCGGAGCGTTCGGCGTTCCCGAGCAGCGCCCACAGAGCCGTGCTGGAGACGTCGTCCAGACGTTTCCAGCCGTGTTGGTTGGCCCACTGGTCGCGACCCAGGGCGCGGATCGCCGACAACACCTGGTGCTGGGTCTGGTCGAAGTCGTAGGTGGGCAGCGCGGGACTGAACAGATGCCAGCCGGTGTCGCCGCGCACCCAGCGGCCGCTGCGGCCGATGGCCAGCGGCCGGGCGCGCAGCGACTCGTGTTCCCGCGGCCGGAACTCCAGCTGCAGCGCGAGCTTCCCCTGCTGGCTGCGCTGGTGCACCAGCGGGTCGAGGATCCGTTCCCATGACGTCGGGCCGGAGTCCCCGACGACGGTCGGCTGCCGGGCGCTGATCAGGGTCGCGGCGACGTGCTTGCAGTTCAGGTGTACCGCGCAGGAACAGACACCGACGGTGGGGCGCGACGGATCGCCGCCGGAGAACAGCACATTCACCCGGTACGGCTTGGGCAACGTCCCGATGACGACGCCGTCCAGCACGGTCTGGCCCTGGGACCAGCGGACGCTCTGCACCCGGCCGGCCTCCTGATACTCAAGACCACGGAACAGCGCGTTCCAGCCGACCAGGTTGCCGATCGCGTCGTCGGACAGATCGATCATTCATCCCGCCTGCGCCTCGGAGATCCGAACAAGGTGGGCCCAGCCTAGGCACTGCCGCCGACAGTGCAGCCCCGCCATGCACAGGACATCTCGGCAATCCCGGAGATGTCGATGCCGGACCGAGTCGCTACTGCAGGGTCGGCGGCAGGGCGCCCTCGTGTTCGAGCAGCCAGAGCTTGGTCTGCCGGCCCCGACCGGGCTCACCTCCGGAGTAGCCACCGAGCCCGTCCGAGGCCACCACGCGGTGGCACGGGATCACCACGGGCACCGGGTTACTGCCCATGATGGAGCCGATCGCCCGGGCCGGCACCGTTGTGCCGCTGCGCGCGGCCAGTTCGCCGTAGGTGACGGTTTCGCCGTATCCGACGGTGTCATGGAGGGCGGTCAACACCGCTCGGCCGGCGTCGCCCACCCCGGTGAGCCGGATCGGCAGGTCGAAGGCGGTCCGCTTTCCGGCGAAGTACGCCGCCAACTGGCTGAGCCCCGCCGCGACATGACCGGCCGCCGGCGAACCGTCGTTGCCGAGCGTGCCCGGCCGGTGGCGCCAGCCGATGCTGCGGATGCCTTCGTCGTCGGCGACGACGGTCAGCACACCGACCGGGGTCTGCAGGCTGCCGCGGACGGTGCTCACTTCGCTGGCTGTCGCGCTCATGATCACCAGTCTGGTCCCCGGGTCGGACATTTCCCAAGCTATTCAATGGCGGGTTTCGGACATGGCAGGGCCGGTCCCGGCGTCGGGACGGCCCTGGTCCGCCGAGGCCTCGACCAACAACTCGATGTCGGTGACCTGCAGTTTGCCGGCCCGGAGGTCCTCGGCCCAGTGGCAGGCCACCCTCCGGCCCGGTTCGATCTCCCGCAACGCGGGGACCTCGTCGTGGCATCGGGTCGGCTGCCGGAACGGGCAACGGGTGTGGAACCGGCAGCCGGACGGCGGATTCGCCGGGCTCGGCAGGTCCCCGCGCAGCAGGATCCGTTCCCGGGCGTCCTCGATGTCCGGGTCCGGGATCGGGATCGCCGACATCAGCGCGATCGTGTACGGATGCAGCGGCTCGGCGTACAGCTCGTCGCTGTCGGCCTCCTCGACCAGCCGGCCGAGGTACATCACGCCGATCCGGTCGCTGATGTGCCGCACGACGGCAAGATCATGAGCGATCACGATGTAGGTCAGCCCGAGCAGGTCCTGCACCTGTTCCAGCAGGTTGATCACCTGTGCCTGGACCGACACATCCAGCGCGCTGACCGGTTCATCGGCGATCACCAGATCCGGGTTGAGGATCATGGCACGGGCGATGCCGATCCGCTGCCGTTGGCCGCCGGAGAACTCGTGCGGATACTTCGCCAGCGACGATCGGGGCAGACCGACCACCTCAAGCATCCCGGCGGCCTTGGCCAGATGCGACTTCGGTGAATCGGCGCCGTACTCGTCCCGGTCGGCCTCCGACAATCCGTGGGCGCGCAGTGGTTCCAGCAACAGACTCTGCACGCTCTGCCGCGGGTCGAGACTTGACAGCGGATCCTGGAAGATCATCTGCATCCGGCGGCGCAGCCTGCGCAATTGCTCGGCGGACTGTCCTCCGACATCGATGCCGTCGAAGATCACCGATCCGTTCGTCGGCTCTTCGAGTCGGAGGATCGCCCGGCCGAGCGTGGACTTGCCGCACCCGGATTCGCCGACCAGACCGTAGGTGGTTCCCCGGCTGACCGAGAGATCGACTCCGTCGACGGCCCTGACGTGGCCGATCGTCCGGTCGAAGATCAACCCGCTCTTGATCGGGAAGTGCACCTCGAGGTCGGTGACCTGGAGGATCGGTTCGGCGTCGGTGGCGGTCATCGGTCCTCACCCCCGGCGGTGTCGGTTTCGTGTCCGGCCCCGGCGTCCAGGTAGTACGGCGCCGGGTGCACACAGCGGAGCAGATGGTCGGGGTGCTCGGTGCCGACCAGTTCGAGTCCGCCGACGATGCAGTCGTCCTGGGCGTAGCGACAGCGCGGCGCGAACGCACATGCGTCGTCCCACCCGACGACATCGCGCGGCGTGCCGGGGATCGGTCGCAGCGGCTCCGTGCGATCCTCGTTCAGCCGCGGGATGGAACTGAGCAGGCCCTCGGTGTAGCGATGCCGGGGATGGGCGAACAGCTCCCTCCGGTCACCGGACTCGACGATGCGCCCGGCGTACATCACGTTCACCCGGTCACACAGCCCGGCGACGACACCGAGATCGTGAGTGATCATGATCATCGCGGTACCGAGTTCGGTGACCAGCTCCTTGAGCAGTTCCAACACCTGGGCCTGGATCGTCACGTCCAGGGCCGTCGTCGGCTCGTCGCAGATCAGCAGTCTGGGCTTGCAGGCCAGCGCGATCGCGATCATCACCCGCTGCCGCATGCCGCCGGAGAGTTGGTGCGGATACTCGTCGAGCCGCCGTCGCGGGTCCGGGATGCCGCATTGCCGCAGCAGGTGCTCGGCCTCCTCCCGGGCTGCAGCCCGGGACATGCTCTGATGGGCGAGCAGCACCTCGGTGATCTGTACGCCGATCCGCACCACCGGGTTCAACGAACTCATCGGATCCTGGAAGACCATGCTGAGGTCCCGGCCGCGCAGCGCGGCCATCTGCCCACCGGACAGGCCCAGCAGTTCCCGGCCGTCGTAGCGCACCGACCCAAAGACCCGGACGCCGCGCGGCGGCAACAGGCCCATCACCGCGAGCGAGGTCACCGACTTGCCGCTGCCGGACTCCCCGACCACGCCGACGATCTCTCCGGGCCGTACCTGGTAACTGACACCGTCCACGGCCCGGGTCGCGGGACCGTTCCTGCGCTGGAAGGTGACGTGCAGGTCCTCGATCTCCAGCAGTGATCGCTGGTCGGGGCCGGCCGATCCCTCGGCCCTGGTGGTGACAGCGGTCATGATCATCTCCTCGACTTCGGGTCGAGCGCTTCCCGGAGTGCCTCACCGAACAGGGTGAAACCGAGAGCGGTGACAGCGATACAGGCGCCGGGCAGCAGGGTGAGCTGGGGATCGCTCTGCAACCGGTCCTGGGCCTTGACCAGCATCCGCCCCCATTCGGCGACGGCGGGATCGGGATCACCCAGGCCGAGGTAGGACAACGCGGCGACCTCGATGATCGCGGTCGCCAGGGTCAGTGTCGCCTGGACGATCACCGGCCCGACGGAGTTCGGCAACACATGGCTCATCACCACCGTGCGCCGCCGCAACCCGAGCGAGAACGACGCCAGCACGTAATCCTGTCGGCGCTGGGAAAGCATGGAGCCGCGGAGCAGCCGGGCGAACACCGGAACCTGCACGGCGGCGATGGCGATCATGATCGAGATCGGTCGCCGCCCGAGCACCGCGGCGACGCTGACCGCCAGCATCAGTCCCGGGATGGACAGCATGATGTCGACCACCCGCATCACCGCGGTGTCCACCCATCCGCCGAACGCGCCGGCGAGTGTGCCCAATGTCATGCCGACGATGAGACCGATCCCGGTCGCGACCACACCGATGATCAGTGACTGCCGGGCACCGAAGATCAACTGGGTGAGCTCGTCGGACCCGGAGGGGTCAAGACCGAGCGGATGTCCCGCGGACGGTCCCGGCACGTCCTCCGGGGTAACCTGGTTGATCCAGGCGCTGTTGGCCGGATCGTACGGGGCGATCAGCGGAGCGCAGACGGCGATGATCACGAACGCCAGCACGATCACGGCTCCGACGATGGCGCTGGGGTTCCGTCGCATCCTGCGGAACGCTCCGCGCCACAGCGATACGCCGGACTCGTGATCGGGCTGGCCGGCCATCAGCGCGGCCAGTTTGGGCGACCGGTTGATCGGCCCCGATTCGAGATCGCCGGGCTCGACGCCTTCGGTGACGGTGCTCATGATGTTCGGATCCTCGGGTCGATGATGCCGTACAGAAGATCGACGATCAGGTTGACCAGTGAATAGACCAGGGCGATGATCAGGATGAATCCCTGCAACACCGAGTAGTCGAGTGAGCCGATGGCGTTGAACAGGTACGAGCCGATGCCGTTGAACGCGAAAACCGATTCGGTCAGCACCGCACCTGACAACAGGCCGCCGGTCTGCAGACCGATGGTGGTGATCACCGGCAACAGCGCATTGCGCATCACGTGCCGCCGGGTGATCAACGACTTGGCCAGGCCCTTCGCGTTGGCCGTCCTGACGTAGTCCTCGCCGAGCACGTCGATCACCGAGGCCCGGGTCATCCGGACAACGATCGCCAGCGGGATCGAGCCGAGGGCGATCGCCGGCAGGATCAGGTGCACGGCGGCGTTGGCCGCCGAGTCCCATTCCCTGGTGAGCAACCCGTCGAGGATGTAGAAGTTCGTGATGTGGGTCGCGTCGATGGCGACGTCCTGACGCCCGGACGCCGGGAGGAAGGCGAGGCTGGACAGCTTGAAGCCGCCGATGTGGCCGGGCAGGCCGACCGCGAACACCACCTTCAGCAGATAGGCCAGCACGAACACCGGAATGACCGTGCCGAGCAGCGATCCGCTGACCAGGAACAGGTCCAGCGCCCCGCCGGCCCGGCGGGCGGCGAGATAACCCAGTGGGATGCCGACGATGACGGCGAAGAGCAACGCCGCGACGGCCAGCTCGATGGTCGCCGGGAAGCGTTCGACAAAGGTCGGCAGCACCGGTTCGCCGCTGACCGCCGAGGAGCCGAAGTTGCCCCGCACCAGCTGGCCGACGTACTTGATGAACTGCACGTGGATGGGTTGGTCGAATCCGTACTGGGCGTTGAGTCGGGCGACCGCGGCGGGGGTGCCCTTCTCGCCGAGCAGGGCCTTGGCCGGGTCACCGGGCAACGCCCGTACCCAGATGAACAGCAGGACTGACAAACCGACGAGGACCGGAATCAGCAGCAGGATCCTGCGAACGACAAATCTCAACAAGCGCCTCGGGCCTCCGTCCGCCTCACAACAGTCAGGTGCTCGGTCTGCTGGAGCTGATCAGGTTGGGGACACTATGCACCACGATGATCACGGGATCGACCGGCGCGGCGGTGCCGGTCGGGCCGATCCCGTGATCATGCGATGGATCGGTCCTGGTTCCTGAGTAGGTTCTCAGCCGACGGCAGGATCACTTCTTGATGCTGACCACGTTCCAGACGGCGTCCTTGGAGGGACCAGGGATGTAGCCCTTGACCTCCGGTGCCAGGGCCAGGGACGGAGCCGGATGCGCGATCGGCACGCCCGGGATGAACTCGGAGATCTCCTTGTTGATCGCCTCGTAGGCCGGGACCTGCTGTTCCCGGGTCGGCAGTCCGCGGGCCTTGGTCAGGTCGGCGAACAGCTTGGGGTTCTTGAAGCCCCACTCCGGGCTGTACTGGGCGAAGAAGACCCCGACGAAGTTGTCCGGGTCGTTGTAGTCACCGGTCCATCCCAGCAGATGCAGGTCGTGCTTGCTCTTGCCGTCCTCGCTGGCTGTCATGTCCAGGTAGTCCGGTGACCATTTGGCCGAGACCGGAACGATCTTGATGCCGACGGACTCCAACTGGGACTTGATCGACAGATAGGTGTCCTCGGGGCTCGGCATGTAGGGCCGGGAAACGCCTGTCGGGTAAGCGAACTTCAGCGTCAACGGTTTGTCGGCGGAGAAGCCGGCCTCCTTGAGCAACTGCTTGGCCTTGGCCGGGTCGTAGTCGTAGGTGTCGACGTCGTCGGTGTAACCGGCGACGGTCGGCGGCATGAACTCCTTGGCCGGGACGGAGCCCTCGGGCAGCGACTGCTTCACCACGGCCTGCTTGTCGATCGCGTAGCTGATCGCCTGCCGGACCTTGATGTTCTGCAGGTCCTTGTTGTACTGGTTCATTCCCATGTACAGGATGTTGAAGGCCGGCCGGGTGAGCACCTGGTAGCCCTTGTCCTTCAGCGGTTTGATGTCGGCGGGCCCGACCAGGTCATAGCCCTGCACGCCCCCGGACTCGAGCTCCTGGGTACGCGCCTTGGGATCGCTGATGGTACGCAGGATGATCTTGGCCAGGTGGGCCTTCTGGCCCCAGTAGTTGTCGTTGCGGACCAGGGTCACCGACTGTCCGCGGTCCCAGCTGGAGAACTTGAACGGGCCGGTGCCGGTCGGATGTGCGGTCGCGTACTCGGAGAACCGCGGGTCGTTCTCGGTACCGGCGATGTCGTCGGCGTTGTACTTCTTCATCGCCGTCGGGCTCTGCATCGAGAAGGACGGCAGCGTCATCGCCTGGATGAAGGCGGCGAACGGGTGCTGCAGCTTGATCGTCACCTTGTCGTCACCGTTGGCGGTGCACGATTTGTAGATCGCATCCTTGGCCAGCGGGCCGGTCTTGAACCCGTGGAAGATGTCGTTGTAGTAGGCCGAGATGTTCTCGTTCTGGTTCAACCCGGTCCAGTTGTACCAGCGGTCGAAGTTGTAGCAGACCGCGGCAGCGTTGAAGTCGGTGCCGTCGGTGAACTTGACCCCCTTGCGGAGGGTGAAGTCGAAGGTCTTGCCGTCCTTGCCGGCGGTCCAGTCCGTCGCCAGCAACGGTTGCACCTCGGTGGTGCCCGGTTTGAGGCTGACGAGGCCCTCGAAGATCTGCTCGGCCGGACGGAAGGTCTCGCCGTCGCTGGCGTGGGCCGGATCGAGCATCACCGGGTCGGATGATGCGGCGAAGACGAAAGTGCCACCGCTGTTGCTGGTGCTCTCACTGCCGCGCTGACTCTTCGCACAGGCTGCCAGACCGGTCGACACGGCCAGTACCGCGGCGATCGCGACAGCGCCGCGAATTCGACGCCTGACGGCGCCGTTGCCCCCATCGGGACGGGAAAAGATCGGGAATCGCACTGCTGATCACCTCTTCGTTTGTGCCCGGGCATCATTGTCCGGCTCCCTGGGTGGCGGCACTCTAGCCGAACGTTTTGCGGTGCGTCATGGACTTGGCCCCGGTGTTGCGTACCTGAAACACCAACCAGCGCAAATCCTTACGGTACGCGTCCGCCGACCTGCCGGTGGCACACCGAGCCGGACACTCCGGGTGGCCGCCCGGCTGACCGCGCCGAACCGAAGCTGCCATGATGATCAGACGCGCCGAATCGGGTTCCACCGAAGGAGGATGGCTAGCCATGACCCAACCCGTGATCGACCTGGCCGCGGAACTTCCCCCGGCGGCGTCCGTCGAGGGGGTCGCGCTGCCCAACTACGACCGGTCCCGGCTGAAGGCCGGAATCGTTCATTTCGGCGTCGGCGGTTTCCACCGGGCCCATCAGGCGATGTATCTGGATCGTCTGCTGCGCGCCGGCAAGGCGACCGACTGGGCGATCTGCGGTGTCGGAGTGCTGCCCAACGACGAGCGGATGCGGGACGTGCTGAAGGCGCAGAACGGCCTCTACACGTTGGTCGAGAAGGCGCCGGACGGCAGCCAGGCGGTGACCGTGATCGGCTCGATCGTCGATTATCTGTTCGCTCCGGATGATCCCGACGCGGTGATCGAGAAGATGGCCGACGAATCGATCAAGATCGTTTCGCTGACGATCACCGAGGGCGGCTACAACCTCGACGCCGTCACCGGCGAATTCGATGCCGACAACCCGGTGATCCTGGCGGAGGTCAAGTCCGCCGAACCGCCGAAGACCGTCTACGGCCTGGTCGTCGCCGCCCTCAAGCTCCGCCGGGAACGCGGCCTTCCGCCGTTCACGGTGATGTCGTGCGACAACATCCAGGGCAACGGTGAGATCGCCAAGGGCACCTTCAGCTCGTACGCCCGGTTGACCGACCCCGACTTCGCCGACTGGATGATCCAGAACGTCGCCTTCCCGAATTCGATGGTCGACCGGATCACGCCGGCCACCACGCCCGAGGACATCACCTCGTTGGCCGAGAACCATCACGTCAAGGACGGGTGGCCGGTGGTCTGTGAACCGTTCGAGCAATGGGTGTTGCAGGATCACTTCCCGCTCGGCCGGCCGCCGTACGAGGAGGTCGGCGTCCAGGTCGTCGACGACGTCGAACCGTACGAACTGATGAAACTCCGGCTGCTGAACGCCGGTCACCAGGCGGTGGCGTACTTCGGATACCTGTCGGGTTATCGCTTGGTCCACGAGGCCGCCCAGGATCCGGCGATCGCCGCGTTCACCCGCGCCTACATGGACCGTGAGGGCACGCCGACCCTGAAACCGGTGCCCGGTGTCGACCTCGACGAATACAAGGACACCCTGCTGGAGCGGTTCGCCAATCCCAACGTGCGGGACCAGGTGCAGCGGCTCTGCCTCGAAGCGTCCGACCGGATCCCGAAGTTCGTCCTCCCGGTGATCCGGCACCAGCTGGCCACCGGCGGCGAGGTCAGGCTGGCGGCCGCGATCATCGCGTCGCTGGCCCGTTACTGCGAAGGGGTGGACGAGGACGGGCAGCCGATCGAGATCAACGACCGGATCGCCGACACGCTGAAGCAGTACGCCGCCAAACAGGTCGGCCCGGACGCCGACGAGCTCGGCTTCCTGACCAACCGGGAACTCTTCGGTGACCTGGTCGACGAGCCGCGGTTCACCGAGCCCTACCTCGAGGTGCTGCGGTCCCTGCACACGGTCGGCGCCCGGGAGACGGTCAGGAAGCTGGTCTGATCGACGACGTCGTTCTTGCCGATCCATGAAACCGCCCGCAGAAGGCCGGATCGGCCGTCGGCAAGGATGTTGTTACCGCTCCGGTCAGGCCAGAACGATCAGCGCGTCGCGGTGCACGACCGTACGGTCGTAGCCCTCCCCCAGTTCGGCGGCCAGTTCGTCGGTGTGCCGGCCGAGCAGCTCGGGCATCTCCGAGGAGTCGTAGTTGGCCAGGCCCCGGGCGATCAGCGCACCGTCCGGGCCGACGAGATTGACCGGATCACCGGCGCTGAACGTTCCGCGGACCTCGGTCACCCCGGCCGGCAGCAGGGAGGCCTTCCGCCGCAGCACCGCATCGACCGCACCGGCGTCCAGCACCAGCTCGCCGTGGGCATCAGTGGCGTGGGCCAGCCACAGCAGGCGGCTGGGGCGCCGCTTGCCGGTCGGATGGAAGAACGTTCCGACGGGTTTGCCGTGCAACGCCTCGTCGATCGCCGACGCGTGCGTGAGCAGCACCGGAATCCCTGCGGAGGTGGCGATCCGGGCGGCATTGATCTTGGTCTCCATGCCGCCGGTGCCGAGCAGGCCGGATCCGCCGACCTCGATACCGTCAAGATCATCGGCGTTGCGCACCTCGGTGATCCGCCGCGCCCCGGGCTTGCTGGGATTGGAGGTGTAGAGCGAATCGACATCGCTGAGCATGACCAGCGCGTCGGCGCGGACCAGATGCGCGACCAGCGCGGCAAGCCGGTCGTTGTCGCCGAACCGGATCTCATGGGTGGCAACGGTGTCGTTCTCGTTGGCGATGGGGACGACGCCCAACTCCAGCAGCCGGTCGAAGGTGTGGGACGCGTTGGCGTAGTGGCTCTTGCGGGTGACGTCGTCGACGGTGAGCAACACCTGGCCGACGGTCAACCCGGCCGCACCGAACAACCGGGCGTACTCGTGGACCAGCAGACCCTGCCCGACCGAAGCCGCCGCCTGCTGGGTGGCCAGGTCCCGCGGTCGGGTCTTCAACGCCAGCGGTGCGAGACCGGCAGCGATCGCACCGGATGAGACCAGCACGATCTCCTGGCCGCCGAGCCGCACCGAGGCGAGCACGTCGACAAGATCACGAACCCGCCGGGGATCGAGCCCGCCGGCGGCCGTGGTCAGTGACGAGGATCCCACCTTGATCACGATTCGCCGCGCGTCGGCGATCTCGGCGCGCCCTGCCATCTCGGTCATCGTCGGGCTGGGTCAACCTTCCTGTTCCTGGTCGGCAGTCTCTTCGCTGTCGTCGTCGACGGTGGTGGGCATCCGGTACGGCTGCAGCTCTCCGGATTCCAGAGCACGGTGGTATTCCTCGTCCCTGGCCTTACGCCGCTGGACCGCGGGCCGGTCACTGATCAGTCGTTGGTCCTCGCCGCGCCGGCCGAGGATCTCGGCACCGACCTCGACCTGCGGCGCGAAGTCGAAGATGACGGCGTCGTCGCCGCCGATGGCAACCGTATCGCCCGGCCGCGCGCCCAGTTCCAGCAGGCGTTCCTCGATGCCGATCCGGTTGAGCCGGTCGGCGAGGTAGCCGATCGCCTCGTCGTTGGTGAAGTCGGTCTGTCGCACCCAGCGTTCCGGTTTGTCGCCGCGGACCCGCCACAGTTCACCTTCGCTGGTGACCGTGAACTCGGGAGCGCCGCCGACCGGTTTCGGCGTCAGGACGATCCGTGGCGGCTCCGGCGGGGGTGCCTCGGCGCGTCGCCGGGCGACCAGGTCGGCGGCGGCGTACATCAGCTGCTGCAGCCCTTCGCCGCTCTTGGTGGAGATTTCGAAGACCGGCCAGCCACGTTCGGCGACGTCTGCCTTGACCAGCTCGGCCAGCTCGCGGGCGTCGGGGATGTCGATCTTGTTCAGGGCGACCATCCGCGGCCGGTCGGCCAACCCGCCGTGTGCCTGCAGCTCGGATTCGATCACGTCCAGGTCGGTGATCGGGTCGCGGCCGGGTTCGTAGGTCGCACAGTCGATCACGTGGATGATCGCCGAGCAGCGTTCGATATGCCGGAGGAACTCGTGTCCGAGCCCGCGACCTTCGCTGGCGCCCTCGATCAGACCGGGCACGTCGGCCACGGTGAAGGTGGTCTCGCCGGCAACCACCACACCGAGATTGGGCACCAAGGTGGTGAACGGGTAGTCGGCGATCTTGGGCCGCGCCCTGGAGACGGTGGCGATCAGCGAGGACTTGCCGGCGCTCGGGAAGCCGACCAGGCCGATGTCGGCGACGACCTTGAGCTCCATCCGGATCGTCCGGGCATCACCCTCCTCGCCCAGCAGCGCGAAGCCCGGCGCCTTGCGGGCCGAGGAGGCCAGTGCGGCATTGCCCAGTCCGCCGCGGCCGCCCTGGGCGACCACGAACCGGGTTCCGGGTCCGGTGAGGTCGGCCAGCAGTTCGCCCGAGTCGGCGTCGGTCACCACGGTGCCTTCGGGTACCGGCAGCACGATGTCGGCGCCGTTGGAGCCGTTCTGGTGGTCACCCTTGCCGGGCTGGCCGTTGGCGGCCGTCCGACGGGACGACCGGTGGTAATCGACCAGCGTGGTCAGGCCCGGATCGACCTCGAGGATCACCGATCCGCCGTGGCCGCCGTTGCCGCCGTCCGGTCCGCCGAGCGGCTTGAACTTCTCCCGATGTACCGAGGCGCAGCCGTTGCCGCCTTTACCGCCGGCCACCATCAACGTGACGGTGTCGACGAAGCTCGGAATGGCCATCGCCCACCGTCCTCTCGTTGATCGGAGCGGCGCTCCGGTCGTTGGTCAATCTGTCGAAACGAACCAGTCGAAACGAACCAGTCGAAACGAACCAGTCGGAACAAAACAAGGGTGGCCCCGACGAATCGTCCGGGCCACCCTCTGAAGCTTGTACTGATTACTCAGCCGCGGCCGCAGCCTCGGCTGGCGCCTT